>Ga0265298_10000186_pt1 | contig 94086 bp, 85 predicted proteins | sample AusTroGonzalo_MG_3_FD_193486 | JGI IMG/M metagenome (GOLD analysis project Ga0265298, IMG submission 193486) | Bovine rumen microbial communities from tropical cattle in Woodstock, Queensland, Australia - Gonzalo_01 | ecosystem: Host-associated > Mammals > Digestive system > Stomach > Rumen ...
ATGTAATCTGTTCAAAGAACGTCTTCCTTGCGGAAAGCGGATGCAAAGGTAGTGCTTATCAGCGTTCCAACCAAACAATTCATGCACTTTTTTATGCGAATTTTTTGTTAATAAATATAACTCGCTGCTATGCAGCTCGGTTGTATTTAATTTTTCCTTCCGAAAACACGTACCTTGCAGGAATTTGCCGGTCTCCGGCCGAAAAAAAGGATAACCCCGTCTGTTTACTAGCAGGGTTATTCTTCTACAGAGTGCATAAGGGAGCCTTTGCACACCTTATTAATATATATCGTTGTTACTCGGCTTCGGGAACGATAAGCTTATAGCCCTTACCATGGATATTGATTATTTCCACAGTATTGTCTTCCTTAAGATGCTTACGGAGTTTTGTTATATAGACATCCATACTGCGGGCATTAAAGTAGTTGTCATCTATCCAAATGGATTTAAGCGCGAAATCACGCTGGAGTATCTCATTCTGGTGGGCGCAAAGAAGACCCAGAAGTTCCGACTCCTTAGTGGTGAGTTTGGTTGATTTGTCACCAATGGAGAGTATCTGCTTCTTGGAATCAAATGTAAACTTTCCTATCTGATACAATGTAACTTCACGGTTCTTCTTACCATGAACCCTACGCAAGATTGCCTCCATGCGAAGAGTGAGCTCCTCCATGCTGAAAGGCTTGGTAATGTAATCATCGGCACCAATTTTAAAACCCTCAAAGATATCATCCTTAAGGTTCTTGGCAGTCAGAAACATGATAGGCACATCAGAGTTGATGGCACGAACCTCCTTTGCAAGGGTGAAACCATCTTTCTTAGGCATCATGACATCAAACACGCAAATGTCATACTTGTTCTTGATGAAAGCCTTATAGCCGGCCTCACCATCGGGACAAAGCTCTGCATTATAGCCTTTGGCCTGAAGATACTCACGAAGCAGCATTCCCAGATTCTCATCGTCCTCACACAAAAGAATGTTCAGTTTTTCTTCCATAATCTTATTATTTTGGGTTATTCATTATTTTGCGGCAACATTATGATGAACTTGGTTCCGTTACCAAGCTCGCTCTCAGCCTTGATACTGCCATGATGGTTAACTATCACTTTCTTGACATAAGCTAAACCAAGTCCGAATCCCTTTACGTCATGGCGGTTACCGGTGTGCACGCGGTAAAAGCGATCGAATATTTTCTTAAGGTCATCTTTCTTGATACCGATACCATTGTCGGCCACAGATATCATAAGCTTACCAGGCTCATTCCATGTACGGACCTGAAGATGCAGGTTCACCTCGGAACGTTTATACTTTACAGCATTATCCATCAGATTGAAGATGACGTTGGTGAAATGCATCTCATCAACCATAGCGAACGGATCCTCAGTCTCAAACTGGGCATCTATAGAGCCACCTATGTTTTCAACTTTGAGTTTAAAGGTGTTAACCACTCCATTGATGAGCTCATCGACATCCATCTCCTTGAGCTTCATTGTATTGCTCTGTCGCTCAAACATTGACATCTGAAGCACTTTTTCCACCTGGAAACGAAGCCGTTTGGTCTCATCATTGATTACTCCTGATATATGCTTGAACATCTGCGGCGACTTGGCTACCGACTGATCATTGAGCATCTGGGCTGCAAGAGAGATGGTAGAAATGGGAGTCTTGAATTCATGTGTCATATTATTGACAAAATCATTCTTCATCTCTGTCACCTTGCGCTGGCGCATTATCACAAAGAGAGTGAATGCAAACGTGATCATAAGAATGGCTATGAAGATGAGAGACGGTATCATGAAATCAACAGACTTATCTATGTAAGCGTCAAGAGTAGGGAAAATGACTCTGATCACACCTGTATTGTTAGGATTGTCACTTTTGAACACAGACTGAGAATAACTGTTTTCAACCACATTAGGGTCAACATCCTTGCAGCAGGCATAAATAACACGTCCCCTATTGGTGGTAAAAACATAATGGAAAGGAATATCTATTCCGTTATTGGTAAGCCGATATTTAAGTTCGTTAGCCAATACATCATTGTCAACACGCTGTTGCAGAGGTTTGGAATTGGAATTATTCAGCATGTTGTATATCACCTCATCAACAAGCGACTTGTTAGCCAGATATTGTTCCAACTGACGCTGCTGCAATGCCCTGGATCGCTCCGAAAGTTCATTCGTATTATCTGACTGTGAACGGGGAACCTGCAAAGATGGCATGGTTGGCGGTGCAGACTGAACAGATTGCGACTGGGTCGAAGAGTTAGGAGACTGGACAGGCGGCTGTATGGTTTGAGTAAATGAAAAAGTACCGTTCTGGAATGAGAACGTCTGAGTCTGATTGTAAAAACCGTCCAAAGGAATGTTTCCGTAATAAGAGTTACGCCCCATTTCACGTATGTCCTCTTCCAGATACCTTTGCGCCTCAGCAACCTCAAGCTGATGAGCCACTTCAGCCAAAATGCTTTTGACCTTATCGTCAAACTCCTGATGGCGCATAGTGCTCATTACCTTAATATATCTGAACTGCAAAGAGAGCAGGATTATAAAGGATACGCACATTACTGCGCTCAGAACCCAAACTACTGTTTTTTTCATACGGACAAATATACAGATGATTCCGGAAACGCAAACAGTTAACTTAATTTTTTGTACATTTTTTAGATAAAAAGGCGAAACCATACAGATTTCGCCTTTTAAAGTTATCAAAATAGCAACTACGACTATTATTCTTCTTCTTTCTGCTTGGCCTCGAACTCCTTGATAAGCTTGTCCTGAACATCGGTAGGAACGAGTTCATAGCTGCTGAAGCTCATTACGAATGATCCGCTACCACCAGTGATGGAGCTGAGAGAAGTTGAGTAGGTTGCCATCTCCTTGAGAGGTACCTTGGCGCGGAGCACCTGGTAGTTACCCTCACTCTCCATACCCATGATCATACCGCGACGACCCTGGAGATCACTCATCACATCACCCATGTACTCTGCGGGCACGAGTACCTCAACATCATAAACGGGCTCAAGGATCTTAGGACCGGCCTCCTTAAAGGCTGCGCTGAATGCATTACGGCCTGCGAGCAGGAAGGAGATTTCATTTGAATCAACCGGGTGCATCTTACCATCATATACTATAACACGTACGTCACGTGCGTATGAACCGGTAAGAGGTCCCTGCTCCATGCGCTGCATGATACCCTTGAGGATAGCGGGCATGAAACGGGCATCGATAGAACCACCGACGATACTGTTTACATAAACCAGCTTACCGCCCCACTCCAGCGGATATTCCTCAACGCCCTTAACGGTCATCTTAAACTCCTGGTTGCCGAACTTGAACATTTCAGGCATGGGCTTGCCGTCCTCATAAGGCTCAACGATGAGGTGAACCTCACCGAACTGACCGGCACCACCGGACTGCTTCTTGTGACGGTAATCGGCACGGGCAGCCTTTGTAATGGTCTCACGGTAAGGAATCTTGGGCTCCTCAAAGTTGATCATCATCTTATCATTGTTCTCGATGCACCACTTGAAGGTACGGAGATGGAACTCACCCTGACCGTAGAGGATCACCTGACGAAGCTCCTTGGACTGCTCGATAACGAGTGTGGGATCTTCCTCACGCATACGGTTGACGATGGTCATCATCTTCTCCATATCAGCCTCATTGACAGGCTTGAGAGCACGTGAATACTTGGAGTTGGGATATTTGATGAAGTTGAATGAACGGTCAGCACCCTCATTGAGTGTATTACCGGTACGCACATCCTTAAGCTTAACTGTGCAACCTATGTCACCAGGAAGCAGTTCGGGTACCTGAACGCGGTTGTTGCCCTGACTTACGAATATCTGTGCTACGCGCTCCTTGGAACCACGGTCAGCATTGATCATATCCTGACCCTCATGTGCCTTGCCGCACATTACCTTGAAATATGATACGGCACCGATATGCGGTTCGATTGTTGTCTTGAAGAAGAAGAGTGAAGTACCGGAAGCGTCCAGCTTGACTACATCACCCTTGCTGTCCTGAACCTCCTTACCCTGCAGAGGTGACGGAGCGACATTACCCAGGAACTCCACCAGACGGTTTACACCGATGTTAGGAGCAGCGGCGGTGCAGACGATTGGGAACAGGCCGCAGGCCTCAATTCCCTTACGGAAACCGGTGCGGATCTCATCGATTGAGAGTTCACCCTGATCAAAGAACTTCTCCATGAGTTCCTCATCATTCTCAGCAGCAGACTCGGTTACAGCATCACGCATGGCCTGTGCCTTATCGGCTATGGCACCAGGAATATCCTCAGCCTTAACGGCGGCACCATCAGTAAATGTGAGCTTCTGATTGAGAAGTACATCGATTACGCTCTTGAAAGCGGGACCTGACTGCTCGGGGAACTGGATGGGCACGCATGTAGTTCCGAATGTGGAACGGATCTGCTCAACTACATTGTCATATTCGCACTTGTCGCTGTCAACATGGTTGATTACGAAGAATGCGGGCTTGTTAAGTTTCTTGATGAGACGATAGCTGTTGATAAGGCCTACGTCAACGCCACGTGAACCGTTCACAACCAATAAGGCTGAATCACAGATGTTCAGGGCGGTTACTGCCTGACCTGAAAAATCATCTGAACCCGGGCAATCGAAGAAGTTGAACTTCTTGCCGAACATCTCAACTGCAAATACTGTGGAATAAACTGAATAGCCATACTCCAGCTCTACTGCTGCGGTGTCACTTACGGTGTTCTTGGAGTTAACTGAGCCACGGCGCTTGATGAGGCCGGCTTCAAAAAGGATGCTCTCGGTGAGAGTGGTTTTTCCTGATCCGGCTCCGCCAAGAATGGCGATGTTCCGGATGTCTTCTGTCTTATAATTCTTCATATTTTTGATTATTGATTTGTCTATCAGGTTGAGCCTCTTTTGCAAAGGCTCGCAAATTTATTTAATTATGCTCTAATCTCCAAATAATGTAGTGCTTTTATTATTACAAAGTACGCTGAACCATAGGGAAACTTTCTGCTTATTTGAACAGGGAGCTGATTATGGAATCGCTTACAAAAAAGGAAGATTCGCTTAGACGGAGGAATGGATTCTGAAAAAGCATTTGCCCTCTGTCAATGAAGGACTTAGCTGATTTCAAAACAGAGAGACGGTCAGGAGTGGAGAGGGCGGACAGGTTTAAGCCTTGGCTGGTGCGGAGGCTTAGCATGATTCTTTCATTGTAGAGGTCTGTTGCGGAGAGTTGTTCCTCTTCATACATCGGGGTGGACTGCTCTATGCCGTCCATGTAGGTGTTCAGATCTGACGGGTTCCACCGGCGGGTTTTGCCGTTATAGGAATGGGCTGCAGCTCCTACTCCCAGGTAGGGAGTTCCGTCCCAATAACTGCTGTTGTGACGGGAATGGAAGCCAGGCTTGCTGAAATTGGAGATTTCATAGTGTTCGAAGCCTCCTTCACGGAGAGTTTTGCACATCAGGGAGAACATTCGGGCACAAAGATCATCACTTACGGGAGTAAGTTTATCCTGTTCACGCAAGGCTTGCAATGGGGTATTCTCTTCATACGAAAGGCAGTATGACGAAATGTGTTGCACACCTGCCGCAAGGGCGGTTTCAAGGTCAGCCCGGAACATATCCGGAGTCTGACCGGGCAGCCCGTACATCAGGTCTATGCTAATGTTCGATATACCTGAATCACGGCAAACATGCACGGCATCCAGGGCTTGAGCGGCTGTATGGCGACGGCCCAGAAAACGGAGCATATCATCATTGAAGGTCTGAACCCCCATGCTGATGCGGTTAACCCCAAGAGATTTCAGAGCACTGACGTACTGGCCGTTTACATCGTCAGGATTACACTCAACAGTGAATTCATCTAGACTATCCAGCCCGAAAGCGCCTTCTATGCAATCCTTCACGTGCCCTATCTGTTCAGGGGTGAGACGGGAAGGTGTTCCGCCTCCGAAATATACCGTAGAGACTGGTGCTCCCTCAAGATAATCCTTACGTTGGACAAGTTCCGCACACAGGGTGCGGATATAGCGTGCGGCTTCATCCTCACGCATGGTGGAGAAGAAGCCGCAGTATATACAACGACGGGCACAGAACGGGATATGTACGTATATGCCCGCCAAAGGGTCAGATCATTGAATTGATCACTTTCATCACATCCTGGCCGATAGCGTCGGCAGCCTCCATTGTGGAAGCCTCGGAATAGACACGGATGATTGGTTCAGTGTTGCTCTTGCGCAAATGAACCCATTTGTCGGGGAAGTCAATCTTAACTCCGTCTATGTCATTAATCTCCTCTTTGGCATAGATGCCCTTGACCTTGGCAAGGATAGCATCTACATCCGTTCCGGGCTTAAGATCTATACGGTTCTTGGCGATAAAATACGGAGGATAGGTCTTGCGGAGTTCGCTCACCGTCTTTCCCTCATGTGCCAGATGGCTCAGGAACAGGGCGATGCCAACCAGAGCATCACGACCATAGTGAAGTGCAGGATAAATGACTCCTCCGTTTCCCTCACCTCCGATGACTGCACCGGTCTCTTTCATCTTTGTAGTCACGTTAACCTCACCCACAGCAGCTGCGTTATACTGACCCCCATACAGACGGGTTACGTCACGCAAGGCACGGGTGGAGCTGAGATTGGAAACCGTATTTCCCGGAGTATGCTTGAGAACATAATCAGCCACGGTAACGAGAGTATATTCCTCGCCATACATGGCACCATTCTCATCGATGAATGCAAGACGGTCCACATCCGGATCAACAACAAACGCCACGTCACGACCTCCCTTTTTCATGAGGGCCATAATGTCACCCAGGTTCTTTTCCAAAGGTTCGGGATTGTGCTGGAAATCACCTGTGGGGTCACAGTAGAGTTTATCTACGCTCTTTACGCCAAGCGCATCCAGGAGTTCAGGAAGAATGACACCGCCCACAGAATTGACGCAATCTATGGCAACCTTGAAACCGGCCTTGCGGATAGCCTCAACATCAACGAGGTCAAGAGCCAGGACAGATTCAATATGACGACGGTTCATGGTGTCATCAGTGCGATAATGGCCCAGATGGTCAACATCGGCATAAACGAACGCCTCCTTGTCGGCAAGTTCAAGAACACGGTTACCATCAGCGGCACTGAGGAATTCGCCCTCACGGTTAAGGAGCTTGAGGGCATTCCAGTGACGCGGGTTGTGACTGGCGGTCAGGATAATGCCGCCGTCAGCCTTGAGCCAGGTAACGGCAAGCTCTGTAGTGGGAGTTGTTGCCAGACCTATATCGGTCACATCAAATCCCATACCCATGAGTGTTCCGCATACTATCTGACGGACCATCTGCCCCGAAAGACGTGCATCGCGGCCTACTACAATATGGTTGGCCTGAGGATTACCCTCACGGACCCATGTGGCGTATGCCGAAACAAATTTGACTATATCAAGAGGAGTCAGGCCGTTTCCTGCCGGGCCACCTATCTCTCCGCGTATGCCGGAGATTGATTTTACCATTGCCATTGTCTAATTGTATTTTTGTTTACTGATTATGATTTCATAGAACACAGGATATACCTCCGAAGCCGCCTTTTGAGTACCCTGATTATGCGGAACTATAAGACGGATCTTTGCAGACGGGCTACCGTTCAGCACGCCTGGTTTAATAAACGGGAAAGCCATTATCCAGGCATTAGGTACGGAACTGCCATAGCCGGTCAACATTATTCCACTTGTAAAAGATGCGGCATAATTGCCTCCGTTGCGCTGGACATAGAACTGGTCCGGTTCCTGCTGATAAAGGTTCATGGTCATCGTATCACCTGTACCAATATATCTTTCCACATAACGGGCATTCAAATTCCACATCTCACCGGAATTAATCATCCGTCCCTCACCCCTGCGTACTATCTGCATATAGACTCCGTTATCAGAGAACAGGACATACTCATTCCGGCTGAAATCAGGGCCTGTATCAGGATTATCGGTTATGGTATCCTGCAGGAAATCAGACATGGATATTACGTCAATGCCATTATTATCCAACCATTCGTTTATCTGTCTTGCCTCACGCTCTTTCTGGTCTGCATAAGTCTCCTCTTCATTACATGACAGAAGCATTGACATGACAAGAGAAAGCATCAAAAAATAAAAACCTTTCATATTATTTCACAAAAAGTTGCCCAATACATTTTTCTGTTGATTCAGACCATTTCTCCAAACCGTCTGTAAATATCCTGACAGCCTGTTCCATGGTCCCTTTGAATTCGCCGCCAGCTGCATTCTGGTGTCCGCCGCCATTAAAGAAATCCGAACTGAACCGGTTACATGGTACATCACCTACTGAACGGAACGACAGCTTTATGATCCCTTCTTCGGCGTCTTCACGGAAGAAAGCGCTCATGAGAACTCCCTTTATCTGAAGCGGCATATTCACAAACCCTTCCGTATCACCCTTACTGTAATTGAAACGCTTAAGCTCTGCGGCATTCAGAGTAATAAGCGCTGTTGACTTATCAGGAAACAGCTGCATCTTGTCACACAGTACAAATCCCTGCAAACGCAGGCGTGACTCTGAATAGTCATGATAAACCAGACGATATATCTCATCCTTGTCGATGCCCTTGTCCAACAGATGTGAAATAATCAAGAACAGATTGCTGTTGTTACTTTTATATGACAGGGCACCGGTGTCAGTCATAATACCGGTATATATGCACTTGGCAATATCCGAGTCCATCTTCTGATAATCGCCAAGGGCACATATCAGATGAAATACAAGCTCTGACGTAGATGATGCCTCAGGATGCGACAGGAGGACATCGAAAGTGTTTCCGGGATACGGATGATGGTCCAGCAGGAATTTCTTGGCTTTTGTGAAAAGGAAAGCGGAGGCCACTTTGTCAATACGCTTCACAACATTGAAATCCAGACAGCAAATCACATCTGCCTGATAAATCAACTCCTCACAGGCATCGGGATTTTCTGAAAAGACCTTAATGTCATTTGCACCAGGCAGCCATTTGAGAAAACCGGGAATAGAATCTGGAACAATGACAACCACCTGCTTTCCTTTGCTTTCCAGATAATGGCACATTGCTAAAGATGAGCCTATGGCATCGCCGTCAGGCCCCATGTGAGTCAATATGACGTAACGGTCCGCCCATTCCAACCAGTTGCGGAACTCCATTACATCACTGCCGGATAACATATTCTTTATCATAATCGCGCAAAGTTACTTATTCTTGCTCAAACGACAAAGTTTTGGAGTACGCCCAAGATGCTTGCCAAGGCAATGCCGGCAAGCGCCTGCACTATACGGTGCGTACGTCCCTCCTTGAGCCATAGGAACACGAATATTACCACGGCATAAATAACCAGCACATTCCAACCGTTACGGATGGATAATTCAATGTTAGAATACGGCAAAGCCGCAACACGGGTAAGGAAAGCAGTGAGAAGGTTTACCATCCAAGTGAGGAAGCTTACCGCCAAGCCCCGCAGAAGCGGAATCCACCCTATTATCCATAGGGACATGGATAGGGCAACTGTCACGAACATGGCCGGAACCACAAAGAGGTTAGCCAACAGGACGTATGTAGAGAAACCGGAGAAATGATACATAATGAGCGGGGCTGTACCTATCTGCGCCGACAATGAGAGAGCAGACACACGCCATACGTATCGAACAAGCGGATTGGCCGGTTTGTATGATTCAACAAGCGGAGGAGTCAGTATTACAATGAAAAGCACTGCGCTGAAAGAGAGCTGAAAACTCATGTCAAAAAGAGCCGACGGATTGGCGGCAAGCATTAACAGGGCAGATACGCCCAACGAGTTGAGAGCCGAGCTTTCTCGGTCAACAGAACGGCATACCGCTATGATGGAGAACATTATCAGGGCACGGGTCATGGACACCGGAAATCCTATCACAAAGGCATACACCCACATGATCCCGATAACCAGCAGTTCACGCATCCATTCCCGCCTACGGAAAAGGAAAGACGGGAATATGAGATAGAGAAACCAACACATTATGCCCACATGCAAGCCTGAAACGGCAAGGACATGGCTCACCCCTGATGTGGAATATATTTCACGCAGACCGTCACTGAGAGCACGTTTCTCACCTAGTGACACCGCCGATGCCACAGCCAGCGCATTGTCCTGCAGTCCCCACTCATAATATTTGCGGATGATATTGCGTCGGAACAGCACGGCACGGACACGGACACCCTCTGTTCCATCGGGAGGCAGAACATGCCAGTCCTTAGCCTGAACCCTTAGTGTGCCGGATATTCCATGACTCAACAGGTACGACTCGTAGTCAAATCCTGCGCCCTCACTGGAAGGCTTGTTTACCTTGCCGTCAAACACTATGATCATACCCGGTTCCAGTTGCTGCACTGCACTGTCCTTAGGCACATACATATAGATGTTGTGCCCAAGATAGAGGCTGTCACGCAACTTGATGTCGAGCCGGTAGGTGCGTTCCCGTTCAACCGGATATGATGTAAGGGTGCCATGATACATGGCATAACCTCCCGGCCACTCAACCTTGACATGTTCCATCCGGTTTCGGAATGAGGCCAAACCGGCAAACATGAAAGAAAGGGACAGGAAGAACCCTGAAATGCGGGGTTTCCTGTCACCGGTTATTAACATTAGGGTTATAAGTATTCCTATTACAGCAAGTGCACACCAAGCGGGCACCTGTAAGGGGGTGTTCTCAATGGTATCCGATATGAATATCCCTGCAATAAAGGGGATGACCAGCCTTAATGAGGGCCAGTCCGAGAGCTTCACGTTTTATCCTAGATTCTTGAGTTCTATGATTGCCTGCTCCGGATCTGGTGCGGAGAATACGGCGTTGCCCGATACCAGGACATCCACACCGGCCTTGACAAGTCTTGGAGCGGTCTCAAAATTGACACCTCCATCCACCTCTATGAGAGCGTGTGAACCGCTTTCTGATATGAGACGGCGCAATTCCTTGACCTTATCTATGGAATGCTCAATGAATTTCTGGCCTCCGAAACCCGGATTCACGGTCATGAGCAGCACCATGTCAACGTCCCGTATGACATCGGCCAGCATGCACACAGGTGTAGAGGGATTTAAGGTCACTGCAGCTTTCATACCACGGTTCTTAATCTCGAAGATGGTGCGGTTGAGATGGGTGCATGCCTCATAATGCACATTGAAAGTGGATACGCCTATCTCATCATGGAAACGGTCAAGGAACTTTTCCGGTTCCACTATCATAAGATGCAGGTCAAGCGGCTTGGTACAGTACTTGGCCACATATTTCAGAACCGGAAAACCGAACGATATGTTAGGGACGAATACCCCATCCATGATATCCAGATGGAGCCAGTCCGCTTGGCTGCGGTTAATCATCTCCAGGTCCTTGCGCAAGTTTCCGAAATCGGCCGACAGGAGCGAAGGGGCTACAATTGTGCTCATAGTTTCTGTTTTACGAAAAGAATCCTACAAACGGATTCTGCCACAAATGTAGTCAATATTATGCCACATTACACATACTTGCCGCAAAATTGCGGATGAAATCAAGCGTCTTTTGTGCGGGCTCACCGTAAGAAGCGCTCTTTACGGCAGCGCGGATAAGGTTTTCAGAAAGATAAGAAGAAGTAGTAGAGGTCTGATCCATAGGCGTACTTTATTACGTTCACCTATAAAACGCAGACCTCACAATAATAGTATATAAAGTCAATTTTTTTTCAGACTGCAAGTGCAAGTGATATGCTGTTCTCTACCGACATCTTGCGGATGTTGATAAGGGCATAGCGCATACGGCCCAGTGCTGTGTTTATGGAAACACCGGTAATATCGGCTATCTCCTTGAAGCTGAGATCCTGATAATAGCGCATGAACACCACCTCACGCTGATTATCCGGCAAAGCGTCAACCAGACGGCGAACGTCACGCAGGGTCTGCTCATTAATGAGAGAGTCCTCAATGTTGGCTTCCGCCAGACTGGCATCATTCAGCAGGTCATACTCCTGTGCATCATTGCTTATGGTATTCTCGGTCTTGTCCTGACGGAAATAGTCTATAATAAGGTTATGCGCTATACGGGTAAGCCAGGCACCGAACTTGCCGGTACTGGTATAACTGCCCTTCTGCAGGGTCACAATAGCCTTTACGAATGTATCCTGGAAAATGTCATCGGCCAGGTCGCGGTTGCGCACAATGAAGTTGATGTACGAATACAACTTGTCCTGATAACGTGATAAAAGGGTATCGAACGCCTTTGAATTTCCGTTTGAATAGAGCGCTACCAACTGGTCGTCGGTTAGCTGAATCAAATTCTGCATTACTTCTTCTTTACTTGGTTTCTTGGAGTAAAGTTCAGTCTATAGGCAGTTCGGTTTAGTGAATAATTCTGTTAGTGTGACGGCAAAGATAATGTGAATTTTTCTTAATTCACAAACATAATGTCATTTTTAACACTTTGGAGGGGATTTTTTTGTCCTTGAAGGGGAAAAACCAGCCAACCGCAGTTATGTCAGAATAGCGAGCAAAAAAATCCACTACTACTATTTGCAGACCGTCGCCACCCTCGGCGCGTCAGAGGGAGGGGCCCGCTACGAAGTAGTGGGAGGGATAGCGCGAAGCGCGTAGTCTGACAAACAGTAGTAGTGGATTTTTTTCCTTACTATATAAAGTAGCAATTGTCAGATAGGTTGTTGCCGCAGAGGAAAGAGCATACTTCCATCCTTTTTTTGCCGGCTATCTGGACTTCGAGGAGACGCATGGCTCCGTCGGCGGTGGCTACAGTCAGGGTTTTGCGACCATCGCAGATTATTGTGCCTGGAGTTTGTACGGGAGCGTCAGATACGGGTTGGGCAGAGTATATCTTGAAGTCTGTTTCAGTTCCGTCGGCGGTTCGCAGGACTGTCCAGGCGGCCGGGTATGGGGAGAGGCCGCGGATGAAATCATTTACTCTGGCTGTGGGTTGGTTCCAATCAATGCGGCAAGTCTCCTTGAAAATCTTGGGTGCAGGGCGAAGCGCATCCTGCGGGATAGCATCCTGTGGGATGGGTCTGATATTATTGGCTATGATGTCATCCAATGTCTTCACCGTAAGGCTGGCTCCCAGTTCCATAAGCTTGTCATGAAGCGTACCAACGTTATCTGTTGGCAGGATAGGTATCCGTTCCTGATGAATTATATCGCCTGTGTCTATCTCATGCTTCAGGAAGAAAGTGGTTACGCCGGTCTCCGTGTCACCGTTTATTATGGCCCAGTTTATTGGAGCGGCTCCACGGTACTGCGGGAGCAGAGAGGCGTGAAGATTGAAAGTACCAAGAGGTGGCATACTCCAGACTATCTCAGGAAGCATACGGAAAGCTACCACTATCTGAAGGTCGGCTTTAAGAGCCCTGAGCTGTTCGATGAACAAAGGGTCTTTCAGTTTGTCAGGCTGCAACACAGGTATGCCCTGCTCCACGGCGTATTTCTTTACAGGGCTGCTCTGCAGCACACTGCCGTGACGCCCCATAGGTTTATCCGGCATTGTAACCACACCTACTATATTATACCGGTCATAGACAAGCCTGCGCAGGATGAACTCCGCAAATTCCGGAGTACCCATAAACACTATCCTCAACTCTTTTTTCTCCATTTCAGGCATTATATCAAACAAATTGGGGATATCTTCTTTTTTCCTATCACTCCTCAGAAAGTTCAAGTAAGACATTACGGTATGAATTAAATATCTTTGACTTGGAAACAAACCCCACATAACGTCCATCCTCATCCTCTACAGGTAGATTCCACGCGCCGGTTTCATCAAACTTTTTCATCACAGTATCCATGGGATCCTTTACCGACAAGCGGGCTGGAGGGAGTTCCATGAGTTTCTGGACATTGAAACGATGATACAGCTCCTGACGGAACATGATGTTACGTATGCTCTCCATATTTACAACGCCTACCAGACAGTCCGTATCATCAACTACAGGGAACAGGTTGCGTTTGGAGCGTGCTATCACGTTTACCAGCTGGCCCAAGTCCATATCGGGACGGACCTTCAGAAACTCTTTCTCTATAAGGTTATCCATACTCATGAGCAGCAGGACTGACTGGTCCTTGTGATGGGTCATAAGCTCACCCTTCTGTGCCAGTCGCATGGAGTAGATGGAGTGTGACTGGAACAGTTTTATGGTCAGGTATGACATGACGGAGACCATCATCAAAGGCAGGAACATTGAGTAGCCGCCGGTAAGTTCTGCTATAAGGAAAACGCCTGTCAATGGAGCGAACATGACGCCTGACATGATGCCGGCCATGCCCAATAAGGCAAAGTTCTGGACCGATATGTCAGCACCGGGCGACAAGCGGTTCATGACCGTACCGAATATGAATCCGGTAAGGCAGCCCAGGAACAGACTGGGTGCAAATATACCGCCACAGCCTCCTCCTGCATTGGTAGCTGTGGATGCAAATACCTTGAACAGGACCACAAGACCAAGATACAGTAATATATTGCCTCCGTAAAACAGCGATCCTTCCATTACTTTCTCCGGATTCTCACCAGCGTTGAGCAGCATGCCTATGGTATCATAGCCTTCACCGAACAGAGACGGGAACAGGAATATGAGGACGCTTAAGACAACAGCCCCTATCACAAACCTTATCCAGGGATTGGAAAACTTCTTGAACCAGGTCTCGAACCAGTGCATGGTCTGTGAGAAATATAGTGATACCAGACCGCAGGCAACGCCCAACAGCAGGGCATGAGGTATGCGTGACAGGTCAAACCCGTGTTCAGACACAAAGTGGAACATGGAATCCGTACCGGTAAACACGTATGAAATGGTTGCAGCCGTAACCGATGATACCAACAGAGGCAGAAGGGAGCCCATGCTAAGGTCAAACATAAGAACCTCAAGCACAAACACCAGCCCGGCTATGGGAGCCTTGAAGATACCGGCAATGGCACCTGCAGAGCCGCATCCCACAAGAAGCATGAGCGTACGGTGTTCCATCTTGAACATGCGGCCTATATTGGAACCTATGGCGGAGCCGGTCAGCACAATAGGAGACTCGGCACCTACAGATCCACCCATTCCGATGGTTATGGCACTGGCTATGACCGATGAGAACATGTTGTGAGGTTTGATACGGCCGTTCTTCTTGGACAGAGCATAAAGTATCTTGGTCACACCGTGGCCGATGTCGTCACGTATGATATAGCGTATGAACAGCCCGGACACCAGAATACCGATCACGGGATAGATTAGCAGGCTGTAGTTCTCCTCACTCATGACCAGATTACCATAGATGGTACCATGAATGAGTGAAATAAGATACTTCAGCAATATGGCTGCAAACGCAGTGAAAACGCCCACGACCAGACTGAGCAGCAATATGAACTGACGCTCGCTGATATGGTCCTTGCGCCACAGGTTGAACTTGTTGAGCAAAGATTCAGTCTGACGCTCTATCTCATCCGTCTTGTCATTCATTCCCTTATAACTTTTACCAATCCGCCGCTGCCCAGTTTGATGATACCTGACGCTGTAGCGCGAACCTGTTCACCACGGCGGTATTCAACAATATAATCCACTCCTTTCAGTATCTCCTCGGATATCTCACTGAAATTTGCAGGCGAAGGCTGCCCGCTTATGTTAGCCGATGTGGAGACTACCGCTCCACCCATCCGGCGGCACAACTCGCGTGAGAATTCCTCTCTGGTGATGCGTATGCCGGCACTGCCGTCCTCTGCCAGAAGTTCGGGAGCCAGATGACGGACATTGTCATATATGATGGTGAGCGGTTTCTCCGACAGGTCCATCAGGTCATACGCCACATCAGGTATGTCCGGCACGTAATACCCCAGTTTGGCATCGGAATCTATGAGTGATAGCATGGACTTGCTGTCAGAACGACGCTTCAGTTCAAAGATACGGCGAACGGCAGCGGAATTTGATGCATCACAGCCAATACCCCAGATGGTATCGGTAGGATACAGGATTATTCCACCCGTACGCATAACCTCAACGGCCTTCTTTAAATCATCCAGGTATTCTTTCATAATCAGAATTCACTTGTAAAGTGGAACCGGATGTGTTTGAAATCTATCTGAGCCATTTGCAGCACATAGCCGCTGTCGGCCAGGAACACGTCACGTCCCTCCATGTCGGTAGCCATGAACTGGTACTTGCGTTTCTTGAATGCCTCAAGCTCCGCCTCATCATCGCTTTCTATCCAGCAGGCCTTGTAGAGGCTGGCCGGCTCCCAACGGCACAGAGCGTTGTACTCATGCTCCAGACGGTACTGTATGACCTCAAACTGCAGCTGACCTACCGTGCCTATGAGTTTGCGGCCGTTGAACTGGCTGACGAACATCTGGGCCACTCCCTCACCCATAAGCTGGTCAATGCCCTTGGCCAATTGCTTGGCACGCATGGGATCAGCGTTCTCTATATACTTGAACATCTCGGGCGAGAAGCTGGGAAGACCCTTGAAGTGGAGTTTCTCACCCTGAGTGAGAGTATCGCCTATCTTGAAATTGCCTGTATCGGGAAGTCCTATGATATCGCCCGGCCAGGCCTCTTCAATGGTACTCTTGCGCTGCGCCATGAACTGTGTGGGTGACGAGAAGCGGAAGGTCTTGTCAAGACGGACATGATAATAGGGCTCGTTACGCTGGAACTTACCGGAGCAGACCTTGCAGAACGCTACCGATGAACGGTGGTTGGGGTCGATGTTGGCCGTAATCTTGAAGATGAATCCGGTGAACTTGCTGTCCTCCGGTTCCACCATGCGCTCCAGTGCCTGCGTGGGACGTGGGCTGGGTGCAATCTGCACAAAACAGTTGAGCAGTTCCTGCACGCCGAAGTTGTTCAGGGCCGAACCAAAGAACACCGGTGCCAGCTCACCGCTCAGGTACTGGCTGCGGTCAAACGGCTCATAAACCCCGTCTATCAGCTCCAGGTCCGAGCGCAGCTTCTGAGCCTCGCGCTCACCTACATGAGATTCCAGGTCAGAACTGTTTATGTCAACCTCAACCTTATCGGTCACCTTCTGCTTATCGGGGGTAAACAAGTCAAGTTTCTGCTCGTATATGTTGTAAACGCCTTTGAAACGGGCTCCTTTCTCTATAGGCCAGCTAAGAGGCCTGACATGTATCCGGAGTTCCTCCTCAAGTTCATCAAGCAAGTCGAACGGATCATTTCCCTCGCGGTCCAGCTTGTTCACGAACACAATTACCGGAGTCTTGCGCATGCGGCACACCTCCATGAGGCGGCGCGTCTGCAGCTCAACGCCCTTGGCGCTGTCAATCACAATGATGACGCTGTCAACGGCTGTCAGGGTACGGAACGTATCCTCGGCAAAATCCTGGTGCCCCGGGGTATCCAGTATGTTTATCTTGTAACCTTCATAATCAAACTCCATGACCGATGTGGTCACCGAGATTCCACGCTGTTTCTCAATATCCATCCAGTCCGATGTGGCGGTCTTGCGTATCTTGTTAGACTTGACCGCTCCAGCCACCTGGATCTGGCCGCCAAACAGCAGGAACTTCTCGGTAAGAGTTGTCTTACCGGCATCGGGATGCGAAACTATCGCAAACGTACGTCTTCTATCTATCTCTTCCATAACTATTCTAATACCAATGTGCCTTCCCTGTCCTCACGGTAAAGCAGAGCCAGCTTTCCGATGAAAGCCGATACAGCCTTTACGGCCTGTTCAGTTGCAGCACTTACAGGTTTGCCCTGCACTTTCAGCAGCCAAACTCCGTAAAGCAGGTTGAAGCAGTCACGCAACTCCTCATTATCAGTGCTGTGGTTCTTGGCTCGGAACTCTACGATAAACGGCAATGCCTTGTAGTACAGGTCCCTGTACTCCTCTTGCTTATGAGAATCCAAAAGACGCTGATGCAGATCCTCAAGCAGGATAAGCACGTTTTCATTGATTTGAAGATGCCCCTGAGCGGTCTTTCCCTCAGTGCGCATCATCTCAATCAGGTCTTCATACCACTGACGCCACTCACGGCACTCGTCATCACTGCGTCCACTGCCTTTGATTACAGCATCATAGAGCCGGTCACTGTCCAGTCCGACAGCACGTATCATATCCTCAACCTGCCACATATAAAGCAGGTATTCGGCAATATTCTTCTCTCTAAGTTCTTTCTGTACAAACATTCTACAACTTAATCAAAATTGATGTACACCACGCCACGGCGGCTACAATCAGTATGGTGCCCAACACCCTGTTTATCATCCACAGGCCACGCAAATCAAATCGGTTACGCAGTTTGTTGATCAGAGTTGACAAGGTAAGCCACCAGCAAACATCGCCCATAAGGACAAACAGATATGTCTGCATCTTTACGGCGGTACTGAAATCATCCACCGGAAGTGAGAAGAATGCAAACAGGCCCATATAGAAAAAGACCACAAGAGGATTTACAATGGCCACTCCGAATCCGGTAAGCATTATCTGCCAAAGAGAATCCTTTTTGACCTTAACCTCTTTTGATGCCGCAAGGGGGTTGTTCCTCACGGTCGTGATGCCGAACACCAGCAATAGGGAGCAACCTACAAGTTTGACCACCAAAGCAATGGTAGGATCCTCCAGATAGCTCAGCACCAAAGACAGGCACATCATGGTAACCATGATATATATGGCATCACTAACAGACACTCCAAGGCCGGTAAGAAATCCTTTCCACCGGCCTTTGTTGAGCGTTCTCTGAATGACAAGCACCCCCGACGGTCCCGTCGGGGCTGCTGCCAGAAAACCTATAGCCATGCCTTTGAGCAACAACTCAAAGACTGATATATCATTCATCAATCGTTACGTTTCTCTCCTAAAGCCAAATTGATACCTAAGCTGACATTCACGCCGAAATCATGCAAAGGAATATACTGTTTGTTGAAGTCTGCATCAAGACGGTCCACGGCAAGGAAGAAATTAAACCCGGCCGGATGAAAGTTCAGGAGCATTCCCATGGAAGTTCCCATATTGGATAATGCCAGGTTACCGGTTACGTCAAACCAGCTGCACGGTGACATGCAAATTGATGTACGTGATTCAGCATAAGGGTACAAGCCGGTCTGATATGTTAGGAGTTCCCCGAAAGAGAGCCAGTCCACATAAGGCAATGAATATTCCACACCCAGACGGAAAGTCGCGTCAAGACTCACATTCTCACTCTCCGATTCTCCGGTACGGTAAAGCTTGATCATCTCCTCAAAATCATCACGGACCTTGTCCAGGACGGCATCGTTGTCATTGCCGGTAGCGTCATAGTCCTTGAAACCGCTGAACTCCACGGACCTGTTCTTGTCAGTTTCAAAGGTTGTGGTCTTGCCCCAATCCATAAAGCCTAAATCCGTGACAGATGCCGAAACCTTAAGTCCGTCAACCAGACCCTCGAAATCATACTCTGCTCCCAGGTCAAAAGCCAGTCCGAAACTTGAAGGCATTTCAAAATTTTCATAATTTTCCAGTCCGTCAAGGGTATTGTCCTCCTTAAGTTTGTATTTGACACCCGGAACTGAAGCCCTGAGCGTGCCATTTGAACGGACTATCCATTTGTCTTCATTCAGACGGGCGTCAATCTCATTGATGTTCAGGTTTGCGTAAGCCACGCCCTCAAGAATCTTGAGCGATGCACCGATTGTAAGATTGTCACCGATCTTGTGGGAATGTGCCGCAGAATACTCAATGTAGCTAAATGAAGTGACATTGGTGTTCTCAATGAGATAATCACCTTTGGCCAGGCCGGCTTTCATGAAACCGAACAGTTCTTTTGGCAAAGACACCTTAGCCGAATTCCTGAGCTTCATGTTAAGCATAGTAAACCAGTTTGTGGAGCCGAATCCTATACTCATCATGTCCATGTTCACCCCTGCCCTCACCTGGGTGGCAGCAGGCAGTGCGTCCAGAAAAGCCTTGGAATCAACGTCCGAACTCATGAATGTTGTCAACATTCCCGGTTTTGACTTGGAATCATAGAGGAAGTTGGCCATACCCACATTGCTCTGGGCATCAATCTGAGTATTTCCCAGCATAGGGATGGACATATAGAAACTGCTTTCAGGAGCGAATGCGGGATTAAGCTGGTAGCGCTGGTGATAACCCTCAAGGAAATACCCTGAACTTGAACCCTGCGCGTAAGACATGACCGCAATAAGCAACATGGCGGTCAAAGCCGATAATTTGTAGATATTATGCTTTTTCATATCCGTATTTCTTGTTGGGTTATTTATTTGTTCTCAGTAAAATCAACGTTCACTCCCTCGGGGAATCTGAGGCATACCTTGTCAAGTTCTATATACTGCCCTTTCTTGAGGCTGGCCTTGGTGGCATCCCCGGCAGACTCACATTTGGCAGTGAACTCTATTGACTCAAGTTTGGCCAAAGCGCCGTTTTCAACCTTGGTATCGAGCTTGACCTGGGACGAACTGCCCTGCTCATTACCGGCAGCAATCACGCACTGACCTATGGTTATGCCATTGACCGGCTTGCCGTCCTTGTCAAGTGCCTTGGCGGTAAGCTTGACGCCAAGCGGTATAGTGCTCTTGGCATCAGCCTGAAGTACCATCGTTGCGGCATCAATCTTATCGGCGATATCCTTAAGTTCCTTACCCAGATTGTCTATCTTATCGGAATATTCAAGATAGACGCTTTCAAAGGACATGGGTATCGTAACATCGTAACTGCCTGAAACCGAGAATTCACGGGACAGGTCAATATAATGGTTGTCTTCACTCTGGTCAACACTGGCATTAAGGTCAAACAGTATCTTGTCAGGCACCGTTGACATAAGGTCGGACAGCTTGCTGATACGTATAAGGATCGTATCCTCCGAAGCCGGTGCCGGTCTTGGATTCTTATGGATTACAAGGACCTTCTTATGTTCCGCAGTATTTGCGGGGCATGCCGGAAGGTGAATCAGTCCGTCATCAGGAGTTATCCTGGCCGATTTCCTGTTGTCTGAAAAGACTGACGTAAGACCAAGGTCAATGGCAACAGGCACTGTCACGTTGCTGACAAGGCTGATGACAATCTGAGGATCGCTCAACACGAAACGGTTTGCCGTATCTTTCAGGAAGCCGGTATCATCGCCCAATGAGATATTCACCTCCTCCTGATGCCCTTCAATGTCAGGGTTCACCTTTCCGGCTACAGACTCCAGCACAAGCTGACCGGAAACCTTGAAGCTGATATCCTTGTCATTCAGGACATCCAAAGCACTATTGTCAATACCCGTTGTTGCAGATATGCCTATATTGGCGCTGTATGCCACATCATTATTGACCTCTATCGACTTCTTGGTCTGGTCAACAGTCTTGTTCAATGTAAGAGACTTGACTCTGAGAATGACTTCCTTACCCTTGACCATTCCGGGATAAATATCCAGTTTGTTGCCGTCTTTCCACTCACCTACTGCCACTTGGCCGGCATAGACATAGCCGTTGCCCTGGTCAAATCCGAATCCCGAGGGGAACGTGACCGTAATGGCGCTGTTGGGAGTAAACTCAAACGGGGTGATGTCAAAATCGGAAACTGAAAAACGGATGAAACTTGCGGATTCATCAAAATCAATCCTGTCAATTCTCAGTATGTTGTCCAGACCGGTGACCTCATAAGATGATGCAATGACCTTTTCTTCAAGGCTAAGTTCCTTTTCGCTGGTGTTTACTGAAAAGTCACGCATCTGGAGTTTCTCGGACATCCCCACATTGACATACATATCCTGCAATCCGGATCCTGTGGATGTTCCGGAAATTGAAACCTGGAGTTTATAGGAAAGCTGACCGCTGTAATTTATATTGGAACCGTATTGTGAAAAGTCCATTTCATCCAAATAGAGTGAAACCGGCAGTTTGTGGTCACTGCCCAATCCCTCTATGACCGCGTTCTCCATAGTGAACGTATTGTCCGATACGGTCACGTTACCGGATTTGATGAATCCGTCCAGTCCGGAGTCCTTAGATATTTTGCAGTTGCTCGGGAATACTATCTCCAAAGACTTGATTGTGATGACAGGATTGCTGCATACGGCATAAACAGGAGACAGGTCCACATTCAGGGTCAGTTTCTGTCCAGCATCAGTTCCTGACGTACCGAAATAGACCTTATTGAGTCTTGACACGTCGGTAGGAAGATTATAATTCACATTGAAATCCACATTCTGCAGCGGAACAGAGATCGTAACTTCAGGAATGTTAATTCCCGGCGTCACATAAACCTGTACAGGATCTGTGGAAACGCTGCTGCCCAATGTAGGCAGGCTGTTGTTTATTGTTGAGAGGTCAACTGAAGGTATCTCAATCTTGGCATCCTGCTTTTTCTCCGATATCACGATATCGGCCACATTAAAGCCGTCAGCCTTGATCTCTTCAATCTCACCGTTCATGGAGAAACCGTACATTCCGTTACCTAGAGTGGCGAGCGAAGTGGCGTCGCCTGTCTTGATGAGAGAATCGATATAAATCTTCTTGAGATTACCGAGCGGAACCGTAGGTCCTTCACCCTCGTTACCGATCTGCATGTCCAGACTGATCTTCTTGTCCAGATCCAACTCATTGGATGTTGTAATACATGAGCAAAGACAAGATGCCGCTGAAACAAAGCATAGCGCCAAATACCATTTGTTTTTTCTCATAATCTATAGTTTTTTGTTGTTATCCGGCTTTTGCCCACACCTGACGGTGCAAATATTCTGCAAATATATAAAAAAACACACATGCGCGTGAATGCATGCATGTTTTTTATATAAGGCAAATGATAAATCACTCAGTCCTGTCGGCAGGTCTGTCGTTTCGTCTTACCGTTACACGGATACCGGAGAGCCTACGCTCCTTCTTTTCCATTACCTTGAATATCAGATCCTTGCAAACAAGTTCCTCATCCTTTCTGGGAAAATCGCCCTTAAGCTCAAGCAGGAAACCGGCCAATGTGTCTGCCTCGCCCACATACTGGGCATAATCATCCTCATCAAGCCCGACAATCCTGAAAAAATCAGAAAGAAGGGTCTTACCCTCAAAGACGTATGTATCAGGCCCGGTCTTGCGGTAACCCACCGAGTCATCGTCAAACTCATCATTTATTTCACCTAGTATTTCTTCAATCACATCCTCAAGTGTCACCAGTCCGGATGTGCCGCCGAACTCATCCACGACAATGGCCATGTGTATGCGACCTGTCTGGAAATCATGCAGCAGATCATCGATCTTACGGGTTTCGGGAACAAAGAAAGCAGGCCGGATGAGTGACTGCCAACGGAATCCGTCACCTTTCTCCAGATAAGGGAGCAGGTCTTTTATGTAAAGCACACCCTTAATGTTATCGGAAGTTCCGGAATAGACCGGCACGCGGGAATAGAAGTTCTCCTTGATGCATTTCATGACATCGCCGTAGCTGGCCTTGATGTCAAGCATTATCATGTCTATACGGGAAGTCATTATATCCACTACCGTCTCGTCGCCGAAACGTATCACTCCCTCCAGAAGCTGGTGCTCATCCTGGATATCCTCCGAGTCTGTCAACTCAAGGGCGTGTTCCAGCTGATCTACCGATATGTTGAAGTTCTTTTTGGTCTGCACACGGTCTGAAAGGGCCTTGGAACGCATCAGAAGGGATGATACAGGACGGAGCAGGACCGTCAGGACCGAAAGCAGAGGCGCCGCCCTGAGGCTGAACGATAGCGAGTTATGTGCGGAATAGAGCTTGGGGATTATCTCGCCGAACAGAAGCAGAACAAATGTAAGGATAACCGTGAGAACCACAAACTCAACCCACTCGGCACCGAAAGAGAGCATCTGGGAAAAAGCCAGGTCAAGCAGAAGTATAATGGCCACGTTCACCAGATTGTTTGCAGTGAGGATTGTGGCAAGAAGCCGCTCGGAATCGGAAAGCAGCGTAGCAGCCTTCACCCCACGAGGCGAACTGTCCTCAGACAGACGCTTAAGCTCATCGGGAGAGAGCGAGAAGAATGATGTCTCGGATGCCGATACGAAACCAGAAAGGAACAAAAGAAGCAGGGCCGTCACAATTGCTATGACGGACCCCGCTGTCGGAGCATTGAAATCGATCGCCCACCGGGCTATCATTCCTGTTAACAAAACAAGACCGGTTTCTATAATCTTGAGGTTTTAATTCAGAACGGGATATCGTTGCTTTCGGGTCCCGGCTGTACGGGAGCAGGCGCTGCCTGGGCATCCTGCCTTTGTGGCTGTCGTGACGAAAGCATCTCCATAGTGTCCACAAAAATCTCGGTCACATAACGTCTGACACCGTTCTGGTCATCATAGTTACGTGTCCGGATGCTTCCTTCCACATAGAGTTTGTCACCTTTGTGAACGTATTTCTCAACGGTCTCGGCCAATCCGCGCCAGAAGACGAGATTGTGCCATTCGGTACGGTCCGGCACCTGCGTGCCGTTCTGGGCAGTGTAGCCACGTTCTGTCGTGGCAAGGGTAAGGTTAGCTACACAAACATGGTTATCCAGATACCTTACGTCCGGATCCCTACCCACATTTCCAATCAAAATTACTTTGTTAACTGACATAATTTATAGGTATTAATATTTCAGCAGCAAATTTAGTCACTAGAGCTTATGCTTCCAAAAATATAGCCAAGTTTTTTGCCGACGGATAACCGCAAGGCACATTCTGCATGAAACATGAAAAAATTTTAGCACAAAAAGAGAGAAAAATTTTTCTGTATCACCAAAAAAGAACTACATTTGCAACTCGAAATCAAAAAGCGACATTTTAGACTTAAATAATTGACAATATGACAAAAGCAGAAGTTGTTAGCGAGATTGCCAAGAAGACCGGTATAGACAAGACCGACGTTCTTGCATGTGTAGAGGGTTTCATGGAAGTAGTTAAGGATTCTCTTGAGAACGATGAAAACGTTTATCTGAGAGGTTTCGGTAGCTTCATCACCAAGAAAAGAGCAGCCAAGGCTGCCCGTGACATACTCAAGAACACCACCATTACCGTTCCTGAGCACAAGATTCCCGCCTTCAAGCCGGCCAAGACTTTCGCTGCTGCCGTTAGAAAGTAATAGTTAACCAAAATACATAACAGTTATGCCAAGCGGTAAAAAGAAAAAAAGACATAAGATGTCTACGCACAAGCGTAAGAAAAGACTGAGAAAGAACAGGCATAAGAGCAAATAAGCCTTAAGACTGACAACAACTTTCAGAGAACAAACTTGCCGCAATTGATTTCCTGCAGGTTTGTTCTTTGCTTTATCAAACAACACTAGCAACCGATGACAAGCGAACTGACAATAAACGTCCAGCCCGACAGCATACAGATAGCCATTACCGAAGACCACAATCTGGTTGAATACCAGAAGGATGCGCAGGAGGTTACATTTGCTGTAGGAAACCTGTATCTGGGACGTGTCAAGAAACTCATGCCCGGACTGAACGCCTGTTTTGTGGATGTAGGGTCTGACAAAGAGGCTTTCCTCCACTATCAGGATCTGGGCCCGCAGTTCGCGTCATTGAAGAAATATGTCAAGCAGGTACGCGCCAACCGCAAGAAACTTTCCCCGTTCAACAAGGCGCAGTATGTTCCTTTTGACGAAAAACAGGGCAACATAAGTACAGCCTTGGAACAAGGCGATGAAATTATAGTTCAGGTAACCAAGGAGCCCATATCTACCAAAGGTCCCCGCCTGACAGGCGAAGTCTCTTTTGCAGGCCGTTTTCTGGTTCTGATACCTTTTACCGACAAGGTATCCGTTTCATCCAAGATCAAGTCACCCGAGGAGCGCGCCCGCCTGAAGCAGCTCATTCACAGCATCAAGCCCAAGAACTGCGGAGTGATAGTACGCACCGTGGCCGAAGGCAAGCGCGTGGCTGAACTGGACAACGAGCTGTCCATTCTGTACCAACGCTGGGAGGACAGCCTGTCAAGGACACAGAAAGCCGAGAAGGCACCGGCACTGGTGTTTGAGGAAACCAGCCGCACCATAGCGATACTGCGTGACATGCTCAACTCATCTTACGAGTCCATTCACGTAAATGATGAGAAGACATACCAGGAGATACGTGACTATGTATCGCTTATAGACCCCGAGAAGACAAAGATTGTCAAGCTCTACAAAGGCGAGCTGCCTATATTCGACAACTTTGCCATAACCAAGCAGATAAAATCATCATTCGGAAGGATAGTATCATACAAGAGCGGCGCTTACCTGATAATAGAGCACACCGAGGCCCTGCACGTGGTGGATGTGAACAGCGGTCACCGTGTCAAGGCCGGTACACAGGAGGAAAACGCACTGGAGGTTAACCTGGGAGCAGCCGATGAACTGGCCCGCCAGCTTCGTCTCCGTGACATGGGAGGCATAATAGTGGTTGACTTCATTGACATGGCGCTGGCCGAAGACCGCCAGAAACTCTACGAACGCATGTGCCAGAACATGGAACGCGACCGCGCCAAGCACAACATCCTGCCTCTTAGCAAGTTCGGCCTGATGCAGATAACACGCCAGAGAGTTCGTCCGGTGATGGATGTGCCTGTGGATGAGACCTGCCCCACATGTTTCGGGACTGGCACAATCAGACCGTCCATACTGTTCACAGACCAGCTGGAAAGCAAGATAAGCTGCATAAGGAACCAGATGAACACCACACATTTCACCCTGTTTGTACATCCGTATGTCTATGCCTATCTTTCCAAAGGGCTTTTCCCGCTCAAACTGAAATGGCAGTTCCGTTACGGATTCGGCATCAACCTGCTGCCGGACCAGAATCTGCCCTTCCTCTCTTACAGGTTCATTGACCTGAAAGGGAACGAGATTGACATGAAGGAGGAGCACGAAATCCTTTAAACCCACAATCATACCCGTTCATTTACCTGCCGGAAAACCGGCCGGTCAAATTATTCCGCATTTTTTTGCAGTGTCGCATTAACACATTTGATATTTTTGCGTCCATATATCGGAAACGGTCCAGAACAGACATGACACCAGAAGTCCTTACAGAATCATTCAAAGCTCTCAGCGACGGGCTCTACAGGGTTGCATACTATATCCTGGAGTCCCGGACTGACGCCGAGGATGCCGTACAGGACCTGTTCATAAAACTCTGGGGAAGCCGAGACCAACTGGATACGGTACTGAATTTCAAGGCCTACTGCACAACGCTGATGAAGAACCTGTGCATAGACAAGCTCCGGAAAGAGCAGAAGGTACAGGCCATGGAACCGGGACCGGACATTGCAGAGTCCAGACTTGTTGATGATGACTATGATGCACGTGAAAAGCTGGAGCGCGTGCTTGCCGCCATAGAACGGCTGCCCGCCCGACAACGTGACGTAATGAAGATGTATGTGCTGGATGAGATGTCATACGATGAGATTGCAGAGAGAACAGGAATGTCAAACCTGACTTTGAGGGTACTGTTAAGCAATGCCCGGAAGTCACTAAGGAGCCAGATATGAAACGATTGGAAGATATTGAAAATATGAGCATGCTTGATCTGGACCGGATAGCGTCCGATGAAAGCATCAAGGTTCCGGCCACGCTCAAGCACGACATAGCCGTTACGGCACGTGCGCTTGAGATGGCATCAAAAGAAGAAGATGAACCGAAGGAGAAAACCGTATCACACAGAAGATACAGGAAGATCCTGAGAATAATCTCCTACCCTGCAGCGGCAGTAGCCATAATCACCATTGGCATGCGCCTGTCATTCCAGGATTCCCTTACCACTCCCAAGGATACGTTTGACGATCCCATGATGGCTTACGTACAGATGGAGCAGGTATTCGGATTCATATCAGAGAAAATGAACACCGGTATAGACATAGCCGATGCGGCAGAACCGGTAATAGACAAAACCATAAACGCATTGATAAGATGAAAAGGATAGCAGCATTTGCAGCAGCATTGTTTCTGCTCACAGCCGGTGCCTGGGCACAGGACGGCAAGGGAATCTACAACAAATACTCCGACAACGATGATGTGAGTGCAGTGTATATCTCATCGTCCATGTTCAAGCTCATGGGCAATAAGGTGCCTAACATGGATCTGGGAGAAGGTTCCATGAATATCGGGCCCATAATCAAGAACCTCAACTCCATGTATCTTCTTGACTGTGATGACCCGGAGATAAGCAAAGAGATAAAATCCGATGTCAGCAAGTACATAAAGAAATATGACTTTGAGATGCTGATGGAGATCAAGGAAAAGGGTGAAACAGTTCAGATTTTCACAACCGGCAACGAAAAAACGGTTACCCAGTTCATCCTGACTGCAGCGGAATATGAGGCCTTTACCTTCATCTGCCTGGACGGCACAATGAGCCGCGCCGACCTTGAGAAAGCCATTGCCAAGGCCACCCAGAAGATGGAATAGTCAGCGTAGCAGAAGAGTCATTCCCACAGTAAGAGGATTGTCGTCCGAAAGACGGTTCCTACGGGCAAGCGGATTCATCTTTACTCCGAACTGCTGGGAGATTGACCAGAGGCTGTCACCTTTCTTAACCACATAAGTCCTGTGCTCACGGTCAGCACGGGACTTTTTCCTTTCCAGGTAGATATATGTCCCTTCCGGCGGAGTGAACTTGCGTTCCGCCTCGTTGAAACGTCGCAGCAGGCTGAGCTGCATTCCGTACTCGCGGGCTATATCCTTCAGGGTCTCTCCCTCACGGATACGGACACAACGCTGATTATTCACCAGCAAAGGCTGATGAGGCAGTTGACCCGTCTTAAGCTTTCCGGGACTTTTGGTGTCGAAACGGTCAAGACCATACCGCTCAATTATTTCAATCAGCTTGGTGGCGTATGTGGGACTGGTGGCATAGCCGGCAGCCTTGAGCCCCCTGGCCCACCCTTTGTAATCAGTCCTGCCCAATTCGAACAGAGACTGGTAACGGGCGCCGTTCACAAGGAATACTGAATGGTCGCGGAAAGAGTCATCTGCGTCACTATAGCACCGGAAACACTCCTGTTTGGCATCATCGTCATGGTACATCTTACGGCCTGTCCAGTCAGAGTGGCACTTTATGCCGAAATGGTTGTTGCACTTGGTAGCCAAAGTGCTGCGGCCGGCATCGGACTCAAGAAGGCCCTGGGCAAGCGTTATGCTGGCCGGGATGCCGTATTTCTTCATCTGTTCCACGGCCATGCCGCTGTATTTGGATATATAAGCCGCGTATGCATCCTTGTCATTTACACTTAAAGACTGCCTGGAAACCGAGCACGAAACCAATGCCATGACTGTTAAGGCGATTGCCCCATGACGGAATCTGACAAAGACGCTGGATACCATTTTCATAACGTTTTGTTTTGCGAAGTTAATCCAAATCAGTGACAAAGCAATTGGATTAAGGCGGAAAATGACTATTTTAGCGGTCTGATCATCAAATAAAGCATTATGAAGGAACATAGCCGCACTATAAGCTGGAGCGTTTTAGGCCAGGATGAGTTGGAAAGTAATGACCTGATGCTGGTAAACGCCGCAAAAGAGGCCACCAAGGCCAGTTGGTCACCCTACTCGGGGTTCAAGGTAGGCGCTGCACTGCTGCTGGAAGACGGGACAGTTGTTACGGGCAGCAACCAGGAGAATGCGGCATACCCTTCCGGACTGTGCGCCGAGAGGACAGCCCTGTTCGCCGCAGGTCACTCACACCCCGGTAAAGCAGTGACCGCCCTGGCCATTGCCGCAAGAAACGAAAAAGGCTATACCGCCCAACCCATCACCCCATGCGGCGCATGCCGTCAGGTGCTGGCTGAAACCGAACAACGCGGCGGCCGTCCAATTAGGTACATACTTTACGGAACCGACGGCACCATGATAATTGACGGCGGCACGGACTCGATCCTGCCATTCTGTTTCGGTGCCGGTTCCATGAAATGAGTTTTTTCTTTTTTAATATGACACTGTGTCACCGCAACCGCTGTGGCACAATGTTTGTTGCATTAAGAATGATGTTTCAAACATTGGAAGAATGAGTAGAGGAAATAAACATAAAATGTCAGAAAAATTCAAATCCGCAGAGGATAGAAAAGAGATGAATAATGCCGGACAGGAACCTGTCCCGACACAGGATGAGAACACCGTTGAGGAAACTCAGGACGGGAACCAGGAAGACAAGGAAGAAACGACCGGACAGGAAGCTCAAGAGGAGACTTTAGAGAGCAGACTGGCCAGGAGCGAGGCCGAGGTGGCCGACCTCAAGGACCGCCTTCTGCGTCAGATGGCCGAGTTTGACAACTATCGCAAGCGCACCATGAAGGAGAAGGCCGAAATCATCCTTAACGGCAGCGCCGGCGTGGTTACCGACATACTGCCAGTCATTGATGACATGGAGAGAGCCATAGCCAATTCGTCCAAATCGGAGGATTTCAATGCGCTCAAAGAGGGCATTGAGCTTATCTACAACAAGTTCATGCATATTCTGGAGCAGAAGGGCCTGCAGAAAATCAGCCCCAAGAACGAACCGTTCGATACAGATTTCCATGAAGCCATAGCAATGATTCCTGCTCCCAGCGAGGATTTGAAAGGCAAGGTTTTGGACTGCGCCATTGACGGATACAAACTTAACGACAAAGTACTGCGCCATGCAAAAGTGGCGGTAGGAGAATAACTATATGGCTAAGAGAGACTATTATGAGGTTCTTGAGGTCCCCAAGACCGCAACTGCCGATGAGATAAAGAAGGCTTACCGCAAGAAAGCCATCCAGTACCACCCTGACAAGAACCCCGGCGACAAGGAGGCTGAGGAGAAGTTCAAGGAGGCGGCCGAGGCGTACAGTGTACTGAGTGACCCTGACAAGCGCGCCAAATATGACCAGTTCGGATTTGACGGCCTGAACGGGGCATCCGGATTCGGAGGCGGCGGATTCAGCGGCGGCGGAATGTCAATGGATGACATTTTCTCCATGTTCGGCGACATATTCGGAGGCGGCGCCTTCAGCAGCTTCGGAGGATTCGGCGGAAGCCGTACCCGACAGCGCGGCGAAAACAAGTCACGCGGCTCTGACCTTAGGGTAAAGGTTTCACTCACCCTTGAAGAAATCAACACCGGAGTCACCAAAAAATTCAAGCTCAAGAAACTGGTGCCATGCCAGCACTGCAAAGGCACAGGAGCCAAGGACGGGTCTGCGGCAGAAACCTGCCCGGACTGCCACGGATCAGGTGTGATAATGAGAACCCAGCAGAGCTTCTTCGGCATGGTTCAGACGCAAAGCGTTTGTCCGCGCTGCGGCGGCGAAGGCAAGATCATAAAGGACCGCTGCCCGCACTGCAGCGGTGACGGAGTGGTCTATGGCGAGGAGATAGTGGAGATAAACATTCCCGCCGGCGTAGCTGAAGGCATGCAGCTCTCTGTCGAAGGCAAGGGCAACGCCGGAAAGCATAACGGCTACAACGGTAACCTGCTGGTTCTGATTGAGGAGACGCCGCACAAGGATCTGGTACGTGACGAGAATGACCTGGTCTATAACCTGCTGCTTACCGTGCCGCAGGCTTCACTGGGCGGAGCCGTCGAGATACCCACTCTGGACGGTGCAGTCAAGCTCAAGATAGAACCGGGCACACAACCCGGAAAAATGCTGCGTCTGCGCGGCAAGGGACTGCCCGAACTCAACAGTAGCCGCCGCGGTGACATGATAGTGAACGTGAGCGTCTATATACCTGAGGCTCTTTCACGTGACGAGAAACAGGCCATGGAAAAGTTCCAGACATCGGATCATTTCCAGCCCACGCAATCCGTAAAAGAAAAGCTGTTCCGCAAATTCCGCAGCTACTTTGAATGATAAACATACAGGCTGATGACATACCAGGAAGCGGTAGAATATCTATACACACAGACGCCCCTTTTCCAGAACGTAGGTCAGGAGGCGTATAAGGAGGGTCTTTACAACACTGTCACGATAGACCGTCATCTGGGCTGTCCCCACAGACTGTACAAGACCATCCATGTGGCCGGTACAAACGGCAAGGGCAGCGTATCGCACACCCTGGCTGCCATCCTGCAGGCATCAGGCTTAAAGACAGGACTTTACACGTCACCCCATCTTACCGATTTCCGCGAACGCATTAGGGTGAACGGCAAGCCTGTAAGTCCGGAATACGTGGCAGGATTCATAGAGAAAAACCGGGGATTCCTGGAACCGTTGCATCCGTCATTCTTTGAAGTTGCCACTGCCATGGCATTCAGCTGGTTTGCCGAGCAGGAAGTTGACATAGCTGTCATAGAGACCGGATTAGGCGGACGCCTGGACTGCACCAACATAATCAGACCTGTCCTTTCAATCATAACCAACATAGGGTTCGACCATACCAAGTTCCTGGGTGACACGCTCCCCAGGATTGCTTTTGAGAAAGCCGGAATCATAAAAAAGAACGTTCCGGTGGTCATAGGCGAGTATTGTGACGAGACCCGTCCGGTGTTTGAGCGCAAGGCCGAGGAAGTGAATACAAGAATCACGTTCGCACAGGATAATTGTAAGATTATTTCGCAAAATTACATAAACCCGTCAAAGGTGATTTATGAGACAGCCGCCCTACCCGCGCTTGAAAGCGGACTGGCCGGTTTGTGTCAGGAGAAAAACGCCAACACCATACTGACAGCCATTGACGAGCTCAAGCGCAGAAGGTTCAAGATACCGGAGGCAGCCATCAGGAAAGGATTCAAGGACGTATGCCGCATGACCGGTCTTCGCGGACGCTGGCAATTAGTGAGCAAGAAACCGGACATCATCTGTGACACCGGGCACAACAGCCACGGACTGAAATACATAGCACAGCACCTTGAGGAGCTCTCATCAAAACCGGGTGCAGGACAGCTGCGCATAGTCATGGGCATGGTAAACGACAAGGACATTACCCAAGTGCTGGCGCTGATGCCTAAGAATGCGCATTACTACTTTACCCAGGCATCTGTCCGGAGGGCACTTGACGCCGGTTCATTGAGAGACCTGGCACGTGAAGCAGGGCTTACAGGCAGGGTATATCGGACAGTGGCACAGGCGGTGAAAACAGCACAGCGCGAGGCTGTTCCCCAGGACCTGATCTTTGTGGGCGGCAGCACATTCGTGGTGGCAGACCTGCTCACAATGCCGGAATTCTTTATCCACGGCTAGAAAAATGTTGTAATCCTGCTCATATTTTTAGGCTTTTCGCTTGCACCTGTATCTGAAATTGGCTTAATTTGCGTTGTTTTATTTTTAATAACCAATTAAGCCAATTATACTATATGAGCGATTTCTTTGTCAAAGACAATCTGGCCGGCCTCAAAAGAGAGGATTTCCAGGCTACAGTCCAGGGTAAGAAGACTGATCTTTACATACTCAGGAACAAGAAGGGAGCAGAAATAGCAGTAACCAATTTTGCAGGTGCCCTGTGCGCCGTCATGATGCCTGACCGCAACGGCAAGATGGAGAGCGTTGTCTGGGGACACGACAGCATACAGCACGTGATGGACAGTGAGGAGACATTCCTGAGCGTTCTCATAGGACGTTACGGCAACCGCATAGCAAACGGCAAGTTCTCTCTTGACGGAAAACAATATACACTGGCCATCAACAATGATCCCAACAGCCTGCACGGAGGTCCCACCGGTTTCCACAAGCGCGTTTTCGATGCCGAGCAGACCGATGCCCAGACCATTCACCTGCACTATCTCTGCAAGGACGGCGAGGAGGGATTCCCCGGCAACCTGGACGTGAACGTGGTTTACCGTCTTACCGATGAAAACGAACTGACCATAGAGTATGAGGCAACCACCGACAAGAAAACCGTAGTCTGCCTTACGCAGCATGCCTACTTCACCCTGAACGGCATGAAGAAGAACCCGCTCACGGTTCTGGACTATGACCTGACAATCAACGCAGACCATTACATCCCAATTGACAATACCGCAATTCCTCTGGGAACAATTGACAAGGTTGAGGGCACATCATTCGATTTCCGCACTCCCCACAAGGTTGGAGAGCGTATCGAGAAGGGTGAGCAGACCAAGAACGGCAACGGCTATGACCACTGCTGGGTACTCAACAAACGTGAGCCGGGTGAACTCAGCCTGGCCGTAAAATGCGTGGATCCCGCCAGCGGCCGCACCATGGAGTGCTACACCACAGAGCCCGGCGTACAGTGCTACACCGGCAACTACTGCAGCGGCAGCACCTGCGCCCACGGTTCCACACTGCCCAAGCGCTGTGCCATCTGCTTTGAGGCAGAGCACTTCCCCGACAGCCCCAACCATCCGTATTTCCCCACCACGGTACTTAACCCTGGAGAGGTCTATACACAGACAACAATATACCGTTTCGGAGTGGAATAATCCCCCAGTATGGATACAACCGCTCTCAGAAACAGGTTCCGCCGTCAGTTCGGCACGAGCGGTGACCTGTACTTTTCGCCAGGACGCATAAACCTGATAGGCGAACACACCGACTATAACGGCGGCTTTGTATTTCCCGGCGCCGTTGACAAGGGTATCACGGTTGAGATATTCCGCAACGGCACCCGCCAGGTCAAGCTTCTGGCCATCGACGTAGAAGACAGTCCATACCTGGAATTCTCACTGGATGATCCGCAAAAGCCTGATCGTCACTGGGCATGCTACATTTACGGAGTATGCAAGGAACTGGAAAAAAGAGGCGTGAACGTAGGCGGTTTCAACGCGGCGTTTACAGGCGATGTCCCTAAAGGTGCCGGAATGTCTTCATCGGCCGCATTGGAGAGCGCATTCGCGTTTGCGCTCAACACTATGTTTGCCGACGGCAGCGTGGATAAGTTTGAACTGGCCAAGATAGGACAGGCCACCGAGCACAACTACTGCGGAGTGAAATGCGGCATCATGGACCAGTTCGCATCCGTGTTCGGCAGAGAGGGCTGCCTCATCCGCCTGGACTGCCGTTCATTAGAGTACGAGTATTTCCCGTTTGACCCGCAGGGATACAGGCTGGTGCTGATCAATTCAATGGTAAAGCATTCGTTGGGCAACGAATACAACGAGCGCCGTGCAAGCTGTGAAAAGGCAGTGGCACTGATGGACAGACAGTTCGGAGGTGTCCAGACCCTGCGCGACGCCAACTATGAGATGCTGGAAGCCGTAAAGGACGGACTTACTGACGACGACTATCGCCGTGCACGTTACATCCTTGATGAGAAAGAACGTGTCCTGGCCGTATGCAAAGCCCTTGAGGAAGGTGATTATGAACTTGTGGGCAAGAAAATGTACGAGACCCACTGGGGGCTGAGCCGGGATTATACGGTGAGCTGCCCGGAACTGGATTTCCTGGTGGAGACGGCACAGAAGTGCGGTGTTACCGGAAGCCGGGTCATGGGTGGAGGTTTCGGCGGATGCACCATAAACCTGGTGCGTGACACGGTATGTGACAAGTTCACGTCAAAAGCCCAGCGCGAATACGCCAAGAAATATGGTATAGTTCCGGAAATCTATCAGGTCGTGATAGGTAACGGTTCACGTAAACTGCAATAAATTCAAACAATCAACTAATAAACAACAAAAATGAAAAAAACTGGTTTTATCGCTCTGATGGCAGGTATGCTTGCATTGACAGCCTGTTCACAGAAGCAGGAGGCTCCGGTCCTGAACAAGGCTGACTTCCAGATGGAGTTTACAGGCAAGAAGACTGACCTGTACAAACTTACAAACGCAAACGGCTGCGAGGTATGGGTTACCAACTTCGGCGCCCGTATAGTGGCAATCATGGTTCCTGACAAGAACGGCAAGATGCAGGACGTAGTCATCGGATTCAAGAACATCAAGGACTACACCACTCTGGCCAGTGACTTCGGTTCAACAGTAGGCCGCTATGCAAACCGTATCAACCAGGGTAGGATCACACTGGACGGCGTAACATACCAGCTGCCGCAGAACAACTTCGGACACTGCCTGCACGGAGGTTGTGACATAACCATTCCAATGGGATGGCAGAACCTGGTCTGGGACGTCAAGGAGGTTAAGGGCAACAGCATCACTCTGGTTATGAACTCACCGGACGGCGAGGCCGGTTTCCCCGGTAACGTTGTAGCCACCGCCACCTACACCCTGAATGACAAGAACGCCATTGACATCGTATGGAAGGCTACCACCGACAAGAAGACCGTGGTCAACATGACCAACCACAGTTACTTCAACCTGAACGGTGACCACTCAATTCCTATCACCAACCATCTCCTGACACTCAATGCCAGCAATTTCACTCCCTGTGACGACACTTACATGACCACAGGTGAGATCTTGCCGGTAGCAGGTACTCCCATGGACTTCACCAAGGCCAAGGCAATCGGCAAGGAGATAACCAACTTCGGCTACGAGCAGCTCAAGAACGGTAACGGTTATGACCACAACTGGGTGCTCAACACCAAGGGTGATGACACCAAGTGCGCCGCCAAACTGTACAGCCCCATCACAGGTATATACGTTGAGGTTTACACCAACGAGCCCGGTATCCAGTTCTATTCAGGTAATTTCCTGGACGGTTCAGGCATAGACAAGCAGGGTAACAAGATGGAACAGCGCACCGGCTGCTGCCTGGAGACCCAGAAGTTCCCCGACAGCCCCAACAAGTCAGATCTGCCCGGATGGTACAGCGCAGAGCTCGTTCCCGGCCAGCAGTACTACAGCCACTGCATCTATCAGTTCGGCGTAGAATAATCACGGATTCTTAATTACAAACAAATAACCAAATGAACAACAGTATTATTGAAGCATTGTCTAACAACGGTTTCAGAACCATAGACTATGTAGTATTCGTTGCCTATCTGGCAATCCTCATTTTCCTGGGATTTTTCCTATCCCGCAGTAAGAACGGTAAAGAGAAGGACTCAAAGGACTACTTCCTGGCCGGTAACACCCTGACGTGGTGGGCAGTAGGTGCTTCACTGATTGCCGCAAACATCAGTGCCGAGCAGTTCATAGGTATGTCAGGTACCGCATTCGCATCAGGTATCGCAATCGCAGCATACGAGCTTATGGCAGCAGCCACCCTGCTGGTTGTAGGTAAGTTCCTGCTCCCCGTGATGATTGAGAAGAAGATTTTCACCATACCGCAGTTCCTGCGTGACCGTTACAATCCGGGCACAGGTCTGGCATTCTCAATCTTCTGGCTTTTCCTGTATGTGTTCATCAACCTGACATCAGTTGCATGGCTGGGCGCCCTGGCTATCAAGCAGATCCTTGGCCTGCCCAAAATTCCGGGCATGTTCCTGGGTATGGAGGTTGATATGACCCTGCTGGTCATCATCCTTGTTCTCTATCTGATTGCCGGTATCTACTCAATCTACGGCGGTCTGTCATCTGTTGCATGGACCGATGTTATGCAGGTTACATTCCTGGTTGGCGGCGGTCTTATCACAGCATACGCCGCTCTGGTTGTCATCGCCAAGGACCTGGGTCTGGAAGGCGGTGCCCTGGCTGCTCTGGGTGAGGTTTACCATAAACTCAAATCAATACCGGGCGACTCTCATTTCAACCTGGTTGTGAACCAGGCCAAGACTCCCGATGCATACTTTGACATTCCGGGTATCGCAGTTATCGTAGGTGCCCTGTGGCTGACCAACCTGGGTTACTGGGGTTTCAACCAGTACATCATCCAGAAGGGTCTTGCCGCCAAGAGCCTGAGCGAGGCCAAGAAGGGTATGGTATTTGCAGCATTCCTCAAGATATTGATCCCGTTCATCGTATGTATCCCCGGCGTATGCGCATTCTACATCATGAAGGAGCAGCCTGAGCTGTTTGCAAAGCTGGCCGGCAGCATTGAGCGTTCCGATGACGCTTATCCTTTCCTTATCCGTAACTTCACTCCGGTATTCGTAAAGGGTCTGTCATTCGCAGCTCTGAGTGCAGCCGTAATCTCATCACTGGCTTCGATGTTCAATTCAACATCAACCATCTTCACTATGGATATCTACAAGCAGTACTTCAAGAAGGATGCAAGCGAGAAGCGTCTTGTTAACGTAGGTCGTATCACATCAGTTTGCGCACTGGTTATAGCTCTCATCGCCGTTTATCCTATCATGGGTGGTGCCGACCAGGCATTCCAGATCATTCAGGAGTACTCAGGATTCGTATATCCCGGTGTTGTGGTTATCTTTGGTCTGGGTCTGCTCTGGAAGCGCGCTTCAGGTCCCGCAGCCGTTGTCGCAGCTATCGGAACATTTGTATTCTCAATCCTGTTCAAGGTGCTTATGCCCAACGTTCCGTTCATGCTCCGCATGGGCTACGTATTCCTCTGCCTGGTTGCCATCTTTATCCCCATGTCACTCTACAACAAGAAGAATACCGTTGAGGCCGACAAGCTTGACCAGCACACCATCGATGCTCAGATGAAGTGGTCATCCATCCTGTTCACAATCGCCGCAATCTGCCTGGTAGTTGCCATTTATGGTGTTATAGATCCGGTTCTGCGCGGATGGGGCTTTGAAGCCATGTTCTTCCTGACCGCCATTCTGGCTGTGTTGGGACTCTACCTGCGTTCAAATGCCAAGGATAAGGTTCAGGATGCCAAGGCTGTCGGTATTGACCTGGAGCTCTTCCACACCGACAGGACCTTCAACATCGGTGCCCTGGGCGTTATCGTGATTCTGGTTATCCTTTACGTAAGTCTCTGGTAATATGCTGGAAGAACTGAAAGAGAAGGTATTCCGTGCCAATCTGGACCTTGTAAAACAGGGACTGGTCATATTCACATGGGGCAACGTATCGGGCATAGACCGTGAAAAAGGTCTTGTGGTGATAAAGCCCAGCGGCGTGAGCTATGACCAGATGAAGGCAAGTGATATGGTTGTTGTCTCCCTCGAGACCGGTAAGGTGGTCGAGGGGGACCTCAACCCTTCATCGGACACCCCCACCCATCTGGTACTTTACAGGGCATTCCCCAACATACAGGGCGTGGTTCACACCCACTCCACATACGCCACCGCATTTGCGCAGGCTGGTCGTGACATTCCCAACATAGGAACCACTCACGCCGATTACTTCTACAAGGACATTCCCTGTACGCGTGATATGACCGAGGCTGAGGTTAAGGGTCAGTATGAGTTGGAAACAGGCAACGTGATTGTGGATGAGATACTGAATATCCGCAAGATCAACCCAGACCACACTCCCGCCGTGCTGGTAAAGAACCACGGCCCGTTCTCTTGGGGCACATCACCCGACAACGCGGTCTATAACGCAAAGGTGATGGAGCAGTGCGCCAAGATGGCGTTCGTGGCCCTATCGGTGAATCCGGGACTGACGATGAATCCGCTTCTCATTGAGAAGCACTACAGCCGTAAGCATGGACCAAATGCTTACTACGGCCAAAAGAAAAAGTAACACTAAAAAAAGGATATTTATGTTTGATAATTTTGAAATTTGGTGGGTCACCGGTGCACAGCTCCTTTACGGAGGCGATGCAGTAGTTGCAGTGGACGGTCACTCAAAGGAGATGGTTGAAGGTCTGAACAAGAGCGGTAACATCCCCGTTAAGATAGTTTATAAAGGTACTGCCAACAGCAGTAACGAGGTTGAGGCCGTAATGAAGGCTGCCAACAATGACAGCAAGTGCATAGGTATCATCACCTGGATGCACACCTTCAGCCCCGCCAAGATGTGGATTAAGGGCTTGCAGGCTCTTGAGAAGCCTCTGCTCCACTTCCATACCCAGTACAACACCGATATTCCTTGGGACACCATCGATATGGACTTCATGAACCTGAACCAGAGCGCCCACGGCGATATCGAGTTCGGTCATATATGCACCCGTATGCGCGTGGCCCGCAAGGTTGTGGTTGGTCACTGGAAGAGCGTAGAGGCTCAGAAGCAGATTGCCGTTTGGGCCCGCGCCGCTGCCGGACGTGCCGATGCACATAACGTACGCTGCCTTATGTTCGGTATGAACATGAACAACGTGGCCGTTACCGACGGTGACCGCGTTGAGTTTGAGCAGCGCATGGGTTACCATGTAGATTACTACCCCGTATCATCACTGATGGAGTACTACAAGAAGGTTACCGATGCCGAGGCAGACGCCCTTGTTGAGGAGTACAAGAAGCTCTACACCATCAAGATTGATGAGAGCGGCGAGAAGGTATATTGGGAGAAGGTAAAGAACGCAGCCAAGGCTGAGATTGCCCTGCGTCGCGTGCTCAAGGATGAGAACGCTACCGCTTTCACCACAAACTTTGATGACCTGGGTGATGCCGATATCGACGCACCTGATTTCTGCGGATTCGACCAGATTCCGGGCCTGGCATCACAGCGTCTGATGCAGGAGGGTTACGGCTTTGGTGCCGAGGGTGACTGGAAGACAGCCTGCCTGCAGCGAACTCTCTGGGTTATGAACCAGGGTATGCCCAAGGGCTGCTCATTCCTGGAGGACTACACCCTGAACTTTGCCGCCGACTGCACATCAAGCCTGCAGAGCCACATGCTGGAGATCTGCCCGCTGATTGCTACCGGCAAGCCCAAGCTGGAGGTTCACTTCCTGGGCATAGGTATCCGTAAGCAGCAGACCGCACGTCTGGTATTCACATCCAAGACCGGCCGCGGTATCAAGGCAACCGTTGTTGACCTGGGTAACCGTTTCCGTCTTATCACCAGCGAGGTTGAGTGCATCGAGCCCAAACCAATGCCCAAACTGCCGGTTGCATCGGCCCTGTGGGTTCCGCAGCCTACATTTGAGATTGGTGCCGGCGCATGGATACTGGCAGGTGGTACACACCACAGCGCATTCTCATATGACATCACCGCCGAGTACTGGGAAGACTTTGCCGAGATGTGCGACATTGAGTACATAGGTATTGACAAGAATACCACTATCAGCAGCTTCAAGCAGCAGCTCCGTAACAACGAGGTTTATTACATGCTCAATAAAGCCCTGAAGTGATATGAACGCACGTAGAACTATAGAAGCCGGCCGCGCTGTACTGGGAATTGAATTCGGTAGCACACGTATTAAGGCTGTGCTGATTGATGAGGACCAGAGACCTATAGCCCAAGGCAGTCATACCTGGGAGAACCAGTTGGTTGACGGACTTTGGACTTACAGCAACGAGACTATATGGTACGGTCTGCAGGACTGCTACGCCAATCTGCGTGCCGATGTACTCAAACAGTATGACATTGAGATTGAGGACCTGGCCGCAATAGGCATCAGCGCCATGATGCACGGCTATATGGCTTTTAACCGTGAGGGTCATCTGCTGACACCTTTCCGTACCTGGCGTAACACCAACACCGGTGAGGCCGCCGCCGTACTGTCAAATCTGTTTGTATATAACATACCTCTGCGCTGGAGCATATCACATCTCTATCAGGCTATCCTGAACGGCGAGGAGCATGTTCCACAGATAGGCTATCTGACTACTCTTGCCGGTTACATCCACTGGAAACTCACAGGCGAGAAGGTGCTGGGTATAGGCGATGCATCAGGTATGATACCTGTAGATCCCGAGACCAAGACCTACCGTGCGGATATGGTGGAGAAGTTTGACAAGCTGGTAGCTCCCAAGGGTTATCCCTGGAAGCTAGGTGAAATACTGCCCAAGGTGCTTATGGCAGGCGACAAAGCCGGCGTGCTTACAGAAATCGGCGCAAGACATCTGGATGTATCGGGCCACTTGAAACCCGGAATTCCGTTCTGCCCGCCCGAAGGTGATGCAGGTACCGGTATGGTGGCAACCAACTCTGTCAAGCCGCGCACCGGTAACGTATCGGCCGGAACATCATCATTCTCAATGATTGTTCTTGAAAAGGACCTCAAGAAGCCGCATGAGGTGATTGACATTGTTACCACTCCCGATGGCAGCCCAGTTGCCATGGTTCACTGCAACAACTGCACAAGTGACCTGAACGCATGGGTTAACCTGTTCAAGGAGTTTGAGGAGGTAATGGGTCTGCCCGTTGATATGGGTAAGATCTTCACCAACCTGTTCAACACCGCTCTTAAGGGTGATCCCGACTGCGGTGGCATTATCAGCTACAACTACGTATCAGGTGAGCCTGTTACCGGTTTTGCCGATGGCCGTCCGCTGTTTGTCCGCTCGGCCAATGACACGTTCAACCTGTCCAACTTCATGCGTGCCGTGATAAGCGGTGCAGTTGGCGTGCTCAAGATAGGTAATGACATCCTGTTCAAGGAGGAGAAGATCAAGGTTGACCGTATCACCGGTCACGGCGGTCTCTTCACCACTCCGGGCGTAGGCCAGCGCATACTGGGCGCTGCTCTTAACTCACCCATCTACTGCATGAAGACAGCTGGTGAGGGTGGCCCATGGGGTATGGCAATCCTGGCATCTTACCTTATCAACGGTAAGAAGAACCAGAGCCTGTCCGAGTATCTTGACGAGGAGGTATTTGCCGGTGACACCGGAACATCAGTTGCTCCCACTCCCGAGGATGTGGCTGGTTTCAATGCCTACATCGAGAACTACAAGCAGTGTTTCCCCATTGAGGAAGCCGCTGTCAAGTTCAAGAAATGATACGCCCGTAAGGCTAAATGCAAAAACCGTCCCGGTCTGTAACCGGGGCGGTTTTTTTTATGTACTACAAAGAGATCGTTTCTCCGCATAACCATTTCCTGATCTGATCCTATTGCAACGGTTTTGCAACGCTTTTTGCTTGACAGGATACTTCGTATAGTCTATTTTTGCTCCAAACAAAGGACTAAAAGATGAAAATCCGTACAATCAGAATCTGGTTATCCAAGGGTTGGTACTATGCAGTGTACAGCGTGTCCCTGCTGCTCATACCCCTTATTACCTCATGCTCATCAAGCAGGTCGTCCGCCAAGAACAGTGCATCAAAAGAAGCGACAGCCGCTGATAATAAGACAAATGCATCACCGGCAGACAGCACCGTAATTGCTTTTGACTACCGTGATCCCAACAGCATTCTTGACCTCTCCTCCCGTATGCGCCTGATGTACGGAGTCCAGCCGCCGGAAATATCAAAAGACTCAATACCATTGATTTTATTGGACGGAAACATTGTTGAGGTTGATAAGGATAAACTTAAGAAGTTTGATTTTGAAAAAGACATAAAATCCAGAAAGAAAGTAGCTGCTTTCTTGGGATTAAAGCCTGAAGAAATAAAAGGTTACAGAAAATGGGATTGGAGTCCATCAGTTGCCCTATTTGGTACAAAGGGACGCAATGGAATATTTGAGGTAATGAGCACAGAAATCTACGAATATGATTTGAAAGGTGGTCAGACCGGAGCAGATATGATAAACAGTTTCCAGCTCTACAAATAAAAGTTTCTAACGTAGTGACGCATTTTCAAGATTGAGCCGTTTATATATAAACTGAAATTATTAAAAAGAGGATTAGAGTATATGAGAAGGACTAACATTCTTATTTGCTTGATTATAATGGCATTTTCTTGCCTGAATGCCGGCGCACAGAACATGTTCTCACCGATAACAAAATCACATTTCAATTATTTTGGCAAGTACATAGACAAATATTACAACAAATCTGCCGATGTCAATCTCATTATGCCGTCTGATATGTTGATATCTCCATCAATATTGGAATCATTTGTAATGTATCGGGGAAGTTTAACGGTTACCTCTCAACAGGGCAAAGAATATAAAGTAAAATGCAGCGGTGAATTGTATCGTTCACTAAAACTGCTGGCCAAACATACGGTCATGACATCTTCATACGCCAGCAGTCATACGGGATTGGACGGTCAGATATATTTCTTGTTCTGCAACTCTGACGGTGCATGCTGCTGGTCACCATACGGAATCTGCAACGACATAGTATCGGTATTCAAGGAGGTTATGAATGCTGTCCGTGACAATGACACCAAGCGTTTGGATAAACAGATTGTTGTAGCAGATTCATTACGCCATTTAATCAAGACATTCTATTCCGAAAAAGCCATACCGATAATAGTGTCAGTATCAACACCTTGGACACAAGACAACAAACTTGCAGACATAACACATTTAAGCCTTTATTCCTCATTCGGCGACGTATTGACCGGTGGCAATCTGGATGTGGTCTTTACATTTGACAAAAAGGATTTCAAGGAGGAATACAGGAAATCTTATCGTGAAAAATATGAGAGTACCCTTCAGCAGGTAGCATACTGGATTTATGCGCTGTCAGATTTTGCTGATGACGATAATCATGTAACATTCATTGTTGATGATAGTGTGACCAGTCCTATAATCAGCAGAGAAGATAAACAATATGAAATCAAACTGAAAGAAAGTGATCTTACTGCTGATAAGATGCTGTCTTTACTCCAGCAGTTATAAAAAGGACCTATCGCATAATCAATAATACCACATCAACGAGATTTCTGCTCTGTCACCTTCGTCTAAATGAGTTTAAATAATCCGTAATTCATTAAAATCCAACCATTTTAAACGCTTTTTAATATGTAAGAACTGATTCATGAACTACTTTTGTGTCAATAATCCTTTTGTAAAACTATGTCAATATGAGAAGATTTGTTTGTTACTCATTTCTTTCAGTACTACTGTTCCTTTCAGTTTCATGTTCGGATAAACAGCCAACGCCAAACAGCAATGAGATTTATGTGGATTTTAAGAATGGCAGCCCAACGGTTGTAAATAGTCCGGATGACCTCTTCAACTATTCAAACTATCTGGATACAGTCATTTATGTCCAGTTGGAGACATTGGACAATTGTCTTATAGGCGACGTAAAAGATATACATCTTGTCAATGACAGACTGTTCGTTGGTGCCGACTTTAAAAGCGTATTTGTTTTTGACCTGAACGGAAAATTCCTTTCAAAAGTGTCCAGAATAGGTAGAGGGCCTGGTGAATATGGAAAATTGGCATGGTTTGATGTCAATCCTTCCAACAATGAGATAAGCATATATGATGTAAGCAGTCACAAGATCCTTGTTTACTCCGTTGATGGCGATTTCATAAGACAGTTCACCTTTGAGAAAATCCCCAGCGATTTTTGCGTACTGCCCAACGGCAATTACCTGTTCTATAATCCAAGATATATGAATAACCATTTTCGCGGCATCTTGCAGACAGACCCCGTGGGTAATTATATCAACCAGCCGTTGGTTCTGTCAGGTTCGGCAAGAGAGGACGTGGGTGAAAACCATTATCTCACGCACATCTGCAACGATGTGGTAGGTGTGATGGGACCGATGGGCTTTGACAACATTTATCATATATCGGCCGATACATCTGAGATTGCATATCAGATTAAAACCACCGAGACAATCCCCGATTACGTGCTCAAAGGTGAGTTTGAAGGTCCTGTCTTTGAACAGGATTTCTATTGGTTGTTTGCTTATACTGAAACTGAAAGCCTGGTTACATTTGATATGACTGACATGAAAAAAAATATGATTGTCAAATATGACAAGAAAACAGGCAAGGTTTATACTGATGTAAACAAGGGCAATTATCCGTTCGTGCCAGGAGATAAGGTCCTGCTGTCACTTGAACCGCGCAGGACTGATTACGGAGTGGGACTGCAATCTATCACCGCCGATAACATAATGATGCTCCCTGAAGAATACAGAAACAAAATCGCTCCGGATTGCACAATAGATTCAAATCCCGTCGTTGCCCTATATTATTACAAACACTAATAACAAAGTAGGCCATTACAACCTAATTAATCAAACATTATTATGAGAAAAACAGTCCTTATATCTTTTCTGTCTGCTCTTTTGTTCTGCGGATGTTCCAACAAGTCAGAAATCTTTATTCCTAAGGTAAAAGAACTGGATTATGGCCATAAGGCCAGGCCCAAGATTGTGCCAACCCCATTGGATTATTGCCCTATGGGAGTGAATGATGTGGTATCCTTTGGCAAATACCTGATTTTTACTACAAATGACCCTTCCGGCTATATCAGGGTATATGATATTGAAAAGAATGCCGAAGTAGCTTCCATATTAAAGAAAGGCCGTGCCGCCAATGAATTAACCGCTGGCCGTCCATATACCCTTAGCGAACAAGTGTATTCATCAGATGGTGATATCATGTTCCCTGTAATTGACAACACCACTTTGAAGGAGATCAACATCACCCAATCCATTAATAAAGGTGTGACTGTAATAAATGCCAGTACACCATGCCTGTTCCTGCATGATGGTAATACAGTTCTCATTGATAATGATATATCCAAGACCTTTATATTTCAAAAAGCAAGAATGCATGACGGAGAATGTGACCCTTCTGAATTCTACGTTCAGCAGGCAGGAGGAGAAAAGAAAATCATTCCGGTCCACAAACGGGTCATGCCGGATGGAGACGGAGTTAATGTAGAAGTTGATGTTGAATTATATGCACAGTATATGGGAAGCATTTTCAAGCACCCCACAAAGAACATCATTGTCCATTCACTTCAGAATATGAACTATCTGATTTTCTTTGATCTGGATAATGACAAATGTTTTGCAGTCCACCAGGAAGGAGCCAGGACTTATGATGATAAGGTGGAATACGTTCCTGAACACATGGTTTTTGGTGATGCCGCTGTTTCAGAAGACTATATCTTCATCAACTATCGCTATAACATAACGGCTGGCGGGGAATCAGATAAAGTGTGTGAAGTACTTGCCTTTGACTGGAACGGAAACTATGTCGGTGGTTTCGTGTCTGATGTTGCGCTGCACCGTTTAACTTATAATGAAGCCAGCAAATCTTTGTTCTGTGCCAATCTTGGTGATGAGATATTGTATCAGATACCCATCAAAGACTTTCTGAAATGAGCGTTTGGATCATGAGAGTGTCAAAAAATTAGACACTTTTGGACAAAAAAGTGCGATTTCACATTTTTTTCTTGGAGGATGACGGAACGGAAGGATAAATTTGGAACTAAACTGTAGTTTCTTAAAAGTCCAGAAATATGTTCCGCCATTATCTCACTATTGCACTGCGCAACATCCGCAAGTATGCGCTCCAGAATACAGTAAGTTGCATAGGCCTTGCTGCAGGCCTTGTTTGCCTTAGTTTCTCCGCCCTGTGGATTCATTTTGAAGAGTCTTTTGACTCATTCCACAAAGACGCAGACCGGATTTATACCCTATCGGTAACTTCTCAATATTCAGTCGAGCCATATATGGCTTATCTTAACCCTGAAAGGTTGGAACCGTTGCTGGAGTTCAGTGAGATTGAGTCATATACCAAATTCAATTGGAGGGAACATGGTGACGTAAAGGAACTGATAGCAGATACAACGTTCTTCAGATACTTTGACATAAGTCTTATAGAAGGAGACTGGAGTTTCCTGAAAGACACAAATTATGTGGCCTTGTCAAGTGCCTATGCAAAAAAGATATTCCCGTTTCATAATCCCATAGGGCAGGATTGCTGCGGAAAAACCGTTAGCGCCGTTGTCGCTCCGTTCAGCGGGCCGTCATATTTCAAGTTCGATATCCTCTGCCTGCATGATTTCCCCATGGTTCCGAACGGTGTTGTAGGTGTAGTGAATTTTGATGAAGACGGTAATCCGGTATTGGCATCGTGGAATTCTAATATCACTTTTTATCCCAATGAGGACAGAAGTCCCTTGGCTCTTTTCAAACTTCATGAAGGTACAGATGCAGAGAAGTTTGAAGTATCCATGAATGAAAAGCTGAAAAAAGAAAGCAGATTCTCCGACAACTCAAATTACAAATTGCTCCCGATAAGTGAGATCCATAAACTGGTAACGGCAGGTGACATGTATATCGGCTATGAACATGCCAGGCTGTTTGCATGGGCCAGCCTGTTGCTTACCCTGTGCGCCCTTATCAATTTCCTGCTGTTTAACCTTAACAGGGTCAGGAACAGGGAGCATGAGATAGCACTCAGGATAGTTCACGGGGCAACCGGCCGGTCTGTTCTCAGCATGATGGCCATAGAGTCAGGAATAATATTGGGTATAGCTTCGGTTTTGGGATTGCTTGCAATTGTCTTCCTGAAAGACAAATTCCGTGAATTGGCCGATATTGAGATGACCACCGGATATGTATTGTGGGGCAGCGTTTTGGTTATAGCCATTGCATTTGTTATCTCAATGGCTGTCAGCATCATATCCGTGGGCCTGGTGAGACACCGTACAATGCAGAGCACTCTGGTAAGAAAGACGGGGAAAACTTTCAGGCAGATAAGCATCGGCATCCAGATATTTGTGAGCGTACTGTTCCTGTTCGTGATATTTTCAATGCTTCATCAGTTCAGGTTCCTGAGAAACAACAATTGGGGCATCAGGGTGAACGACATTGCGGTAATCACCATCCCGAATCCGGAAAATGAAAGATGGGAAGGTTTCCAAGGTTACATGACTTATACTCCCGAAGATGATCCTTACCTGGAAAAAGAGGAGAACGGAGATGATTATCTGAACCGTATAGACGGCCGGTTCGGCATTATCGGTAAACTTGAAAGCATACCTTTTGTGACGGATGTATATAAGGGCATAGGAGGTTTCAGTGAGATTGGTGAAACGGCTATGGAGATATTCAAGGGTGAGGAAATCTGGTTGAACGGCAGTAACCAGATAAAGACAAACATTCTGGATATTTTAGACACCACTTATATGAAACTGCTGTCTCTGAATGTGCTTGACGGAACCATCCCGGACAGGCCTCTGATGAATGATGAGATTGTCATTACCCGTAAACTGCAGCGTGAACTGGGACTTGGGGATATAGCCGATGCGCCCACTTTGTCCATTGTAAAAAATGCGAGGGCTCCGTTCCATCTGTCGTTCGAGAATGGAACGCCGACGATCAGTGGCGGAGAAGTAACTGTAGTGTCAAACACATTCCGTATTATTGCAATAATAGATGACATGTATCTGCGTGAGTTCAGCAAGGATCCTGAAAGTTATATACTTTGCGGTCCCAAGAACCGCCTGCTCCTAGGACAGACATGGGGATGGTCAGAGGCGCTTATCACCATGACATACCGGCACGGAAGCAGGAAAGAACTGAAACAGAGGGTTGATGACATACTTAAACCTACTGAACTTGATTATGAACTCAAGTTTACAGAGGATGATTTCTATCAGACACTTACCAATGACCGCCATCTGACCAAATTGATTGAAATCTTGGGCTTTCTGTGCCTGCTCATCTCACTGGCCGGGATATACTCCATAATTGCACTGTCCTGTCAGGAGAAAAAGCGTGAGATAGCAGTCCGCAAGGTTCATGGCGCACGCGTAACTGATATCCTTTCAATTTTTGCCCGCAATTACGGAACGTTGTTCGTGATATCATCCGTATTGGCATTTATTGTCGGATATCCAGTAGTCAAGGTTTGGCAGCAGCAGTTCCAGCGCCAGGCCACCATCAGCTGGTGGATTTATGCTGTTATCTTTGCAGCTATGGCATTGGTAATCTGCATTACCGTAGGACACCGGGTACTCAAGACCGCCCGCGAGAACCCCGCTGATGTGATCAAGAGCGAGTAAGTGATAGTTGTTACTATATGGTTAATCAGACGATTTTACCATCCTAAAAACGTGTAACCTTCTTGCCGTTCACGTAAACATTCACGTCAATCGCTATTTGTCTGGAATGGAATCGGTGACATTCACGGAATGGAGCTCAATCATAAGTATAAATTTAGAAAATCTGGGCGGTGTGATTTTTGGTATCAACTTTTTCAATTACCTGAGTGCAGATTCCGTTCTCATCAAAGATGAAAGTCTTGCGCAGTATTCCCATGCTTACCTTGCCGTAGAGTTTCTTTTCACCCCACGCCCCCAGTTGCTCAAGCAGGATGTGGTCCGGGTCTGACAGCAGCGGGAACGGCAGCTCATATTTCTGGGCAAACCTGATATGGCTCTGTATGGAGTCACGGCTTACGCCGAATACCTGATAGCCTTTGGCAAGGAACATGTTGTAGTTGTCACGCAGGTTGCAGGCCTCGGCAGTACAGCCTGGCGTGCTGTCCTTGGGATAAGCGTAAATCACCGTCTTTTTTCCCATAAGCATACTGGTCTGATACTCTTTGCCGTCATGCCCCTGGGCACTGAACTCCGGCATCTTGTCTCCTACTTTTATCATAGTTGTATTGAATGGTTAGTCATTATAGGGTAATGAAGTAATGTGATGGCTGATTATGGTAAGCAGTCTTTTATGATTGGAGGGAGTATTTGCGGCGCAGACCAGCTCCGGGATGTCACAGTTTAATGCTTTGCCCCCAAGACCGCTTACAGCACCTCCAGCTTCTGTAAGTATTAGCATTCCGGCAGCATAATCCCAAGGGCAAAGGCGGAACTCATAGTACAGCTCACACTTGCCGGCAGCCAGGAAGCAGAGTTCCAACGCTGCAGATCCGAAACGGCGCACATCATTGCATTGTGGATAAGCCTCCATTATTACGGCAGAACTGACATCGGAATACTGCTTTACATAGAGGCCCAGCGCCGTACACATCAGACCGTTCTCAAACGTGCGGTCCGATACATGAATGGGCTTGCCGTTCAGGAATGCGCCCCTACCCTTCTCCGCGTAATAAAGCTCGTTGCGGGCCGGGCTGTAAACCACTCCTATTATAACCGTATCGGCTTTCTTGAGTGCTACTGATATGCAGCAGCAGTCCATTCCGCGGGAGTAGTTGCAAGTGCCGTCAATGGGGTCTATCACCCATACGTATTCATGCTCCGGGTCATGAAAATCCTCTTCCTCGCATATGAATCCGCTCTCGGGCAAGAGTTCCTTCAACCTGCGGCACAGGAAATGCTGTACCTCAAGGTCTGATGTTGTCACAATGTTTGAAAGCCCGTCTTTCTGCTCAATCTCAAACCTGTCAGTGACCATCAGCCCGGCCGCCTGCCTTACTATATCAAGTACTTTTTTCAACATATCCGGCTTCTCTCCAATTGTATGGTAAAGATATAAAGAGTTTCGCTAATTCCGGCAAGCAGTACCGTTCCCTTTATACGGATTTTGTAATTTTGCGGTATGGAGACAGAAAGACTGATTTTGCGTCCGTGGACAGAGGCCGATGCGGAGGACCTGTATAAATACGCATCGGACCCCGAGGTGGGTCCCAAAGCCGGCTGGCCACCTCATAAAAGTGTGGATGAGAGCCGCATGATTATCAATGGCATATTCAGCAAAGAGGGAATGTGGGCGGTCGAACTCAAGCAGACGCATGAGGTGATAGGCTGCGCAGGATACCTGCCGGCCGCACATTCAAATCTTACCATCAGTGATGATGAGTGTGAGATAGGCTATTGGATAGGCCGTCCGTACTGGGGCCAGGGCATCTGCACCGAGGCCATGCGGGTTGTAGTAGATTACTGTTTCAACGTGAAAGGCTTCAGCGTTCTCTGGGGCGACTACTTTCCTCACAACCCGGCATCGGGCCGCGTAATGGAGAAACTGGGCTTCAGGGACACCGGCAGACAGGTAATATGCCCCAACCTTGAGGTGGGGTCAGACCAACCGGTAAAGGTTCTCTGCCTGGAAGCAATCAGATGGAAAGAACAGATAGCACGTTGATGAGCTCCTCGCCTATAGGCTTGTCTTTCTTTACGGCCTGTGCTATCGGGATGTTGACCATCTTGTCATTTATCACACCAATCATGATGTTGCGCTGACCCTCATTGAGGGCTTCGATGGCTGCTACACCCATGCGGCTGGCCAGGATACGGTCCAGGGCGCTGGGGCGGCCTCCGCGCTGCACGTAACCCAGTATTGATACGCGTACATCAAACTGCGGATACTCGTTGTGCATACGCTCGGCATAGTGCATGGCACCTCCGTCGGCCTCGGAAACAATCACAATCGAGCTGCGCTTGGATTTGCGGATTCCGCGCTCTATATAGGCTGCAAGCTGGTCTATATCAGTAAACCTTTCAGGTATTATCGCAGCTTCGGCACCGGCTGCTATGGCACTGTTCATTGCCAGGAAACCGGCATCGCGCCCCATCACCTCTATAAAGAATATGCGGTTGTGCGAGTTTGCGGTGTCGTGAATCTTATCCACGCACTCCACGATGGTGTTGAGCGCCGTGTCATATCCGATGGTGTTATCGGTTCCGTACAGGTCATTATCGATGGTTCCGGGCAGGCCGATAACCGGGATGTCGTATTCGGCCGACAATTCCTGTGCGCCGGAGAGCGATCCGTTACCACCTATTACTATAAGGGCATCTATCCCGAACTTCTTTATGGTCTCAAACGCCTGGGCACGGCCCTCGGCCGTAAGGAACCTCTTGCTGCGGGCTGTGCGCAGGATTGTGCCGCCCTCAAAGATTATGCCCGATACGCTCTCGGTGGTGAACTCCTTGACCTCGCCGTCAATCAGGCCTTCCCAGCCGCGATAGATACCGTAAACCTTCCAGCCTGCAAATATTGCCGAGCGTGTGACCGCACGTATTGCAGCGTTCATACCAGGGGCATCACCGCCCGATGTCAGCACACCTATACTGTTAATCTTAGCCATCTTTCCAAATTTTGCAGCAAAGTTAGCAAAATAGTACAATTGGGGTCAGGCCCCTTCTGTACTATTTTTAAAAAAAAACTGCAAAATGTTTGGAGGTAATTACAAAATGTAGTTTATTTGCAGCAGAGATTAGTTTAAAACTTGACAAAACCAGCTATATGAAAAAACTTACCGATAAGGAAATTGCAATCATGAACGTGCTCTGGGACGGAGAGCCCATGTCGATGCGTGACATTCTGGAGCGCCTGCCCGAGCCCCAGCCGCACTTCAATACGGTGGCCACATTTGTGCGCCGTCTGGAGAGTAGCGGCATGATAACCCACAAGGAACTGGGTGCCCGATTCTTCCTTTACGAGCCGGCGGTGAGCCGCGAGAAATACGCCGAGATGGTAAACAAGGAGAGCGTGAACCGTTTCTTCGGCGGATCCTACATGGAGTTCATCTCCTGTCTGGTAGAGCAGCAGGAGGTTAGCGTTGAAGAGCTTAAGGAGCTAATTAAAATGGTAGAAAAGAAATAGTAATTATGGGTAGCATAGTCCTTTATATAATAGAGTGGGCGTTTGCCCTGCTGGTGTTGTTGGCCATTTACAAGGCGGCCTTCAGCGGAACCACTCTGCACCGCTTCAACCGGTTTTACCTGCTGGGAGCCACATTGCTTTCGGCCCTTCTCCCCCTTGTGCACGTGACTATCACTGACAGCACCCCGGCAGCCGGCCTCTCAATTGAGGAGACGGAATTTGCCCGGGAGCTGTCAGGGACATTCACGTTTGCCGCTGAGCCCCAGACTATGTGGGCCGATGCCCCCGACCTGGCAACCTCATTGCCTGGACCCGAACGCAAGACCAGCCTCTGGGCGGTAATGCTCATCGGCACGTATTCAATCTATGTGCTTACCCTAATAATAGGCTGGAGCCGCGGAATAATCCGTGCCCGCAAGTTCCTGTACGGCAAGCCCCGCCGCCGTCTGAGCCGCACCGTCTGGCTGGTCACCCACAGCGAGCAGTACGGCCCGTTTAGCTGGATGAACTACATAGTGATATCGGACTCCGAGAACGGATTCGCCCGCCGCGCCAGCCTGCGTCACGAATACTCGCACGTAAAACTCTTACATTCAATAGACCTTGTCGTATTGCTGGCCTGCACCATAGTAAACCCCGTGTGCTGGCTGGTACTCCAGGAGATAAAGATAGTCCATGAATATGAGGCCGATGACGAAGTGATCAACCGTTACGGCATCCAAGAGCAGGACTATCAGAGACTTTTACTGATAAAAGCTGTCGGCGCAGAGGCCTATGCGCTTGCCAGCTCCTTTAACCTTAACATTAAAAAGCGAATTATTATGATGAACAAGAACAAAACCCGGAGGAGACGCCTCATGTGGCTTCTGCTCCTGATTCCCCTGCTGGGAATGACATCTGTCCTGTTTGCGCGTACAGAGAAGGCCGTAAATCTGGATGATAAATTACGTTTCACGCAAAGTAATGTTGAAATGTCTTTCAGGTTACCTGAACCTATGATTGATTATTCTTCTGGCTCTTCTGCTTCTACAAGGACCAGCTCTTCGGCTTCTGCAAGAACTGTTCCTCCCCCTCCTGCTGCTGTAACGCGTGCCGAGTACATAAGGGTTATTGGAGATGATGAGGAAATAACTGAAGAATTATCACGTGAAGCAGCAAGAAAAGATGAAATGATTATTCGTCAAAGGAATGTCATGACAATACAAATCAACAAAAATAATGAGATATATGTAAATAACGGACTGATTAAAAGGGTTATAACAATTGATGAGCTCAAGGATCTTGCCAAGCAGTTCATTCAGAATCCTGATAATGACAACAGGCTCCCTGTTATAGAAGATTATGACATAGATGGTTATGGAACTGTTCAGACCACTGTAAAACATGTATTCTCATTACAATATGACCGCAGTTCATCGGCTGGCGTATGGAGTGATGTAAGGTATGAATTGATGAAAGCATATAATGAACTGCGCGATGAAGTGTGTATCGGTAAATTCGGTAAGGATTATGACCAATGCACTGATAGTCAGCAGCAGTTTGCCCGTGGCATGTATCAGATGAAAATCTCTGAAGCACAACCTAAAGTATATGGTGGTGCTCAAGGCGAACTCATCAAAAAAGAGGTCAAATCTGCCGCCGGCAATTACGTGGTCAAGGACGATAAAGTCAATAAGGATCTGCGCATCAGGGTCGCAAATTCTCCCGTCAGGTTATATGTATCGACAGTAATGTTTGATAATGAGAACGGCCAGGATCATTTCAAGAGCGAGACCACCCCAGTACAAATCAGTCCGGAGGGCCTTGATGATTACATAGACCAGGCATTATCAGACGGAATGAAGTTCCGAAAAGTCCGACTTTCAATTCACCCCGATGTTCCCATGGGACCAATCTTTGACCTGAAAGAAACACTCCGCAACAGAATGCTGCTGCTCCTTGTTATGGAAAGCTACAAAGAACCTGATGTAAGTTACACCGGTCAGTCAGGACAACCGATGAATCCTACATCGGATGAGTCCCAGGATGTCAAAGCGGGTGATATAATAACAGGGATGGTTGTTGATGTATCAGATAATGCTCCTTTGATGTGGGTGAATATATATGAAATGGATTCGAGAGACCGTATCCGTGCCGCAAGCATTACTGACATGAACGGGGAGTTCTCTTTCAAGTTAGTGGATCCGGATGATAGACTTTCAGTATCATTTGACGGTTATTTTACCGAGGAGCAGGAAATAAAGAGTGTCAATTTTGTCCGTCTTGAAAAACAGGATTATTACCCCTATAATGAGCTCGTATTGGAGATTAAGACCAATGGAATGGAGGTACAGATAACAGAAAACCGCCGAGACAACAACGGCAAGCAGGTTATAAGCACAAGTCAACAGAAGCTTGATGATCTTGACCAGTTGGAGAAATACATTGACAAAGCGGAATCTGACGGCAAGCACATAAAGAATGTTGCACTGAATGTAGCCCGAAACGTGGAAAGCGGTCTGTTGACAGACGTAAAAAACGCACTCCGCAAGAAACGTCTCCTTAATATCCGATATGTAGGAAATACTACAAACCTTGCCAACTGACTTTAATAGAGTAACATAATAGGAACGGTTCCTTCTTTGTCTTTTGACAGGGAAGGAACCGTTACTATTGTGTCAAAGGATGCCTGAATGTTTATATTTACAACAAAAGTATGAAAAATTGTCAAAATGTTTGGTTGTTTTTACAAGATGTAATTTATTTGCAGTGAAAACCTGATGAGGGATAGAAATAATTTATAGGACTACGTAAAAAAACGGTATGAAGAAACTGACAGATAAAGAACTTGCAATCATGAATGTGCTCTGGGATAACGGAGCGCTCTCCATGCGTGATATTCTGGCTCGGTTGCCGGAGCCCCAGCCTAACTTCAATACGCTGACTACGTTTGTGCGCCGTCTGGAGATAAGCGGAATGATTAAGCACCAAGAGTTGGGAGCCCGGTTCTTTATGTATGAGCCTGCTGTTAACCGTGACAAATACATTGAGTTGATGAACAAGGAGAGCGTAGCCCGTTTCTTCAACGGCTCATATAAGGATTTCATATCATGCCTTGTACAGCAGCAGGAAGTAAGCATTGATGATTTGAAAGACCTTATCCGTATGGCCGAAAACGCAAAGTAGCATGGGAAGTATCGTATTATATGTAATGGAATGGGCTTTTGCCCTGATAGTTCTGCTTACCATCTATAAAGCGGCATTCAGCGGAACCACATTCTATCGCTTTAACCGGTTTTACCTGCTGGGAGCAACGGTGCTCTCAGCGCTTCTCCCCCTTTTGCACATTACCATCCCTGAAAAAACGCCCGTAGTGAGCGACATGGCAATTGAACAGATGGAGTTTGCCCAGGAACTTTCAGGCACCTTTATCCTGATAGATGAACCTGCCCTGGCGTTCATGGAACCCGCACAGCGGAAATCCAGTTTGTGGGCTGTCACCTTGGTTTGCGTGTATTCAGCATACGTGATTATGCTCATGACAGGTTGGGTTCGCAGTATCGTCAGAGCAAGACGGTTCCTACGCGGAAAGCCATGCCGCCGCGTTGGCCGGACAGTGTGGCTGGTTACACACGATGAGGATTTCGGCCCATTCAGCTGGATGAACTACATTGTAATATCCGATTCAGAGAACGGCTTTGCCCGCCGGGCAAGCCTGCGGCATGAGTTTGCCCATATAAGGCTGCTTCATTCTGCCGATCTGGTATTCCTGTTAGCCTGCACCGTTGCCAATCCCGTGTGCTGGCTTGTACTGCAAGAGATAAAGATAGTCCACGAATTTGAAGCCGACAACGAAGTGATCAACCGTTACGGTATCCGGAACAGTGACTATCAGAAACTGTTGATAATGCGGACTGTCGGCGCAGAGGCCTATGCACTTGCCAGTTCCTTTAACCTTAACATTAAAAAGAGAATTATTATGTTGAACAAAAACCAAACCAGGAAAAGTCGCCTCATGTGGCTTCTGCTCCTTGTTCCCATGCTGGGAATGACATCTGTCCTGTTTGCCCGTACAGAAATTAAGGCTGACATGATTGAACTTGAAAACATCTATCCTACTGATGCCGATCTGTCTGCCAAACTGGCCCAAGACGGCTATCTCATCGGAAAAGTCATTGACGAAAACGGTCCTGTTACCGATGCGCGGGTCAGCGTAATAAACCTGAATGGAATGGTAGCCTATAACAGCCTTACTGACCAGGACGGCAACTTTATTCTTAGAGAATACAATCCGGAATACATGATCAGGATCATAAAAACCGGATATAAGGAATTCAAGGGTATCATCAAGTCCGATGATCCCGTAGTGTCTCTAACAAAACTGAAAGACAACGGCAATGCAAATAATGAGGCTAATCCCCAACTGATGGAGGCCCCTGAAATGGAAGCCGATGAACTACCGGAATTTCCGGGTGGTACAGTCTCTTTACTGGATTATCTGAGAAAGAACATAAAGTATCCGGCATTGTGCAGAGAGAACAACGTTCAGGGAAGAGTAGTGGTTTCTTTCATTATAGATACAGACGGTTCGATAACAGAAGCAGAGGTAGTAAGGTCCGTTGATCCGTTACTTGATGCCGAAGCCTTGAGAACAATAAGCCAGATGCCCGCATGGAAACCCGGCAAGAAGAATGGCAACACAGTAAGAGTACAATACTCAGTTCCCATCAATTTCAGACTTGATGCTTCAGCTCCAAGACCTTCATCTCCACAATGGATTTACATTTATGATGTAACGGGATTAGACGAAAATGAAACCGGCAGCATCATGATGTCATTGTTAACATCATCAATGATAAACAACGGACAGGACTTGAACCAAAACAATCTGAATACGCCTGAATGCAAAACCTTGATGACCGCATACAGATCCGCCCAGGAAGAACTGCAATCTTTACAGAACAAGATGCAGGAGGAGATGCAGGCTTTAAACAGTGATGTAACAAAAAAGGCCGAAGATTATCTTAAAGAGCATGAGCAAATGACTGAAAGCATGCGTTCCAGCTATGAAAAGGAGTTAGCTGACGATCAGCAAAAGCTGGCACAAAAATACCAGGAACTACAAGAAACCATGCGTAACAAAACCGATGAACTGATCAGCAGTATCCAGCCCAAGATCAAAGAAGCCTGGCGTTCCGTCTCCAGGAACGGAGCATACGTTTGCATGAACATGACTATCGGCAACCCGGCAAATGAAGTCATTGTTACACCCGATAATCTGGAATCAGCCATAAAAGATCTGTTTGATGGCCGCCGCAGCGCTGTTGGAATTCAATTTTCAGATACCAACTACCAGCAAATAATGACTTTGCTTACTGAAAAATCTGCTGGCAAGACAGTCTTCTATATGGATAGATAAACTGAATTACCGATTGCAATAAATAAGAGAGGGCGGATGCTTCAATCCGCCCTCTCATCGTTTCTATATAATGCCAAGACTTGGAATCAGTCTGTATCCTCAAGCTCAAACAGAGCTTCAATGGTGACGCCGAATACGCGTGCCATCTTGAGCGCAAGGACGGTTGAGGGATTGAACTTGCCTTGCTCAATGGCCACTATGGTCTGGCGGGTAACGCCGGTCTTATCGGCCAGATCCTGCTGCGTCATACGCACGCGGGCGCGTTCTACTCTAAGGTTATTCTTCATCGCTCAACTCCCTGTTTTGTTTCCACAAAGATAACTTGAAAAACAGCACATAGTACCCCATGAATGCTGTAACTCCCGTAAATAAACCGGTTATATGTGTTACTATTGCATAAGATAAAGGTGCTACCAGTCTGACCAGGAAGAAATCAACAATGAATCTGATTATTAAGACTATTATGTATAGAATTACTATCCTGGGCAGGATCTGATGACGTGTTTCTACTATTCTCTCATCCTCCTGTTTCTCCTGTGAAAGAGACATGAGAGCAAAGGCGATTGATGACAATAATATCAGTAGCCCCACGGGATGTTGCATTATTGCATTATAAAGGTCAAGCTTGTAATTCTCTGCTACACCTTCAATATGAGTTGGTGAAAAGCTAAATACTATTTTCAATACATAAATCAGGGAAAGGACTACACCTGAAATAAAAATGGCAAAACCAATTTTCTGCCACTTGTGGTCAAGTAAACGATACTTCTTCATAATTACAGAAAGTTTAAATTGTTATTGATGCCGCAAATGTAAACAATAAATTACAATGCGACAACAAAACAAGACAAAAAGTTTGTTAATGCGGACATTTTCGTTCCGCTTAAACAAATTATATGTTGAATACTACTGGGTCAGATAACGGTTCCTGAGCGTTTCTATGTCAGCGTCTGTCAGGCCCAGAGGACCTTTCAGGTAGGCCTCCATTGAGCCGTAGCGGCTGTCTATCAGGTCCAGGGTCTTTATGAAATTATCGGTATTGGCTCCTATAAAGGCTTTCACCACGCTCAACGCCTCCTCCCGGCCTCCCATGAAACGGACGCGGCGCGACAGACGCCTGACATCCTTTTCATAAACGGCATTGGTGGCATCAAAGTCTGAAATGATGGTCTCCCTGTCCACTCCAAGGGCAGCCAGGATGTATGCCGATGCCAGACCGGTGCGGTCTTTTCCCTGCGTGCAATGGAAGAACAGCGCTCCGTTATCGGGAGCATCCACCACATAACGCATGAAACGGGCAAAATTCTTCTGGCACGGTTCAAGCGTAACCATATTGGGATATAGGTCACGGGCCAGTTTCTGCGCCTTCTTGTTGAACGCGGCTATCAGTATGAGTTTCTTTACGTCAAACTTCTTCTGGTTTTTAATATCATGGGCTTCAGGGTCATCCATGGCCTCACCGTTGCTGTTTATTGGAATCTTCACATACTCGGCACCGGGTATGATCCTGTCCTCACGCCCCAGCATCTCAAACTCCTGCCTGAAATCAATAACCTGGACTACGGGTATCTGCTCAAGGTACTTAAGGTCTGCATCTGTGGCATCGGCAAGCGATGCGGCACGTATGAGCAGGCCCGAACGTACAGTACGGCCGTCTGCCGTAGTGTAACCGCCAAGGTCACGTGCATTGATTATTCCCTTTACCGGCAGGAACTGCCGGGCCTGAGTCTTATTTGTAAACGAAAATTTCAGCATAAGCAAAACAGTATAATCTATTTCATTTCCTGAATTCTTTCAGGAACGGCTTGAAATTGTTGCTTGAAGGTGAATCGATAATGGCAAACACTATCTTGCCGAACCGCCCGCAGAACTCTTTCTCATCCAGGACCTGATGGAACAGACGGGCCATCTGAGCCGGCGGTGTGCAGAATGCCCCGCACCCTAATGCCCCCAGCACCAGGCTGTCATGTCCTTTCAGCGCACCTATACGGAGTATGGTGCGTATCTTCTCCTTAAGTATGGGCTTGTCTGTCTCCGGAATGTTGCCGTTATCAAGCGAGCTGTGTCCGTGCTTGGGATTGTAGTTGAGTGATGCGACCGATATCACCGCAGCACTGAACGGATTGTCCAGCAACGCATAGCCCTCATCCTTAGTAGCCCTGAAGAACGTTATGTCCGGACTGTAAATTCCGCCGTAAGTATTATCCATGGGGTAACGCTCATCACGTCGCCTTACACGCACCTTATCCGCCAGGTCACCGTATCGGCCTCCGGGCAGTGAGAACTGGTAGAGCGATATAGCCAGAGTGCTGCGGCGGCACAGTTCCTCCTCCTGGGCACCTGCACCTGTAAGCACGCCCCCGCCCGGATGGTACAGGCTGGCCATATTGAGCACAGCAGGGTTCATGCCCTGTTCCGCCAGATCACGCGTGGCAAGCACACAATCCAGATTCAGGACAGACAGTTCAGTATCATGCCGCTTGTATTCTCCAGGCAGTTCTATGGGAGCGGAGAACATCTGGGAATCTTCAACAAACCGTCCGCCCACAGGCAGCGTAACCACACGGTCTGTCTCCGTGCGGTAAGCCCCGTCACGGAAAATATCCAGATTGTGGCTGAACACCTTGGTCAATAGCGCACGCTTGGCATCACCGCCACGAGTGAGTGATGCCTTGTACCATCCGCTTAGCCATATCTGGCTGTTCCACTGTTGTGCCCTTAACATAAGCTTTATAGCGCGAATTTAAGACTTTTTTCAGGAACAATTCCACTCTTGCATTTTTCACTTATCAACCGGCTACATTCAAATTGAAAAAGTTATGCATATTTTTAAATATCACAATTCTTTAGTGTAAATTTGCGGCCGATACGGTGATACCGCCACCCACTGTGACGGTATAGAGGGAATCCGGTGAAAATCCGGAACAGTGCCCGCTACTGTAAAGTCTGAAATATCCCGGAGATATCAATTTGCCACTGCTTAACAAAAAGACAGGCGGGAAGGCACTCCAGGGAGGGACCAAGTCAGGAAACCTGCCGCATCATTTTTTAATGGACTAAGGCTCCGGGACAGAACCGGTCCGAACTGATTTTTTCATTTTTTATGCTAAAGAAGATTATTCTTTCTATAGTATCGCTATGTATGGTTGTACCTGTATGGAGCCAGGTAACGGTAAGCGGTATTGTACTGGACGCAGAGAGCGGCAAGCCCATCCAGGGTGCAAACATCCGTGTTGATCACAGCCTGTCCGGCACATCAACCAACAGCAAGGGGGAGTTCTCGCTCCAGAACCTGCCCCGGCAGAACGACTACCGCATCAGGGTAACCCACGTATCATATCTGCCGGCCGACTATACCGCCTCATCGGCCGACAACGGCATAATAATCAAGATGCAGCAGAGTTACATCAATCTTGGGCAGGTTGTGGTTACCGGAACCGGAACACACCGCCGCATGTCAAACTCTCCCGTCCCTATCCAGGTGATAACCGCCAAGGATATCCAGAATGCCGGAGTAACATCGGTCGAGGAGGCACTGACCAGACTGACGCCCAACATAACCACCGTAACCAACGGCATGGGAACCTTCCTGAACCTTAACGGCACGGGTCAGGATTACATGATAGTGATGGAGAACGGTCACCGTCTGGGAGGCGACCAGCGTCTTAACCGCATCAGCGCATCAAACATCAAGCGCATTGAGATTCAGAGCGGTGCCGCATCGGCCCTGTACGGAAGCGAGGCCATTGGCGGCGTGATAAACATCATCACCGACGATTCCAACAACGGCGTAGGCGTGACCAACTACACCCATTATACAAGTCACGGCCGTTTTACCGAGAGCATAGACGCCGACATCAACACCGGCAAGTTCTCATCAACCACATCGTACCAGCGCAAGGAGGCCGACAACTGGCAGGTCAATGACATTGATGAGGACGGCTACAAGACCGGCCGCCCCATGTCGGCAGGCTATATCCAGGACAACGTTAGCCAGAGTTTCACCTACAGGTTCAGTGACAGGCTGGACGTATCGGTCCGCGGCAACTACAACGTCTATGACACCCGCCGTCCGCAGACCGCCAAGTATTTCAAGAAGTCATCCGATAAGGACACTGACGGCAACTACATATACAAGGAGACCCAGGCATACACATACGACCTGAACCATGTAACCTGGCTGTACGGAGCAAGTGCCAATTACATGATAAGCCCTAAGGCATATCTGGAGGCCGATTTCTACAATGACAACTTTACGTCGTCATACCGCTATTTCCTCAAGAGCGGCAGCCAGATGCCCGGTGACCTGCAGAAGCGCAAGGAGACACATTACTATGACGGCAACATCAAGGCTATACTCAAGCCGGATAATATGAACAAGGTTTCAGTGGGTATGCAGTATATCAATGAGCAACTGCGCAGCGAGACGGACAATATAAGCTTTGAGAACATGTTCACCGTAGCCGCATTCATACAGGACGAGCTTTCCATCACCGAGAACCTGCAGGCTGTGGCCGGAGTCAGATACCTGTACAATGAGAATTTCAAGAGTCATGCCACACCTGATTTTTCACTCATGTACAAGCCGGGCAACTTCAGGTTCAGGGCATCGTGGGCAACCGGTTACCGCTCTCCTACCCTGAGCCAGATATTTGCAACAGACCAGACCAAGACAGCCAGCCGCGCCACCGTAGGCAACCGTGACCTCAAGCCCGAGAAAAGCCGTTATGCATCACTCAATGCCGAATACGCCACCCAAAGATTTTCATTATCGGTAACAGGCGTGCTCAATGACATCACCGACATGATCAACTACCGTGTCCTTTCCGATGCCGAGATCACTGCTATGGGATATGATGAGCTACACTCCGATTTCAAGACCATACGCCAGCGTGACAATATTGACAAAGCTGTTATAAAAAGCATTAGCGTGAATGCCAACTTATATATAGGAGGCGGTTTCAACCTGACCGGCAGCTATATCTATTCAGACTCTAAGGCCGAGAGCGAAGGAAAGTCAACCCCGGTTGACAAGAGCGTAAAGCATAGCGGCAACGCCACTCTGCGCTGGGACCATGACTGGGGCGGTTACCACCTCAACATAAGCCTTAACGGCCACATGCAGGGCGAGCGCTACTCCAGCACATACGGGTATGCCCCTGGCTACAGCCAGTGGGACCTCAACACCAAGCATACATTCCTTATAGAGGACTACATTATTGAACCGGGCATAGGAATAGAGAATATATTCAACGAGCGTGACACACGTCCCTGGAATACCAATTTCTCCACCATCAACCCCGGCCGGTCTGTATATGTAAGCCTGACAATAAAACTTTAGAAATGACCGGACGCTACCTGTATATATTGCCCATACTGATTTCATTGCCGGTTATGGCTCAGGAAACAGTAATTCCCGCAGAACAGCTTGACGATGTGGTAGTAACAGCCACAGGTACGCCCCACACTCTCAAGAACGTGCCGGTACAGACCGAAATCATTTCCCGCAAGCAGATAGAGCAGTTGGGGGCCGCATCGTTTGAGGACATTCTGTCACAACTAAGCGCCGGTTTTGATTTCAACGCCGGCGACATGGGCAGTCAGATGACACTTAACGGACTGGGCAACAACTACATCCTGATAATGATTGACGGCAAGCGCCTTAACGGCGACAACGGCGGTGAGAATGACCTTGGCCGCATTGACCCGCACAATATAGACCATATCGAGATAGTGAAAGGTGCCGGCAGCGCACTTTACGGCAGCGATGCCATGGCCGGTGTAATTAATATCATAACCCGCCGGCACGATGACCAGGCTCTCTATTTGGAGAACACCACCCGCGGCGGATCGTACAAGGACCTGCGCCAGCACAACAGCATAGGGTTCAGTGTGGGTAAGTTCACGTCACTCACCACATTTCAGCTACAACACACAGACGGCTGGCAGAACACAGCCGAGGAAGACCCCGCTCAGACCGAATATCACATCTTTGACTCGCGCAACAAGACCGTCAACATGTACACCAACGGACAGATAGGCCAGCGCATAACCTACACCCCATCAGACAGGCTCTCTTTTGAAGCTGACGGATATCTGTACCGTAAGCGCATATTCCGCCCCACCAACGGCCGCCATCCTTCGTGCGACGTAAACACTTTCGATATGAAATACCGCGATGCCGGCGCATCATTCGGATCGGAATACAAGCTGAAAGGGACTGACCGCATTACGCTGGATGTAAGTTGGGACCGCCACGCCTACTACTATCACTACACCGACACCACTCTGGAGGAGGGCTATGACCCCAACGGCAACTATACTCCATACTACCCCTATTTCCCGGATCAGGAGCATCTTCAGAGTGACCAGCAGCGCACCATGGCAGAGCTCAAGGGTATATTCACCCTGCCATACGGCAACCTGCTTAGTGCTGGCGCGGAGTACCGTTTAGATTACCTTAACGCCCCCATGCGTGTAAAGGACGGCAAGGCCGATGACTGGACCACAGCCGTCTATCTGCAGGATGAGTTTACCGGCACCAGTTGGCTCAATATAACCGCTGGAATTAGACTCATTGAGAACAGGGCGTTCGGATTTCATGCCACGCCCAAGGTAAGCGCCATGTTCAAGGTGGCCGACCTACGCATCCGTACCGGCTGGAGCCGCGGATTCAAATCACCCACTCCCAAGGAACTGGGGTATCATTATCTGCGTACCATGGGTGCAACCACATTCTTCTACATGGGTAACCCAGACCTAAAGCCCCAGACATCCGATTACCTGTCGGCCGGCATTGAATTCAGCCGCGGAGGTTTCTCGGCGTCTGTCACCGGATACCGTAATGAACTTTACAACATGATTACCTTGGTAAATGTGCCGTTGAGCCAGATTCCTGCCGGTCAGGCACCGGAGTATATGGGCGACGGCAGCGGTCAGGTTACCCCACGCATGTACATGAATATGGAGGACGCCCGCACAATGGGTGTTGACGTTTCACTCACTTGGCGCATCACATCCGATATCACACTGGGCGGTTCTTACAGTTGGCTGGATACCAAGGCGCACGTGTATGACACCAAACACAGTCGGCTGAACGAGGTGACCATAGACGGTATGGCCCACCACAAGGGCAATGTTTACGGCACCTGGCAACACCGTTTCAACGATACCTACCGACTGGGACTAGGCCTTTACGGGCGCGCCAGCAGTACCCGCTACTATCAGAACAACGGCAACGGCAAGCCCTATCAGATATGGAAACTTACCACAACCCATGACCTGGGACACGGCAGGAATGGTCTGACGTGGCGTATTGAGGCCGGTATAGACAATATACTTGGTTACAGGGAGACTACTCCCCACGGACTGCATTACGGTACCACCAGCCCGGGCAGGACTTTCTACTGCACTCTGACCCTTAAGTTCTCAAAGGGCCGCAAGATGAATACCAAGGATGTGGAAAAGGGGAGTCTGGATGATGATGATGACTGATAAAAATATTACTTGTTTAACCTATTTAAAAACAAAAAAATGAAGAAATTCAGATTTATTCTGGCAGCTATGGTAGCCATAGCAGGTTTCAGCTTTGTAAGCTGCGACAAGGACAAAGACGAAACTAAGAACAACTACACCCGTTATCAGGAGGCTGTAGATGCTCAGATCAACAAGAAGAATGACAGCGCCATCCTTCTGGTTGCTTTCGGTTCAACATGGGAGCAGGCATTCGGTGCTTTCGATGAGACAATCGAGGCCTACAAGAAGGCTTTCCCAAAATCAGACGTATATCTGAGCTACAGCTCAGCTATCTGCATCAACCGCGCAGCAGCCGGTGAGAACACCAAACCCCGCAACTTCTACGCTCCCAACTTCTGGCTCCACGGACTGGGCGCCAAGCAGTACAAGGAGATTACCGTTCAGTCACTGCAGGTTATCCCCGGCGAGGAGTTCTCACGCGTAGTAAACTATATCAAGGACTTTGCCAACAACAGCCTGGGTGACCTGGATGACAAGTATTTGAGCAAGGTTACCATAAAGCTTGGTCTGCCGTTGCTGGCTACCGAAGATGATGTTGTTAATACTGCCAAGGTTCTTGACAACCAGTACAAGACAAAGGCTGCCGAAGGCGTTGTCGCTTTCATGGGCCACGGAAACCCCGACAGCTATGACACATACAAGGCCAACATCCGCTACAACCAGTTGGAGGAAGAGCTCCAGGAGTATAGCCCCAACTATTTTGTAGGTACTGTCGATGCTCCCGAGAACTACAAGGTTCAGGTTCTGGAGCGCATGAAGGAGGTAGGCATCACCAGCGGAAAGGTATTTCTGCACCCGCTGATGTCTATCGCCGGTGACCACGCTCACAATGATATGGGCGGTGACGACGGTAAGGATATGACTCCCGATGATTATGAGTACAATGATGAGGGCGAGATTGAGGACCTCAGTTGGAAGCCTTTCTTCAAGCAGAACGGTTATGACTGCTCTGATGAGACCGTTATCATGAAGGGTCTGCTTGAGGTTGAGTCAATCCGCAACATCTGGATTGAGCACACCAAGAATCCTGAGACTCTTGAGGACTACTACCACAGCATGTTCCCTGAGGAATAATTCAAATACCTTTTTCCAATACCGCTATCCGGTGAGTATGATAGGAGCTCACCGGATAACGGTTTGGTTTTTTATTAATATCTTTGAGTTATGAAAAAGACTACACTCTTTCTAATGACAGCTGTCATTGTAATAGCCGGCTGCAAAGGCCGTTCATCGGGCACACATACGGGCATCGGTGGTACAACAGACAGTACAACTATCAGATATGCACAGGGATTTACCCTTACATACTGCGGTGACATACGTCTTATCGACCTGCAGGACCCGCAAAAGGAGGAGACGCAGTCTTTCCATTACGCTCTGGTACCCAAAGGTGCCAGTACAGACGGCATACCAAAGGAATACACACCAATTGAGGTTCCATTAAGCAAGGTCATCTGCATGACATCCCTGCAATTATCAAGTTTCATCAAGTTGGATGAGCTGGACGCAGTGGTGGGCATAACCAGCACCAGGCATCTCTTCAATGAGGAGATGAACCGTCGTCTGGAGGACGGCCGCACACACAAGATCGGCATTGAGGGCAATTTTGACAATGAGGTCATAATGGCCGTCAATCCCGATATCATACTCATATCCCCATTCAAGCGCGGCGGATATGAGGCTCTCAAGAACGTTGACATAACGCTTGTGCCCCATCTGGGTTACAAGGAGACCACTCCGCTGGGACAGGCCGAGTGGATAAAGTTTGCCGGTATGCTGCTGGGCTGTGAGCAGAAGGCCGACAGCATATTCAGCGGAATCGAGGAGCGTTACCTGGCACTCACCAAACTGACTGAGAACGTAACTACCCGTCCGGTAGTGTTCAGCGGCGAGCTCCAGGGCGGCAACTGGTACGCTGTGGGCGGACAGAGTTTTCTGGCCCGCATATTCAAGGATGCCGGAGGTGACTATTTCCTAAAGGACGACCCCCACTCCGGCGGATTCACAATGGATTATGAGGTGGTTTACAGCCAGGCCGCCAATGCCGACTACTGGCGCATAGTAAACAGCTATCAGGGCGTTTTCTCTTACAAGGCATTGGCCGATGACGATACCCGTTACACAGACTTCAAGGCATTCAAGGAGCATGGGGTAGTCTATTGCAACATGAGTCAGAAACCCTTCTATGAAAGCATGCCAATGGAGCCCGAACTGGTATTAAGTGACTTTATCAAGGCTTTTCATCCGGAACTTTTGCCCGACTATCAGCCCCATTATTACGAGATTCTCAAATAGAATTAGTATCTTAGCCGTTCTATGAAACGTCCCGTATTATTGAATATGCTCGTTATCACAGCACTGATATTGGTGCTGTTCCTGCTCAATGTGGCCCTAGGCTCGGTGAGCATACCCACCCGTGCGGCATTGAACATACTGTGGGGCGTACCTGACCAGGATCCCATCTGGACAAACATAATCCTTAAATCAAGGGTTCCGCAAACCCTTGTGGCTATAGTAGCCGGCGCAGGTCTGGCCATCAGCGGACTGCACATGCAGACTGTTTTCCGTAACCCTCTGGCCGGACCATCGGTATTGGGAATCTGTTCCGGTGCCAGTCTGGGTGTAGCATTCGTAGTATTGCTCTCCGGCAGCATAGGCGGTGTGGCATTGAGCCGCCTGGGTTTTGCCGGCGACCTGGCAATGACAGTCGGTGCCATTGCAGGTTCACTTGCCGTTATGGCGCTCATAGTATATGTGTCACAACGCGTAAAAGGAAACGTGACACTGCTTATCATCGGCGTAATGATAGGTTATGTGGCCAATGCCATAATAGGCGTACTCAAGTATTTCAGCGTTGAGGAGGATATACGCGCATACGTGGTCTGGGGATTGGGCAGTTTCAGCCGCGTATCGGGCAATCAGATGTCACTCTTTGTCATCATGATGTGCATCCTGCTGCCGCTCTCTTTCCTTCTTACCAAGACTCTGAACCTGCTCCTGCTGGGCGATTCATACGCCCGTAACCTGGGGCTCAACATAAAACGCGCACGCCTGCTGGTAATCAGTTACTCCGGTATTCTGGTTGCCGTTGTAACTGCCTACTGCGGTCCAATCAACTTTTTGGGACTGGCCGTTCCGCATCTGTGCCGCGCCGTGTTCCGTACATCGGACCACAGGATACTGACACCTGCCTGCGTGCTTATGGGCGCGCTGTTTGCTCTTGCCTGCAGCCTTATTGCCCGTATGCCGGGCATTGAAGGCGCACTGCCTGTAAACTCGGTAACAGCGCTTGTGGGTGCCCCTGTAGTAATATCAGTTCTGTTCCGTCGCCGTAAAGAAGATACAGCCGAATAATATGAAACAGCCCACCATTCAGATAGAGTCCCTGAGTACGGGATACCGTGGTAAGAACAACGTGACAATTGTTGCCCATGACATAAACGCCACCATTCACGGAGGTGAGCTCACATGTCTGCTCGGCCCCAACGGTGCCGGAAAATCCACCCTGCTCCGCACGCTGTCGGCATTCCTGCCACCTGTTAAAGGTGACATAACCATCATGGGGCGTAACCTGCGTGACTATTCCGACAAGGAACTCTCCAAGGCCATCGGCGTGGTGCTGACTGAGAAGACTGACCTCAGGAACATGAGCGTGGAGGATCTCATCGGACTGGGACGCAGCCCTTACACCGGATTCTGGGGCAATCTTCATGATGAGGACCGCCGGATTGTAGCCGAGGCTATAAGTATGGTAGGCATTGAACCTCTCAAGGAGCGCATGATCCAGACCCTGAGCGACGGCGAGCGTCAGAAGGTTATGATTGCAAAAGCGCTTGCACAGGAGACTCCGGTAATATTCCTGGACGAGCCCACCGCATTCCTGGATTTCCCCAGCAAGGTAGAGATAATGCAACTGCTGCACAATCTGTCACGCACCACCGGCAAGACCATTTTCCTTTCCACCCATGACCTGGAACTTGCCCTGCAGATAGCCGATACCATCTGGCTTATGGACAAGGAGAAAGGAGTCATGATAGGCACCCCGGAGAAACTGGCTAATGACGGCTCACTGAACAGCTTCTTCTCACAGAGAGGAATAGAATTCGACATACACAATGTAGAGGGTTCGCTCTGTATAATCCCAAAACTCAAAAAATAGGGCTCTCTTTATGGCAAAAGGAAAGATTTACGTAGCCGGAATAGGCCCCGGATGTGAGGCCGATGTCACTCCCGCCGTTGCCAAGGCACTGCGCTGCAGTGATGTTGTTGTGGGATACAAATACTATTTCCGTTTCATTGAGGGTTTCATCAGCCAGGGAACCGAGTGCGTTGATACCGGAATGAAACGCGAGCGTGACCGTGCCCGTCAGGCATTTGAACTTGCGGAACAGGGAAAGACCGTATGCGTGATAAGTTCCGGTGACTCCGGCATATACGGTATGGCTCCGCTCATCTGGGAGATGAAACGTGAGCGCGGCAGTGAGATTGAAATTGAGGTTCTGCCCGGAATCAGCGCATTCCAGAAAGCCGCTTCACTGCTGGGCGCACCAATAGGTCATGATTTCTGCGTCATATCCCTTTCAGACCTCATGACTCCCTGGGAACTTATTGAAAAGCGAATCATCGCCGCTGCCCAGGCCGATTTCGTGACCGCCGTATATAATCCCAAAAGCAACGAACGCTACTGGCAACTCTACCGCCTGAAGGAACTGTTCCTTAAAGAGCGCTCTTTCCATACTCCCGTAGGCTATGTGCGTCAGGCCGGCCGTGACGAACAGGCGGTAACCGTAACCACCCTGGCCGATTTCGATCCCGAGCAGGTGGATATGTTTACGGTAGTGCTCATCGGTAACAGCCAGTCTTATAACTGGAACGGCACCATGATCACTCCCCGCGGCTATTACCGTGAGGAGCAGGATGAGACGGTGGGCATAGGTCAGGAGATAATGATAAAGAGTTTCCGTACCATCAGCAGCCTACTCAAGCATCAGGACTGGCCGTTAGGGCACAAATGGGCTTTACTCCATGCTATCCATACCACGGCCGATTTTGAGATGGAGGATATTCTCTATTCCGATCCCGATGCCGTTGAGACTCTTTACAGAAAGTTCCGCGACGGCACCATTAAGACAATAGTGACCGATGTCACCATGGCCGCATCGGGCATACGCAAGGGCGCGCTGGAGCGCTTAGGCGTTACCGTCAAGTGCTACCTTACCGATGAACGCACGGCTGCAATGGCCAAGGAAAAGGAGATAACACGCACCCAGGCAGGCATACGTCTGGCTGTAGAGGAGCATCCAGATGCGCTGTTCGTATTCGGAAATGCCCCTACCGCACTGATGGAACTCTGCGAGCTTATCCGCAAGGGCAAGGCAACACCCGCAGGCGTAGTAGCAGCCCCAGTAGGATTCGTACATGTGCGTGAAAGCAAATATATGGTAAAACCGTTCACCGGCATACCAAAACTGATAGTTGAGGGACGCAAGGGAGGCAGCAACCTGGCCGCAACCCTGACCAACGCCATACTCACTTTCGATGATGCAGAGCAACTAAAACCCGGCCGCGATGTCTGAACAGCTGTTTCACATAATAGGCATAAGTGACAACCCTGACCAGGAACTTACGCGTGATGCCGAGGCCGTGATTGCATCGGGCAAGATCTTTTCGGGCGGAAAGCGCCACTATGAACTGATGCAGAGCCGTCTGCCTAAAGGCGCAGAATGGATTGAGATAACCGTTCCATTAGCCGATGTTTTCAAGCGGTATAAGGGACACAGGGAAATAGTAGTGTTTGCATCGGGCGACCCTCTTTTCTACGGCTTTGCAGCAACTGTGCAGCGTGAACTCCCGGATGCTCACATCAAGGTCTATCCCTGGTTCAACTCCATGCAGATGCTTGCCCACCGCATGCTCCTGCCCTATCAGGATATGCGTGCCGTATCACTCACAGGCCGTCCGTGGAAAGATTTCCAGGATGCACTCATACGCGGAGAAAAACTTATCGGAGTGCTGACAGACCGCACCCGCACCCCGCGCGCCATAGCATCCATGATGCAGGAGTACGGCTATGACAACTACAGCATAACCATAGGCGAATGCATGGGTAACCCCCGGTATGAAAAGGTCACCACAATGACCGTTGCCCAGGCAATCTTCTACGATGCCGATTTCCCCAACTGCATTATACTGCAGATGACAGAGCAGCGCGGACGCCTGTTCGGAATCCCCGAGGAGCGTTTTGAACTCCTGGACGGCCGCGTCAACATGATAACCAAGATGCCCATCCGCCTGGCAACCCTGGCCGCCCTTGAACTGGGACGGCGCCGTTCATTCTGGGACATAGGATTCTGCACCGGCTCGGTATCAATCGAGGCCCGTTTGCAGTTCCCGCACCTGGTAATCACCGCGTTTGAGAAACGCCCCGAAGGCCGCAAACTGCTGGACATCAACAGCCGCCGTTTCGGTGCCCCCGGCATAAACGGTGTCATAGGTGATTTCATGGAGGCTGATCCTAACCTCTACCCCGCCCCCGATGCCGTATTCATAGGCGGTCACGGAGGACAGATGAAAGAGATGCTTGAGAATGTTGCACAGATGCTCCTGCCCGGCGGAGTGATTGTCTTCAATTCAGTGTCCGATGAGAGCGCTGACATGTTCCGTGAAGGTGTAGCCGCAATAGGGCGCACCGTTACCGGATGCACTGAGATCAAGGTTGATACGCACAATGCAATCAAAATCATGCGTGCAGAATGATGAAGAATGCTATAATACTTGTATCGGAAGGCTCGTTGCAGTTAGCCCAAAAAATTGCAGCGCTGCTGCCGGACTCCGCCGTTTACAGCCAGAAAGAACTTGAAGGCTGTATCGTCATAAAATCATACGCCCTGTTCATGAGGAAAAACTTCAGTCAACTGGAGCGGATTGTCTTTATCGGAGCAATGGGTATCTGTGTCCGAAGCATTGCAGCCTGTGTCAAGGACAAGTATAAGGACCCCGCAGTGGTGTGCGTGGACAGCACCGGCAAGTTCGTGATTCCGGTACTGTCAGGACATATAGGCGGTGCCAATGAGCTGGCCCGTAAGATTGCGCAGGCTATTGACGGTGAGGCTGTCATTACTACCCAGAGCGACTGCATGGAGCTTTGGGCTTTAGATACTCTGGCAGAGCGCTTTAATTGGCGAATAAGTGCTGGCCGCAAGGAGATGAACAGCATCATCGCTCTCTTTGTCGGTCTCAAGCCCACCGCGCTGTTGCTTGATGTCCGTGACAAGGGCACCGGTTATCTGGAGAGCACCCTGCCCAATCATGTCAAGGTGTTCTATAGCTTTGCTGACATTGATTTCAAGGAGTTTGAACTGCTCATTGCAGTAACTCCGTACATATATGACGCGCCTGTTCCGGCGCTCTGTTTCAGACCGTCGGTACTGCATCTTGGTATAGGCTGTCGCAAGGAATGTGATCCCTCTGGAGTAGCCGGTTTCATTTCCGAAAGTCTGGCCGAGCACAAGTTATCAGCCCTTTCTATAGCCACCATCGGCACGATAGAACTCAAGAAAGATGAGCCTTTGCTTAAATCATTAGCCGCAGAATGGCCTTGGGCTGCCTTGAAGATATGGACTGCACAGGAACTTGCAGGCATTGATGTCCCCAACCCGTCAGAGAAGGCATTTGAAGCCACCGGTGTGTATGGCGTATCGGAGGGTGCGGCACTCAAGAGCAGCGGCTCAATTGGCCTTGTCATTGAGAAGCAGAAATGCAAACTTACCGAGGGTAATGACTTTACATACGCCACAGCACTGGACCCGCAGTTGATGCGCAGCGGTTTCATTGAGATTGTAGGCGCAGGCCCCGGTGATCCGGAACTCATTTCCGTTCGCGGCAAACGCATGCTGGAACAGGCTGACCTGGTGCTTTATGCAGGCAGTCTGGTACCCAAGGAACTCACACATTACGCCAAGCCCGGAGCAACCGTAAGGAGTTCGGCCGATATGGACCTTGAGCAGCAGTTTGCACTTATGAAGGAATTCTATGACAAAGGACTCTTTGTAGTGCGTCTGCACACCGGTGACCCCTGCATATACGGCGCCATACAGGAGCAGATGGCATTCTTTGACAAATATGGAATGCACTACCACATCACTCCGGGAATATCATCGTTCCAGGCCGCCGCAGCAGCATTGCGCTCACAGTTCACCATCCCGGAGAAGGTACAAAGCATAATATTGACACGCGGTGAGGGCCGCACACCCATGCCAGAAAAGGAGCAACTGCACAAACTGGCGCAGTCACAGAGCACCATGTGCATCTACCTGAGCGCCGCCATAGTTGAACAGGTACAGGAGGAACTCCTGCAGGCCTATCCGCCAGAAACGCCGGTTGCCGCCTGCTACAAACTGACCTGGAAGGAGGAGCGCATCTACCGCGGCCAACTCAAGGACCTGGCCCGCATAGTACGTGACAACCACCTGACACTCACAACCCTTCTCGTGGTAGGTGACGCCATCGACAACCGTCAGGGACTTTCCCGCCTTTATGCCCACGAATTCAAACATCTGTTCCGCAAATGATTCTGATCCTGGGAGGTACCACCGAGGGCCGCATGGCTGTCAAGGTGGCCGATGAAGCCGGCCGCCGCTTCTGGTATTCAACCCGGGGAGACCTGCAGCAGGTGCAGAGCCATAACGGAGAGCATGTTACCGGTGCAATGGATACCGATGCCATGACCGCTTTCTGCCTTGAACATGAGATAAAGCTGATAGTCAATGCGGCCCATCCGTTTGCAGCAAAACTGCATGCTACGGTTTATGAGGTAAGCCAGGCGCTTTCCATCCCCGTAGTCCGATATGAACGCACTTACCCAGAGCATACCGATGACATAATCTGGTGCAAGGATTATGATGATGCTGTTCAACGTCTGGAGCAGGCCGGAGCAGAAAGCCTGCTGGCACTCACAGGCGTGCAGACCATCCCTGCCCTTAAGGATTACTGGTCAAAACATAAATGCATATTCCGTGTTCTGGACCGCGAAGAATCAATAGAACTGGCACGTAAGGCAGGTTTCAATACTGATAACTTGGTTTTCTACGGAAACGGTTCGGACCTTGAGCTGATGCAGGAAATAAAGCCCCAGGCTGTGATTACAAAGGAGAGCGGCCTGAGCGGAGGCTTTACGGAAAAGGCAGACGCTGCCCGTAAACTTGGAATCCCGCTTTATGCAGTGATGCGACCTGTATTGCCGGCTCATTTCATTACCGTAACCGGTGAGCACGGACTGCGCAAGGAGATTGAGCGTCTGATACCCGGATTCTATGAACTGCGTACCGGATTCACAACCGGAGCATGTGCCACGGCAGCTGCCAAAGCCGCCCTCACTGCACTGTTGAGCGGTGAGGAGCAGACACAAGTCCGGTTCAGCATCCCAAACGGCGAGGTTTTTACCCTACCTGTCCAGGATTGCCGTATAGAAAAGGATTGGGCGCAGGCATCGGTCGTAAAGGATGCGGGCGATGATCCTGACGTTACCAACGGTTGTACAATCCAAGTAAAGGTCGCGCTCAGCCGTGAGCCGGGCGTGCATTTTCTGCAAGGTGAAGGTGTGGGACGTATCACCCTGCCGGGCATTGGTCTTGGAATAGGTGAACCGGCGGTAAACCCCGTTCCGCGCCGCATGATAACAGATGAACTCACCGCCCTCTATGACGGCGGTCTGGACGTAACCATTTCCGTACCTGGAGGTGCTGAACTGGGCCAGAAGACCTTCAACCCCAAACTGGGAATTGTTGACGGCATATCCATCATAGGAACTTTAGGGGTAGTGAGACCTTTCTCATCCGAGGCATTTGTTGAAGCGATACGCCGTGAAGTTGAGGTGGCAAAAGCCGTAGGAGCGCAGCGTCTGGTGATAAACTCCGGAGCCCGCAGCGAACGTTTTGTCAAAACGCTCTACCCGGACCTTCCGGCACAGGCATACGTACATTACGGCAACTACATAGGTGAGACCATCAGCATTGCAGAGGAGCTTGGTTTCAAGAAGGTGACAATGGGCCTTATGATAGGTAAGGCCGTGAAACTTGCGGCAGGCATGCTCGATACCCACAGCCGTGAGGGCGTGATGGACAAGGATTTCATAAGGCAGATGGCGCTCGAATCCGGTTGCCCGGAAAGCGTAGTGCAAGAGATAAGTAGCATAACCTTGGCCCGCGAGCTTTGGAGTATTATCCCGCAAGATTATCTGGAATCATTCTGCAACACAGTAATCCGTTACAGCCATACTCACTGCGATTCCCTGCTCCCGTCAGGCAAACTAACCGTACTGCTTATCAGTGAAGAGGGCAAAATATATTGATTATGAAGAAGATAATACTCATAACAGGTGGAGAGAGGTCCGGCAAGAGCAGTTATGCCGAACAGACTGCGCTGGCTCTGTCCCCCAACCCTGTCTATCTGGCCACAGCCCGTGTATGGGACGATGAGTTCCGCGAGCGTGTCCGTCAGCATCAGTTACGCCGCGGTCCCGAGTGGACAAACATTGAGGAGGAACTGGAACTGGGCAGACACGATGTAAATGGCCAAGTTGTGCTGATTGACTGCATAACCCTATGGTGCACAAACTTCTTCTACCGTAACCGGCAGAGGGCCGAGGATGACAGCACCTGGGTAAATCAATGCCTTGAGGACATCAAAGCAGAGTTTGACCGCTTCACAGCCCAGGATGCCACATTCATCTTTGTAACCAATGAGATAGGAATGGGAGGCGTATCGGCCAACGCACTTCAGCGTCGTTTCACCGACCTGCAAGGCTGGGTAAACCAATATGTTGCCTCACGTGCTAATGAAGTCATGCTGATGGTCAGCGGCATACCGGTAAAAATAAAAAGAACATGAAACAGTTCCAAATACAGAACCTGCTCGACTCCGATTTCGAGGCCCAGGTACAGGATAAGATAGACAACCTGACCAAGCCCAAAGGCTCATTAGGTTACCTGGAAACATTGGCACGCCAGGTCTGCATGATTCAGCACACTCTCACCCCCACTCTCCAGAATCCATGCAACATACTGTTTGCAGCAGACCACGGAATCCTGGCACAGGGCGTGAGCGTATCGCCCAAGGAAGTTACCTGGCAGCAGTCATACCATTTCCTGGAAGGCGGCGCTGGCATCAGTTTCCTTTGCCGTCAGCACGGATTCCGCCTGATGGTGGTTGATGCAGGCATTGACCATGACATGGACTACAGCTCCGGCATCATCAATATGAAGGTGCGCAAGGGTACCCGTGATTTCTCTATCGAGGCCGCAATGACAGAGGCAGAATTCGACCTCTGCATAGAGCGCGGTGCCGAGTGTGTCGATATGGCCCACGAGCAAGGCTGCAATGTAATCAGTTTCGGTGAGATGGGATGCGGTAACACATCGGCCTCATCAATATGGATGTCACTGCTGGCCGGCATTCCTTTAGCACAGTGCATCGGTGCCGGAGCAGGGCTGGACAGCAAGGGTGTAAGCCATAAGCTTGAGGTACTGACCGGAGCCGTTCAGAAATTCAAAGCGGGCAATAAAGCCCACAGCATCAAGGAGATTCTCTGCCACTTTGGAGGTCTGGAGATGGCAATGGCCGTGGGTGCCATGCTGCGTGCCGCAGAGCTCCGCATGGTGATACTGGTGGACGGTTTCATCATGACCAACTGCATGCTGGCCGCATCTAAACTTAATCCCAACGTACTCCAGTATGCGGTATTCGGCCATCAGGGTGACGAGAGCGGACACAAGCTGGTACTGGAATACCTGCACGCCAAACCTCTGCTCAACCTGGGCCTGCGCTTGGGTGAAGGCAGCGGAGCCGTATGCGCATATCCCATAGTTGAATCGGCCGTAAGAATGATAAATGAGATGGATTCATTCAAGAAGGCATCGGTAACAAAATACTTTTAAAAAATGGACAACTTCCTTGCAGCACTGATGTTCTTTACCCGCCTGCCGTTCCACAAGATCAAGCAGGTGCCCAGTGAGTGTTTCAGCCACGTGACCGGATGGTGGAGCGTTACCGGATGGTTGACCGGCGGTACATCGGCCCTGACTTTCTTCATATTCTACCAGTTTGTGCCTTTGGAGTTAGCCGTCATTCTGGCCATGCTCTCAAGAGTGCTGATTACCGGAGCCCTGCATGAGGACGGTTTGGCCGACTTTCTGGACGGATTCGGCGGAGGTAATGACAAAGAAAACACCCTGCGCATAATGAAGGACTCACACATCGGCACATACGGAGTAATAGGACTCATTTTCTATTTCCTGCTCACATTCATCATGATAATAACCACCGAGGTCCAGTACATCCCTATCCTGCTCATCACATCCGATGTTTTCAGCAAATGCGTAAGCAGCCATATAGTTTATTTCCTGCCCTACGCCCGCCCCGAGACAGAAAGCAAGAACCGCACGGTGTATTCACACCCCACTGCTCTTGAGGAGACTCTGACCCTTGTATCAGGATTCGGCGTCCTGCTTCTCATTCCCACAGGCATAGGTTTTATCGGAGGTATTATTCCCATACCCTATTCGCTGGTATTCACCGTACTGCCGGTAGGAGTATTCTTCCTGCTGGTGCTGCTGTTCAAGAAAAGGATAGGAGGCTATACCGGCGATTGCTGCGGAGCCATGTTCCTGCTCACAGAACTCTCATTCCGTCTTACACAAGCCTTTTTCTAACATAAAACATTGAAACTATGAAAGTTTACCTTATCAGACATACATCCCCCGATGTACCCAAAGGTACCTGTTACGGCCAGACCGATGTACCCGTAGCCCCCACCTTCCCGGAGGAGGCTGCCGCCACACTATCCGCCATTCCCGATATCAAGTTCGACATGGTTTACAGCAGCCCGCTGACCCGTGCTCAAAAACTGGCAGCATTCTGCGGCTACCCCACACCCCGACTGGACAACCGCCTTAAGGAGCTCAACTTTGGCCGATGGGAGATGCAGATGTATGATGAGATAGACGATCCCTACATCCAGGAGTGGTACAACAACTTTGTCGATGCCCCCATCCCCGGCGGCGAATCATTCCGCGAAATGTACCTGCGCATAGCCGATTTCCTGGACGAACTCAAGCAGAAAGACTATAACAACGTCCTGATTTTTGCCCACGGAGGCGTCCTTGCCTGCGCCAACGTCTATGCAGGTAAAGCCACCCTCCGCACCGCCTTCGAGAACCTCATCCCCTACGGCGGCATAATCAGCATCGAACTTTAGTACACAACAGGGACGGTTCTCTTTGTGTAATGTGTGCAATATTCTGGGGAACTTTTTGGGGTATCAGTATCTGAAACTACGGGCCTAAAGGCCCTATCCCTCCCACATCCCAACAAGCTACCCTGGAATGTATGAGCAAGCTCCTACATCCCAGGGCATCTTATTGTGCTGCGGGCCCCTCCCGTTCACAGCGACACGGGCGTCGATGGTTTCCGATACTGATACCCCAAAAAGTTCTGTGCAACCAGAATCTTTGTCACATTACACAAAGAGAACCGTCCCTGTTGTGTAAATTGCGAGCATCAATAGTTCGGATATGATGTTGATGCGGATGGCGCGGCTAGCGTCTTGGGTGGTGAGTTCCCTTGGGTTTTCTCCTATGAAGGGCTTGTAGAATTCTTGGCCGAAATAGGTGTGAGTACCTCCAAAGCGGCAGTTCAGGATGCCGGCTAAGGCTGATTCGGGATAGCCGGAGTTGGGGCTGGCGTGGTTTCGTCCGTATCTGTGTACGAATTTCAGGAGGCTGGGACGGCCGGCGGCAAACACCATAAGCAGGGCGGTCAGGCGGGCAGGAATCCAGTTGGCTATATCATCTATGTGGGCGGCCCAGCAGCCGAAGTCTTTGTAGCGGTCGGTCTTGTAGCCTATCATTGAATCCAGGGTATTTATCATTTTGTAGGCGGCCATACCTGGTACTCCCAGAAGCATGAACCAGAACAATGGGGCTATTACTCCGTCACTCAGGTTTTCGGCAAGCGTTTCCAGTGCAGCAGTGCGGATCTCCTGTGCATCCAGGTTTGCGGTGTCGCGGCCCACTATGCGAGCCACCTGTGCGCGGCCTTTTTCAAGTGATTCATCAAGCGCCAGGAACACCATCCTGACCTCTTTTATCAGGGTCTTTCCTGCCAGAAAACAGAATATGAAAATGGACTCAAATGCTATACCTACCCATTTATACATCCGTAGCAGAGTCCACGGAGCCAAAAGAAAAGCAAGTATGCAGCGGTTATAAGTATGATTGCAGTCAATGCGCCTTTCAGTTTGCGTGCCCCACCCTTGTTGAGCAAATGCTCCGCGCCACCTATAAGCTTTCCGAATCCAACTACAGGATGCGGCAACCAGGCCGGATCACCTATCAGGGCATCCAGCATGACTCCAATAAGGAGCGGAAGCAGCAATATCATCAGATGTTGAATATCCATTCGCGAATGCTCTCCACAAGCAAATCATTCTCCTCCGGGCTCTGAACTGCAATGCGGAAACAGCCCTCATCCAGACCTGTAAAGTTTGATGCGTCACGTATCAGAATGCCCTTCTCCGCGGCCAGAAACTCCTTCAGCGCCGATGCCTTACCCATACGCAGCCTTGACAGCAGCATGTTGGAATCCGATGGCCAACATTCAATCACTCCGGTTTTGGCAAACTCCCGTGCCACACGCTCACGCTCTGCAATCAGTTGTGCGGCATCAATACGGTACAGGTCATTGTTCATCAGCAGGAACTTGCCCGCCTCAACAGCCATTGCGTTCACTGACCAAGGCATCAGGAACAGTCTCAATTGCTTTATCAGTCTGGCATTGCCCGATACGCCCCCTATCCGTAGGCCCGGCACGCCGAACTGCTTGGTCATGGAGTGAAGCAACAGCACATTTGGCTGCTGGACCGCCCACCTTACGTCAATCACCTTATTAAGCGTATATGGAGCGTAAGACTGGTCAATTATGAAGATGCATCCGGGATTGGTCTCAATAAGTTCAGTGAGCCGGTCATAGTTCCACACCTTTCCGGTGGGATTATTGGGATTGCAAATCCAGCACAGCCCGCCATTAATTACCTTAAGGCCGGATTCCGAATAGGCCTCGGTAATCTTGTGGCGGTTAAGGCGGCATGCATCGGCATACTCGCTGAATGTTGGTACGAATATTGTGGAGTTACTCTCCCTATATACCTGCGCAATCAGGTAGATTGCCTCTGTGGCACCGTTTGTCACGCAAAGGTTATCGGCCATAACGCCCAAATGATAAGCCCAGAAACTGGTCAGGGACTCGGCATCGGGCTCCGGGTATGAGCATATCAGGGGCATACAATTGTTCAGATGCTCATACAGCGCATCCAGATCTGTGCGGCACACAATGTTTGAGCTGAAATTGTGCTTTATGCCATCATAACTGAATATGTCGTCACCGTGTCCCTTAATCATCCTCACTCATTATTTTGTACAACAGCGGAATGTTCAGATGGCTGCGCACGTGGTCGGCCAGCAGGTCATACTGCTGCTGTTTGAAATCATTGTAACTGGCTGCTGTGGCATTGCTCTTAACGGCAAAAGGAGCAAGCAGGCTGTCTATCACCTGCGGATTATCCAGAATACCGTGAATGTATGTACCCATAGTATGGCTATCCACATAACAGCCGTCTTCACTGCCGTCACTGAATGTATTGAGTGTGCGGCACTGGGCAAATTGGGCGGCCTCCGTGCGCCCCATGTGTATCTCGTAGCCAGTGCAATCGGCCTTTTCAGAGTCAAGAAACCTGAATGAAACCTGACGGGTAACCTTGCTGCTCTCCATCACAGTATCAACAGGAAGCAGTCCAAGTCCCGGCATCTGTCTGATGCTGCCCTCCACACCGTCGGGGTCGTTTACACTAAGTCCCATCATCTGGTATCCGCCGCAGATTCCCATCACCGTAGTTCCCTCCTTGTGGGCACGGAGCACCGCCTCGGCCACGCCGTTTCGGCGAATCTCATAGAGGTCATCGATGGTGCTTTTGGTTCCCGGCAGGATAATGATATCGGCCTTGCCTATTTCCTCAATGTTGTTGGTGTAGTACAGGTTCACTCTGGGGTAACGCTCCAGCATTCCAAAATCGGTAAAGTTGGAGATGTGACGCAGCAGAATGACTGCAACATTAACCTTTCCGCTCACGGCGTTGTGCTGCTTGCCCGCCAGTTCCATTGAGTCCTCCTCCTCAATGTGTATGTCCTTGAAGTAAGGCACCACACCTAAAACCGGCACCTTACATATATCCTCAAGTATCTTGACACCCTCCTCAAACAGGCGCAAATCACCGCGGAACTTATTGACTATTATTCCTTTAATAAGATTACGGTCCTCGGGAGTCTGGAGTGCAATTGATCCGTAGGCGCTTGCAAAAACACCGCCGCGGTCAATATCCGCCACAAGAATGACCTTAGCCCCGGCGTGACGCGCCATAGGCATGTTGACAAGGTCCGTGTCACGCAGGTTTATCTCCGATATACTGCCGGCGCCCTCCATTATAATTGGGTTGAACCGTCCGTTCAGGCGGTCAAAGGCGGCATTCACCTCCTTGCGCAAAACCTCACGCCCCTCATCCTTGCGGAAATAATCATACGCGCCGCAGTTGCCCATAGGCTTGCCGTTCAACACCACCTGCGATGTATGGTCCGAGCTGGGCTTGAGCAGCAGCGGATTCATATCGGTATGGCAGGGAACTCCCGCAGCCTCGGCCTGAACGGCCTGCGCACGCCCTATCTCAAAGCCATCAGGGGTAGCGTAAGAGTTGAGCGCCATATTCTGCGCCTTGAACGGAGCGGGATTGTAACCGTCCTGCCTGAAAATGCGGCACAACGCTGTTGCAAGAACGCTCTTGCCCACATCGCTGCCCGTTCCCGCCAGCATCACCGGATGTAATCTAACCTTGCTCACCTGTTCTTGTATGAAAACTCCTTCCACTTCTCTTCCGGCCAGTTCTGACGGTCCAGCTCAAAGCGAGCCATCACAAAAAACAGGTCCGATAAGCGGTTAATGAATCTAAGTATCTCCTGCGGCAGAGGATCCTCCCTATGCAGAGTCCAAAGCCTACGCTCTGCCCTGCGCGCAACCGTACGCGCATACTGCAACTGTGCTGCAAGCGGCGTTCCGCCCGGCAGGATGAAGCATCCGTTATCACCAATGGCGGCAGTCATGCGGTCCATCCACTCCTCACAGAAACCATCCATTCCGGCCGTCAACGCATTCGGATTCCTGTCACGCTTGGCAGACGGTGTAGCCACCAGACTCATTACAGTCATCAGCTCAATCTGAATCTTATACAGTCTTTGCTGCCACTCGTCATCGGCCCCAACCAGACTACGCACAATCCCAATCTGAGCATTCAGTTCATCAAGAGCGCCGTTGGCCTCAATCCGGACATCATCCTTGGGCACACGCTCACCGCCGTGAATCCCGGTAGTGCCGTCATCGCCTGTACGTGTATATACTCTTTTCATAATTCCCAAAGTGCATTGATATCAGTCTCACCCCAATACCAGTGGGTGTATCCCGCTATCACGTTCCTATATCGGTAAAGCGCAGTATCAACCGGCTGCTTCTTTGCGTTGGTCTGAATTTTCAGAGCCGGAAGCGCATCAGAATCAACTATGCTTGAGTAATGGAACTCATGCCCCTTGAAATCAACACCTCCCACAGTCATTTTCCTATAACCCAAGTGCAAACGAGCACCGTCCATAGTGCATTCAATTGGCAGCACCCCGGCCATAGGCCACACCTTGCCGTCCTGGTCAGCCACTGACTTACCAAGATACATCATGCCACCGCACTCAGCCAGAATCCGCCCTCCGTTCTCTGCAAACTGCACAAGTTGCCAAGCAAGAGTGCGGTTAAGAGAAAGCTCAGGAGCAAAAAGTTCCGGATACCCCCCAGGCAAATAAACCAGATCCGCCTCAGGCAGCTCATCACCAGCCAAAGGACTAAAGAAGACAACCTCACCAATCTCCCGAAGCCTGTCAATATTCTCCCGATAAGTGAAATTGAAAGCTCTGTCTCTAGCCACAGCAATACGCAACAGGGATGGTTCATCCTGTGTAGTTAGTGCATTATTAGGGGAACTTTTTGGGGTATCAGTATCTGAAACTACGGCCCTTTCAGGGCCTATCCCTCCCACGCCCTTTGGGCGCGGGCCCCTCCCGTTCACAGCGACACGGGCGTCGATGGTTTCCGATACCGATACCCCAAAAAGTTCTGTGCAATCAGAAGCATTTATACAAGAGGAAACATCCCAATTGTGTTCAATAAGATCAGCAGCACGATCAGCAAGAGCATCTATCTCCTGCTCCATACCAATGGTAAGCCCAAGATGCCGGGAAGGAACTTCAACACCATCAGCACGAGGTATCCACCCCAGACTGGGAACGCCGGCATCATCGGCAGCAGCTTTAAGGAATGAGTAATGAGACTCCGATGCCACCTGATTGAACACCACGCCGGCAATCCTGACATCGGGCCGGAAGGTCTTCATGCCATGCAACAGAGCCGCCACGGAATAAGCCGTAGAGCGCGCATTCACCACAAGCACCACAGGCACGTCAAGCAGAGCGGCAATCTCAGCACTGCTGCCACGCATCCGGTCATACCCGTCAAACAGCCCCATCACGCCCTCAATCACAGCCACATCGGCATCGGCAGAATAACGTGCAAAAACCTCACGTATATGCTCAGGTGACGCCATCCAAGTATCCAGGTTCACAGACTCCCTGCCAGCAGCAATGCTATGGAACTGCGTATCGATATAGTCAGGCCCGCACTTGAACGGCTGCACACGCAGTCCGCGCCGTGAGAGTGCACGCAGCAACCCCATGGTAAATGTGGTCTTCCCGCTACCCGATGTGGCAGCCCCTATGAGCAACTTTATCATGTAAAGAAAAATATCACAAATATAATCATTTAAAAGAAGCCCCATGAATCATAAATAGCGTATATTACCACTTCTCCCAGTGGATATAGCTGGGATTCCATTCATGTTTCCACAAAAATAAAGAAAAAAGGAATATCTTTGTGCATTATGAGACATTTGAGAACCTTTGCCGTCACTATACTAAGTGCCATACTGACAGCCTTATTACTGACAGAGTGTAAAGCCGATAACGGCTTTGAGATCAAACGCGGAGTAAACGTGAGCCACTGGCTGTCGCAGTCACAGGCCCGCGGCAAGGCACGTGCCAACCATATTAAGGAAGATGACTTCAAGCGCATTAAGGAGATGGGCTTTGACCACGTGCGCCTGCCCATAGATGAGGTACAGTTCTGGGACGAATCAGGCAACAAGCTGGATGAGGCCTGGCAGCTCATGACCAACGCCCTGGAGTGGGCCGTCAAGTACAACCTTCGCGTCATAGTTGACCTGCACACCCTAAGGTCACACAACTTTGTGCTCCGTGAGGGAGAGACCAACGCCCTCTATGAGGACCCCGCCGAGCTGCAGAAACTCATAGACATGTGGGCCCAGTTATCGGAACAGATCAAGAGGTTCCCTGTGAGTATGGTGGCATACGAGTTCATGAACGAGCCGGTGGCCGAAGACCCCGAGCAGTGGAACCAGGTGGTAGAGAAGGTTCACGCCGCCCTGCGCAAGCTGGAGCCCAAGCGCAAGCTGGTGATAGGTTCCAACCGCTGGCAGAGCGTGGGCACGTTCAAAGACCTGCGCATCCCGGCTGGTGACAAGAACATCATCCTGAGTTTCCACTACTACAACCCCATGTTCGTAACGCACTACCGCGCATCGTGGACCGATGTGGGCCGATACACGGGCACTGTTACCTACCCCGGGCAGCTGATATCACAAACCGACTATGAGAAAGCCCCTGAGCAGGTCCAGAAGATAATACGCGACAACGAAGGCCTTACCGTCTGGAACCGCGAACGAATCAAAAACGATATGGCCGATGCAATCAAGCTGGCACAGGACCTGGGTCTGCAGCTCTTCTGCGGCGAATGGGGAGCCTACCAGCGCACACCCCGCGACCTGGCCTACGCCTGGATGAGCGACATGATCTCCATTTTCAACGAGTGCAACATAGCCTGGACCCTCTGGTGCTACGACGCCGACTTTGGCTTCTGGGACCAGCGCACCCAGGACTTCAAGGACAAAGGAATGTTTGACATCCTGATGAAGTGACGCAAAGGGGGCATTTTGCTATCTTTGCACACGATATGAAACACATCCAGTATCAGACAGAAGGAACCTGCTCACTACTGATAGACGTAGTGGCAACCGATGACAACGTCATCCAGCAGGTAGCGTTCCTGGGCGGCTGCAACGGCAACCTGCAGGGAATAAGCCGTTTAGTAGCCGGTCAGAAAATAGACGATGTAATAGCCCGCTTAAACGGAATAGACTGCGGCGGCAAAGGCACCTCCTGCCCCGACCAGTTGTGCCGCGCCCTGGAACAACTCAAAAAGTGATACAAAAGGGGTCTGTCCCCTTTTGTACTATTTTGCATTCACAGCTTGGCGAATCTCGCGGTTGATCTTGTCAAGGGCGCGACGTTCGCGGCGGTTCAGTTTGCCGCTTTGAATCCGTTGCAGATATTTGATATCTTTTTTCATATTGGCTATGCTGAACCAGAATTCGGAGCCTTCGGGCAGCGACTTGCCCGGAGCGGGCTGGGCCACATAGAAGCCCTTATCCCTTTCACACTCAATGGTATAACCATCAATCCAGATGGTATCGGCCCCCTGATATGAAACTATAATTCCCTTAAGTTTAGCGATTGACTGGAGCGGAGTTTCGCCCAGATCAAAGCCCCAAGTGCCGTGGTTTCCTTTGCCCAGAATCACGTATCGGTATATGGAATCATTGTAGCAAAGCGTCGATATGCAACCATGATAAGGGTTGCCCACAGTTATGTTTCCAAGTTTATAGGCCACCATCTCCTGGGCCGAACTCATAAGACTGAACGCACCAAACAGGAGCAAAAAAAGGACTTTACTCATTTCAATAAAAGTTTAGCATTCTACATAATCTGCATTAATGACGAATAACCCGGCACATTGTTATCAAAAAGTGACGCATTCTTCGCTCGACCCGAAGGGACGCTTTTACCAAGCGAAGCGACTGAAAGAAATACCCCTTTGCGTTAATTTCAAATCTTCGACATCTCGCGCCCCAGCTGGCGGATAGCCTCAAGAATCTGGTCCGCGCGCTGCTGGGATGGCTTTTTGATTCCGTAAATGTAACGGGACAGCAGGCTTTTGTTGATGCCTATGTATCGGGCCACTTCCGATACATTCAACTGCGGGAACCGGCGGAATACATCGGCAATAACATTGTCCGGATTGGGCTCCTCAGTATTATAGAAACTGCTGATGTGGATATCCTCATCAATCTCCCCCCAGCGTATATCCTCTCCGTCAAGGCCGATGACAAACCGCTGGCGTTGCTCCGGCGTAGCCTCAAGCAACAGAGGAAATGCCTCCAGCGGGCGGCTGTAGGTATTGCCCTTGTCGGTCAGGATGTATATCCTGCCGTCGGCGAACCAGAGTTTCGCAATGAGTTCCATTACCAGGCAAATGTAGGTATAATTTTTTATACCCAAACATTTGCCATATTATTTTTAAAGGTAACGAAAAGTGACGCAAAACAATACCTTTGTGTTATGATCCTATTAGTTTCTTTAGTTCATCTATATCAGGCAATGCTTTACGTATATTTTCAGGCATTTCATCGGCAGTCTTATAAGTGGCAACACCCATAGGCTTATTGTAATCACGAATCATAAACTCCACATACTCCCTATTGGCCGATTTGCACAGAACCATACCAATGCTGGGATTCTCGTGCGGTTTACGTATCTTCTCGTCCAAAATGGTGAGATATCCCATAAGTTGTCCCAGATAACTGGTTTTAAAATCTCCCATTTTCAATTCAATCACCACAATTGCATTCAATTCCCTATTAAAGAACAAAAGATCCGGGAACTGTTCTACTCCATACACTTCTAACAATTGCTGATTACCCATAAAAGTAAAGTCTCGTCCAATAGTCATAATAAAATTCTTTACTTTGTTCACTATTTCTTTCTCAACCACACGTTCATCTACATCAATACTATCACGCATGCCTATCTCCTCAACATTGATGAAATCAAGAAAGTATGAGTCTTTAAACATCACCACCGCTTTTTTCATCATTGCGGAATTTGAGATGGTCTGATTAAAATTGCTTGGCATTTGTTGCTGATGATTGTAGGCATCAGCCTTGATTAGTTTTTTTAGAGAATCTATAGAAAGATGTTCTTCGGCAGTACGATGAATGTAATAATAGCGGGCATTTAAAGATTTTATACCTGTAAAAATCTCCACATGATGTGAAAATGGTACTTTGAAAAAATCTTCAACTGGGAAATCTGTAATATTTGTTATTTGTATGTTATGATGAATATCTATACCCCCCATATAATCTGACGCATTGGGCGATGTGCTAAATACTTCATTACCTGTTAACGTCTCTAATTCGGCAAGTTGGCTTGCCGGTTTTTCTAATTCGTCCGTTGCGACGGACGAATTGGCATCTAATAATAACCAATTGTCATAAAACAACCTCATTTTCTTGAGGCTAGTAGCAGAAAAACCCCTCAATCCCGGCAACTCTCTGCGCAACTGATTGCTTATAGTCTCCAATGCGCCAGACCCCCAAACACCCTTACGAGTATGCCTGGAAACGTATTTACCTATGCCGTAATACACAGCCAACTGAATACGATTAACGCCCTTTGATGCTTCATATTGTCCCTGCAATATAGCAGTTTTAATGTCCTCCACGGCTTGCCGTAGGTCTTGTGTTAAATTAGTCATAACAAACAAGTATAATTAGGTTAAACATAATATCAAACACAAAAGGGTACCCCAACCTGACCCCAAACGCCCAGCGGAACACCCTCAGGTATCAGATAGCACAAAGATAACACTAATTGAAGAAAAGTCGTCAACCATACGTAGCCTATTATTGGCCGATAAGCGAAAAGTGACGCAAAACGAAACGACCCCTTTGCGTCACTAATGCGGCAATTTCAGCAACAATGCATATATTTGTATAAAAATAATTCAAGCCTCAAACCAACATGGCAAAAATCTACGTAGCCTCTAGCTGGAAAAACCCCTACCAGCCCGATGTGGTAAAGAAGCTCCGCGAGCAGGGGCACCAAGTGTTTGATTTCCGCAACCCGCCCGACGGCAAAGGCGGATTCTTTTGGAAGGACGTAGATCCCGATTGGGCCAATTGGACCACCCAGGACTACATAAGCCACCTGGACCACGAATGGGCCCGATACGGATTCCAGCGCGATTTTGACGCCATGCGTTGGGCCGATGTCTGCGTCCTGGTACTCCCCTGCGGCCGATCCGCCCACACCGAGGCCGGCTGGATGGCCGGTGCCGGCAAGAAGGTCATTGCCTACATCCCCGACAAGGAGGATCCGGAGCTGATGTATAAGATGTTTGATTTGATTACTGATAGTTTTGAAAAATTACAATCCTCCCTTTCGTAAAAAATACAATAGATGAGAATAGAATACACAAACGATGACGTTTATGATTTCCTGACAGAAGAGTGTAAACACACGCCCGAATTATGGAAAGAGTTTGGGAAAGGTATTATGTCTCATACATTAGATCCCGATTTTTGGGACTCATTGTCTGAGCACCTGGATTGCTTTAGAGTCTGCGATGAATGTGGCAGGCCGATGATAGAAGGCTATGTGGTTGATGGCTGTGACACTTATTGCTCAAAAGAGTGCCTTCACAAACATATATCCGATGAGGAATTCAACGCTCAATACAATGATGGGGAAGGCAATACCTATTGGACAACATGGTATGAGGATTCAATATCATATAACAGAAACACAAATAGATAATGATTTTGTGGCATTAAATATTTATAGAGCAATATGAATCTATTACATTTGTAAAAGAACTATCATAACTACAAACTTAGTAGTACCATTTTACTGATTAATACAAAAAGCTTGCTAATGGAAATTCAGTCAGGTATATATGAAACGCTGATATACGAAGCTTTAAAAAAGAAATTAGAGTCTCTATCAAATAAGTATGTTTTCACTGATAGTATTGATTCTAGCGAAGCACCCAGATTGCTTACCAATTATGTCTCAAAGATAATTAATAGTCTGCTTACTGATGATTCCCTATTTGAATCCCTGGGAAGCCGATTCAAATTCGTTAATGACATTTTGAATTTCATTGACAGAAACTGGCAGTGTGATCTTGATGACAGTCTACTTACAAATCAAGAGGATTTATTGAGTGGTATAGTCGACATGGCAGGTCTTACAAATGAACAAGCCAGACAGCGTGTCAGCATGCGCCCACTCTCCGGTTATACGGTAAGCAATTTATTTACAGGCAGCAACACCGATCTATCAATTGACAGTGAAATAGAACGAGACATACAGACAGCCGATGAGATATACTGGATAGTAGCTTTCGTAAGATTTTCTGGCGTCAGAATTTTTGAGAACGCATTGCGCGAATTTCTATCTAAGCCCAATGCAAAGTTGCGACTTATTACTACTACATATATGGGTGCTAGTGAGCCAAAAGCTGTAGATTTTCTCAAACAGTTGGCCCCTGGTAAGGTGGAGATTAAAGTTTCGTACAATAGTGAATTAGACCGTCTTCATGCCAAGTCCTATATCTTTGTTAGGGAGAGTGGTATGAATACCGCTTACATCGGTTCTTCAAACTTATCACGATCTGCTTTGACAAAGGGATTGGAATGGAATATGCGCATTACCAATCAGGAGAATCCACACATTATCCAGAAGGCTCTTGCTACATTTGATACATATTGGAATAGCGACAGTTTTGAGGATTATGATTACGAACGTTTTGTTGACGCCATATCAGAAAGACATGAAATAAACAGAAGTGCTGGAAGAGTACTTCAGAAATATAACATTCTACCTCATCAGAAGGCCATATTGGATAAACTGACTGTAGAACGTGAGATACATCACAGTTACAAGAATCTTATAGTAGCAGCAACAGGCACTGGAAAGACCGTAATAGCTGCATTTGATTATAAACGTTTCTATGAAGCTAACTCCAGTCATAGACTGCTATTTGTTGCCCATCGTAAAGAAATCTTGGAGCAATCTATCAATACATTCAGTTCTGTACTGAACAACAGTTCTTTTGGTGATTTATGGGTAGGTGAATACAGGCCATCAACATCTGGAGATCTAAGTCATCTGTTTATTTCAATCCAATCATTCAATTCTAATCTGGAAGCATTCAGAAAATGTGGCCATAACTACTATGACTATATCGTTGTAGATGAGGCGCATCATAGTGAGGCAGTGAGTTACCAGAAAGTTTTTGACTTGTTCACGCCCAAGATACTGATTGGTTTGACCGCAACTCCTGAGCGTGCAGATGGCGTTAACCTATCAAACTTTAACCAACGTATTGCAGCTGAGTTACGTTTGCCCGAAGCCATTGACAATATGTTGCTTTCACCGTTCCAATATTTCTGTGTAGGAGACAGGACTACAGACTTGAGCCATGTTGCCTGGACTCAAGGTGGTTATGACGAGAACGAACTTGTGCGAAAGCTGAATACCAAAGACCGTCTTAGGCTAATCACAGAATCACTTCCACGCTATCTTTCTGATGAGAACAATTGCCGTGCACTTTGTTTCTGTGCAAGAATAGACCATGCACGTGATGTGGCAGCTGGATTATCTCTTGCAGGTTATCGTGCTGCTATGCTTTCTGGCGATGACAGTTTACAACATCGAGAAGAGATTTTGAACCAGTTTAGAGCAAAAAAGATTAATTACCTATGTGTAGTTGATATCTATAACGAAGGTGTTGACATTCCAGAGATTGATACTGTATTATTTTTGCGCCCCACCAAGAGTCTCACAATATTTCTCCAACAGTTAGGTCGTGGCCTACGTCTTGCAGCAGATAAGGAATGTCTGACAGTACTCGACTTCGTGGCGCAGGCCCACGTTAATTACAGTTATGAAAGTCGCTTCAGAGCTTTAATACCTAAATCCAAAAACGCGACTACTACAGGAATCAAAAATGCCGTAGCTGAGAGTTTTACCATGTTACCACGTGGCTGTACCATTACAATGGATAAAGTGGCGCGTGAATATATCATCAGCAACATTAAGTCGGCAATCTTCAATCTTCGACGCCTAGTTCAGGAGGTTCGCCAATTCAGAGTAAATAACGACAAACCTCTAAGCCTCCCAACATTTCTAACGCAGTATGATTTGGATATACGTGTAATATATAAGACCAGATGCTGGAACGCTCTCCTGCGAGAAGCCGGTATGTTGTCTTATCCGATGGACGAGTTTACAAAACTGTTTGAGAATAACATGTCACGACTCATACACATCAACTCAGTCAGATATCTAGAGTTTATTAGTCAATTAATAGACAACAAATTTGAATATGAACATACTGCTAAAAACAACACCTTTGCACTTATACTCTATTATGACCTGTTTGCTAAGTCTATAGACAATTTTGGATTTGCCAGTATTGATGAAGGCCTGAAAAAATTCGGATCTTATCCGTTATTTGTCGATGAGTTGGGACAGATTGTTCAGCACCTTTCGGAGCACCTGATGATTTCAACAAAGCCAATCACAGAACTCGGTGCAAACAACGTACTCGATTTATTTGGTTGTTATACTCGCGAAGAACAGCTTGCTATATTTGGCAGAAGGACTGCTAATCGAGCCGGAGCAATTCCTCAAAGTGGATGTCTGAATCTTGACGAAATCAACACTGAGTTACTTTGGGTAACGCTCAATAAGAGTGACAAAGATTTCTCACCAAGTACGCAATATGAAGACTATGCAATTAATGAAGCTCTTTTTAATTGGCAGTCTCAAAATAATGCCAGCCATCAGAATTCTGGCCGCCGATATGTAGAACAAAAGACAAACGGGCGCAAGTTTCTGTTATTTGTCAGAGAACATAAAGTTGACGAATATGGTTTTACCTCGCCATATTATTGCTTAGGCTTAGTCAATTACGTAAAATCACATGGCGATAAACCAATGACCATAACATGGGCGATGCAGAATCATATACCTGGTTTTATCTTGGATAAGGCTCAAAAAATGGCAGTAGGATAATTATGAAACAGATTGAGGTAGTAGCCGCAATAATTCACGATGCCGATGGGCGCATTTTCGCCACCCAGCGCGGGTATGGTGACTTCAAAGATCTTTGGGAGTTTCCTGGCGGAAAAGTGGAGCCGGGTGAAAGTCCCGAGGAGGCTTTAAAGCGTGAGATCTGGGAGGAGCTGGAGACGCATATCGTTGTGGAGCGGCTGGTCAGGACCATTGAGTGGGACTATCCCACTTTTCATTTGGTTATGCACTGCTACTGGTGCCGCGTGGAGAGCGGTCAGCTCACGCTCAAGGAGCACGAGGCGGCGCGCTGGTTATCGGCCCACCAACTTGACAGCGTCAACTGGCTGCCGGCCGATTTGCAGCTAATCAAACACCTTAGCATGCAGCTAAAGTGACACAAAACGTGTACATTTGTCATCGGACTATCATAATTGACTTATGACAGCGACACTGATTTTATTCGGATTGATTACCAGTTCACTTGTATCGGTACTGGTTGGCTTGCTGGGCGCAAGGAGACGGATTGGATTCGGGTGGGCATATCTGCTCTCTATCCTGACCACGCCGTTGATTGGCCTTATCATTACACTCTTGTTTGACAAGCTGCCCGACGGCGAGCGTAGATGGGGCTGTCTGGGAGTGATTCTGGCTATCGTTGCCATTGTGATTCTGATTATGTTGGCGCTTGGTGCTTTTGCCGCTGTTCTGGGGGGAGGTACGGACGTTCCGGGCGGCAGCGTGGTTATGTTGAATATTGCGCTCTAAACGTAGCGCTCACATCGGTACCGCGCCGTTGAAACGACGCAAAGGGGTCGTTTCCCTTTGTGTCACTTAAACAATTCTGAGTGAGAGCCCAGACGTACTTATTTAATTGTCTTTTCTTCCTCGTCTATCCAAACAAGCAGATAATCATTCTCTATGTGGCATTCTAACGCCCCACTATATTCTCCCTTTAATCTGTGGGGCTTATATCTTTTATCAACCTTACCTTTCTCGGATAGTTGTACTAGTACTGTTTCCAAGGATTTCATCTTTTCACGGTCATTCTGATACTTCCGGAGATCTTTCT
>Ga0265298_10000187_pt1 | contig 93971 bp, 86 predicted proteins | sample AusTroGonzalo_MG_3_FD_193486 | JGI IMG/M metagenome (GOLD analysis project Ga0265298, IMG submission 193486) | Bovine rumen microbial communities from tropical cattle in Woodstock, Queensland, Australia - Gonzalo_01 | ecosystem: Host-associated > Mammals > Digestive system > Stomach > Rumen ...
TGCGGCGAGGGAGCGTATCTCCTTCGCATAGGCGACGGCCTTGTCGGGCGTAAGCACCCAGTCGAGCACGTTCTCGGGCAACATCGCGTGAGAGGAAAAGCCTATGGCGTCGAACCCCTTTTCAATGGCGGAAAGCACCATCGTCTCGGGCGTATCGCGTCCGTCGCACCATGTCGTGTGGGTATGGTAGTTCGCTCTGGGGATCATTGCTCGACAAGTCCTTCGGGGGTCAGCCCGTCAAGTCCGTTCGCTGCGGCAAGGAGCATTCCGTAGTTGACGATGGGCACGCCGGCCTCGCGGCAGACGGCGATGCGTCGCAAGACTTCGCGGCGGGTAAGCATGCAGCCGCCGCACTGGACTACAAGCTTTGGCGGAACGCCGTCCGGCGCGAGGTCGAAGCCGCCGCCGCTCGCGAAAGAGAATGCGAGCTCGGCGCCGGAAGCCTTGGCAAGAGCCTTGGGAATCTTTACGGTTCCGATATCGTTGCACTGCCGGTGGTGGGTGCAGCCCTCGGCGACCAAGACGCGGTCGCCGGACTTCAAAGACCTTATCGCGGCAAGCCCCTTCGCGTATTCGGCGATGTCGCCCTTCTGTCGTGCGAACAGAATTGAGAACGAGCTAAGACGGACGTTTCGGCCCGACAGGATTCGCCGAACCTCGCCGAAGGCCTGGCTGTCGGTGACGACTAGAACTCCGTCTTCGCCGGTCTGGGCGAGCGCGGATTCAAGTGTCGAAGGCTGGCAGACTGTCGCAGTCGCCCCGATGTCTAGACATTCGCGAAGAAGCTGCACCTGAGGCAGTATGAGACGTCCTTTAGGGGCGCTCTCGTCAATGGGGCAGACGCAGATCACGCGGTCGCCTGATGCGGCAAGCCCGTCAAGAAGCCCAGGCTGAAGATCGGCAAGGCGCAGGGTCGCGATCCTGGACTTCAGGGACTCGACGGGGTCTTCACGGCGATGGACAAGAAGCGGAACCTTGCGTCTTGCGCAGTCCGCCTCAAGACGACTGCGCCATTCGTTTTCGCCTTCGCCTGGAGACATCACCCAGACGGCGACATCGGTGGTCGCGAGAACCTGAAGAGTCTTCGCGACGCGCATCTCGCCAAGAGAGCCTAGGTCGTCGAGCCCGGCGGTATCAGTCACAAGGCATGGACCGAGAGGCAGAATCTCCATCGCCTTGGAGACGGGATCGGTGGTCGTGCCGGCGACATCGCTTACGATGGCGACGGGCTGGCCTGTGAAACGGTTTACGAGGGTGGACTTTCCGGCGTTCCTCAGTCCGAAGAACGCGATATGCACCCGGTTGCCTCGCGGCGTATCGCCAAGTTCAGCCATCGGACGAACCTGTCATCTAGCTCCGCGCTGCCGCAGAATCTCATAAAGGGTGACGGCTGTCGCGACGCCGGCATTTAGCGACTCGAATCCGCCGGGCATAGGCAGCTCGGCGATGAAATCGCAGTTCTCGCGGACGAGCCGCGAGATGCCGCGTCCCTCGGCGCCGACGACAAGGCCGACACGCCCCTTGAAATCGATCTTAGTGTAGGGCTTGGCGTCCTCGCCCCAGTCCAGACCGGTGAACCAGAGCCCCGCGTCCTTCAGGTCCTGAATTGCGCGGACGATGTTAACGACATGGGCGACCTTTATGTGCTCGGCGCCTCCGGCGGACGCACGCACTGCGGCGGGGGTTATCCCGCAGGCGCGGTCTTCGGGTATGACCACGCCGGTTACGCCGACGGCACATGCCGTACGAAGGATCGAGCCGACGTTCTGGGGATCCTCAAGATGGTCGAGAACCACGACAAGCGCGTTCTCGTCATCCTGAGCATCGCTGACGATCTCGTCGAAACCGACATACGGGTAGCCGGTCGTCTTAAGGGCGACGCCCTGATGGTGGCCGAAGCGGGTCAGCTTGTCGAGCTGGACGCGATCCATGGTGCGCACCACGATGCGGCGGGCATGGGCCTCGTCGCGAATGCGCTGTATCTGCTCGTCTTCGTCGGGGAATGCCGGCGGCAGGACTATCTCGGTCGCGGTTCGGCGGCCAGCCGCGAGAGCTTCCTCGACAGGATTGCGCCCGTAGAGCCACTCTCCGCCTGTGACGAGCTCGCGCGGTCCCTTATGATGGTTCGGCTTCATCGCAAACTACCTGCTGGACTTCTTCATCGTATAGCCGTTGAAGCGGTTCATGTTGTAGAGCGGCTGGCTCTCGTCCACCGGCAGACCGAGGGACTTGCGGATCGCAAGGAAGTCCTTGACGCTCTCGGGCCCGACCTGGTTGAGCCTGGCCCCGTGGCCTGCGGCGAGCAGAAGCACCTGGCAGTAGGCGTCGGCGTTCTCCGCGAACCACTCCGCCTCCTCGATGTCGCGCCCGCCGCATACTATGCCGTGGTTCTCCATGAAGACGACGTTGGACTTCTTCGAGGCTTCGGCGACGCTGGCTGCGACCTCGTCGCTTCCGGGCGTCGCGTACGGCGCGAGCGGAATCTGGTTGAAGAATATGTCCGCCTCGGGGTTGATTCCGCTGGGAGGCACCTGGCCGGCGAACAGAAAGGCGTTGCAGTGCGGCGGATGGCAGTGGATGCATGCGTTCCATCCGGCAGACTTCATCATGGCGATATGGACCTTAACCTCGCTCGTGCGCGGACGATAGCCGCAGAGCTGACCGGCGTTCATGTCCACAAGGCAGATATCCTTCTCTTCCATGAAGCCCTTGCAGCAGAGGGTCGGGGAACAGAGGACGAGGTCTTCGCCTACACGTACGGAGAGGTTGCCGCCGTTGCCGTCGGTAAAGCCACGGGCATAGATGCGGCGGCCCATCTCGCACATCGCCTGCTTGACCTTGCGGATGGCGGGCGAAACAAAGAACCTGTCCAGAGCCTTGCGGGTCTTGGGCTGGGGACCGTTGCGCCAGTCGTAGGCACGGTTCAAGAGCGGCGGATTGATGTAAAGCTTCTTGTCCATAAGGGTTACTCCACTATGTCTTCGATATCGGGCAGGGGACGGCCGATCTTCGGCACGGACGCCATTAGGCGGCGTGTGTATTCCTGCTTGGGGTTCTTCAGAACCTCGTCGGCTGTTCCCTCCTCGACTATCATGCCGTGGTTCATCACGATTATGTGGTCGGCCACATGCTGGACGACACCCACGTCATGGGTGATGAACATGAAGGAAAGCCCTAGCTTGCGCTTGAGGCTTTCGAGAAGATCGAGCACCTGGGCGCGTATCGAGAGGTCGAGCGCCGAGACGGCCTCGTCGCATATCAGAAGCTCAGGCTTGAGGGCGATCGCGCGGGCTATGCAGATTCGCTGGCGCTGCCCGCCGGAGAACTCGTGGGGATAACGGTAGAGTACTGACGAGTCGAGCCCTACGCTCTCCAGAAGCTCGACTGCCTTGTCGTTGCGTTCCTCTTTGCGGCAGAGACCGTGGTAGACCATGCCCTCCGTCACGATATCGCAGATGGTGTGGCGCGGATTCAGGCTCGCGTTGGGATCCTGGAACACGACCTGCACCTTGCGGTGGTACTCCAGAAGAGCCTTGCCCTTCAAGGTCGAGATGTCCACTCCGTTGACCTTGATTGTTCCGCCGCACGGCTTGTTGAGCATGAGGACGGCGCGGCTTGTGGTGGACTTTCCGCAGCCCGACTCGCCGACGACGCCTAGCGTCTCGCCGCGCTTCAAGTCGAAGCTGATGCCGTCCACGGCCTTCACGTAGCCTGCCGTTCTGGAGAACACGCCTTTCTTTATCGGAAACCAGACCTTGAGGTCGCGTACTTCAAGTATGTTGTCGTTCATCCTCTGTATCCTTCTATGACAGTCTGCTTTGGACGCTTCGACATCTTCGGGTAGTCGAGCGTGAAATGGAGGCCGCGGCTCTCGTGGCGCCGTATCGCGCACTTCACGATAAGCTCAGCGCAAACGGCGAGGTTCCTCAACTCAAGCGTGTCCGGCGTGACGAGATAGCGGAAATAGTAGTCGCGGATTTCCCTGCGGAGGGTCTTGAGGCGCCGGGCGGCGCGGGCCAGGCGCTTGTTCGTGCGGACGATGCCGACGTAGTCCCACATCAGACGGCGTATCTCGTCCCACATGTGCGCGACAAGCACGGCTTCGTCAGGCGGAACGGCGTCGCCGATCTTCCAGGCGGGTATGGCGGGCGGATCGCCCTCGAATCTGTCTGGCCGAGGACCGAGCCGCGCGGCGGTGAGCCGGGCGCAGACCAGGGCCTCCATGAGAGAGTTGGACGCAAGGCGGTTCGCCCCGTGAAGGCCGGTAGAAGCGCATTCGCCGACGGCTGACAGCCCGCGTATCGAAGTGCGCCCGTCGGTCGTCGCCTGGATTCCGCCGCAGGTGTAGTGGGCCGCGGGAACCACGGGAATCAGGTCCTTCGCCATGTCGATGCCGAACTCCATGCACTTCGTATATATATTAGGGAAGCGCGTCTGAAGGTACCGGCGACCCTTGGCGCGTATGTCCAGGAACATGCAGTCGTCGCCCGTACGCTTCATCTCGGAGTCGATGGACCTGGCGACAATGTCGCGCGGGGCCAGGGAGCCTCGCGGATCGTACTTCTTCATGAACTCGCGCCCGCGCTTGTCGACAAGAACGGCGCCTTCGCCTCGAACCGCCTCGGAGATCAGGAAACGCTTGGCCTGCGGGTGGTAGAGGCATGTCGGATGGAACTGGATGAACTCCATGTTCTCGATCTTCGCGCCGGCACGCCAGGCCAGGGCGATACCGTCGCCTGTGGCGCAGTCGGGATTGCACGTATAAAGGTAAACCTTGCCGCAGCCGCCTGTCGCAAGCACCGTATTCGGGGCGCGCACGGCGTATATTTCGCCGCTCGGCTTGTCGAGGACGTAGGCTCCGACGCACCGGTTTTCGCCGGCCAGTCCTATGCGCCTGGACATGACGAGATCGATTACGACGGTATTCTCCAGAAGCGAAATGCCCTTCTGTCGCTTGACCGTTCGTATCATGGCCGTCTCGCAGCGTTCGCCCGTTATGTCGCCGGCGTGGAAGATTCGGCGGGCGGAATGGCCGCCCTCGCGCGTAAGATCCCAAGACCCGTCCTTGTTTCTGGCGAACCTTACGCCGCAGTCCAGCAGGTCCTGGATGCCCTCAGGGGCGTGTTCGCAGATCTCATGCACGACTTCGCTGCGGCCGAGCCAGGCCCCGGCGATCATGGTGTCGCGGGCGTGCCTGTCGAAGGAGTCGCCTTCGTCCATGACGCAACAGATGCCCCCCTGGGCGAAATTCGTGTTGCAGTCGGCGAGACGCCCCTTGGAAGCGACGACGACCTTGCCGTACGCGGCGAGGTGCAACGCACTCATGAGCCCCGACATGCCGGAGCCAACGACGAAATAGTCGGCATCGACGATTTTCATTTTGCGGTATTATACCATATTTCGGCGGCATGCACCATTGCCCCGAGCAACCTGTTTATGGTATAATGTGCGGTATGCCAAAAATCAAGAACAGTGCAGTGCGGTCATGGCTGACGATCGCTCTTGTGGCGGTCGTGTTCTATCTCATGTACCGCGCGAACCCGAACCCCACCAGGTCGCGGGATCTAACCCAGCTTGAATTCTACCGGGCCATCGAGGCCGGAAAGGTCGTCGAACCCGTCGTACGCCACATAGATCGCGAAGAAGGCGAGACCTATCTTACGGGCGAACTCGAGACCGACGAGCTGACAAATGACGGCGATCCGACAAGGGAGCGCTACTTCGTGCGCCTCGTGCCGGGCGAGAACGAACATCTGATGGACGATCTGCTGGCGGCGAACCTCAAGGTCGAGGTTCGCGAGCACAAGAGCGCGATATCGCCCTTCATAATGCAGACGCTGTTCTTCGTCGGCATGATGGGCCTCATGTACTGGTTCTTCTACCGAAGGATGGGCGGCGAGGGCGGCCCGTTCGGCTTCGGCAAGTCCAAGGCGAAGATACTCAACGTGCAGGCCGACTCCAAGAAGGTCAACTTCTCCGACGTCGCGGGGATAGACGAGGCCAAGGAGGAGGTTCAGGAGATCGTGGAGTTCCTTAAGGAGCCCGCCGCGTTCAAGAAACTCGGGGGCCGCATACCCAAGGGCGTTCTTCTCGTCGGGCCGCCCGGCACAGGCAAGACTCTTCTCGCCAAGGCGATAGCGGGCGAAGCCAACGTGCCCTTCTTCGCCATGAGCGGCAGCGACTTCGAGGAGATGTTCGTAGGCGTCGGCGCGAGCAGGATGCGCGACATGTTCGCGGAGGCGAAGAAGCGCGCGCCGTGCATAGTGTTCATAGACGAGATCGACTCCATAGGCATGAAGCGTACGGGGGCCGGCGCGATAGGCGGCTCTCACGCCTACGAGCAGACGCTGAACACGATGCTCGTGGAAATGGACGGCTTCGACGCCAACGAAGGTGTGATAGTCATAGCCGCGACGAACCGTCCCGACACGCTCGACGCGGCCCTGCTCAGGCCCGGGCGATTCGACCGCCAGGTCGTGGTCGAGCTGCCGACGCTCAAGGGGCGCACTGAGATACTCGAACTGCACGGCAAGAAGATAACCTTCGCGGAGGGGACCGACTTGACGCAGATCGCCAGGGGTACGCCCGGCTTCTCAGGGGCCGACCTCGCGAACCTCCTGAACGAGGCGGCGCTGCTGGCCGTCAGGAAGAAGCTCGACGCCGTGGACATGAAGACGCTCGAAGAGGCCCGCGACAAGGTGCTTTGGGGCCGCGAAAGGAAGAGCGCCGGCTATTCACAGCGCGAGCGCGAAACGACGGCGTGGCACGAGGCCGGGCATGCGTTGCTGCAGCTGCTGGTCAAGAACGCCGACCCTCTGCACAAGGTGACGATAATTCCGAGAGGCCGTGCGCTCGGCGCGACGATGTCGCTGCCCGAGAAGGACATACTTAACAGGACGAAGAGCTACTTCCTCGACGAGATGGTCGTGTGCTGCGGCGGAAGGATCGCCGAGGAGATGTTCACCGGCGACATTTCTACCGGTGCGGCGCAGGACATCGCGCAGGCGACCGAGATCGCGAGGCAGATGGTGTGCCGCTACGGAATGAGCGACCGGTTCGGCTTCCAGGCGTTCGCCGAGGAGAGCCGCTGGACGGCCGAGCCCCAGCCGCCCGCGTTCAGCGAGGAGACTAGCCGCCTGATAGACGCGGAGGTAAGCCGTCTCGTTGGCGAGGCGTACTCGCGTGCAAAGGCTCTAATAGGCGAGAACCGTGAGAGGCTGGAGACGCTCGCAAAGACCCTTATCGAAAAGGAGACCATGGACGGCGCCGAGGTGCGGAGCCTTCTCGGTCTCGAAGAGACTTCAAGCGGAGGTGAAACATGATGATCGGCAACGTCAGCGTTTCGGCCATAATACAGATCGCCATACTGTACCTGGCGATCTACGCGATACTGAAGAGCGCGAAAGGCTCGCGCTTCGGGCAGGCCCTTTTCGGCGTCGGGCTGCTGGCGGCCCTGTCGGCGCTGTTCACGTTCGTGCTGCACTTCGGCGTTCTCTCGAAGATAGTGCAGTGGATACTCATCTACCTCGCGCTGTCGACGGTCGTGATATTCCAGCCGGAGATACGCAGGATTCTCGCGGCGGTCGGCGCGTTCGGAACCTTCGACCGGCCGAAGTACGCGGCGGACGGAGCGGCGGAGCCCGAGTTCGTGGTATCCACCCTTCTGGCGCTTGCGGACAAGAAGATGGGCGCGCTCATAGCTTTCGAACGCGGGATATCGCTCAGGGGCTACGAGGAGACAGGAGTGAGACTCAACGCGCTGTTCTCGAAGGAGCTTGTGCAGAGCATATTCACTCCGCCGCTGCCGCTGCATGACGGAGGCGTTACGATGAGATACGGGCGGATCGCATCCGCACACTGCATCTTCCCCGTGTCGAACAATCCAGACCTTCTCTCCAGCGGAATGCGCCACCGTGCTGCCGTGGGCCTATCCGAGGAGACCGACGCGCTGGTCGTGGTGGTGTCGGAGGAGTCTGGCGCGGTGTCAATAGCTCACAACGGCAGGCTTTTCCGCTACTACGGCGACATGCGCGAGGCCGCCTTGAGGCGATGGGTCAACAAGGCCATGCGTGAAGGCGAAGTCGGGGCCAGCATGGCGGCGCGGCTTTACGACTGGGTGCAGGCCAAGAGAAAGGCAAAAGCCGAGCGCGACGCGAAGGCGGCTGCGAAGCAACTGGAGGCAAAGCAATGAAGACCAGAAAAAGCCCTGTGGTTGGCTTCCTGCGCGGAGCCCTCAAGCTTCTCACGGAGAACTGGGGACTGAAGCTTCTTGCGCTGCTCATAGCCATAATACTCTACCACTCGTTGAGCACAGAAGACGGGTACTACCATTCCGACAATGACAGACAGCTCTTCCAGTACAGATAGCAGAAAATCAGATCGCCACGCAATGGGATGGCTGCTGTTTCCGATAGCGCTCTTCCCGCTTGTGGCGCTGATGACCTACGATTGGCGCTCGATAGACGCGCTGCACACTCCACCGCTGCCAAGCAGCAACTGGATCGGGGCGATAGGCGACTGCTTCGCCTACCTCGGATATTCGGCGGTCGGTCTCGCCGTATGGATAGTGCCGGTGCTGTGCATCGCCGCCGGCCTCTGCCGGATAACAGGCAGGCGGCTGCATTCCGGGATGCGCAAGCTCTGGCTGCTCGCGTTCGTGACGAGCGTCGCGTGTCTCATGCAGACGGCCCAGGGGCACGCGCCGGGAATGGACGCGCTTCTTGCATCCCTGAACCTCTCTGACGCCGGAGGTGCCGTCGGGCATCTTCTCATGACGAGACTGCTTTCTCCGCTGATCGGCGATTTCGGGGCTACGGTGCTGATGGTCATCGTGCTGGCGGTATCGATGGTTTGCGTAGCCGGCATATCCAACCTCGCAAGATTATTCTCGACGATATTCCGCTGGATGCTCGCGGGCGGTTCGGACGGGGCGGACGCAACGGCAGGCGCAGATGCGGCACAGGCTTCACAGGACGAGCAGGAGAGGTATCTCGCCGCCATCCGGGCACGCGAGGACGCGAGACGCCAGCGCGAAGAGGAGAAGCTCAAGGTCAAGGAGGAGAAGCGCCTCGCAAAGGAGGAGAAGCGTCTGGCGAAGGAGGAGAAGCGCCTCGCAAAGGAACAGGCGAAGATCGCCAAGACCGCCGCAGAGGAAGACGGATCAGACGCTCTTGCGGACAAGGGGCCTTACTTGCTGCCGCCTGTCAGCCTGCTGAATCCGATACCGAAGTCTACCGCGGACCACGGCGACGTCGGCGAGATGAGCGCCAAGCTGATAAACACTCTGAAGATCTTCGGAATCGACGCCACGCTCAGCGACACCGTGCAGGGTCCTGTGGTGACAAAGTACAAGGTGGCGCTCGCACCGGGAACGCGCTACAGCGCGGTGACGAGCCTTTCGGACAACCTGATGGGCGCCCTTCACGCGAAGTCGCTCAGAATCGAGGCGCCGATCCCAGGCGAAGACCTCGTGGGCATAGAGGTTCCGAACCGAAAGGCCGTGGGCATAAGCTTCCGGGAGATATTCGAGTCCGACGCATGGAAGAATTCGAAGGCGGAGCTGCCGCTTCTCTTCGGCAAGGACGCCGCCGGGCGCGAACTGGTGGCCGATCTCGCGTCAATGCCGCACATGCTCGTCGCAGGCGCGACCGGCCAGGGAAAGTCCGTCTGTCTTAACTCCCTCATCAACGGACTGCTGATGACTAGGACGCCCGAGCAGCTGAAACTCATCATGGTCGATCCCAAGAGCGTCGAATTCACATCGTACGCCTCGATACCTCACCTGCTGGTGCCGGTGATAACCGACAACCGCAAGGTCGTCTTCGCGCTGCACTGGGCCGTGGCGGAGATGGAGAAGCGCCTTAAGCTCTTCGCGAGGGCGAAGGTGAGAAACATATACGACTTCAACCACCGCAAGACGTTTACGCAGACCGACATGTTCGGATCGGACGAGACGGTCAACCCCGACATGCCGAAGACCGTCCCCTACATCATCATAATAATAGACGAGGTGGCGGACCTCATGATGGCGGCTTCGAAGGAGGTCACCCCGGACATCTCCCGCCTGACGGCGAAGGCGCGCGCGGCCGGAATACATCTGATACTCGCGACGCAACGTCCCGACGCGAAGATCATAACCGGCACCATCAAGGCGAACATTCCGGGGCGCGTAGCGTTCAAGACGGCGACCTCCATCGACTCGCGGACGATTCTGGACGACACTGGCGCCGAGAACCTGATAGGCAAGGGCGACATGCTTTTCAAGACGAAGGACGGCCTGCTCATCCGCGCACAGGGCGCATGGATAAGCGACCCGGAGATCGGCAGGATAACCTCGTTCATCGAGCAGCACGCGGACGTGCAGTTCGACGACACCTTCGCGAAGAAGCTCGGTCGCGTCAAGGAGGCTTCGATAGACGATCCGTTCGCATCCAACGAGGACGATCCCGACAACAGGCAGGGCGGCGACGAGGATGTGCCCATTTCGCGCGAGATGGTGAAGGCGGCCGAAGATGCCGATCTCTACAAGCGTGCGCTGGAATGCATAATAAACACGAAGCGCGCCTCGACGTCGCATTTCCAGCGCAGGCTCGGCATAGGCTACAACCATGCCGCAAAACTCTGCGACAAGCTTGAGGACGCAGGAGTGATCGGTCCGCAGAAAGGCGCGGGGCCGCGCGAGATACTGATGGACCAGGACCAGCTTCTTGCGATATTCAACAACGGATCGGCCGCAACCGAGGCGGAACCTGAAACAGACGGAGAGGGCGACCTCTTCGCCACAGAGGAGACAGAAGAACAATGATCGAATTCGGAAAGACTCTGCGCGAGGCGCGTGAGGCCAAAGGCTATTCCATAAGCCAGCTCGCCGAAGCGACACACCTGATGCACCAGATCGTGCAGGATCTGGAGAACGAGAACTTCTCAAAGATCGCTGCGCCTATATACGGCCGCGGATTCGTCAAGCTGTACTGCGAAGCCGTCGGGCTCGACCCCGTACCGCTTGTTGCGGAATACATGGCCATACAGAACGGAGAACGCGAAGCCACCATAAGGGTGAGAAGCGTCGCGCCGCCTCCGCCACCACCTCCGCCGCCTGCTCCAGAGCCTGCACCGGCGCCAGTCAACGAGCCGAAACCGATGGCTCTTCCGCTTGACGAGCCTGTCGCGGCAGCGCCGAAGAGGCCGCTGGCGCCGTTGCGTCCGCCTGCTCCGCTGCCGGAGCAGCAGCCGATCAAGTCGGCCGTGCCGCCCGTAAGGATATGGCGCGTTGCCGTGGTGGCGCTTGTCGCGGCCGGAGTGCTTTGGGCTTTGATAGCCGGCGCCACGGCGCTGTATCGCGCGACGATGACCGCTCCGGACGCCGAAACGGAGAAGACCGTAGAGCCGACGGAAGTAGCGAAACCCGCAGAGCCCGCCGCACCAGAGCCGGCAACTGAAACCGCGACTCCTGCCGAGCGCACGCCGATCGCCATACCCCCTCTTTACATCGACTGAAATCTAGTGTATAATTCACACATACGAAAGGACCACCATAACCATGGAAATCGTAATCTGCAAGACCAAGGAGGAAGCCTCCAAGCTCGCGGCCGGCATAATCACGGCTGCGGTCCAGAAGAATCCCAAGACCGTGCTCGGCCTCGCAACCGGCTCGACCCCCGTGCCCATGTACAATGAGATGGCAAAGGCGGTCAAGGCGAAGAAGGTCTCGTACAAGATGGTCAGAACGTGGAACCTCGACGAATACGTCGGGCTGCCCGGCACCCACGACCAGAGCTACCGCTACTTCATGAACAAGAATCTCTTCGAGAAGATCGACATCAAGCTCTCGAACACGCACGTGCTCAACGGCATGGCGAAGGATCCCGTAAAGGAATGCGCGAACTACGAGGCGCAGATCAAGCGCGCCGGCGGCATCGACATCCAGGTGCTCGGAATCGGCTCGGACGGACACATCGCATTCAACGAGCCCGGCACATCCCTACAGAGCCGCACGGGCGTCGTCTACCTCACGCCTTCGACGATCAAGGACAACGCGAGACTCTTCTTCAAGGGCAAGGAGGACGAAGTCCCGACGCGCGCCCTTTCGATGGGCGTCGGCACGATCTGCGAAGCCAAGAAGATCATCCTTCTTGCGTTCGGCAAGAACAAGGCCGATGCGGTCAAGGGCATGGTCGAGGGCGGCATGAGCCAGTTCTGCACGGCGTCCGCGCTTCAGGCGCACAACGACGCATGGGTGTTCTGCGACGAAGAGTCCGCCTCCAAGCTCAAGCTCCGCAATTACTACGCGTGGCGCAGCGCCACCAAGCTCGGTCTATGAGCGAAGAAGCGTTCATAAGCTTTCTGTGCGGCGGTTGCCGCACAGAGCTTGAAGCCACGCTGGACATGGTCGGCGAAGAAACCGAGTGTCCGGCTTGCGGCGCAAGGCTCATAGTGCCTGCTCCGGCCCAACCGGCCGAAGAGGACGACGGGGTCAAGCGCCACTCCGAGGGAGAGCTTGACGATGCGACGAAGAAGGCCCTTAAGAGCCGTACGATTCGCATCGAGCTCGGAGACCTCGGACTGTGAGCTCCAGGCGGAGAAAGCGCAGGCAAGACGGCAGAAGAAGGATTTCGCTCGGAGGCGGAATCGTTCTGTTGCTGCTTGCCGTGGCGTTCTCCGTAATGTCAGTCTGGTTCGTGCACCACCCGCGTAAATGGGTGGAGCGCAGATGCGCGAGCATCCCTTCCTTTCTCTCGGCGTCGATACTTTCAGTCGGCAGTGCGGTCGGCGACGTGACTGACGGCTTCGGCTGGACGGGGCATGATGCGATATACGAATACGATGTCGAAGCGCCCGAAGGAAGCGTGCTGTTCGCCGGGGCGCCAAGAAGAACCGATGCTCCAGCCCCGATGGACATAGTTCCGCTGGACAGGGGCGAATTCATAGTGGGCTGGTCGCCAAAGCTCAGGCATCCAGTATGGTGCGCATACCATGTGGCCAAGGAACAGCGACACGAACCTGGCATACGGCCCGACTTCTCGCGCGACCGCAACGTCCCAAGCGCGCCGCCGCCCTCCGCATACAAGGGCTCGGGATACGACCGGGGACACATGGCGCCGAATTTCGCGATTAAGACAAGATACGGCGACGACGACCAGAAGCAGACTTTTCTCATGTCGAACATCGCACCGCAAAGTCCTGCGCTGAACAGAGGTGTATGGCGCGATGTGGAGCATCGCATAGCGCAGCTCTGGACGGCGCGATACGGTGAGATATGGGTGGTGGTCGGCTGCATATCGTCTCCCGAAAGCAACGAGACGCTTAACGGATCCGACATAGACGTTCCGCAACAGTTCTATCAGGTCATAGTCGCCCAGGAGGGAATGGACGTAAGGGCCCTTGCAGTGCTCTTTCCCCAAAACGTGAAGTACGGCGAATACGCCGCTCGATACATAGTGTCGATAGACGAACTTGAGCAGCTTACCGGACTCGACTTTCTGCCCGAGCTGCCGGAGTTCATTCAAAACCCGCTGGAATCCGAGCTGCCGTCGAGGCTTTGGCCGATACGCTGGCAGGATATGCTCGACCAGCTGGCGATCAGGTTCGCCAACGACTGACCGGCTCGCCGACAAGTATCTGCGCATGAGCCTCGACTATGCGCAGTTTGACCAAAGAACCGGCAGATGGCGCGACGTCGTCAGGCGAAACATCCCAGACCACGATCCTGTTGCCCGAGTCCCTTCCGCTGAACCTGGCCTTGTTTCTCTTTGAAGGCCCCTCTACCATCACCTCGCGCACGGTGCCGACCAGAGATGTGTTGCGCCTCAAGCCCCGAGCCTCCTGATCGTCCAGCAGAACCTGGTCGCGACGCTCCTTTTCGCACTTCGGCACATCGTCCGGCTTTGCGGCGCTGCGCGTTCCCGGACGAGGCGAATACTTGAACACGAAGGAATTGTCGAAGCCGGCCTCCTCCATCAGCGACCTTGTCTCCTCGAAGTCGGCCTCGGTCTCGCCGGGATAGCCGACGATGACATCAGTCGTCAGCGAAAACTCCGGATCGAAATCCCGAAGCTTCGCCACGGCCGCAAGATATTCCGAGCGCGTATAGTGGCGGCCCATGTCGGCCAGTATGCGGTCGCTGCCAGACTGCACGGGAAGATGCAGATGGCGGCAGACCTGCGGAAACTCGCGGTAGGCTCTCACCAGCTCGTCTGTGCACCCCTTCGGATGCGCAGACGTGAAGCGTATCCTGAGAAGACCCGGTATCGCCGCCAGCGCCTCAAGCAACCGTGGAAACGGCTCCCTGTAGCCGCCGGGACTCGGCTCGTCGGAGTCGTCCCACGCGGGATTCCTGACGCCGTAGCGCAGAACGCTCTGTCCGAGCAGGCATACCTCCTTGACTCCGTTGGATACGAGCGAACGGACCTCGGCGATTATCTCGCGTGCAGGACGGGAATACTCGTGCCCGCGCACATCAGGGACGATGCAGTAGCTGCATCGGTTGTCGCAACCCACAAGTATCGTGACGAACGCCTGGACGCCACCGGCCACATGGGAGGACAGCGCTGCATCCATCATGTCGTCGCCAAGCTCGATGCGCGGGAAGCGTCCGTCGGCGACAATCTTGGGTATCATCCCTATGGCGCGAGGCCCGACAGCGAAATCAAGCTTGGGCAGCCTGCGAAAGACCTCGTCTCCGAGGCGCTTCACGGCGCAGCCCATGAGTCCCGTAAGCTTGCCGGCGGCGCAGAGGTTGCCGGTCTTGCCGACAGCCTTCTCCTCGGCCTTCTGGCGAACCGTGCAGCTGTTGACTATGACCAGATCAGCCTCATCCTCGCTCGCCGCCTTCTCGTGCCCTGCGGCGACGAGCATCGCCTCAACCGCCTCGGAGTCGCGGACGTTCATCTGGCAGCCGTAGGTATGCACAAGGAACTTCATGCCTTGCGACGCAGAACCACAATGGTTTCGAAACGTGCGGTTCTCGGGAACATGTCGATCCACCGGACAGACTCAAGATCGTAGCCCCGTGAAATCGTCCGCAAATCGCGCATCAGCGTCGCCGGATCGCAGCTGACGTAGAATATGAGGGGAGCCCTCGAACGGGCAAGCCATTCCGGAACGCCAGGCTCGAGACCGTCTCTGGGAGGATCGACTATCACCGTAGTCCTGGAGCCGATCTTGATTCGGCGCATGTTGCGCCCGACCTGTTCCGCGAAGAAGAGCCCTTGCACTCCCTGGGCCGCAGCATTCCTTTTCGCGAACTCTATCGCCTTGCGCCCAGACTCCACACCGACGAGGCGGGAACCTTCCCTCGCACAGCACAGCCCGAACACGCCGACGCCGCAGTAGAGGTCCAGCAGGTTTGGAGCCGCATCGAACCCCTTGGCGTATTCGTCGACGACGGTTCTTACCAGCGCCTCGCCGGCTGAAGGATTGACCTGGTAGAAGCCGTCGAAGGGAACCTCGAACACCTTGCCGCAGGTTACCTCCTTGATGACGGAATCCTGCGGGGCGTCGCCCACCCACCACTTGACGCCCGACCTCTCAGACCAGCGGATGGTGACATTGCCCTTTCGCTCGGTGTCGCGGCGCACGGCCTCGGCGCCCTGCGTCAGAAGCCGCAACACATGACCGCGTATCTCGGGCAGCTTTGCGTTTATCTCTGGATGGGCCAGCGGATCGTCCGCGACATCCAATATCTCGTGGCTTGGCTCAAGCCTGTAGCCTATCGCCCACTTGCCTCTCTGCTTCGCGAAATGGTAGACGACCTTGTTGCGGTAGTTCAGGGGACGCGTCTCGCAGTCTATCCTGCCGAACGACACAGGCGAAAGCCTGGCGCGCTCAAGAAACTCCCTCAGCTGCGACTCCTTCGCCTCGCGCTCCGCAGCATAGTCGAGATTGCAGTACACCATGCCCGGAATCGGCGGTGCCCCCTCACCGCGCCTGCCTGCGCAAGGTTCGACGACTTCGACAAGGCGGGCCTTCACGTATTTGCGTCTCTCGTCCACGATCTCGGCCTTGACGCTCTCGCCCGCAAACGCGCCCGGCACGAACACCACGCGCCCGTCGCCGAGCCTTCCTAGCCCGTCGCCGCCATACACGTTCTTGGCGATATATACCGTCGATGTCATCTGACGCTCAAGCCCAGAGCTTCTCCAGCGCGTAGTATGCGCGGGCCTCTGGCGAAAACACGTGGACGACCACATCGACGTAGTCCACCACAATCCAGCCGCTCTCCGGATCGCCGCTCGTCCTGTAGCTCATAACGCCGGCATCTTTCATCACCGACTGGGACTCTGCGATGAGCGCCTTGAGATGCGGCGCGGCGGAGCCTGTCGCGACAATGAAGAAATCGGCGAACGAGGACTTGCCGCGCACGTCGTACACCTTTACGTCCATGCCCTTGCGGTCTTCAAGAGCCTTGACTATGGCTTCAACTTGCTTCTCTACTGTCATGTCAGTATTATACCATTTTCTGCGCAACAAGAGTATGGAACTTCTCCGTGATCTCCGCCGCCTGTGGACGGAAGCCGCGTGTGGCGTCGGCCTCGACCTTGAACGGGGCCGTCGCCGAGAACGAATACACCACCCTTTCGTCACCCATGTCCCACGGATTCTGCCGCTTGCCGAGAATCGCACGGGAAAGCCTGATGCCCACGCATACCGCGCACGCCCCCGTCCTGAGCGCAAGCTGAGCCGCACCGCGGTGAAAATCCCTCAGCACGCCGGGACTTGGCGAGCGGGTGCCTTCAGGAAAGACGAGCACGTTCCATCCTTTGGCAAGATACGGTGCGGCGGCTTCCGGCAGACGCTCGTCGTCCGGCAGGGATGTGTTCCTTACTATCGCCGCCATGAACGGATTCTTCAGAAGCGCATGCTTAGCGACGAACAACGTTCGCGGCACAAGCACGGAAACCAGCACCACATCGATCAGGGACGGATGGTTCGCAACAATTACGCAACCTCTCAAGGAACCGAGATTGCCGCGTTCAACCTTTATGAGCGAAGTGACCTCGAAAAGCCACACAAGCGGAATCCACACCGCGCGTACGACAGACTGGCAAAGCTCAGGCCGTCTCAAGACAAGCATTATCGGTGAAATCGCAAGCCCGCCAATCCCGTAGAGCGCGAAAAGCACCACCGATATTGCGCCACGGAAAGCAGCCTTAACCCTTTTCATCGCGAACATCAGACGCTCCGCAAAGACAGGTAGCGTCCGCACAAGACCTCGGCATCGCCCGCGAGAAAGCGCACAACATCATCGAATGCAACAGGCTGACGCGACGGATCTCCGTCCAGAACCTCGATGTCGCGTCCGGGCAGATCCTCGCCGACAAGCCGCAACGCAACACCGTAGCCGTCCTCCGTCTCTTCGGCATAGACGAACATCGCAGGCAAACTGCCGGCCATAAGCTCCAGAAGACCGCATTCGACGGAATCCTCGCCCCCTGCGACGGCGGTATACGGGGCGCGGTTCTTCGTGAAGACGCTCCATAGTCCTGGCGCAGCGTTGTACACGGATGAGCTGAACCTGTTCGGCGACACGGAGCCATCCTCGTGGAAGTCGTCCACTATGCGTCTGGTGAGGGTATCCTCTCCATCCCTTGACGCGAACACGGTCGATGCGGACGCGCCGTCCTCAACTTGATGCGCAAGCGCGAAGAAAATGCGCTGCAGCGGAGACAGTCGGCGGCGGACAAGAGGCGGAACGAACGAGACGTCCGGCGCATCGCCCTTACCGAGCACGGCAAACGAACCTATGCGAACCAGGCGCCTCATGCCTTGCGGAATATGAGCGAGGTGTTGACTCCACCGAACGCGAAATTGTTGGACATCGCGAACTCGGTCTCGAAGCTGCGCCCCGGGCCCGTTATGAAGTCGTGCTCTCCGCAGCGCGGATCGGGCGTCTCGAGATTGAGGTTCGGCGCGAACCAACCGTGGCGCATCATCTCGATCGTCATCGCGGCCTCGATCGCTCCGCATGCGCCAAGGGTGTGGCCCGTATAGCTCTTTATTGTGCTTACCGGAGGACGGCATGCACCGAAGACGGAGGCGAGTGCGGTTCCTTCGGCCACGTCGCCAAGATCAGTTGCCGTGCCGTGCGCATTGACGTAACCGATGTCAGCGGGAGAAAGCCCCGCACTCTCAAGAGCAAGCCCGATGCATACGGCCTGCGTTTCGGAATTCGGCTGGGTTACATGGCGGCCGTCGGTGTTGGTGCCGAAGCCCACGATCTCGGCAAGTATCCTGGCGCCTCTCGCAAGGGCGTGTTCGCGCTCCTCGAGAATCAATGTCGCGGCGCCGTCGCCGATGACGAGCCCGTCCCTTGCCGAGTCGAAGGCGCGCGGAGTGGACTCCGGACTGTCGTTTCGCCTTGAAGTCGCGAACAGCGTATCGAACACGGCGACCTGGGTCGGGCTGAACTCCTCTGCCCCACCTGCGATCATCAGGTCCTGACGTCCCCAGGCGATGGCTTCATAAGACTCTCCTATGGCCAACGACCCTGACGTGCAGGCTGTCCCCGTAGGCAACAGCCGCTCGGTCGTACCGAAATGCACCGAGAGGTTCACGGCGCACGTATGCGCCATCATCTTTATGTACGTGGAGCTGGTGACGTTTCTCACCTCGTTGTTCATGAGCACGGTATAGAAGTCCGCGTTGGCCTCGATGCTACCGGAGCACGAACCGTAGGCGATGCCCATCCTGCCGCTCTTCACGACCGGGTCTCCGGCAAGCCCGGCCTGGGCAAGCGCCTGCTCGGTGGCGTTCAGCGCTTAGACGGAAACCGGGCTCATCGTACGGATGACCTTGCGCGTATATTCCGGCGGCTTCTCGAAGTGCGACGGAGCCCAAAGGCAGGACTGCAACCCCTTGTAGCCCTTCAGCGCCTGCGAAGCCTCGACGCAGTTGCGCGGCGTCTTGAGACACTCGAAGGCGGCATCTATCGAATTGCCGAGAGAGCTGACGATTCCATATCCTGTTACCACGACGCGCCGCATCAGAACATACCTCCATTAACCTGTATCACCTGCCGTGTCACGTAGGCGGCTCCTTCCGACATGAGGAATCTGACGACCGACGCGACTTCTTCGGGCTTGCCGAAGCGACGCATGGGAATCGCCTTCAACGCCTCGTCTGCAAACACACCGTCGATCATCTCCGTCTCTATCACGCCCGGAGCAACGCAGTTCACCGTTATGCCGCGCCGCGCCAGCTCGACCGCAAGCGCCTTGGCCGCTCCAATGACACCGGCCTTGGCCGCGGAGTAGTTGGCCTGACCACGGTTGCCGATCACACCGGAGATGGACGAGATGGCTATTATGCGCCCTCTGTTCCTGGCCTGTACCATCGGCAGCACAAGCGGCTTGAGCACGTTGTAGAAACCGTCGAGGTCCGTGCGGATTACGCGATCCCACTGATCGTCCTCCATCGCCGGGAACGCATTGTCTGCGGCCACGCCTGCGTTTAGGACAACCCCGTATGGCGCACCGTTCGCCTCCACCCAGGCATCAAGCGCCGCCTTTGAAGCGGCCCTGTCGGATATGTCGAACTGAAGCACTTCGCCGGTGCCGCCAAGAGCCTTGACTTCGGCGGCTACCTCGGCGGCGGCTTCAGGACGGCGAACGCAATGCAGCACGGGGTCGTAGCCTTCCCGCGCGAGATCGACAGCAATCGCACGGCCTATGCCACGGCTGGAACCTGTAACGATAACCTTCTTTTTCATGCGAACCTTCCAAGATCTTCCTGCGTCATGCCGTCTTCCGGCTGGAACGCTGTCATCTGCGCAGACGCAACGACATCGCCGGACGCATTGCGGATCGTGCAGTCGAAGGAGCCGAACGATTCGTCCTGGTATGTGCATGCGGCGCGTATGCGATAGCGCTCTCCGCAGGCGAAGCACGGAACAGACACCTCAAGCTTGCGCGAGCCGAGAACGAAGCCGATCTTCGGCGCAAGCCCCTTGCTTCGACGCAGAAAGCCGACGCAAAGCGCCATCGTCTGGGCCATGTACTCTAGCGCAACGCAACCCGGCACGCCACCCGCCGACACCTCATAGAAAGGCGACGTCGGGGAAACGTCCACCCAGGCGTCGACCGCACTTTCGTCCGTCTGCGGCTCGTAGCCGGACAGAAGAATCATCGGGTCGGCCTGCGGCAGCAGACGCGCAAGATCCCCTTCCCGGTCCATTTAGAAGAACAGCTTTGCGACGGCCAGCAACCCCTGCTTCCAGGGGACACGATGGCTCACGCCGGACTTTCCGGCAAACTCTTGCAGGTGCTCGACATACCAGTCGTAGTTTCGCACCAATGCCTGCTTGTTGGAATACTTCGGCTTGAATCCAAGAAGCCTCTCGGCCTTCTCAATCGACACGAACGAATCGGTGGAGGCCGTCTCGTAGACCCAAGGATACAGCGGCGAAAGATGAAGCTTCTCAAGTATGCGAAGTATGAAGACCAGCGGCTTCACGGGCATTCCGCGGATCTTCTTGCCGTAGCCCGCCCTGTCGAGAACCGCCTGATAGTCCTCGCGCATCGTCGTGAATTCCTTCGCGCCGATGTTGAACTCGGTGGCGACGGTCTCCTTCGGCAGCGTCATCGCAGACCAGATAGCATCGTCGAGATCGGCCACATCCATCAACTGGTAGCGGTTTTCACCGCTGCCGATCATCGGGAAGCCGTGGCCGGTATAGGCCCAGTCGTAGAAGAGCGCGAACACGCCAAGCCGCTCAGGACCTATGAAGCTCTTAGGACGTATTATGCTGACGCAGTAGCCGTCTCTGATCGCCTCACGGCAGATGTTCTCGGCGTCGATCTTGGCCTGGCCGTAAGGCCCGACTCCGATAAGAGGATCGGTCTCGTAGATAGGATGCTTCTTCGGAACGCCGTACACTGCCGTCGAGGAAATCTGTATCATGCGGTCGAGATTGAACTTTCGCGCCGCCGCCAGAACGTTGCGGCAGCCGTCCACCTCGGTGGTGCGGATATCCTCTTCGGAATACAGCGGCAGCGCCGCCGCACAATGCACGACGATATCGCAGCCCTCAGTCACCCTTTCGACAGCGGCAACATCGCGAACGTCGCCAAGCGTGAACTTCAGCCACGGCTCGGACTTTTCAGGATAGTCGAAGTCGGCGATGTCAAGAACGCGAATCTCCTCCACGCCCTTGGCGCGAAGGAGACGAATCAGGTTTATTCCGAGAAAACCCGAACCGCCGGTTACGAGAACCTTCATGGCTGGACTCACTCGGCCGCAGGAGCCTCGGGCTCTGCAGGAACTTCAGGAACCTCAGGCACGGCAGTCGCCTCGGGCGCGGCAGGAACCTCCGGGACCTCGGGCAGCTCGGGCACTTCAGGCAGCTCAGGCGTCACCTCAGGCAGCATAGGCTCGGCCATAGGCAGGGCGGGAGCCGTCTGCTCGACGCGGGGCGCGGCCTCGGCCTCTCCGGCCATGAGCGACTTGGAGTGAACGGTGGATGTAAGGCGGGCCAGCACGAGCGTGTTCAGCAGAAACACCGCACCGAGGATCGCAGTCGTCTTTATGAGGACGTTGCCGGCGTCGGCGCCAAGCGAAGCCTCGAGCATTCCGCCGCCAATCGCACCGCCCAGACCGCCCTCCTTGGGCTTCTGGACCATCACAACCATTGCGAGCAGCAGGCAGGCAACGACTTCAACCACATATAGAAAACCAATGAAAATAGACATCTCTTCTTTTCCTTTCGTTTGATGGGATATTATACCAAAATGCACCGTAGTCATCAACCACCAGAATTCTGGAGTTTACCCGCCACAATTACAAGACACCCCCCTTGAAATCCCTTTCGCGCGAGAGATGATACGAGGATCGTTCGTACAAAGTGTTTCATTTGGTCTCTATGGTGACGTTTGTTATTTTCATGCGGTCGGGATACTGTGCAGGATAGTAAATCCCGAAAGATGTCTCGCAGAATACGCTTATGGGCACATCGAGGGTTGACTCCTTGACAATTTCGCCATTGGCACGAAAAACGGCGGCAGAACCGGTTATGTCCATTGAAAGCGTCATGACGCGGCAATCTTTCCGCCACTCGAAATCGTCAAGGCCTTGTGCAAAGCGTCCGTGCGTGGCGGTGCAACCGGCGGACTGCCCGGTGCGAACTGTACAAACCATCAAAGCAATTGCCGCAACGGCAACCATCACAATGCAAACACTGTTTTTCATCGCATCTTTCCTTGTATATTGGTTTCATTTTCACTTTCTTTAACCATTCTGGCGGCATTATACCAAATCCACACCCATTGCGCATTGGCCGATTCGCCCCGCGCTTATAAAATGCGGGGGTTGGCGGAACCCCTATGGGTCGGATGCCGCAGACTCCTACGGGTCGATGGCTTGCATGCCTAGGGGTAACGGCCTCTCATGCCTAGGTATGCGAGCCGCTTACCCGTACGGGTCTAGACCTCGCGCTCCTAGGGGTCGGCGCTAGCCCTTCCACAACGCTAGCTCGCATTATCTCCCGCACCATATGGAGGATGTTCTTTCTTATGTTCTTGCTTATGATCTTTCTTATGTTCTGTGAACGCCTGGCGTTCGCCGGAAGTACACGTGGCGTTCGTCGGAAGTACGCCAAATGTACTTGGGATGTTCACATGGCGTACATACCGTTGCCGGACTGCGCCTCGCCGACGCGGTGCAAATGGTGAAAAAGGGGGAACTGTCTGATGAATATTTTTCAGTCAGACCTAACTAACAGGCCAAAAACCTTCCTCTATTGTTGGACCGTGTCAGCCGCAGAGATGTGGATTTGGTATAATGTGCACACAAGGGGGCAACCTATGAACATGCGAAAGAAGATATTCGAGACCATACTGCCGGACGACGGAAGCTCCAGGCTAAGCCGGTGGTTTGACTTTGCGATCACCGCGCTTATCATAGCAAGCGTTGTGATCGTGTTCGCGTCGACGTTCGACCTGTCGCCGTGCGCCTTGCGGATCGTTTCCGTTCTGGAGGGCGTGGTCTCCGTCGCATTCACAATAGAATATGCGCTGCGCATCGCGACGGCGGACTTTCTGTATCCGCAAAGCGGCAAGTTGGCGTCGCGGATCAGATACATCTTCTCGCCGATGGCCCTTGTCGATCTGGTCGCGATACTGCCCTTCTGGCTGCCGATGCTTCTGCCGGGGACGATGCTGGGGATAAGGGCGCTGCGCCTTGTGCGGCTGATGCGCATCTTCAAGCTGAACCGCTATTCGGACGCGATGAAATCCCTCGGCGGAGTGATCGCCCTGAAGAGGCGTGAGCTTCTTTGCTCGATGTTCTTTGTGGGACTTCTCATGCTCATATCGTCGCTCTTCATGTATTCCGCCGAGCACGACGCACAGCCGACGGTCTTCCGCAATGCGTTCTCCGGGCTGTGGTGGGCCGTCGCGACGCTTACGACGGTCGGATATGGCGACATCTATCCTGTGACGGCGGCCGGGCGCATAGTCGGAGCGTTCATCGCGTTCTCCGGGCTGGCGGCGGTTGCGATTCCGACCGGCATAATATCGTCCGGGCTGATGGAGCGCATGTCGAAATGCGACCAGACCGCGAAGGAGGCGGAAAGCGGGAGCGAAGTGGCGGAAGTCAAGGCGGAGCTCCTCGAGCAAGGCGAAACCCTCAAAGCCATCCTCGAAAAGCTTTCCTGAGACAGGAGGCTTGCGACTGATTAGTGGCAGGCAGAGGGAGCGCCGAGCTGCTGGGCTCGATCTCGTCGGCAAATGTCTGCTGCGGCTATATCATCAGACAAACAGCGTTTTCTTAGACTGCCACCCTCGACAAAGCATGAGGTTGCAGACAACGACTCTCTTACGCTTGCAGAATTTGCCTCCTCACTCGCCCCCACTCGGCTCCCCCTCTGCCTGACGCTTCCACACACATCCTTTTCCCATAAATCTCCCATCAGTAAGTGTGACGCTTTTGCCTAACATGCCTTTCTTGGCGTCAAGCTATTGTTTGCGTTCAATTCTTGGCGCTGTACAATAATCATAGGCAAACTGTCTATTCCTTTTCTCCTATGCTTTGTCTAGTATTTCATGACGGCAAGAAAGCTACCTTATTGGATGACATCGTGTTCGTTCCCTATATTCCTGATGCATCCCGTACTGTTTGCTGATATTACCATCATGCTCAAGCACCTTCCGATTGATGGCCTTTCAAAAGACTTTGCCTTGTTCTTTGTCGGAATACTTGGTTAAATGGCCATCGCACTTGTTCTCCGCCGCTTTACACCAAAAGCGGCTGCTCTGCTTTTTGGAGGCCGATGATGGGGCCTAGAAGGTTCTCTACATTTCGGCGAGTGGGAGAGACAAGGAGCGCAGCAGCTCGCCCCCGCGCCACACAAATCTACAGCTACCCTAAAGTCCGATTACGGGACGGGGACTTCGGAGAGGATCTTGTCGATGACCTGGTCGGAGGTGATGTTCTCGGCCTCGGCCTCGTACGTGAGCAGAATCCTGTGGCGCAGGACGTCATGGACGACTTCCTTGACATCTTGGGGCGTCGCGTACGGGCGGCCGCGCATCAGGGCGTTGCCGCGCGCCGCAAGGTTGAGCGCGAGCGTCGCACGGGGGCTGGCTCCGTTCTGTATGTGCGGATTGCGCTCGCGCGTCTTGAACACTATGTCGAGTATGTAGTCCCCGACCTTGTCGTCGCAGTAGACCTCAGCGAGCGATGAACGCAGCGCCTCGATGTCCGCTACCGAGCAGACGGCCTTGGCCTCGGGCACCGCCGCGCTTTCGGCGAAACGCTGCATTATGCGGCGCTCGTCGGCCTTTGACGGCGTCTCCACCAGGCACTTGAACATGAAGCGGTCGACCTGCGCCTCGGGCAGCGGGTATGTTCCCTCCTGCTCGATCGGGTTCTGTGTCGCAAGCACCAGAAACGGGTTCGGCAGACGGTACGTCTCGTCGCCGATCGTCACCTGACGTTCCTGCATGGCCTCAAGAAGCGCGGACTGCACTTTCGCGGGGGCGCGGTTTATCTCGTCCGCCAGCAGCAGGTTCGTGAAGACAGGCCCCTTCTTTGGAGTGAACTCGCCAGTCTTTGGCGAATAGATGAGCGTACCGACGACATCGGCGGGCAGAAGGTCCGGGGTGAACGAAATGCGCCTGAAGTCGAGGCCAGCGCCTTCGAGAGCGTGTTGACCGAAAGCGTCTTCGCCAGACCCGGCACGCCTTCGAGCAATATGTGTCCGCCGGTCGCAAGCGCGAGCAGAAGCCGGTCCACCAGCTTTTCCTGCCCCACGATGACCTTGGCCACCTCGGAGCGTATCCTTTCGACGAGTTCGCCCTGCCTTGCTATCCTGCCAGTCGCTTCCTTAAGGTCCATTGCCGTCTTCTCCTTTTGTCGTTGTCTTTAGCTGCCTTATCATTTCCTTTACGTCGTGCCAAGACGCAAGGTTGATGCGCTTTAGCACGTATGAAATCTTGAGCCTCGCCATGTCGGCCTCGGGGTCGCCCGACGCGGGCAGCGCGCCGCGCATGCGGACGAGCCGGTCGTGCCACAGGCCGCGGACGAATTCCTGCATTATGTCGGTCGGCGAGCGTCCGCCGGCGTCGGTGCGTCCCGCAGCGAGGAGTATCCTGTCGAACCAGCCGCGCTTCAATGCGTCGAGCGAATCCGCGAACGCGGCGAGCGGGTCGTCTCCGCCGCCGACACGCCAGGCCTCGACGAAACCGCGCGTGAAGCCGTTGGCGAACAGCCCGTCGGGCATGAAGTCGCGCACCATCCTGTCCAGAGCCTCGCTGCGCTCGGCCGTCACGAGAAAGGCCATCAGCGCCATCTCCCTGGCGGGGGGCGGCTCGGCCTCCGACGCGTCGTGCGACACAACCTCTTCGTGCGCCACGGGTTCACGCGGAACCTCGGCGGGCGGCGCGACCGGCTTGACGCCGGAACGAACCTTCTCCAGCTCCTCGGCGAGCGCGGACGCCGGAAGACCCAGAATCTTCGCCGTCTCTCCGACCATGCTCGCCCTCAGGACCGCGCTTGGGCAGCATGCTATGGTAGCAAGCACCGCCTTAGATATGCGGGAGACGGCATCTATCGACTTGGGGTCGCGCTCGTTGGCCTGCTCGATGCGGCACTGGAACGACGCTATGGATTCGGCGGAGTCCATCAACCTGCGGAATGCGTCCGCACCCTTCGTGCGAAGGAACGAATCGGGGTCGTCCCCGCCCGGCAGGGAGACGACGCGAACAGGCATCTCGGCGGCCAGCAGCAGCGCGGCTGTCTTTACCGTCGCCTTGTGCCCGGCGGCGTCATCGTCGAACACAAGCAGCACGGCGTCCGCCACGCGCTTCAGCATCCGCGCATGGTCCTCGGTGAACGCCGTGCCCTGCGACGCGACGGCCACGGGAAAGCCCGACACGTGCAGCCTTATCGCATCTATCTGCCCCTCGCAGACTATCGCCTCGCGGTGCGGAGCCTTGGCGATGTTGGCGGCGGCGCGGTCGAAGCCGAAGAGCACCTTGGACTTCTTGAATATGAGCGTCTCGGGGGAATTGACGTACTTGCCGGAATTCTTGCGCTCGACGAGCTGGCGCCCCGAAAACGCGACCACGCGGCCCTGGCGGTCCCTTACCGGAAACATCAGCCGGCCGGAGAACCTGTGGTAGCCGAGGTCGCCGGGCCGCGACGGCCCTTTGACGACGCCCGCAGCCTCCATCTCGTCAAGCGTATAGCCGTACTTCTCGGCCCACGTCAGCATCGGGCGGACGCCGTTCGGCGCGTAGCCGATGAGAAAATCCTCCTGGACCTGCCCATCGAGCGCACGCTTGGCCAGATATTCACGCGCAGGGCTGGCCTCGGACATCTTGCCGAGACAGCGGTGGTAGAACTGGGCGAGCTCGGCCATGAGCGCGAGCAGCCTACGGCGGCGGCCAGCGTCTGGATCTTCGCGGGACTCGATCTTCACGCCGCACCGTTCGGCAAGCTTGCCGACGGCCGACATGAAGTCCAGCCCCTCGTACTTCATGACAAACGTTATCGCGTCGCCGGATTCTCCGCAGCCGAAGCAGTGGTAGAATCCCTTGGACTGGTTTATGTTGAAGCTGGGCGTCTTCTCGCTGTGGAACGGGCAGCATGCCTTGAGGCTGGCGCCGGCGTGCTTCACGTCGATTCCGTACGAGGATATGAGGTCCGCAAGATCGGTGCGGGCCTTTATCTCCTCCAGAACGCTGTCGGCAACAACCGCCATCTTACCACAAACGAAGGACGGCGGCTATTTCGCCAGGCCGTCCCCGACCTGAAAGCGCCATGCGCGGATGCGTCCGCTGCGGCTGTCCTGGCGGGGCGTGTAGCGGAAACCTGCGACTTCCACCGCACCGCCCATGTCGATCACGAAATAGTGGGGTGGCCTGGCCTGGTCGCTGCTCCAGCGCGAATGCCAGAAGTTGGAAATCTGGCCGTCGATGGCGTTCTCGGCGATTCCGTCCTCGCCGAAAAGCTCCTCGCTCGAAAGCGAGACGAACTTCCAGCTGTCGTGGGGCACGCTCTCGCCCTTCGGGTTGATTATCTCGAACTCGCCGATGGCGGCGACGCCCTTTCCGCTCCAGTCGGAATCCGCGACGAACGCGAAGCGCCTCGTCCATACGGGCTTCGCGAGCGAAACCTCCTGCGCAGCGACGGTGTCGGGGAATTCGCCGCGAAGCGCAGGCTCCGCCGAAGGCGTGAACGGCGACGTATCGCGCTTCGGGGCCTCAAGAATGTCGCAGTCGCGGTGCAGCTCGTCGAGCACGGGCTCCGACACGAACGAAAGACCGTCGACCGGAACGTTGCCGCCGAAGTCCCAGACCAGAAACTCGTTCTCTCCCTGTTTGAGCCAGCAGCCAGGAACGTACATAGTCTGCGTGGGGCCGATGCCCCAGAAGCGGCCGAGGGGATATCCGTTGACCCATACATGGCCCTTCTTCCATCTGCGAACAAGAAGGAACGTGTCGGCCGTGGACTGGAAATCCACCTTGAAGCGCTTGAACACGCAAGGCATCGAGGAATTCGCTTCGTTCGTAGGCCCGTACGAACCGTCGCCCGGCAGGGCTGACACGCTGTTGTCCCAGCTCCATGACACGAGTTCAGTGCCGTTGAGCGTCACAGGCGGCAAAAGCCCCTTCTCGGAATGGTTCATCGCCGCGCCGAAGTTGTAGCGGCTCATGTGGGTGACGACGACGGCCAGGACATCCCTTCCCTCAGGCACGGCGACCCCGCGCTCGGGATAGCGGCGGTCGAGGAAGCCGAGAAATTCGCCGTCCGCGAAGACCGCTGCCTGATCGCGCAGGTTGGGGGCCTTGAGAAGTCCGCCGCGTCCGCCGAGGGCGGTGCAATAGCGGATCGGGCCGTAGCCCTGGCCGAGCATCTCCATCGGCTGGGGCTTGGCCGAAGTCTTCAGGGAGAGGCACGCATCTGGCAGTAAGGCGACCTCGGCGACTGCGGCGCTGTTGAACGCCTGCAGGGGAACCGGCGCGGGGGGCTCGGGCAGCGCGGCGGCCTCGGCGGGCGACATGTGGCGCTTCAGCAGCTCGCGCAGGGCGTAGAACTTCGCGGTCGGCTGGCCCTGCTCGCTTATCGGCGCCTCGTAGTCGTAGCTCGAAGTCTGGGGAACGAACGGCGAGTTGCAGCCAGCCCACCAGCCGAACGAGGTTCCGCCGTGCGCCATGTAAAGCGAGAACGAACCGCCCATCGTAAGTATCTTGTCGATATCTTTCAGCATGTTCTGCGTGGGCTTGGTGTGGTGGCGCTGTCCCCACGAATCGTACCATGCCGGATAGTACTCGCCGCACATCAGCGGTCCGCGAGGCTGCACCTCGCGCAGGCGGGCGAACGCATTCTCCGGGTTCGCCGGAAAGTTCACGACCTTGACGACTTCGGGAATCGCGCCCTTCTTGAGGTGATAGGCCGGGTTGCAGGTGAAGATCGGAACGTCAAAGCCGGCCTCGCGCATTGTCCTGTAGAGCTCGCGTATGTATTCCCCGTCGTCTCCGAAGAAGCCGTACTCGTTCTCGTCCTGGGCCATCAGTATCGGGCCGCCGTGCGTCACCTGAAGATCCTTAAGCTCCGCGGCGACTCGGCGCAGGTAAGCCTTGGCCGGTTCGAGGTATGCGGGGTCGCGGGTTCGTATCTTTATGCGGTCGGAACCCTTGTCCAGCAGCCACCACGGCAGTCCGCCAAACTCCCACTCGGCGCAGGTGTAGGGGCCAGGGCGCAGCAGCACCCACATGCCCTCCTCCTGTGCGATGCGGCAGAACTCGGCGACGTCCTTCTCGCCCGAGAAGTCGTACTCGCCGCGGTTCATCTCGTGGTAGTTCCAGAACATGTAGGCGCAGACCGTATTGAGGCCCATGGCCTTGCACATCTGGATTCTGTGGCGCCAGTATGCGCGGGGCACGCGGGCGAAGTGCAGTTCGCCGCAGCGTATCTGGAACGGCTCGCCATCCAGAAGGAAAGCGTCCTTCTCAGCGGACACCTCGAACGTGTGGGCGGCCGACGCGAGTGCGGCGGAACAAATGGCGGCGGAAGCCATGGCAACAAGTCTCTTCATGTCGTTCTACTCCGGGAATGCGCCGTCGCGCACTTCGTTGACGTACTTTGAAAACGCAGCCCGCACCTCGCCTGCGAGATGCGCGTACTGCTTGACGAAAGAGGGCACCTTCTCGTTGAGGCCCAGAAGATCGTGCATGACGAGCCACTGGGCGTCGCAGACAGGACCGGCGCCGATACCTATCGTGACGATCTTCAGCGCGGCGGTGACTTCAGCGGCGAGTTCAGACGGTATGCACTCGAGCGTGACCGCGAAAGCGCCGGCGGCCTCTACCGCCTTCGCGTCGGCCAGCACCTGCTCCGCCGCCTCGCGCGTCTTGCCCTGGCGCTTGAAGCCGCCGTATTCGTTAACGCTCTGCGGCGTCATGCCGACATGGGCGAGCACTGGAATACCCGCATCGGTAAGGCGCTTGATGAGCCCGCAGACGCGGGCACCGCCCTCAAGCTTCACGGCGTCGGCGCCGGCCTGTATGCACTTTACGGCGTTCGCCACGGCGAGATCGTCTCCGCACTGGTAGCTGCCGAACGGAAGATCTGCGACAACAAGCGCATTCTTCGCCGCACGTGCGACGGCGGCGGTCGCGGAAAGCGTCTCCTCGAGCTTGACGGGCAGGGTCGTCTCGTAGCCGAGCATCGTCATGCCCATCGAATCGCCCACAAGTATTATCGGCACTCCCGCTTCGTCAGCGAGACGCGCAAAGCATGCGTCGTATGCGGTGCAGCAGCCGAGCTTCTCGACTCCTTTCGCCGCACGAACCGACGCCACATTCCATTTCTTCATGACAGGTCCTTTCCTCAATGTATGTTGCCGCGCGAAGGATGGCTCTTCTCCTTCGGCTTCTCAAGCTTCAGGAAGGTCGCGAACCTGAGCGCCTCGGCGGGAATCTCCGCGCCAGTCGTGTCGGGCATGTCCTTCAGATCCGGGGCGACCTCGTGGGTATGGTGGAACTTCGCGACAGGCTTGACCAGCTCGCGAAGCCTGGCCTTGAACACGTCAAGGCCCTCGCCGGTCTCGCAGCTCACCGCAACAGGCTTCACGCCGGTCTCTTCGATGAAGCGCGGCAGGTTCTCGCGCGCGGCCTCGGTGTCGAGCTTGTTCGCCACAACTAGCGAGGGACGGTCGGCGAGCTCCTGCGAATACTCGTCGATCTCCTTGCGCAGAATCCCGTAGTCGGTCCACGGCTCGCGGTTGTCTGTACCGGCCATGTCGATCACATAGACGAGGACGCGGCTGCGCTCAAGGTGCTTCAGGAAGTCCAGCCCGAGGCCCACGCCGCGCGCCGCACCCTCGATTATGCCGGGCACGTCCGCCATGCGTATCTTCGCATAGTCGTCGTAGATTATCGTGCCGACCATCGGGTTCAGCGTGGTGAACGGATAGTTCGCGATCTTCGGCGTGGCGGACGACAGCGAAGACAGCAAGGAGCTCTTGCCGGCGTTGGGAAAGCCGAGCAGCCCGGCGTCCGCGATCGTCTTGAGTTCGAGCCTTAGGCGCCTTTCCTCGCACGGCCCGCCCGGAGTGTGCTCCGTAGGCGCCTGGTTGACGGAAGACTTGAAGTGGACGTTACCGAACCCGCCGGCCCCACCCTTCGCCACAATCGCAGTCTGCCCCGGCTCGGTTATGTCGGCCACGAGCAGCCCGCTCTCGATGTCGTATACTTCGGTGCCGAGCGGAACAGGCACGACGAGGTCCTTGCCGCGCTTGCCGAACATCTTCTGTCCCTGCCCGGGAACCCCGTCCTGGGCAAAGCACTTGGGGTCGTAGTACAGCGACAGCAGCGAGGTCACGTGCTCGGACGCCTTGAACACAACATCACCGCCGCGTCCGCCATCGCCGCCGTCAGGCCCGCCGAATTCGACAAGGGCCTCCCGCCGGAACGACATCGCGCCGTCTCCGCCTTTGCCGCTGCGGACGATCACGTCCACCTGGTCTATGAAAGTCTTCGCCTTCATCTCGTCATTCGCTCTTCAGGCTGCGGCTCATTATCGCCTCGGCCGCCTTGCGGGCGTCGAAGTCTTCGTAGCATGCAGCGTACACGAGATCGCAGATCGGCATTTCGACCCCAAGCTTCGCCGCAAGTTCGTGGACCACCTTAGAGTTCCACACGCCTTCGGCCACCATCTGCATGGAGCCGAGTATGTCGGCGATCTTCTCGCCTCTGCCAAGGCGCTCTCCGACAGAGTGGTTGCGCGAGTGGACTGACGTGCAGGTCACTATGAGATCGCCGATGCCCGCCAGACCCGAAAGCGTCTCTGGCTTGCCGCCGTAGGCCAGCACAAAGCGCTTCATCTCGGCGAGGCCTCGCGTTATGAGCGCGGCGCGCGTGTTGTCGCCATAGCCGAGGCCGTCGGAACAGCCTACCGCGATCGCGATCACGTTCTTTACCGCGCCGCCGATCTCAACGCCGACGGGATCAGGCGATGTGTATACGCGGAACTTCGGCCCGGACCATATCTCCTGGACGCGCCTGGCCTTGGACTCGTCGGGGCACGCCGCGACGATTGCGGTCGGAACTCCGCGGCTGACCTCCTCGGCGTGGGTCGGACCCGCCAGGGCGACGACGTCGCGTATGCCGAGTATCTCCTGGGCAAGCTCCGTCATCCGCTTGTTGGTGCGCTCGCAGAGCCCCTTGGTCAGGGACACCACGAGATGGCGGTCGGTCACAAGACCCTTGAACCCCTCAACGACGGAAGCGAAATACTTGGATGGCGGAGCCAGCACGACGATCTCGGCGCCGTCCACGGCCTCGTTGCGGTCCGCCGTCAATTTGAGCGAGTCGGGCAGCACGACACCCTTCAGGAACTTTTCGTTCCTGCGGGTACGGCGCATCTCCTCGACATATTCGGGAAAGGCGCCCCACAAGGTGACGTCATGACCGTTGCCCGCAAGAAGCATGGCGTTCGCCGTACCCCAGCCCCCGTCTCCAATAACAGCTATCTTCATAAGAGGTGCCCCATCTTTTCCTTTTTTGTGTCGAGATATCGCTTGTCGTGCGCATTGGCCGGTATTACTATCGGCACGCGCTCGGTGATTTCGATTCCATAGCCGCCAAGACCCTTTATCTTGCAGGGATTGTTGGTGAGAAGCCTCACCTTGCGGACGCCAAGATCGACCAGCATCTGCGCACCCTCGCCGTAGTCCCTCAGATCGGGAGCGAACCCCAGCGCGACATTGGCCTCCACGGTATCCATGCCCTGCTCCTGCTTCTTGTACGCATGGAGCTTGTTGGCAAGGCCTATTCCGCGCCCCTCCTGGCGCATATAAAGGACGGCTCCGCGGCCCTCCTTCTCTATCATCTCCATCGCGGCGTGAAGCTGCGGGCCGCAGTCGCAGCGCTCGCTGCCCAATACGTCGCCCGTGAAGCACTCGGAATGGACGCGCACCAGAACAGGCTCGTCGCCCGACAGGTCACCCTTGACCAGCGCAAGATGCTCGAGGCCCGTGACGCGGCTGCGGTACATCTTGAGCCTGAAGTGGCCGTGGTCCGTCGGCAGATCGACCTCTTCGACGGACTCGACCAGCCTGTCCCTGTGACGGCGGTACTCGATGAGATCGGCTATCGTCATCAGCTTGAGGCCATGCTTCTTCGCGAACTCCGCGATGTCCGGAAGACGCGCCATCGTGCCGTCGTCCTTCATCACCTCGCAGCAGAGCCCGACCTCCTCAAGACCGGCGAGACGGCAGAGATCGACCGTCGCCTCAGTGTGCCCGGCCCGCTTCAGCACGCCCCCGACACGGGCCTCCAGCGGGAACATGTGGCCCGGCCTGCGGAAGTCGCCAGGCTTTGCGCCCGGCCTGAGGCATGCGCGGGCCGTGATGGCGCGCTCCTCTGCCGAAATACCCGTGGTGGTCTCGACGGCGTCTATGGAAACCGTAAATGCCGTAGAATGGTTGTCGGTGTTCTCGGCGACCATCTGGGGCAGATTGAGGCGGCGGCACCAGTCGACGCTCATCGGCATGCAGATCAGACCCTTTGCATGCGTCGCCATGAAGTTCACGTTCGCGCATGTCGCATGGCGGGCCGCGCATATGCAGTCGCCTTCGTTCTCGCGATCCGCATCGTCCGTGACGAGGATTATCTCTCCGTTCCTCAGAGCCTCAAGACACTCTTCGACTGTATTGAATTCGACGTTCATGATTCCTCTTTGCCAGCTCTTTTGAAAGTTCCGTTCGCGGTCGCGGACACCACCTGTCCCTCAGGCGGCAGATCCGCGCGCGACCTGCCGCACGCCGTGAGCACCTTGTCCGTCGTCTGGAAATGCGCCTTGCAGTGGTTCATCAGCCAGACGGGCCCCTCCTTGCGCACCATCTCCTCGGCAAGCGCCCTAACCCTCGGATCGCTCGAGCCCGCAGGCACGTTTTCGCGTCCCTCGGCCGGCGGCCCGAACACCTCTTCACCCATCTTCGCGATGTCGCGCAAAAAGAGCTCTCGCGCTATGACGGACGCCGCCGCAACCGCTATGTCGCTCTCGGCCTTGTGGCGCTGCTCGACCTTCGCCTTCTTGCCGAGCGTCTTAAGCGCCCGCTTTATCGTTGCCTCGGTCGGGGCGAACTGGTCGACCACCACGCGATCGCAACCGGGACGCTTCTCAAGCAGTTCCTCTATCGCAGTTCCGTGAGCCCAGGCGAGCATGCGGTTTATGTTCCGCATCTTCGCGTAAAGGCGGTTGTAGGCGGCCGGGCCCAGCTTGACCACGGCGTAGCCGTCCTGCCCGAGAAGCGAACGCAGCCTGGCACCCGTCGCGAGCACCGCCTTGTCGCTCATCTGCTTGCAGTCCTTCACGCCAAGCTTGTGCATTTCAGCCGAAAGCGCCTCGTCGGTAAATGCGCAACAGACGACCAGCGGGCCGAAATAGTCGCCCTTTCCCGATTCGTCGCTTCCGGCATGTGCCGAAACAAGCTCGGGGTTTAGAACCTCCTCGTAGCCGAGGGTCGCCGACATGAGCACGTTGGGCTCGAGCACGAACAGCACGAAATCCTCGGCCTTCGAACCCTGCACACAGAGCTTGCGCTTGCCGTGCTTCTCCTTTTCGTACAGGGTGGCGTTGAAATGGTCGCCTTCTATGGAATAGAGGGAATAGGGAACCTCGCGCCTGCGGTAGTTGCCGTGCACCATTATGCCGAGCAGCAGCTCCTGCTGGTCGTTGGTCAGCTCAAACGTGTAGCTGGTCTTCCTGGCCTGTCCCTCGTCCATCGGTCGTATTATATCATATTGCCCCGCCTAGGCGAAGCCAGACGCGCAAAAGCTCGCTGATGCTCCACGCCTGGGCGGTGCACCCCTTCTGGGCATGCGGCGCGTCGCCGTCGGCTATTTCGCTCATGTGGCAGAGGCAGCCAGTATTCATGTTCTCGACGGCGGTCGCGAGCATCTGCCTTGCGACTTCGCGAGAGCATGTTCTGGTCAGGGCCAAGGCCTCCGCGTAAAGCGGGAAAGGCCACGCCCAGACCGTCCCGTTATGGTAGGCGGGCTTACGTGAGGTGTCTTCGTCGCCCGCGTACGTTCCGCGATAGAGCTGATGGCAGGAATCGAGTGAACGCACCCCTCCCGGAACAAGCAGCTTCTCCGTCGCCCTCAGTATGGAGACGTCGTCCGTAACGCCCAATGTTATGAGGAACAGCTGGTTTGGCCTTACGGTATCCTCGGGCAGAGCCATGTCTGCGTTCTCCCCGTTCGGGGCCGCAAGGCAGTCCCTGTAGCCATGCTCCCAGCGGAAGTACCTCTCGACCGACGCCTTGGCCTGGTCTGCAAGCGCGTCGCGCCCGAGGTATCTCAACGCCGATATCCAGAGCGCCTGGATCTCGACCGGATATCCGACGCGCGGCGTGCAGGCCGGGTAGTTCGTATCCATCCACGTGAAGTGGCTCGGACTCCACACAAGCCCTGACGCGGCATCAACATGTATCCCGTTGGGCGTTCCGCTGATGTACGCATCTGCAATCCTGGAGCATGTTCGCTTGAGGTCGGCTATGTCGCCAAGCGTCGGCGTGCACCCTGTCTCCTCCACGAAATCGAACGAGAGCTGGCCCGCTGCGACGCTCGGACGCGTCTTGACTATGGCCTCCTCAAGCTCCTGGACGCAGCGTATGAACCACAGCTGGGCGTCCGTAGTGTCGCGGTTGCCTGCCGTCTTGCCGTATATTATGTTGGGCAGGGTTCCGTTCTCCTCGAACGCCGCGAAGGCCTTGAGTATCTTGACGGAATCCTCGAGCTTTCCGGCGGCGATCATTCCGCGCATGAAAATGAAGGTGTCGCGCCCCCAGTCTAGGAACCACGGATATCCGGCTATCACCGTCTTGAGATCGTCGCGCCTGACGATGAAAAGGTCGAGCGCATGCTTCAACCCCTCGGCGATCGGCAGCACGTCCGTGGTCCTTCCGCCTGCCTCGCACTCTGCGAACTCGAGCGCGAGCGGCGGCTCGCCAAGACGGCCCGTGATGACGACTGACTCTCCGTTCTTGAGGTCGGCGGATATCCAGCCTGGGCTGAAAAGATCGCCAGAGCCGTCCTGCCCGCGCGCAGCCTCCTCGGGATGTCCAACATTGTACTCCCACTGCGGATCGTGGTGGTAGGCGCCGTTCTCGACGTTCATCGTGAACGTCTCGCCGTACGGGCTGAACGTAAAGCCGCCTGCCGCGCCTTCTGCAGGCAGCGGCCTCGCAGCCGACGCAAAGATCGACTCCGCCCCGGCGTATGCCTTCGTCGTCGAATGGAAGCTGCGCCACTCGATGTCCGGCCTGAAGACGAGCCTCACCTGGTCGCCGACATCGTTTTCGCCGGCGTCGAAGCGCGTCACCTTGAGTCGGGCCGCATTCGCCCCGCGGGCGAGCGAAAGCTCGAATGCGAACGCCGTGTCGCGTCCCATTCCGCAAGGCACATGGAAGTTCCATCTGGCCCACCGTCCGGCGGGATCAGCCCTGAAGCTGGACAGACAGTGGCTGTCGAGCTCGCGCGTATAGCCCTCTCTCTGAAGCCAGCACCTCGTGCGCGCCCAAAGGTTGAGACGGTCGGATGGTACCGACGGATTTGGGTTCGCCGCCAGAATCGCATCGTACTGGCTCGCGATGAGGCCCCACGCGACGCGCACCTGCGAAGCAGCACCCGCGCCGTTGGAAAGTATCGTGCGCATGTCAGGAGACCTGCGTATCTCGTCGCCGGACAGCACAAGCTTCATCTTCGCGGCGGACGAGCGCGGGGGTACCATGAAAGTCGAATGTACGCGAAGCGCACGCCCGGGCGCGTATACGACGATGAAGAAGTCCAGCTCGCGGCAGCGGGTTCCGTCCCCCTTGTAGTGCGGCGTGTCGAACACGACGCGGTTGCCTGGTCCGCTGCGGCTCACGCGCAGCGTCCTGCCGGTCTTGGGGTCGATTATGCGCATCCTGAAGTGGTGGTTGGCCCTGACCTCCACAGGCTGGTTCTCAGGCACGCACACTATGCGATTGGCGTCATGCGGAAACTCCCAGTGGAAATGGCACTTGCGCCTTCTGCCGAAATCGTCCGCGGCTTCCGCCGGGCTGGCCCATATGTCGGCGCCCTCCGCAAGCGCCGCCTCGGCGGCGGAGTCCGCCACAGGGTAGAGGCACAGCACTTCGCCGGGCGCGAGCGCGACGCCGCTTTCGGTGGAGACGACGCGCTGCGTGACGAGATCGAAGCCTCTCGGCGCCGTGAACGCATCCTTGCGCCACTGTATCCTGGCTGGCGCGGTGGTGTCCAGGTTCGCGAGCACGAGCAGGGCGCCCCTGGATACCGCAAGCGTATTGCCCTCTCCCTCGGTCACGACCTCAAGATGGCTGCCGCCCCTGAACGACGGGCTCTTGGCCAATATCTCGTTAAGCCTTGAAATAAGCGCAACCATGTTGCGCGAAGCGCCCCAGTTGAGGTCGTTTCTGCCGTGCACGTCGATCTTCTCGCGACAGTACCACTCGACGCCGTTTGCGATACCCCACGCACCCTGCCAGCTCAGAAGCGCGGCCAGCTGAACCCTCAGCCTGGCGTAGCACTCGCCCTGCTTGGCAAGACGATCATTGTCGTGCGTCTCGGCGAAGTGTACAAGCGTACCGAACTTTTCGCTCCTTGCGATGGCGCTCGGCAGGTACCATTCGAACGCACCGCGGTCGTAGGTCTGGAACACCTCGGAATACGCCCAGTCGAGGTTGGCTTCGGCAAGCAGGGCATCGGTCACCTTGAGCTCCCCGCCGAGCCCCTCAAGCATGAATACGGTATCGGGATATTCCTCGCGGACGCGTGCGACGATGTACTCCCACGTCTTGAGCGGAATCATGTAGCCGGCGTCGCAGCGGAAACCGTCCACTCCGTTCCTGCACCAGAAGAGGAACACGTCCGCCATGTACGAGCGAAGCTCAGGGTTGGAGTAGTCCAGCTCGACCAGGTCTGCCCACTTCACACCCCAGGCCCCCGGCGAAACGAAACGCCCGTCCTTCTCGCGATGGAACCAGTCAGGATGATGGGTCTGGAGTGTCGAGGCCCAGCCCGTGTGGTTCGCCGGAAGGTCTACGAAGAAGAGTCCGCGTCTCGAATGCACCGCGTCTATCAGCTCACGGAACTGGTCGAGCGGTGTCGCAAACTCGTCGAACTCGGCCATTGCCGGATCGACGCTGTAGAAGTCGAGCGCGGCGAACGGGCAACCGTATTCGCCCATGACGGCATATGTCGTCGGCACAGGAAAAGGCGGCAGCGTCTGTATAATCCCGAACCCCATCTCGCCCATTATCAGATCCAGCCGCCTCACGACTTCGCGGAAGGACCCGAACTGCCTCGGAAACACCGTGTATATGGAATTCGACTGGCGGATCTCCGCGCTTTCCACCTTGATGTGGGTGTTTGTACCCTCAGGCCATTCGGGAACCGTTGAGCCGTCGGGGAAGAAACATGCCTTGCCAGAGAATATGCCGACCTCGTCGAGCGGAATGTCCGCACTGAAGAGCCCTAGTTCGACCTCCTGCAGAGGTATGTCGGTCCAGGCCTTGGCAAGCGGCGTCTCTCCGCGCTCGGTCTCCGCGATTATCTCGCGGCGGCGCACTCTCGCATGGCCTATGTTCGTCCTGAAGGCAGCACGCCCTTTGCGCGGAACGTCCAGATGAAGCGTGACCGTCAGCACGTCTCCGCGCCACTTCAGAAGGAAATCTCCCGTATCGGGCGTCTGTGTCATAGCCAGGTGATATGGTTTTGTTCGTCGACAAGTATGATGTCGTTCTCCACGAGAGCGCGCACGGTCTCATCGGGATTCTCGACGGCAAAATGCGACTTCAGCGCGTTGGCAAGTCTCTTGACCGAACGCGGCGCCATCTGGTGCAACCTGTCCATCTGCTCGCCGGTAAGGGCTATCGCGGGCTTCCGCGCGGACGAGCGGCGCTTAGGCATCTTTCGCTCGCCCTCGGTCGCGGGCATTCCGGCCGGCGCGGGGCGGGCCTTGGCCTTCCTTGTACGCTTGGCGGGCTTCTCCTCGGCGGCAGGCTTTGGCGCGAGCTGAATGGCGGCGGCGACCGCAGCCGCTGCCTCGGCCTCGCTTACGGACGGAACATCAGCACTCTCGAACACCGGCGGCTCGACCGTCTGCGCCGCAGGTTCGGCTTCCGACACAAGAAGCGCATCCGTGACGGGCACCGGCGTGACCGCCGGCGCGGGAGGATCGCCAAGCATAGAAATGATCGTCTCTACCGACTCCCTTACATCATAATCAAGCCCGTCGCCGACAGGCACGACTATCGCCCCCCCATTTCGCACCGGCTCTACGGTGACGACAAAGTTCGAATTGAGCCAGATCGGCGTCCCGTCCCTCTTTGTAAGTCGTATGAACATAGCGTATATTATAGCATAATAGTGAATTCACTTCCTGAGGCGGGCGTCGAGGATGGCGGTCATCTCCGAAAGCCTGTCCTGCTGCTCGGGATCGCCCGAAAGGTCGCGGGACTGGAACGGGTCTTCGACGACGTTGTAGAGCCTTACCTTGGCCGCGCCCTCTCGCATCCTTGTCCTCAGGGCCACGTAGTCGCCGATGCGCACCATCTGCTGGAGGCCCCGGACATCGCCCTTCCTGGCCTTGAACTCGGAGAACGCCTCAGTCCAGCCATCCCACGGAAACTCGTACTGTGTGTATACGAGGGATTTCATGGGCTCGTAGCGTCCCTCTGCCGCCGCAGCGAGGAAATCCAGCCATGCATGTCCCTGCGATGGCGTCGGATCGACTGTTCCTGGAGCGATCTGCGCCGGCCAGTTCACAAACGCCGGAACCCTCATTCCGCCCTCGAACACGTCCCGCTTCATGCCGTCGAACGGCCCGGCGGACCCGAAAATGCGTGGGTCTGCGCCATACTCGTCCGCAGGACCGTTGTCGGAGGTGAAGATTATCATCGTATCGCGGTCGATCCCTTGGATCTCAAGATGGCGCACGATATCGCCCAAGGCATCGTCCAGACGCGTTATGGCGGTGGCGTAGCGCGCGGCGACCGGCGGCAGGTCTGCGTACTTGGGGTCTATCCATGTGTTGCGGGCCTCAAGAGGCTCAGGGTCAAGAGGCCATGAGACCCCTTCCTCGGGATATGGACGCCCAGGAACGTGCAGTTCGCTCTTGTTCTTGATGGTGTCGTCTGATCTGCCCGAGCCATGGATCGTATTCACGGCGAGGTAGAGGAAGAACGGCTTTTCAGGCTGCCGCGCCATATGGTCCGAAATCAGCTGCTTCGTCTTGGCCGCAAACAGGTCGGTCGAATATATTCCGCTTGCGGACGCGGTCGCATTTGTCCTGTTCTCGGTTATGCCCATGAACGCACCGCGTATCTCGCCCTCGTAGTGGTAGTAGGTGTGCCCCGCCATGTGGTCGAGGAAGCCGTAGAAGTAGTCGAATCCCCTGTCCAGAGGATGCGACAAGACCGGCTGGCCCGACTCTCCGCCGCCCGCGAGACCCCACTTGCCGACGGCCCATGTGGCGTAGCCCGCATCTCGCATGACCGTACCGAGCGTCCTGGTCTCGGCGATGGGGCGGTCGAAGCAGTTGTCTCGCAGCGAGCATTCGCCCTGGACGCGTCCCGTGAGTATCGAAGCCCGGCTGGGTGCGCATACCGGAGACGCGCAATAGTGGTTCGTTAGGATGGCTCCGCCTTTCGCGAGTCGGTCGAGGTTTGGCGTCTTGATGGCTGGGCGCCCCTCGGCTCGCATGTTCTGCCACGAAAATCCCGCGTCGCCGTAGCCCAGATCGTCGGCAAGTATGAATATGATGTTCGGCTTTGCGGCGGGTGCCGCAAGCGCCGCGCACGTCAGCGCCATATACACGCCAAGCGCAGATGCCACAAGCTTGATTCTTCTTTTCGTCGCACTCATTTCACATGACTCCCTTCTCGTTGTATCATGAAAGCTTCACTCTGCCGAGGGGCCGCTTTACGCTCGGAAAGCGGCATATCTCGCGAGGCGCGGAGCCTTCGCCGAAACCTGCGACAAGCGCTGCGTCTCCTCCGGCGACTACCACCTCACCTTCTCTCAGCGAAAGCGCATTGGCCACCAGAAGGCACTTCTCGAGTCCGTCGCCGCGTCCGAAGTTCCACACCTCGTCAGGTGTCGCGCATCTGCTCGGCCCGTCATATATCGACTCGTTCGGCAGCTTCGCGACGCGCTCTACCACATCGGTCCCCTCAAGCGCCGACTTTGAAACGGGACAGCGCTCCAGCGAGGCCTTCACAAATGGAGCGGACTCCACCTGTCCGAGCTCGTGGGCCGCGTACGGCGCAAGAGCCGCCGCCCTGTTCGTTGCGCGAAGTGCCGACAGCCTGTCCGCAATCTCGGCATAGCCCATCTCTGGCGTCAGCGCAAGCGGCTCGTCTGACGAAACGAACTTGACGCGCGAGGCGTCCGGCAGGCGCGGCTCCACCAGCCGCCTGTCTTCGGCGCCGTCCGGCGGCACGAGAAACGCCTTGAGCCTGTCGGAGAAGTGCGCGTAGGCCTTGGGGTCGATTGTCGCCTCGGGATAGAGAAGATGCATGTAGCCCGTAGCATGAGAGACGATCGTCACGCGCTCGTGCTCCAAGGCACGGCGAGCCTGCTGAGATATGACTGTTCCGTTGGACCACATTGCCCGCGTGACTAGCCGGCGGTTGTTTGTCAGTATGCCGGAATCCACATCGATGAAGTTCTGGGAATGAAGCGGCGTGGCCATCAGGTAGATCGACTCCAGCGGCAGCCCGCAGACGACGAACGCGGCAGCGGCGTAGAGCCCCGCGAGCGAAACGCATTCGCCCGCGCCGACGAGATGCCCCTGCTTATGGCGAAAGGCGTCCATCGCCTCTACCGTCTCGGTCTTCCAATAGGGTATCGTATCGCCGGAATACCTGTCGAGCCCGAAATGGCGGCGTATGTCGATGTCGTAGTAGTAGACGTCGCCCTGGTAGCCGAATAGCGCGTTGGACTTCGCGATTTCGTCCGGGGAAAGGAACGGCGCGAAGCGGGCGAGTTCGCGCGCCTGTGTCGTAAGGCCCCACGTCTCCAGATCGAGGTTGAAGGTGTAGTTGTCCATTATGTGCTGCCTGAGTCTCTGTAGCCGCTTCTTCGGACGCATCTCGCGCACGCCGGCGAACCAATCGAGGTCGCGCCATCTCCAGAGGCGCGGCGACAGAATGTTCGCCAGCACGAGGGAGAACATCAGCTCGGGGAATATGAATATCTCCATATCCGAGAGCGTGGCAGCCGACGATTTCTCCTCTTCGCCGATCTCCCTCATTTGGCCTTCTCCTTGCGCCAGCAGCCGAGACGCAGATAAGGGAGTATCTGCTTTTCGAGCGTCACGTCAAGGTCGAACAGCGCATTGCCCGCGAGCTTGTGCTTTCGCGAGACGTTTATCTGATCGATCACGCCCTTGGCGTCAAGCCGCGATTCGTTCGCCGTGACTCCGATGCCGACGATGGTCCGCCTGGCGTGCGACGGCGTCCCGGCGTGCTGGGCGACGAACGACTCGAACTGCGGCATCGACTCCGTATAGTCCATGGGCACGACGTAGTCCACTAGATTCGCCGAGAGCCAAGAGTCCCAATCCTGCCCGACGGACGCGATGCACGCCGGGTACTTGCCCAGCACGGCGGCCGTCAGCCAGCGCGGACGCTTCACATGGCGGCGCGCCTCGGCCACGAAGCGCGTTATCACGGACGAGGCGTCCTTCGGCCTGACGCTGCGCTCGTACCAGCGCACGAAATCGAGATGGATTCCGTCGACGGCGTACTTCGACTGTATCTCGTCCATCGCCGCAAACAGGCGGGCGCGCAAATCCGGGTTCGACGGATCGAGATATTCCGTCAGTTTGCCGTCACGGTCCTTGAGCCGCCATCCCCTCTTTCTGAAATCCTCAAGCCTGTCGGGGGTTGAGCGCGTCCCCGTGAAGCAGAGAATCCATGCGTGGACGCGTATTCCGCTGCCCTTCGCCGCGGCGATGCACTGCGCAAGCTGGTCGCCCTCCTGGTCGAACGTCTTCGATCGCGGCAGCACAGACGACGCATAGTGCGCGAAGCCTGCGCCTGCGACGTTTACGAACAGGTCTGTCACGTCGGACTCCTTCAGAAGAGCGATGGTGCGCTTCCAGTCGCCGGGATAAAGTCCGCAGCCTGAATGGTCCCACACGGCGTGTATCTCGCCCTTTCGCGGAGACTGGCTTGAAGCGAAGTCGCGCAGGGCTGCCTCCCTCTCGCGCTCCTTTGCCGCGAATTTCACGGCGCTCCAGAGCGAGGGGTCAGCAAAGCCGCATATCGCCGCAAGAAGCTGGGCCTTGTACGCCTCGTCACCGTCGGCGAGAAGCACGTGCGTCATCCAGAACCCCGCATCTGTCTTTATCCAGGCCGCGTCGCCGGTCGTCTTTCCTTTGCGGTCGAGCCATGTCGCCATCGTATAGCCGCGCCCCTTCACAGGAACCGCCCGCTGAAGCACCGTCGAAGTCTGCAGTATGGACCTTGGGCAGCCCGCCAGCGATGTGGTGTCGAAGTCCATCCTGCTCCATGCGCCGGCGTAAGGTGCTGTCTTGTAGCCGAGGACCTTCACCCCCATAAGATCGGCCAGCGCGGGCGAAGCGGTGTAGAACACGACGACCTTGCCTCCACGCTTGACGAAAGAGGCGATCTGCCTCACCTCGGCGTCCGTCGGCTCGGCGAACCCCACGAGAAAAGCGACCTTCGCGCTCTGCAACGCCGCACCGCTCCCGGCCGGGGTCGTCAGGTCGGACGCGATGCCGTGTCCGCCGAGCCAGCGCTGGATGTGCTTCGCCAACGTGGTGTAGTAGCCGGGCTCATGCGCAATGACCGCTACCTTCGAAGCCGGCCCCGCGTCCGCGAATGAGGACACGCAGAAGGCAAAGACGAGGACCGCGCAGACTGCAAGAAGCGTTCTCTTCATTTGAGCAGATCGGGACGCGCCCCCTCCGTAAGAAGTCTGGCTTCACTCTTTCGCCAAGCCTCGATGCGGCGATGGTCGCCACTCAACAGCACCTCGGGAACCTCCATTCCGCGAAACACCGGCGGATGGGTGTATTGGGGCGCCTCCAGAAGTCCGTCGCGCCCGAAGCTCTCTGATGACGTGGCGGCAGGTCCGCCGCCCAGCACGCCAGGCAGCAGCCGCACGATGGAATCCACCATTGCTGCGGCGGCCAGCTCTCCGCCTGTCATCACGAAATCCCCAAGCGAAACCTCGTCCGTCGCGAGCGTGCGTATGCGGGCGTCGAAGCCCTCGTAGTGTCCGCACATGAAAACGAGATGCGTCTCCCGAGAAAGCTCTTCGGCCATTCGCTGGTCGAAGGTCCGTCCTGCGGGCGAGGTCATGAGCACACGGCGCCCTTCGGGGGGCGATCCGGCGCAACAGCTCTCGACGGCCTCGAACCACGGGGCGCACATCATGAGCATTCCCGGCCCGCCGCCGTAAGGCTTGTCGTCCACCTTGCGCCACTTGTCGTGCGTGAAGTCGCGCAGATCGCGGATGCGTATCTCGCATGCCCCCTTCTTCACTGCGCGGGCCACGATGGACTGCTCCAGGAAGCCCCTGAACATCCCCGGCTGGACGCTTATTATGTCAATCGTCAGCATGCCAACTGAAAACCTTTCCTGTCACAGGATGGCGAAACTTGAGATCCGTCGCCCTGAGATGGAGCCTGTCTGCCTTCTTCGCGCCGTACTTCACGTCGCCGACCACCGGATGCCCGGCCTCCGAGAAATGCACGCGTATCTGGTTCTTTCGCCCGGACTTGAGAAACACCTCCACAAGCGTGGTGCCCTTCGAAACCGAAAGCCTGCGCCACTCGGTGCGCGCGAGCTTGCCGAGCGCGGGGTCGGATACGCTTGAGACCTTCATGGTCCTTGGGTCGTCGCGCAGATACGATTCGAACGCGCCGGACTCCTCGGACAGCTCGCCCTCGACTCTGGCGACGTAGCGCTTCTCCGTGAGACCGTTCCAGTTGTCGCGTATGCGCTCCGCCAGCGCCTCGCTCTTGGCGAACATCATGACGCCGCTCGTCTCGCGGTCAAGACGATGGACCAGCCAGACGCGGTTGCGGCTTTTTGCCTGGCCTTTGCGCACCCAATCGTTCAGCAGGTTCTCGGCGGTCAGCTGGCTTTCGCGTGCGGCTCGCCCCGGCAGTCTCGTATGCGTGGCAAGCAGTCCGGCCGGCTTGTCTATCACGACAAACTCGCGGTCTTCGTAGATTATCGGCAACGGAGGTTTCTTCACAGCGCTTATTATACCATAATCCCGCAGTAGCGAGACGCTATAGCAAATCTGCGGCAGACATGGCGAAGGCGGATTCTATGGACATGCCCTGGCCTCCTATCAGATAAGTCTTGGCGGTTGGATACTTGCGCCGGAATTCATGTATGCCTGAAACACTGTCGGCATCCACGCTCTTCACTTCCAGCGCGGATATCTGATCGTTCCTGCGAAGCACATAGTCCACCTCCTTGCATCCGACATTCCAATACAGAAGATCAATACCACTGCGTCGGACGGACGCCATAAGTTGCGCACCTACAGCGGATTCGACGGCATGCCCCCAGCGCACGGGATCTGTCCGCAGCTCGCTGGGAGTGCACGCCTGCATCGCTGTTCGCAGGGCATTGTTGCAGACCGCAAGCTTCGGGCTTGACGATCGCGAGCGCACGGGCTCATCATACAACTTCTCAAGTCCGGCAACGAGTCCCGCTTCGCCCAAGAATCTCAGGTAGTGCGCTATCGTCGTCGTGTTCCCCGCATCTTGAAGCTGCCCCACCATCTTCTGATAGGAAAGTATCTTGCCGGAATAATAGCATCCTAAAACGAATGTCTGGCGCAGAAGCTCCGGTTTTGCGACAGTCTCCAGCTGCAATATGTCAAGCGTTATGCTCGGCTCGATGATGGCGTCACGAACATACTGCTTCCAGCGAGCCTCGTCCCCTCGCAAATCCGCCGCGCCGGGATAGCCGCCAAACAATATATACTCATCAAGGGAATAGCCAAACGCCGCATGCATGTCAGCAAACGACCAATGCCAGATGTCTATCATCTCGAATCGTCCGGCCAGGCTCTCGTCCAGCCCTTTCTGAAGCAGCAGACGCGAACTTCCGAGAATGCAAACCTTCAATTCGACATGGCTGAAACTATCCTCATCCCACAGCCGCTTGACCACCGCCGACCATCCCTTGATCTTATGGATTTCATCAATGACAAGCAAGTACTCGCCTTCTAGCTTAGCCCTAGCCCTTGCCGCATTCCATTCAGAAACCAGCCAATCCACAGGAGAAAGCCCCAACCCTTCAGCCAACTTGTAGGTATATCCGCCGCGATATCCCGCAAGCGCCTGTTCAACAGAAGTGGTCTTTCCAACCTGGCGCGGACCCGCAACGACTTGTATTCGCTTTCGTGGTTCGCGAAAGCGCTGCAGAATGACGTCAACAACGCTAAGTTTATACATATCGCCACTCCTTTCTGTATTTGCTAATCGCATTGAGTAAATTTGCTCAATCGAATGGGCGATATTGTATCATCTAAAAACCGAACTGTCAACCCCCTGCCCAATTCCCTCCAAATCCGACCCGATTGCGCAGCGCATTGTCGAACTCTCCGCCTAATCCACTTTTCGCGAAAAGTGGATTAGGATTTTGCTCCTTTCTCCGCCGAAGGCTGAACTAGATACTTCGCTGGGTCAGAAGCGATTAACGACAACACACGCTTCGACAAGTAGATTCCATCTGTCGCATATGTTGGAGCGTTCAACGTATTGTTGGCCGGAAAGTCTGCTTCCGCCAAAAATGTCTCATCTTCTCCGCTCATCAGAAACCTCCTTGCTTGTTCAATTATGTTTCCAATAGTATCAAAAAGTCTTCTTCTCCGTCAATCATCTCATCATAATCCATATATATCGATATATGGATTGGTAGCAAAATTACGTTACCCCACCACTCGAACCCCACCATTGGGGTCAGTCTCTTGCACGCTCCAGAAGATCGCCGACGCGCTTGACCTGCTCGATAAAAGCGACAGGGCTTTTGCCGAACTGGTCCTCTCAGGCAAGACATGGCGCGACATCGGCATGCCGCAGAGAACCTTCAACTGGCGGCTGAAGCGCATTTGCGATTCCATTGCCCACCCCCCGCCTTTTGCTCACTGTAGGTGAGGGGGCAGATGGCAGGATCGTCACGGTCATCAGAAGGCTCCCGCGATGATTTCCTTCGCCGCACGACAAGAAATTGGGCGCTCAATTCCGGCGTTGACACGCGCCGCTGTCTTGGTCAACAAGACCTGTTTCAAAATATTTTCTGTCAATTCCAGCCTTAAAGCAGACTTTTTACCGCCTGGTCCATTTCGGAGACGGCGACGACCTTGTTCTGCACGACAGGCAGCCGCTCCAGTTCGCGGAAGCCTTCAGGCGGATTGTCCAGGACATCCGCGCCGAACGCGCAGCGGCATGTCTCCGGGAACTTGTACGGGGTCGCCGTTGCTGCGACCACGAGAGGAACGCCGTCCTTCGGATAGCCGAGGGCTCTGGCGACATTGGTCGCGACGGCCGTGTGCGGGTCAAGGACATATCCGCACGCCTCGCGCATGCGGCGCATCTCGGCCTCGGTCTCATCAGGCGTCGCAACACCGCCCGCGAAATCCGCAAAAAGCCTGGCCTTCGCGACATCGTTCAGTTCGTAGCGCCCGTTCTCCGCCAGATCGCGCATGAGGCGCGCCACCTCATCGCAGTCGCCGTCGTTGATAAGCCAGAGAAGACGCTCGACGTTGGACGACTTTCTGATGTCCATCGAAGGCGAATTGGTCACCGTGAACCTGTCGCCGGGATCGTATACGCCGGTCTTCACGAAGCGGGCGAGCACGTCGTTAACGTTCGACGCGCAGATGAACCTTCGTATCGGAGCGCCGAGAATCTTCGCGTAGTACGCGGCGAGTATGTTGCCGAAGTTGCCGGAAGGCACGACCACGTCGAACGGAACGCCGAGCCTTGCCGCAGCCATCACATAGTATCCAATCTGCGGAACGAGCCTGCCGGTGTTTATCGAGTTCGCGCTTGAGAGCGCGACGCCCCTGGACGCGGCCTCCGCCGCAATCGCCCCGTCCGCGAAGATGCGCTTAACGGCGGCCTGCGCGTCATCGAAGTTGCCGCGTATCGCTATCGCATGCACGTTCGGCTCGGCTGGCGTCGTCATCTGGAGACGCTGCACACGCGAAGTGCCGACGTTCGGAAAGAACACCGCAACCTCGGTTCCGTCAACGCCCGCAAAGCCCTGCATCGCAGCAGACCCCGTGTCACCGCTCGTCGCCGTCAGCACGAGAACGCGCCTGCCGTCAGCCGCATGGCGCATGAACACGGGCAGCATGGAAAGCGCGACATCCTTGAACGCCCCGGTCCTGCCGTGGAAGAGTTCGAGAATCTTGAATCCGCCGGCGTCTACGAGCGGCACAGGGTCGTTCGCCGGAAAACGCGCAAGAAGCCTTTCGACGGCCTCTTCGCGGACGCCCTCCGGAAAGTCTCCGAAAAGGCGCGAAAGCACGAAGCGTTCGGCCGAGCCGAGCGTGTCCAGCCCAGACATGTCGAACGGTTCGACGCCGCGCGTTTCAGGAACATAGAGCCCGCCGTCCGGCGCAAGGCCGCGAAAGACGCTCTCGGGACCTGTAGCCGCGAGACCTTTTCTCGTGCTGAGAAACTTCATCTCAGCGGCTGGCGTCGAGCACCTGCCGTTCGTCGAGCGTCGCGACGTTGGCGCTCTTGAGCGCGGCCTCCGCCTTGGCGTTGTCGTTGAAGCGGAAGACCAGCACCGCCTTTTCGCCCTTGTGGAAGGCGAAGGCGTAGCTGTACTCGATATCGACGCCGGCCTTGTCCAGAACGACCATCACCTCGGCCATTCCCCCCGGGCGGTCGGGTACGCACACGGCGACGACCTTGCAGACATTGACGACATGGCCCTTGTCGGTCAGCACGTTCTGGGCCTTCTCATGGTCGTCGACGATCATGCGGACGATTCCGAAGTCGCTCGTGTCCGCGAGCGAAAGCGTCGCAATGTTTATTCCGGCGTCCGCCAGGTCGCGGCAAATCTGCGACAGCTGGCCCGGCTTGTTCTCAAGAAAGATGGATATCTGCCTTATCTGCATGGTAGCCTCCCTAGTTGAACATGAATTCCACGACGTCGCCGTCCTTCATCTCGTATTCCTTGCCTTCTGGACGCAACGCGCCCGCGGCGCGGGCCCCGGACTCTCCACCGTACTTGATGTAGTCTTCGAACGCGACGACCTGTGCGCGGATGAAGCCCTTCTCGAAATCGGTGTGGATGACGCCGGCGCAGCGCGGAGCCTTCCATCCGCGACGGAACGTCCATGCGCGCACCTCCTTGGGGCCCGCCGTCAGATAGCTGGCGAGGCCGAGCGTATGGTAGGCGAGCTTGATGGTGCGGTCGAGGGAGCTCTCCTCAAGTCCGTAGCTCTGAAGGAACTCCTTGGCCTCGTCGTCGGAGAGGCCCGCGAGGTCGGCCTCCATCTGGGCGCAGATCACGACCAGCTCGGAGCCCTGCTTCGCCGCGTAGTCGCGCAGGGCCGCCACATGCGGATTGCCCTCGCCCGTCACATTGTCGTCCGCGACGTTCGCGCAGAATATGACCGGCTTGTCCGTCAGGAAGTGAAGCTCCCTCAAGACCTGTAGAATCGGGTCGCCGTCCTTGCGCGGGAAGGAGCGGACGGGGTTGCCGTCCTCGAGATGCTTCAGCAGCGCGGCGCACGCCTCGGACTCGGGACGCATCTGCGGCTTGGCCTGGGCCTCCTTGCGGATCTTTTCGTAGCGCTTCTGCAGCTGCTCCATGTCGGCGAGGATAAGCTCGGTCTCGATCACCTCGGCATCGCCCACAGGGTCGATCGGCGCGGACTTGTTGCCGCCCTCCTGCACATGGATGATGTCGTCGTTCTCGAAACACCTGACGACATGCAGTATCGCGTCGCACTCGCGGATGTTCGCGAGGAACTTGTTGCCCAGCCCCTCGCCCTTGGACGCGCCTTTCACAAGGCCCGCAATGTCGGTGAAATCGACTGTCGCCCTGATTATCTGCTGCGGATGGGCTATCTCGGCGAGCGCCTCAAGGCGCGGATCGGCGACCTCGACGACGGCAGTGTTAGGCTCGATCGTGCAGAACGGGTAGTTCTCCGCCGCGGCCTGCTGCTTCTTCGTGAGCGCGTTGAAAAGAGTGGACTTGCCGACGTTCGGCAGACCGACTATACCTACTGCAAGACTCATTGATGGACTTCTTCCTTGTTCTCTTCTTCTTTGGGCGTAAGCTTCCAATCGGGATAAAGCGACTTCAGGCTCTTGCGGTAGTACTCGGCGTCCACGACGCGGTCTTCGCGCAATGCGGCCAGGTAGAGCCTCTCCAGGCTGGCGACCAGATCTTCGCGCACCGCCGACGCCCTCGTGCCGTCGCTCTCGGCGGCGAGCCTCTCGGCCTTGGCGAGAGCCCTCGTTTCGCGCGGCAGATCCATGTCGTTCTCGGGCAGGGGCTTGACGGCCCTGCGCACGATGTTCGTCTCGCCGCCTATGACATCGGCCTCGCGCTCGCCGACCCAGTCGAGATCCGCAGCTGTTTTCTCCGGCCTGAGCGCCCTTTCGCGCTCGTCAAGAATCTGCTGGAAATCTATGAGATCGCGTTCGCGCGAATCGAGATCTTCCTTGCGCAGCCTGAGCAGATCGGCCTCCGCTATCAACGCCTCGGACCTCAACTTCTCGATGGCAAGCATGCTGTTGGCTTCCTGTCGTACGGCCTCGAATATCGCCTCCTCGGCTTCGGCGATGGCCCTGTCACGGTCGGCTTCAGCCTTCGCGGCGTCGCTTCTGGCCTTTTCGACGGCCCGGAAATCCGCGGCCTCGCTCGCCCTGGCCTTCGCCGCGACGGCGTCCTGCTCGCTCTTGATCCGCTCATCCTTGGCCCTGGCGCGCGCAAGGCGCTCGGTCTCAAGCTCGGCATTCCTGGCCTTGAGCTTGTCTCCTTCGGCCTTGGCCTCGCTCTCCTTGGCTGCGGCGTTTGCGAGGGCGGTGGACTCTTCGGCGCGGGCCTTCTTGGCCTCGGTAGCCGCGCGAGCCTCCTCGCTCTCGGCCCTGGCGACCATGGCGCGAGACTCGGCTGCGCGGTTGTTGGTTATGATGACGCCGGAGATGGCGGCCGCGATCACCGCAATGCAAACCGCCAGTATCGAAACGATCTTGCCGCTCACTCCGAATCCTCCTCGATCGTGACGACTGAATCGGACGGCTCTACCGCATCCTGCTCGAACTCGACATCTATATCGACGTCATGCTCCTTGAACCAGAGCTTGCGCTCTTCTTCGGACATCTTTTCGAGCTCCTTCACGCGCTCGGCCTTGGCCGCTTCGATGGCAAGCTTCGTCTTGCGCTCTTCATCCTGATTCTTCCATTCATTCTTGAGCCTGCGCAGATGCTCCTTCTGCGAAACAGGATCGGCCAGCTTGGAATCCGACCAGCCGTTGGACTCCCACGGCCTGTCATCGCTCATCGCGTTCTTCAGCTGCGAGGCCTTGCTCTCTGCCTCGGCGGCGTCATTGAACACATAAGGCGTCATGAACACAAGAAGCTCCTTGCGCGTTTCGCTCTGCTCGACAGACCCGAAAAGCCATTTGCCGATCCAAGGGATGTCCTTCAACAGCGGTATGCCGGTTTCCTTTTCGGTCAACAGCTTCTCTGTAAGGCCGCCCAGCACAACTGTTTGCCTGTCTTCAAGGATGACATCGGCCGACATCTTGCGCGAAAGCGCGGTGTCTATGTTCTCCTTCGACGGCGAGCCGTTGTTCGTTGTGACGAGCACGCTTTGGCCTGCGCCAAGCTGGGAATACTCCTCTTCGACCTGCAGCATGACAGTGCCGTTTGGATTGATCTTAGGCGTGACCTTTATCTTTATGCCGAGATCCTTGTCGGAATAGTTGTACGAAGCGTTGGAGTTGTATGCGCCTGAAGAGCTTGTCGATCCCGAATAGAACTTGCGCGATTCGGTGGCCTCGATTATGGCCTCCTTGTTGTCCACCGTCATTACGACCGGCGACGCGAGATAGTTCGAGCGCGAATCTGATTTTGACGCCTGAATCACGGCGGATATGTTGAGCTTGTTGGACTTCAGCAAATAATTCACGCCAGCACCAATCGGCTGAACGCCGCTACTAGATGTTGCAATAGACGCCGCCTTGTATGCTTGAACTTGGGTGTCGCTGATGGCGGTTCCCGTCGGAATACCATAAGCTGAACGGGCCTCCTTGACCCAGTCGGCATAAGACTTGTTGTTCTCATTCATTTGCGTCAGCATGTTTGCACCGCTACCGCCACCGCCACCGCCTATCAAGCCGCGGCTATTGGACGGATTGCTGCGCATCCACCGGTTGTTGACCCAATCTATGCCGGTTTGAAGATCGTCCCCAAGCGTCACTTCAATGATGCACGTCTCTATCAAGACCTGAGAGAGCTTGACATCCATCGCCTCGATTATCTGTTCGATAACCGGCACCAGCTCCTTGTTGGTCATGACAACAAGCCCGTTGACACGCTTGTCGGCGAGGACTGTCGTATTGTCCTTCGTGAGCTCGCCGGCCTTCGCCTCGCCAGAACGCTGGTTCGCCGACGTCTTCTGCGCCGTCGAGCTTGTGCCGCTGCCTTTCGTGAGGTTGGTTCCGCTGCCCGCTTTTGCATTCGCGTTCTGGTTCTGCTTCGCGTTGGACTTCGACCCCGCCGCATTGCCGATGAGGTCGTTTATCATGTCGCTCACCTCTTCGGCCTCGGCGTACTTGAGGCGGTACACCTTGACCACGGTATCGGGCGTAGTCTCGACATCCAGCTGCGCGATCACCTTGCGGAAGAACTCCATGTTCGCCTCTTGGGTGACGATGATGAGCTTGTTCGAACGCTCGTCGGCGAGAATCAGCACCTTTCCGCGTATCATGCCGCGGTCCGCGTCCGACACGTTCGTGACCAGCGAGGCGTTGTTCTCGGGCTGGGCGGGCTGCTGGGCCTTGGCCTGCGCCAGCTTGTTGGCGAAAGGCTTGGCGGCCATGGTGCTCGCGTTCTGCTGCGCCGTCGCGTTGTTCAGGCCCTTGCCGTTCTTCTCCTGCTCCTTCTGAGACTCCTGCACTATCGCCTCAAGCGCAGTCTTTATGTCGGTCGCGTTGGCGTTCTTTATCTGCTCGACGAACACGTTCTCCATGACAGGCGACGCCACGTCGATCGCCCTCGCGATCTCCAGCATGCGGTTTATGTTCTGCTCGGTGTCGGTCACCAATATCGAGTTCGTACGCTCGAAGACGAGCAGAAGGCCGCTGTTGGACTTGAAGCCCTCAAGCGCCTTCTGGGCTTCGTCGGTCGCGATGTTCTTGAACGTTATCCAAACCGAAACCACCTTCTCGGTGTCGCCAAGCTTCGTCTCGGAATCCATTATGAGCGGAATGCCCTTCTTGCGCAGATCCTTGCGCGGCAAGGCGCGGATGAACTTCTCGCCGTAAGGCTCGAGATGGATTCCGTTCATCTCCAGCACCACCTCGATCGCATGGAGATACTCCTCTCTCGTGAGCTTCTGGCCTTCGCGGGTCTTAAGCGTAATTGTCGGGCTCGGGGCCTCGGGATCCTTCAGGATGGTCTTGTCGGTCTGCTCGGAATACGTCTGCAGCACGATATCCACCGGCGCCGCGTCCCAGTTCAGCGCAGGCGCCTCCTTCTGCAGATCGTCGTCAGCGATGGCGACGGCCGCAAAAAGGCACAGCGCTGTCGAAAGAATCTTTTTCATCGTTTACTTCTCCCTCATGTACGCGCACGTAAGCGTGAACGAACCCTTTAGATAGCCCTTCTTGGAGCTCGGCTTGAAGCTTATCGAGCGTATGTCGAACATTCCCTCGTCGGTGTTCTCGAGCTCGTGCATGAACTTCACGAGCGACTCGAGAGCCCCCTCCCAGCTTCGAACCTCGATCGGCAGCTCCAAGACCTCGCCGGACTCAGTCTCCTTGCCGGTCTGACGCTGCGAAATGGATATGTGGTGCTTGGCGGCGAGCGCGTCCATCTTGCCGAGCCAGGTCGTATCGGTCGCCTTGCCGGCCTCGAACGTCGGCATGAGCGCCTTCTCGTCCTCGTACGCCTGGTTCCACTTGACCCTCTCCCCAATGAGGCGGCACTCGTTCTCGTAGGTCGCCTTGGCCCTGGCGTACGTCTTCGCGGCCTTCTCCCAGGCCTTCGCCTGGCTCGTGAACCACAGGGCGCCGGCGAGCGCGTACAGCACCACCATCGCGACCGTGGCCAGAACGGCCTTCTCCCTCAGCGACATCGAGTTCATTCCTCTTCCTCCCCCTCGTAGCCGCATTCCAGATCGAACTTCTGCTTGCCGCCGCGTCCCGCCGAAGGTCCGTTGAGCAGCACCTTGGCGAACACCGGATCGTCATCTTCGGCCTCGGTGCCCGCCTCGGCCATGTTGTCCTTGAAGCGGTAGACGAGCTCGGCCTCGTCGGCCTCGCCGGAGACCTTCACGCCCTCATCGCGGCGGTACGTCCAGCTGGTCAGCGTTATGCCCTGGGGCAGCCTGTCGCTGACGGCCTTCATTATCTCAAGCGCGCCCCTCGCGTGGTCGGAGTACTTCTGCACGAGCTTCACCTTGTCGCGCATTGCGGCCACGGCGCGGTACTGGCGAGAGTGCTCCTTGCACAAGGCCCGCTGGTGGTCGGTCAAGAAGCCGTACGCCACCGGCACGCCGAACAGGACGAGCATTATGAGCGCCCAGATTCCGCCGGCCACGGAAATGTTGCGCGTAAGCTTCGCCTTGAAGCGCGCATCCTCCAGCACCTCGCGCCAGCTCTCGGGCAGGGCGTTGAGCGAAGATTCCTCCTGCGACCTGTCGGCGACGCCGACAAGGGCCGCGTCCTCGCCGACCTCGACGCGTCGCACGGGGGCGAAGGCCTCCACACCCTCGGTCGCCACATCGCCCAGGACGACGGTCTCCTTGAGCGGACGGGTTCCGCCGAAGTCCTCGGCCTCGAGCAGCGAAAGCATCACCTCGCGGCGAAGGTCGCTCGCCGCGCCCACGGCACGCACCGCGCTGGGCGCATCGCCGTCGAGCACCACTATCGAAATGCAGTCGGGCCCGCCGATGAGAAGAAGCCGCCTGGCCGAGGCGTCCTCGCCATCGCCTATCGCCAGGGCGCTCCACGCGCCGCGAAGGGTGCCGAGCGCAAGGGCGTCTATCCGCGTGACATTCAGCTTGGCGGCGTCAAGCGCCTCGGCTATGTCGTCCGCCGCGCTTTCGGGCAGGGCCGCCGCCAGCACGATGAGCCCGCGCTCGGTCTCGCGCATCGTCTCGCAGCCCACCGTCAGCGCCTCGTCGGGATAAGGGCTCATCGCCTGCAATATGGGCGTCGCGTAGGCGGACGGATCCGCGCGATCCTCTTCGGGAACGCGAATCATCTTCACGATCAGCCTCGAAAGCGGCAACGCAAGCACCGCCTCCCGGTCCTTCGACCCGGGATCCAGCAAGCGCAGCTCTCCGCCCTCAAAGGCGACAGTCTGTACGACATCAGCCATTGGGGTATATTATACCAAATTTTGCAGGAGAATGGTGGAGCCGGCGAGGGGTGGGATGGTGGGCGATACTGGACTCGGACCAGTGACCCCTACCGTGTGAAGGTAATGCTCTAACCAACTGAGCTAATCGCCCGGGGTGCTTAAGTGATGGATAGTATATCAAAATGCGCCGGCGGGCGCAAGTGCCCGCCGACGTTTTTCTCTAGTAGACCACGGTTCTGGTCTCGTAGTGGCCAGGCTGCCAGACGCGGACCACGGTGCCGTTCGGCTGGACCTGATCGAGGTAGCGGCCCTCGACCCAGATCGTTTCCGTCGTCGTGGTCTTGGCCACCACAACCGGAGCAGTAACGACAGTGGTCGTCACCGGCTGCTGCACGACGACAGTCTCGTGCGTGCACGTGTTGTCGGCAAGCGCGCTGCCTATGGCCCCGCCGACCACCCCGCCGACGAACCCGGGCCAGAAGTTGCACCCTCCGTGGCCCCACACGCTGTGCTTGTGGCGGTGCGCATGGTGCGGCGCAGGCGCGTGGTGCACCCGCCGGACGGGAGCCGGCCTGTGTGCAGGCATCGGGCCTCCGTGGGGTCGGGCGAATGCGCCGACTGCGACCGTCGCAACGCAGAGCGCTACCATTGCTTTCTTGTTCATTGTTTTCTCCTTTCTGTGTCCGCTACCGGCGGTCACATAAGGCTAGGAGAACAACGAGGCGTTTTCTGACAAACTTTTTTACAGGGGATGCTCAACCTTGCGGAAGGACACCTCGAAGCCGTCGACCAGCATGTCGTAGCGGCGCAAGGTGTCGGAGCCGATCCTGTTCATAGAAGGATCGCGCGAGTCCACGACAAGAGGAGAGATCTCCAGCGAAAGATCAGGTCCGACGGCCAGGCTGCCCGGCTCGCCCTTTCGAGGCGCAAGGCCGGTGGAGCCGTTTATGTCCACAGCCGAGAACCCGGCCTTCTCGCCGGTTGCGGGCCAGCCAGTCGCGGCGAGCAGGAAGGTCATCGACGCGCCAGAATCAACGATCATGCCGAAGGCCCGCCCGTCATGGACGGCCTTGAGCATTATGCTCATTGGGTCGCCTTTGAAGCGTCCCGTAACCTTGTCGAAGCCCTTTCGGCACTCCTCGCCAGGAGAGAACACGACCTCTCCCTTCGACAGCGACAGTAGCATGGGAACGCGACCTATCGTGTTCATGCCGAGTATTCCGTCCACCTTCGTCCCGAGGGCCGAAGGCAGGTGCGACAGGTCGAGGGCCATCGCCCCGAAGTCCTCGAACTTCGCGTCGCCGATCTCCAGGGTCACCGCCTTGAAGAATTTCGGGGCCCCTTCCACGTTCGAGTCGCCGACCAGCATGACCGGCACGAGATCCGCTTCGGGCAGTGCCTTGCGGACGAACCCCAGATCGAAGGTTGTGTGCGTCGCGCCGGTGTCAAAAAGCAGCGTGCACTCGACGCCGTTAAGCTTAGCCTTGATGAACGGCATGTTGCGTCCGTCGGAGACCGCAAGCGCGACGCGGGCCTCGTTGGTCGAAGCCTTCGCGGCCCAGAAGGGATCGCCCGCCGCGCCCTCCACGAGACCGGTACCTTGGGCAAGCGTTGCCGCAAGCAGCAGGGGAAAGAAAACCATCGTCATCTCCTTTCGATATGGAAAACCTTGTCTCCCACGCGGCAGCGCGGCGTCTTCAACGTCGCCCACGTTCCGCGCTCCGCAACCTCAAGAACCTCGTCGTCGCGGCGGAGATCGCCAACGGTCGTCTCGACCACGCCGGTCGTGGGGCCGTGTATCTGTATCGTTTCGCCGCGCCTCAACTCATGGTCCTGCACCTTGACCTGCGCGATGCCGGCCTTGAGGAAGTAGTCGATGACTATGCCTATGTGGCGTTTGACCGTGGATGAAAGCGAGTTCTCGCTGTCCGTGAACTGGTCAGCGCCGGGACGCCCGAAGTAGAGCCCGTCCGAGAACTCGCGGTGGAACACCTTCTTGACCTCTTCGGTGAGCCGGGTGACAAGCTCTTCGCAGTACGTGCCGTCCGCGACCGCGTCCACCGCCCTGCGATATGCGGAAGTCACGGTCTTGACGTACTCGGCGTTTCTGGCCCGCCCCTCTATCTTGAAGCTCGATATGCCGGCCGCCATGAGCCTGTCGACGAAAGCAAGCGAGCAAAGGTCCTTCGCGGACATCACGGTATGGGGGCCGACCACAAAGGCCGTATCGCTCTCGTGTATCGGATTGCCCTCGTCGTCGGAGAAGAAATCCACCGCCTTGACGAGATAGCGTCTGCGGCAAGGCTGGTTGCACTCGCCGCGGCATGCGCTCTTGCCGAAGGCGTCATGGCTCATGAAGCAGCGGCCAGACTCCGCAACGCACTGGGCCCCATGGACGAAGCACTCCACCTCGATCGGAATCCGGCGCACTATCTCAGCGACCTCGGCGAGCGTGCACTCACGGGCCAGCACGACGCGCGATGCACCCTGGGAAGCAAGGAAATTCGCCGCGATCGAATTGGACGTGGACATCTGGGTAGACACGTGGAACGCCACGCCATGCTTTTTGCAGAGCGAGATGACGCCCCAGTCCGCAACTATGAACGCATCGACATGTGGCTTCGCTGCGACTATCGTGCGCTCGACATCATCCGTCTCGCCCTCGAACATTATGGCGTTCAGCGCGAGATACGCCTTGACTCCGCGTTCGCGGCAGCGGCGTGATATCTCCGGCAGGTCCTCAAGCCGGAAGTTCACCCCGCTTCTTGCGCGCATGTTGAACGTGCCGAGGCCGAAATACACGGCGTCAGCCCCGGCGTCCAGCGCAGACTGGAGGCAGGTGAAGTCCCCCGCAGGGGCAAGTATCTCCGGCTTTTTCACGGAACCATTATACCAAAATTGCCCCGACGGTGCTTTTATGGTAAACTGTCACACATGCAAAAGTCAACGCTGGAAGTAGGTACGTTCGAGGTAAACTGCACGATCCTCTCATGGGAGGACAAAGCCTGGATTGCAGATCCCGGGATGGAGGCCGCACGCATAGCCGCCATGCTGCAGAAACGCAATCTGACGCCTGAGGCGATACTCCTCACCCATGCGCACTTCGACCACATAGGGGCAGTGCCCGAACTCCAGGCGAGGTGGCCGGGGCTACCGGTGTACATCCACCCCGAGGACGAAAAGGTGTTGACGCATCCGCTAAACAATTTTGCGCCGGACTATCCTCCGATCGCGAAGCCGCAGAACATCAAGGACGCACGCTCGCTCGCCGGGCGGCACGGACTCGCCGTGATAGAGACTCCGGGACACACGCCTGGCGGGGTCTGCTACCACTTTCCTGAGGAGCGCCTGCTGCTGTCGGGCGACACGCTCTTCGCAGGCTCGATAGGACGCACCGACCTGCCGGGCGGAGACTATGCGACTCTCAAGGCCAGTCTAGTGAAGCTTACCGCGCTGCCTGACGACACCGAGGTGATCCCCGGACATGGGCGCTTCACCACGATAGGCATCGAAAAGGACTCGAACCCCTTCCTGATGATGGGGGCGTAGCCAAGGGCTACTCGGCGACGTCTTCGATGGAGTCCCAGTCTATGGACCCCTCGAACACCTTCTTGACAGGGCCGGTAAGCGTTATGCGCGAAAAGTTCTCGCCGTCGAACTGACCGTCAACGACAAGTTCGTAGCCCTTCACAGTCTTTACGCGCACGGGGAACTCAAGTCCGTAATCCTTAACGCCGATCACGGCAGAAGCGACAGCGCCAGTTCCGCAGGCGCCTGTCTCGGCCTCGACTCCGCGTTCGTACGTACGGATGAAAACAGTGTTCGGCTGACGATACACCACGAAGTCGACGTTCGTACCGTCGGGCGAAAAGCGCCGGCTGAGGCGTATCCTGCGGCCTTCACCTTCAACATCCGTCTTCGCAAGGTTCTCGACAGGCACTATGCAGTGCGGGACCCCTGCGACCACGAAATCCTCGTCGAAGTCCTTCGGATCGGGCATTACGACCTTTACGCGGGACCGGTCTATGATCTCGGCCTCGATATCGCCTGCAAACGTCTCGAACCTCATCACGTCCGACTTCACCGCGCCTATCGCCCTGGCGAACGCGGCGACGCACCTGGCGCCGTTGCCGCAAAGGTCGGCCTCAGAGCCGTCCGGGTTGAAGAAGCGCATCCTGAAGTCGGCGCGATCAGACTTCTGGACGAGTATGACGCCTTCGCAGCCCACGCCGCTTCTGCGCGTGGCCATGGCCGCGACGCGCATGTAGTCGTCGATCGGAAAAACCCCTTCGCGGTCGTCGATCATTATGAAGTCGTTGCCCGCACCATGCATCTTGACAAAGTTGATCATATTCATAGCCACCATCCTTCAGGTATGGGCATGGTTTCGCCGTCCACAAGTCCGACCAGATCATAGAGTATGCGGAAAGCCTCGTCGAGCACCACGTCGTCCTTTTTGCCCTTGTCGCGGTCGCCGGTCGAAGCGGACTCGTCGTCATCCTCGTCGAGCCCGTCAAGTCCGCTCATGTCCCTCAGGTCGCGGTCTGCGGCCATGAGGCTCTTGCGGGCCTCGCGCTGCAGAGTGACATCCTCGCGGTCGCTGATCTCACGCATGCCACGGACGCTCTCAATGTGCTTCGCGTAGCGCGCATCGTCCTTGAGACGCTCGTCCGAAAGCTCCTTCAGGCGGTCCACATACTTGCCGAGGTTCCAGAAAGCCTCGTAGTCCGCAGGCAGTATGCGAGAGAACGGCAGGGCGTTCGGCAGCTTGTCCTCGCCGATGTCGAGCGAATCGAGAAGCGACGGCAGGCATATGTCGGAAGACACCCCCTCAAGCTGCGTAGAGCGTCCGTTGACCCTGTAGAACCGGTGTGTGGTTATCTTCATCGAGCCGTACTTGTCGGGGCCCATGCCCATCGGGGTCTGCACCGTGCCCTTGCCGTGCGTACTGCGGTCGCCCAGGATTATCGCCCGGCCGGTGTCCTGCAGGTGGCCCGCAACGATTTCGCTGGCGCTGGCGCTGGCGCGGTCGATCAGAACAACTACAGGCTTGCGGAACGCGACCGGATTGCCTGGCGGGATGCTGAGGACTTCGACGGACCGTATGCTGCTGATCTGCACCACAGGCCCGCGCGGAACGAAAAGCGACGAAAGCAGAATGGCCTCCCTCATAAGCCCACCGCCATTGCCTCTGAGGTCCAGAACAAGACCCTCCACGTCCTCGGCGTTGAAGTCGGCCACATAGCGGCTGACGTCCATCGCACAGCTGCGGAAGTCAGGATCGCCCATAGACTTGTCCATCGTGCCGTAGAAGCTGGGCAGGCACACGTAGCCGAGCTTGCGGGCGACCCCGTCCATCTCCACACGCTCCACGCGCCCGGTGGCGGCCCGACCCTCGTCGAGATTTATCTCGTCGCGGACAAGCTCGATCAACTTCTTCGACTCTCCGGTCGGATCGCTCTTAGGCACTATCTGTAGAGTGACATGCGTACCCTTCGGACCGCGGATCTTCTTTATGGATTTCTTGATGGGCTGCCACATTATGTCCTCAAGCTCTCCGTCGCCCTGCTTGACGCCGACGATCTTGTCGCCCTCCTTGATGCGCCCGTCGATGTCGATCGGCCCGCCCGTCATGATCCTGGATATCTTGAGCGCACCGTCGTCCATGCGAAGCTCAGCGCCAACTCCACTAAGGACGAGGTTCATCTCCATGTCGAAGTCCTCTTTCGTGGCAGGGCTCATGTAGTCAGTATGAGGATCGTACGCCCGCGCCACGCTGTCGAGGTAGTGCTGAAGAACCGTCTCCTCGTCCGGCTCGGTCATGACGGTCACGTACTGCCTGTACTTCTTAAGCAGGTTATCCTCAGGCGTATCGACCGGCTCCTTTGGTTCGTCGTCCTCGTCCTCGGCCTTCGCAGGCTTGTTTTCGGCGTCAAGCTCGCGCGAAAGGACGAGCACCAGAACCTCGTTCTTGAGGCGCTTGCGCCAATGCTCCTCAGCCTCCTCGCGGGTCTCCGGCCACGGGGCGTCCTTGCGCTTTATGCGGTAGACCTCGTTGGTCTCGAAGTCCCATTCGCCTTTCGAGAGAAGGTTTGTCGCAAAATCTATGCGCTCGCGAAGCCGCTCCACGTAAAGGTTGTACACGTCGAAACCGAAGCTGACGTCACCGCGCTTCAGCTCGTTGTCCAGCGTCTTCTCGCGGGCGGACAGCGCGTCCAGGTCGCTCTGGAGAAACACTGAATGGTCGAAGTCGTAGAACGTGACCAGGTTAGTCCAGGCGCGCTGCGATATCATGTCGTCCAGCTTCTGCTGGAGTACGTGATACTTCGGCAGCATTCCGGCCAGACGAATGCCTATCTTCGAGTAGTAGCGCAGCGGCTCGACGGTTCTTTTCGTCTGCTCCGCGACAGGCTGGGACTCGGACAGGCCTTTAAAGCCCCAGACCAGCGCACCGACCGCCAGCAACGCGACCGGAAACAGCTTCTTGTTGCTCATGAATTGCTCTCCATAAGGCTGACCAGACGATCCAGCTCGGCAGGCGACAGGACAACCCTGTCGGTCTCGAAGCTGCGCCTGAGGTTGCATGAATTCATCACCACCGCGCCCTGCAGCTCGGCCACATGCGCCGCGAAGGTGTCGCCGGCGAACGCGAGGACCGGCGTGACGACGCCCTTCCACCCGGACTTCTCCAGCTCGGCCTTGACCAGCGCCGCCTCACGCTGAACCTGCGCGAGCGGCGAATGCGTCGGCAACTGACCGTTGATCAGTATGTGGCCGTCCTCTATGGTCACGGGGCCGCGCCAATATTTCGTCTCTATGGCGAATACGCCAGCAGGACCGGCGACCACATGGTCCACATGGACTCCACCGGCCACAAAATCATTGAACACGTGGTAGGTGTCGGGCAGGCTCTGCAGTATGCCCGCGACGCGCTCTTCGCCCCTTGCGCCCTTGAAGTAGCGCTCCACGTGGCGGACGCCCTTGTAGATGCTCCAGCCGATCCAGCCGACCGATATCGCCAGAAGAAGCGCGCCCACCGCCGCGCTGGCCAGTATCAGGGCCGCCAGCGCAAAGCCGGCCGCGAATATCCCGGCGAAAAGAGGCCAAAGCCCCGCCACGGTGCCCTTTACGCGGGCCCACTCGCCGGCCACTCCATGTGTATGTGCCATATCAGGAAACCTTCCTGTCCTTTAGTGCGCGCGCAATCGACGCGGCGTCCAATCCGTATTTCGCCTCGAGTTCGGTCTGCGATCCGTGAGGTATGAACTCGTCGGGCCAGCCGAACTTCATGTCAGCGCCCAAGGCTTCACCGAAGCCGCCCGCGACGCACCCGTTCTCGATGCTCACAATGACCGTCCCCGCAGCCCTCTGCCTCGCCAGAAGATCCGCATCGAAAGGCTTGAGGTAGCGTGCGCAGACGACATCGCAGCCGCCGACGAGCCTGGCGATCTCGTTGGCCTTCGCAAGCCAGTCGCCTGTTGTCCAAAGGGCAAACCGCGCCTTTTCGCCCGACGCGACTGATGGCTCGGCCTCGACCTTGGCCGGCGCCGCGCCCCTGGGATAGCGTATCACAGTCGGGCCGTTCCTCTCCAGCGCCTCGCTCATGAGCGACTTAAGGTCGGACTCGTCCTTCGGCTGGCATATCGTAATGTTGGGCAGACATCTCAGCATGGCAATGTCGAAGACGCCCTGGTGCGTCGCACCGTCGGCCCCGACCACGCCCGCCCTGTCCACGCAGAACACGACAGGCAGGTTCGAAAGGCAGACGTCGTGCATGATCTGGTCCACCGCCCTCTGCAGGAACGTCGAGTAGACCGCGACCACGGGACGCATTCCGCCCGCAGCAAGCCCCGCAGCGAAAGCTACCATGTGCTCCTCGGCGATACCCACATCGAAGAACCTTCCGGGAAACTCCGCCGCAAAACCGTTCAGCCCGGTACCATCCTTCATCGCGGCAGTCAAAGCCACTATGCGCCAGTCGCGGCGCGCCATTTCGCACAACGCATCGCCGAACGCATCCGACCAGCCGCGTTTGGAGGGAGAAATCCGCTCGCCTGCGACCTTGGGAAACAGTTCGAAAGGCCCGACCCCATGCCATCTGGTCGGATCCTTCTCAGCGGGGGCGTATCCGTGGCCCTTTCTGGTCACGACATGCACAAGCACCGAACGCTTGTCCTCCTTGGCCACCGTAAAGGCGTCCTTGAGCGCCTGCAGGTCGTGGCCGTCGACCGGGCCGATGTAGCGCAGTCCGAACTGCTCGAAGTAGGCGTTGCCGAGGAAGAGGGACTTTATGCGCCGTTCCACGCTGTGGTATATCCCACGCAGGAACGTAAGCCGGAGAGCATGACCGACCTTCTCCGCAGCCATCTTGACGCGGTTGTACCTGACGCCGGTTATCAGACGGCCAAGCAGACGCGCGAAGCTGCCCGTCGGACGCGAAATGCTCATTTCATTGTCGTTCAGCACGACGATGAGCTTGCGGGTGGCGGCGGCGCAATTGTTCAAGGCCTCGAAGCTGACTCCGTTGGCGATTGCGGCATCCCCGACGACCGCCACCACATGTTCGCCGGAGTCTTTGCTGTCCCTCGCCGCCGCAAGGCCGGCCGCGACAGAAAGAGCCACGCCCGCATGCCCTGCGACCGAGGCGTCGGCGGCAGACTCCGCGGGATTCGGGAAGCCCGACAGTCCGCCGAGCCTGCGCAAGGTGTCGAACCGGTCGTCGCGTCCCGTTATGAGCTTCCACGCATATGCCTGGTGCCCCACATCCCAGACGACGCGGTCCCTTTCAGGCTCGAACACGTCGGCAAGGGCGACAGCGATCTCCACCGCGCCGAGCGACGACGCCAGATGACCACCGTTTCTGGAAACGACCTCAAGCATCCTATTTCGGATCTTTGTGGGATTATCTAGCGTCATTCCCGTGCTTTCTCTTTAGTACCATCAGCGGCGTCGCATGCTGGCCGAAATCGTATTCGGTGAACACATGGTTGTACCGGCGCTTCAGAAGTCCCCAGAACTCCAGCTGCCTGTCCATATCGGTCTCGCGGCAGGTCGGCGCATCTATCGCGAAGGCGTAGCCGCTCATCGCCGCGATTTCGCATGGCGCAGAGTCCAGCAACGCCCTCATTCCGTCATAGTCCAGAACGACCTTGTCCGCTCCGTCATAAGGCAGACCGTCACCCCAATAGCTGAAAGGACCCATCGACATCTGAAGCGGAACGCTACGGCGCGTCTCTATCGCAAGGTAGGTGTCCTGGGTAAGGAGGGTCTTGCCGCCCGGGTCGAGGGACTCGATATCGCGGGCGATAGACCTAAGCTGAGCAAGCTCGCTGCTTTGCTTCCTTAGACTCCAGAAGCGGTCGTGACCGTTCGTCGTCCAACCCTCGAGAAGCGGACTGCCGAAGGAGCACGCCCATGTCATGCCGAGAACAAGCAGCACAACGCCGGTTTCGCGTCCCGCAACCTTGAGATCGCATGCGGATACCGCAGCCGCCACCGCGAGAAGACCCATGACCGGCACCTGGTAGTCCTCGTAGGGAAACGGCGCGGACAGATGCACGACGAACGCGGCGCAGAACGCAAGCGCGGGCAGCCATGGACGTACTGTCCGAAATCCGCCGGAAGCCACGCCAAGGCCAAGCAGCACGAAGACGGGCAGATACCACCTGACCAGACGGCTGAGCGAACCGGCAGTAAAGGCCACATCGAAGCCACCTCTTGCCGCATGGTAGGCCAAGGCCGCCCGGGAACCCTCGCCGCCAAGCACCAGGAACGGTCCGTAGACGAGAATCAAGCCAAGCGCACCGGCAAGCCCGAAGAAAAGCCAGCGAAGTCTCGAACCGCGAAACACGAGCCACACGCCAGCCACGGCAAGCAGGACGCCTAGGCTTATGCGCGTTCCGGCGGCAAACGCAAGGCAGAGCCCGGCGGCGATGGCGGAGAATACCCCCTCGAAGCTTAGCAGGTAGAAACCGGCCATTGCGAAGAGTCCGGCGAGGGCGTACGTTTTAGGTATCGCCAGGTAGTAGAGGTGGTAGAGATTGCATGCAAGAAGCAGAAACACCGCCATCGCGGCGATGGCGCGCCTGCCTGCGGGAGCTAGCCTGGCCGCCAGACCGGACGCGAACATAATCCCAGCCAGGCCCATGGCGAGAGTGAGAATCCTGGCGCCGAGAATTCCGCAACTGCGCCAGACACCGGCGAATGCGGAATACACGATCGGCATTACGGGGCCCTGCGTAAAGAAGAAGTCCCGGTACGGCAACCTGCCCTCAGCCACAAGATTTGCGGCGTAGAGATACCAGCCCTCGTCCTGGTTCAGACCTCCGAACCAGACCGCAGCGCAGGCAAGTACGGCGAACCCGAAGGCCGCCAAGCCTATATACCACTTCATAAGTGTGTATTATATCATATTTCGCCCAGCCCTAGGGGCTTTTTGAACGGCCGGGCGGGAACGTTAAGGCATCAGACGCGCCAGCAGGGCTACGACCGCCGTATCTGTCCTGAGGATGCGAGGACCGAGCGAATAGCGCGCAAAGCCCCTTTCCTCCAGAAGGGCCACTTCTTCGTCAGTCCAGCCACCTTCCGGGCCTACCGCGAGGAGAAGCCTGTCCGCCGGCGAACCGAGGTCGGGCTGAGCCTCCGCGCCGTATGGATGTGCGACGATACGGCGCTTGGAGGAGAATTCGCGGTCGAGATCCTCGTGCAGCCATTTGCGGAAGTTGCGCACGGCGGTGACAGTCGGCATCGCGGTAGTGCCGGCCTGCATAAGGCCGTCAGCAAGCAAAGGACGGTATATCTCCTCCTTGAGTAGCGTCGCACCCCAAAAGTCCTTCTCGACCTTCTTCGCGCCGACAAGAACGATACGTCCGACGCCGAGCGCGGCAAGCTGCGGCAAGAGACGCTTCATGATGCGGGGTCTAGGAGGGGCGAGGATGAGATCTACCCACGGTGCAAGCGGTTCGCTGTCGTGCGTCAGGCGAACCGTTACACGTCCGCCGTCTATCGCCGTTATCTCGCCTGTTCCGATCGGGCCGTCCAGCTCGCCCGTCTTGAGAATCTGCCCCACCTCGCCGTGAAGCACCTTCAGGACATGCTCGGCGCGGACGCCGCCGAATGTCGCGACGCCCCCTGAAATCTCCTCCTTCTCGAAGAGGATTCGGTTCACTTGAGGCCTTGCTGCCTGAGCAACGCATCAATGCCCGGATCGCGTCCCCTGAACTGGCGGAAGACTCCGAGCGCGTTGACGCTACCGCCAAGGCCGAGTATGGTCTCGCGGTACTTCATGCCAAGCGACCGCATCGCGGCGTCATCCGAGAGACCAGCCTCCTCGAACGCACCATAGCAGTCGGCGCTCATGACCTCGCTCCACTTGTATCCGTAGTAGCCGGCTGAGTATCCGCCGCTGAATATGTGGGTAAAGCCGCAGAGGAAGATGTCCTCCGGAACGACCGGCATCCCGAAATGGGCGAAGGTCTCGATCTTTACCGCGTTAGCGTCTGCGACCTCGTCCGCAATATGGAGCGAAAGGTCGGTCTTTGCGAGGGCGAGCTGTCTGCGGCAGGCGGAGGCGGCGCGGAAGTTCTTAGCCGCGATCACCTTCGCCTTCAAATCGGCGGGCAGCTCGATTCCGGTGCGATCGTCAAGGCACCAGTTCTCCATGAACTGGCTCGCCACCTCGACGGCGTCCCACTCGACAAGGCTGATGCCCGCAGCATCCTCCTCTTCGACGCGAGTCAGCATGCACTGGAGCGCGTGGCCGAATTCGTGGAAGAGCGTCTCGACGTCGCGCATGGGCATGAACGTCTTTCCGTTCTCGTCTGGCAGCTTGTAGTTGAGCACTATGAGCGACAGCGGCTGAAGGCCAAGATGCCCGACACGGTTGCAGAACTCGTTCATCCACGCGCCGCCCTGCTTGAGCCCCGTGCGCACGTAAGGATCCAGGTAGAAGTGGGCGATTTCGCGTCCGTCCTCCTTGACGGCGAAGAAGCGCACGTCAGTATGCCAGACGGACGGCTTCGCCTCGCCGACAACCTCCTCGACCTGAACTCCGAAGAGGAAGTCCGCCATCCTGAAGAGCCCCTTGAGTACGTCGGCGAACTCGAAGTGCCGCTTGAGCTCCTCCTCGCTGTAGGAATACTTCTTCTCGCGAAGCTTCTCCGAAAGATACGTAATGTCCCAAGGCTGCACCTCGCCAGCGCCCGGTTCCTGCATGGTCGCAAGCTCGGCATCCTCGTCCTTGGCGATATCGACCGTAGCCGCGTCGAGGTCGTCGATCATCTTCAGGACGGCGGCGACCGAAGGAGCGCACTTCGTAGCGAGCGAAAGGTCGGCGTAGTTCGGGAAGCCGAGAATCTCCGCGCACTCGCGGCGCAGCTTCAGCAGCTTCGCGATACGCTCCGAGTTCTCCGGAGCACGCGTGGAACGGGCGCGGCAAAGCTTCTCGCGCACCTCGCGGTCGGCGCAATGCTTCATCGTCTCGACATAGTTCGCATCGTCGATGGTGTACGTCTTGCCGTCCTTCTCGTACTTGAAGGCGGCTGTCGCGTCTATCACGGCGTTGGAGAAGTCAGCACCGAGCTTGGCGAGCTCGGCCTGGATCTCGTTGAAGCGGGCCTTCTTTTCGCCCTCCAGCCCGACGCCGGCGAGCTCCGCGCCCTGTATCATCTTCTCGACTATGCGCAGGCGCACCGCCGGAACGTCGGCACCGCCCTTAGCGGAAGCTTCAAGCGCGGCATATACGGCCTTCGACCTCGCGTAGAGCGCCGGGGACTGCGAGACCCTGAGCGAGAACTCGACAAGCTTCGGCTGGAAGGTCTCCTCGACCTTGCGCCATGCGTCGCTGTTCATCACGCCCAGCATGTGGCAGACCCTGCCCCACATATGCCAGAGTTCGCGAGTCGCGTCGTCGAGCTTCCAGACGAAGCTTTCGTAGTCGGTTGACGAATCGGCCTCCACGGCCTTGACAGCAGCCTCCGCCGCCTCGATGAGTCCAGGCAACGCGGCGGTCGCCGCATCTGGTGTGAATGAACTCCAATCTGGATATTTAGCCATAGCAGTCTCCTTGCCTTTAATGTCAGACCGCAGCCCTGTCGCAAAGCGCCGAGACGAACAGCGCCTTTATCGTGTGCATGCGGTTTTCGGATTCGTCGAACACCTTGGAATACTTCGACTCGAACACCTCGTCGGTGACCTCCAGAGCACCGGTATCCTTCGTGACGTCGGTGTTGAAGTCGTGGAACGCCGGCAGGCAGTGAAGGAACATCAGCTTGCCGTCGATGTTGCCTGTCGCGCGCATGAGATCCATGTTTATCTGGTACGGACGCAGCATCCTTATCCGCTCTGCGGTCTTGGCCTCTTCGCCCATGGACACCCAAACGTCAGTATACAGCACGTTGGCGCCCTTCACGCCCTTTACTGGATCGTCGAACACGCGGACGTCAACGCCGTTACGCTTCGCGACCTCCTCGCTCTCGGCAAGGATCGCCTCGTCCGGCCACAGCTCCTTAGGCGTACAGCAGATGTAGCGGATCCCGGCTTTCGCACAGCCCATCATCAGCGAGTTGGCAACATTGTTGCGCCCGTCGCCGACATACGCGACAGTACAGTCCTTGAGGTCTCCGAAAGTCTCGCGTATCGTCAGCAGGTCGGCGAGGATCTGCGTCGGATGGTAGTCGTCGGTAAGACCGTTCCAAACGGGAACGCCCGAATATTCCGCCAGTTCCTCGCAGGTCTTCTGCGCGAAACCGCGGAAGAGTATTCCGTCGTATATGCGACCGAGCACGCGCGCAGTGTCCTTTACGCTCTCCTTCTTGCCGAAGTGGATGTCGGGACGCGTCAGGTACTCCGCACCGCCGCCTTCGTCGCGGGCGGCGATTATGGACGAGTTGCGGGTGCGCGTGGAGCTCTTCTCGAAGATGAGTGCAATGTTTCTGCGCCTGAGCAGTTCGCCTCGCACTCCGGCCTTGCGGCGCGCCTTGAGCTGCGCGGCGAGATTCACGAGATCGAGCATCTCTTCGTCGGTAAGCGAGGTCAGGCGCATGAGCGAGCGTCCCCTCAGGCTGTCCATCCATGTCAGCATAACGCAATGTCCCTTTCGTAAGAAAGTGTTGTCATGTCAAATCCTGGCGATATCCGCCCCCAGTGAGGCGAGCGAGCGTTCGACGGCGACGTATCCGCGATCAACGGTCTCCGCGCCCTGTATCACAGTCTCGCCCTTCGCGGCGAGCGCGGCTATCACCAACGCGATTCCGGCGCGTATGTCTGGCGACGTCACCGTACAACCGCAAAGTTGGGAAGACCCCGTGACGACGACCCTGTGCGGATCGCACTGGACGATCTTCGCACCCATCTGCCTCAGGTGGTCCACGAAGTAGAGTCTGCTTTCGAACATCTTTTCGAAGAAGAGGCACGTGCCGCGCGTCTGCGTCGCGAGGACTATCAATATGGACATCAAGTCGGAGGGGAACGCCGGCCACGTTCCGTCGGAGACCGAAGGTATGGCGTCGCCAAGGTCGTACTGCATGCGGAGGCGCTTCTTTGGCGTGAAGCGCAACGTCCTCGCGGTGGCATCCACCGTCCACGTAACGCCGAACCGGGCAAACGCGCCGGCAAGCACCTCGAAAGGCTCCACGTCGATTCCTGTCAGGGTGATATCTCCGCCGGTGACCGCCGCCGCGACAATATAGCTGCCGGCCTCGATATAGTCGCAGCCGACCCTCGCCTCGCAACCGCCTAGGGATTCCACACCCTCGACAACGATCCTGTTGGTCCCCGCGCCGGATATCTTCGCGCCCATCGCATTGAGCATGGCGGCAAGATCGCATATGTGGGGCTCGCAGGCGGCGTTGTATATCTCGGTGACGCCCTTCGCCATCACGCTCGCCATAAGTATGTTCTCAGTCGCAGTCACGCTCGCCTCGTCGAGAAGTATCCTGGCGCCCTTGAGCGAACCGCTGAACCTGAGGGATTTCTTGCCCGCGACCGCCTTGGCCCCAAGTGCGCGAAAGCCGGCAAAATGCGTGTCGAGCCGCCTGTGGCCTATCGAGTCACCGCCCGGCGGAGGAAGCGACGCCCGGCCGAGTCTGGCGAGAAGAGGCCCGGCGAAAAGGAAGCTGGTCCTTATCTTCGCGGCGGTGTCGGGCGATATGGTCGCCGTCCTGAGCCTTGGGGTCGACATAGCAACCGTCTTCGCCGCCCTGTCCCGGACGACATTCGCGCCGAAGCGCTTTGCAGCCGCAAGCATGGTCTCGACGTCAAGTATGTCGGGTACGTTAGTGAGCGTGACAGGCTCGGAGGTCAATAGCGACGCCGCGATCATGGGAAGCGCCGCGTTCTTGTTGCCCGAGACGGCATAGACGCCGTGCACGGTCTTGCGTCCCTGTATTACGAAACGGCTCATCCTCAGGATACTTCGTCCAACCTCTTCGTCTCGCCGAACACTATGAGACGGTCGTCCGATTCAAGCCTGTCCGACGCCTGGGGAATTATTACGGATCGAGGCTTCTTCGGGTCGCTGCTGTTCCGGCGGATGCAAAGCACGGTCAGACCCGTCTCCTTACGGAAGTCGGCTTCTGCAAGGGTCATACCGCGCACCGCCTCAGGCACGTCTATCTCGGCGATCGAATAGCCCTCGGAAACCTCCAGGAAGTCGACAACGTCATGGTTAGCGATGGCCCTGGCCAGCCTGTGGGCGCTGTCGCGGTCGGGATAAACGACGGAATCTGCGCCGATGCGACGGAGTATCTTGCCGTGAAGCTCGCTCGAAGCCTTAGCCACGACAGTATCTATGCCGAGCTCCTTGCAGTTGGCGGTCGCCATCATGGAAGCCTCTATGTTGGAGCCTATGGCGACAACCACGGCATCGCACTCGCCGAAACCGGCCTCCTCCAGAATATGAGGCTGCGTTGCGTCGCCCTGTATCGCGGTCGCAAACTCGCTGGCCGACTGCATCGCGGGACGGTTGCGGTCCACAAGAAGAACCTCCATACCGGCGTTGGTCAAAGATTCCGCAAGGGACATCCCGAAGCGCCCGGCCCCTATGATGCCGATTCTCTTCTTCATGTCTCAAGCTCCATCTTGCGGGCCTCGCCGACCAGCTCCTTGGAGTACGGATGGGTCGGATTCTCGAAGAACGCCGCAGGATCGTCCGTCGTCTCGACCACACGTCCGTTCTTCATGACGGCGAGCTTCGTCGCCATCTGCGAGACGACGCCAAGGTCGTGGGTGATGAGAAGCACGCCGGAGTTAGACTGGTGCAGACGCTTCATGAGACGGAGGACCTGCGCCTGTATCGTCACATCGAGCGCGGTCGTCGGCTCGTCGGCGATCACGAGATCCGGCCCGAGCATCAGGCCCATCGCGATCATCACGCGCTGCTGCATGCCGCCGGAAAGTTCGTGAGGATATGCAAGCGCACGCGAAAGCGGATCGGGTATGCCGACCTTGCCGAGCCATTCAAGAGCCATGGCGCGGGCGGCCTCCTTGGTCATGTCCTCGTGCAGAAGGATCGTCTCGACAAGCTGATCTCCTATGCGGTGCAGAGGCGACAGCGAACCCATTGGGTCCTGGAATATAACGCCTATGCGCTTGCCCCTGAGCTTGCGCAACTCCGGCAGAGGCATGGTGAGGGTATCGACCCCGTCAAGCAGTATGCGCCCCTTCGGGTAGAACGCAGGCGGGCTAGGCAGCAGTCGAGCAACACTCATCGAAACCGAGCTCTTGCCCGAGCCGGACTCGCCGACGATGCCCAGAACCTCCCCACGGTCGAGCGTCAGATTAACGTCGACAGCGGCCTGAGTAACCTCACCCTCGTCATTCCTGAACGAGACGTCCAGATCTTCTATCTTCAAAAGCATATGTGATATTATACCGAAAACCGGGGGAGTTAGTCAAAAGGGCCCGCTCAATGGCGCGGGTGCAGCTTGTGCACCTCGGAGAAGCGGGCGGAATCCACATGCGTGTAGACCTGGGTCGTACCGATGTCGGCATGCCCCAAAAGCTCCTGTATAACACGAATGTCGGCGCCATGCGCAAGCATATGGGATGCAAAGCAATGCCTGAGGACGTGCGGCGAGATCTTGTCCGGCGCTATGCCGACCGCAACAGCACGCTCCTTGATTATCTTGAAGACGCCCTGCCGCGTAAAGGGCCGGCCAAGACGCGTCACAAAAACGTGAAGCTCCGCCATGTTGCCCTTAGTGAAGGTTCCGCGAGCCGACTCCATGTACGCGTTCAAAGCGCGTCCTGCAGCCGTCCCGATTGGCACGATGCGTTCCTTCGAGCCCTTGCCGAATATCCGAAGCAACTCTCCCCCTGCGACGAAATCATCCATCTTGAGGTCGCAAAGCTCGGAAACGCGCAATCCGCAGCCGTAAAGGGTCTCAAGCATCGCCCTGTCCCTCAAGTCGCGCGGGGAATTGCCCTTCACTTCGTCGATCATCGCGAAGACCTCCGCCTCCGAAAGGACGCGAGGCAGAACCAGCTCCTTCTTTGGAGGATCCATGAGCTCCGACGGATTGACACATATGACGCGTGTTTCCTTCAGACACCTCAGCCACATGCGTATGGCGACGGTACGTCTGGCGCGGGTCGTCCCCTTCTTTCCGGAACTGCGCTCTTCGCGAAGGAATCCCGCGATATCCTCGCGTGTGACCTCCGACGCAGAAGTCCTGCCGCGCCTGGAGAGCCACTCCGCAAAGAACGCAAGGTCGCTCGCGTATGCACTGCACGTGTTGGCGGACATTCCGCGCTCGAACCGGGACGCCGAGACGAATGCCTCTATTTCTTCGGCAAGCATCAAATCCTGGATATGAAATCGTCCAGCAGGCTTCTCATCACCGGCTTGGCGGCTGCGCCGGCGGCAACAACCTCGGAATGATCCAGGGGACGCATTGAGATTCCCGCCGCCAGATTTGTGACGAGGGAAAGCCCCGCCACCTTCATTCCGCATGCCTTGGCGAACACGGCTTCTGGCACGGTCGACATGCCGACTACATCGGCACCCTGGGCCTTGTAGGCGCGAATCTCGGCCGGAGTCTCATAGCATGGCCCTATGGAATATGCGTAGACGCCGTCCATCGCACGGACGCCAAGCCTGTTGGCCGCCGCATGCAAAAGCTCCGAAAGATGGCGGTCGTACACCTCCGTCATGTCGGGGAACCTCTCGCCCCATTCCTGAACATGAGGTCCGACAAGCGGAGAAATTCCCGCAAGATTTATATGGTCTCGCACGACGACAAAATCTCCAGGACGAAGCGCGGGATTAATTCCGCCGGAAGCATTCGTAAGCATCACGGCGGGACAACACATCCGGCGCAGAATCTCCACAGGCAGCACTACGCACTCCCAGCCGACCCCTTCGTAGTAGTGGCGACGTCCGCACCATGCCACGATACGCTTCCCGCCGCGCTCGTACATCACAAGCTCGCCTGCATGCCCCATAACCGTGGAGGCGCCAAGTCCGGGTATGTCGGAATACGGAATCCGCACTATCACCCTGTCGGCCTGAAGCGCCTCTCCCCAACCGCTTCCGAGGAGAACGCCGAGATCCGGCGGACGTTCGAAGCACACATCGGGAAGATACCCGGCGGCCTCATCGAAGAAACGAAGATTCATTAGCGCACCTCCCTTGGCCAACATTCGAATTCCATTCCGTCATACGGGCAGTTCCGCGAAAGCGAAACGAAGTCCGCGACGGAAACGGCACGGCGAACGCCCACCTCGACAACCGTCGAAGCAAGACCCAAGGCGGCGTTGCGCAGTCCCGGCGCAAGAAGTCCACGAGGCATGTCCCACCATGCCTTCGCCCAATCCTCGACGCGCATTCCCTCCTGCTCTACCATGACGGCGTACGTTATCGGGATCGCGGTCTCCAGCCCGATTATTCCGTTCGCGCCAGATGCGAAACCATGGGATTTTGTCGCCGCCGGATGAGGGGCATGATCCGTCGCGAACATGAGAACCCCGTCCTTTACTGCACGGCGCAGCTCGGCGCGATCCTCGGCATTGCCCAAGGGCGGAGCCATCTTAAAGTTGGCGTCGTCAACCGTCAGTTCATCGCATGAAAGAAGCAGATGGTGCGGCGTCGCCTCGGCAGAAACAGGCAGGCCCTCGCGTTGTGCGGAGCGCACCAGCTCCACACCCTCGGCCGTGGATATGTGCTGTATGTGAAGACGGCACCCTGTCTCGCGGCACAGCGAAAGGTCGCGACGGATCGCCTCGTACTCGGCGGCAGCCGGAATCACCTTCAGACCAAACCGTTTCGCAAATGAGCACTCGCGAACGACTCCACCCGCCTGTATCAGCGGATCTACCGCGTGCTGGCAGATGCACATGCCAAGTTCCGCAGACCTCGCCATGGCAGACTCCATGACCTTAGGATCAGACACATAAGAGCCGTCGTCCGTGAAGAAGGCTGCTCCCGCCTCGGCAAGAGACTCGAGATCGGCGACCTCGCGCCCCAACCGGCCCTTCGTTATGCAGGCGGAGGGGAAAAGGCGGGTAACCGATCCGACGGAAAGCTCGATCTGGCGGCGCAGTGCATCTGGAGAATCGCAGGCCGGAGACGTGTTCGGCATCGTCACCACCGCCGCAAAGCCGCCTTTCGAAGCGGCTGCGAGTCCGCTCAACGTGGTTTCGGCCTCAGGTACGCCAGGGTCGCGAAAATGGACGTGCACGTCCAGGAATCCGGGGAACTCAAGCGTCGTCGCCATGTTCACGAGTCTAGCAGGCGTTCGCCGACGGCGATTGGCCTTCCTCGCAAAAAGGCGGCGGCGGGCATCTCGGACGACCCCTCGGGCTTGACGAAGAGAAGCCGAAGCGCCGTATCTCCGCACCTCACAACAGGGCGCCACTTGTCGTCTATTTCTATTACCGTACCGGGAGCGGCCTCGCGCTGCGCTGGCGAAATGCGACCGGCTATCTCGGCCTTCAGCACGACAAGCCGTCCGGTATTGCCTTTGCGCCTGAATCGCTCCGGCAGGAAGGTGTAGCTTCCGGGCCAGGGGGAGTATGCGCGTATCTTGCGGTCTGTCACCAGCACCGGCGCGGTCCAGTCGATCAGCCCGTCCGCCTTCTTCAGTTTGTAGGCGAACGTGGCGTCGGCATCATTCTGCAAGACCGGCGGCGGCAACGTGCCGCTGTCCATCTGCTTCAGGGCCTTTGCGAGAGTAACGCCACCCGATACCGCAAGCTCTTCCATCAGCATTCCGCCAGTCGTATCGGAGCAGATGGGTTCGTAGCGCTGCATGAGGATGGGACCGTCGTCCATTCCGACACCCATTTTCATCACCGTCACACCCGTCAGCCTGTCGCCTGCGGCAATCGCGGCGACGACCGGGGATGCACCACGGTATTTGGGCAGAAGAGAAAAGTGGCAGTTTATGCACCCGAACGGGGGCAGCTCCAGAAGAGGCTTCTTCAGGAACTGCCCGAACGAAACGACAACTATCGCGTCAGGACGCCAAGCACAGATCTGGGACATCGCCTGTGCATCGTTCACGTTGTCGGGCGTTATTACCGACGTTATGCCGCGCGAAACGGCAAAAGCCTTGCATGGGCATGGGGTGACGACCTTGCCGCGCCCCACAGGACGGTCCGGCGGCGTGACGACCCCCACGACCTCCAGGCAAGATTCCTTGAGAATCGCCTGGAGGCATGTGGCCGAAGCCGCGCTGGAGCCCATGAAGACTATTCGCATCATCTGTCGCGAAGAGCCGCCTGGGCCGCGGCCAGACGTGCGATCGGCACGCGGTAGGGCGAGCAGCTGACGTAGTTGAGGCCGATCTTGTGGCAGAACTCGACGCTCGACGGATCGCCGCCGTGCTCACCGCAGATGCCGCAGTGAAGCTCGGGACGCGTCGCCTTGCCGTCGGTCACGGCCATCTTCATGAGCTTGCCTACACCGGTCTGGTCCAGCTTCGCGAACGGATCGTTCTCGTAGATCTTCTTGTCGTAGTAGGCGCCAAGGAACTTGCCCGCATCGTCGCGGCTGAAGCCGAACGTCATCTGAGTAAGGTCGTTAGTGCCGAAGCAGAAGAACTCGGCCTCCTCGGCGATGTCGCCTGCAGTGAGCGCGGCGCGCGGAATCTCGATCATCGTGCCGACCTCGTAGTTCAGCTTGATCGCGGCGGCCTGGATCTCCTCATTCGCGACACGGACGACGATGTCCTTGACGAACTTGAACTCCTTGACGTCGCCAGTAAGCGGAATCATGATCTCCGGCTTGACCGTCCAGCCCTTGTGCTTGCGCTGGACGTTGATCGCCGCACGGATGATCGCCTTCGTCTGCATGACCGCGATTTCGGGATATGTGACGGTGAGACGGCAGCCGCGGTGGCCCATCATCGGGTTGAACTCGTGCAGGGAATCGATGATCTCCTTGATTCGGCTGATCGGCTTGTGGGTCTCCTTCGCGAGAAGAGCGATCTCGTCCTCGGTGTGCGGCACGAACTCGTGCAGCGGCGGATCAAGGAATCGAATCGTGACAGGCTGGCCGTCGAGCGCCTCGAAGAGCTGTTCGAAGTCGTCCTGCTGGTAGGGCAGCACCTTCGCGAGGGCGATCTCGCGCTCCTCGACCGTATCGGCGCAGATCATCTGGCGGAACGAGAGGATTCGGCTCTGCGAGAAGAACATGTGCTCCGTGCGGCAGAGGCCGATGCCCTCGGCGCCAAGCTCGCGGGCCTTCTTGGCGTCACGCGGCGTATCTGCATTTGTGCGCACTTTCAGGCGGCGGAACTTGTCGGCCCACATCATGATGCGGCTAAACTCGCCGGCGATCGTCGCGGCGACTGTAGGAACGACGCCGTCGTAGATGTTGCCGGTCGAGCCGTCGATGGAGAGCCAGTCGCCTTCCTTGAAGACCTTGCCGCCGAGGACGAACGTCTTGTTCTCCTCGTCCATCACAATCTCCTGGCAGCCGGAGACGCAGCACTCGCCCATACCGCGGGCGACGACAGCCGCGTGGCTCGTCATGCCGCCGCGAACGGTAAGGATGCCCTCGGCAGCCTTCATGCCCTCGATGTCCTCAGGGCTGGTCTCAAGGCGAACGAGAACGACCTTCTCGCCACGTGCCTTCCACTCCTTGGCGTCCTCGGCAGTGAACACGATGCGTCCGCAGGCAGCACCGGGCGAAGCCGCGAGACCGCGACCCATGACCTTGCCGCGCTTGAGGGCAACGGTATCGAACTGCGGGTGGAGAAGCGTGTCGAGGTTGCGGGGGTCGATCATGAGAACGGCCTCCTCCTCGGTGCGCATTCCCTCGTCGACGAGATCGCAGGCGATCTTCAGCGCGGCCTTTGCCGTACGCTTGCCGTTGCGCGTCTGGAGCATGAAGAGCTTCTTGTTCTCGATCGTGAACTCCATGTCCTGCATGTCGCGGTAGTGGCCTTCGAGCGTCTTGCAGATCTTCTGGAACTGCTCGAACACCTCGGGCATGACCTCGGCCATCTTGGCGATCGGCATCGGAGTGCGTACGCCGGCGACGACGTCTTCGCCCTGGGCGTTCATTAGGAACTCGCCCATCAGCTTCTTCTCGCCCGTCGCGGGATCGCGAGTGAAAGCAACACCTGTGCCGGACTCGTCGTTGAGGTTGCCGAACGCCATCATCTGCACGTTCACCGCAGTGCCCCAGCTGTACGGAATGTCGTTGTCGCGGCGGTAGATGTTCGCGCGCGGGTTGTCCCAGCTGCGGAACACGGCCTTGATCGCCTCGAAGAGCTGCTCCTTGGCGTCCGTCGGGAAGTCGCGGCCGATCTTCGCCTTGTACTCGGCCTTGAACTGGCCCGCGAGCTCCTTGAGGTCGTCGGCCGTAAGCTCCACGTCGAGCTTGACGCCGCGCTTCGCCTTCATTTCGTCGATCAGCTTCTCGAAGTACTTCTTGCCGACCTCCATGACGACGTCGGAGAACATCTGGATGAAGCGGCGGTAGCAGTCCCACGCCCAACGGGGGTTCTTCGTCTGCTTGGCGAGCGACTCGACGACCGTCTCGTTGAGGCCGAGGTTGAGGATCGTATCCATCATGCCAGGCATCGACGCGCGCGCACCGGAGCGCACCGAAACTAGAAGCGGATTCTTCTCGTCGCCGAACTTCTTGCCGGCGGACTTCTCGAGCTTGTCGATGTACTCCATGACCTGCGCCATGATGTCTTCACCGATCACCTTGCCGTCGTCGTAGTAGCGCGTGCAGGCCTCGGTCGAGATCGTGAAGCCTTGCGGCACGGGAAGCCCAAGCCCGGCCATCTCCGCGAGGTTGGCGCCCTTGCCGCCCAAAAGTTCGCGCATGTTGGCGTTGCCTTCGGTCTGTCCTGCACCGAAGAAGTACACGTATTTCTTCTGTTCGCTCATTTCTTTGCTTTCGTTTGTTTGTCGATTTGTTTGTTTCGGTGAATTATACCATTTTGCCGCGCATGCAGTCTACAGCAAATTTGGCACGGCCTACCCCAGTGAAGAGGATACCTTGAACACCGCCATAAGTATTGCGATTGCGACAAAACCTACGGCAATAGCGATCATGACGATCAGTATCGGCTCAAGCGCGTTTGTGAACGTAGTAATGTTGCGGTCCATGTCCTTCTGATAGCGCCGACCGATGTGTTCGAGCGAGCCTGCCATGTCGCCGGCCTGCTCGCCGACGGCCAGCATGTCCGTCATGAGGCGCGGGAACACTCCTGAGGAAGCTAGCGGCCCCGATATGCTCGTTCCGTCGGTAACTCGCCTACGGGCCGTCGCAAGCGCCTGCGCAATGACGGCATTGCCGCATGTCTCTTCGGATATCTTCAGGGCCTGCAGCACATTAACGCCGTTGACCAGAAGCGTCTTGAGCGTATAGGCAAGCGATGCGTAGGCTCCGCACGCCACGATCCCCTTTACGAGCGGCATCTTGAGCTTCCACCCGTCTATCTTCAGCCGCCCCGCATCAGACTTGCGCCATTTGTTGAACCAAAGCACGACCAGCACAGCGCCTATCGCCATCATCCATCCGTAGTGTATCAAGGCATCGCTCATGCCTATCAGGATCCTTGTAGGCAGAGGCAACGCGGCACCCATGGAGTCGAACACCTTCTGGAACTGGGGTATTATCCAGACCAGAGCACCGATCATCGCAAAAACGCCGAACACAAGCACGATCATCGGATAGCTCAACGCGCTCTTGATCTTTCCGCGCATATTGTCGTAGCGCTCATAGTGGTCGACGAGACGCCTGAGCACCTCAACCATCGCGCCGGACGCCTCGCCTGCGCGAATCATGTTGGAATAGAGTGGTTCGAAGCTCTTGGGATGATGCGCACAAGCATCGGAAAAGTTCTCGCCGCGTATGATGCGGTCGCAAAGATCCTGGCATACGTAACGCTGGGCACTCCCCTCCTCGCCCTGGCCGGCAAGCGCCTTCAACGCCTGGCCGAGCGTCATGCCCGCCTCGATGAGATCCGCCAGTTCGGAGGTGAAGAGAAGAACCTCGACGTTCTTCATGGACGTCTTCTGCCCGCCGCCTATCTGCATGTTCCAGACCGAGGCCCCGGCCTGCTGCTTTTGCGTCACGGGCTGGCGCGCGCGCGGCGCAGGAGCCGGCGCGACGGATGGGGAACCCTGGCTTTTCCTCTTGGCGTAACCCATGCTACTTGATGACTCTCGCTCTTATTACGGCATCGCTGGATTCCAGCGCCCTGACCACGTCAGGCGGAATCGGAGAATCGGTGTCTATGAGGGTGTAGGCGAAATCGCCCCGGCTCTTGTTCGCTATGGCGTCGATGTTTACGCCAGCCTTGCCGAGAAGCGACGTCAAGGTACCGATCATGTTCGCGACATTCCTGTGGCACAACGCGACGCGCCCCGCGCGGGTAGGAATGCCGAGCGAGCATGACGGATAGTTGACGGAGTTCGAGATGTTCCCGTTCTCGAGGAAGTCCCTCATCTCCTTCACGGCCATGACTGCGCAATTGTCTTCGGACTCCTCGGTCGAGGCCCCGAGGTGTGGTATCACTATGCAGCCCTTCCTACCTGCGGTCTTTGCATTGGGGAAGTCGCTGACGTACTTGCGCACCTTGCCGGATTCCAGCGCGGCGATCATGTCGTCCTCGTTGACAAGAGCATCGCGTGCGGCGTTCACCACTATGACCCCTCGCTTCATCATTGCGATGGCCTCGGCGTTTATCATGCCCTTGGTGGACTCCAGCGCCGGCACATGTATCGTTATTATGTCGCATGCACGGTAGATGGCCTCTACGTTCTTGCAGTGCCTGACCGATCGGTCGAGCTGCCAGGCGGCGTCAACCGAAAGATACGGATCGTATCCGTAGACCTCCATGCCAAGCTCTATCGCGGCGTTTGCGACCTTCTGTCCTATTGCGCCAAGCCCTATGACGCCGAGCCTCTTGCCGAGAATCTCGGTTCCTGCGAACGCCTTCTTGGCCTTCTCCGCGCTCCTTGCTATATCCGGATCTGCCGCATTGGCCCTGACCCACTCTATTCCGCCGGTGATGTCGCGGCTCGCGATCAGCATCGCCGCGATCACAAGCTCCTTGACTCCGTTGGCGTTCGCTCCAGGCGTGTTGAAGACCACGATGCCCTTTTCCGCATAAGCGGCATGTGGAATGTTGTTAACTCCGGCACCAGCCCTCGCCACCGCAAGCAGGTTCGCCCCGGGCTGCAGCTCGTCCATCTTCGCGGAACGCACGAACACGGCGTCGGCCTCGGCAAAGTTCTCCGTTCTCTCGTACCTGTCGTCCAGGCCCTCCAACCCGACTTCGGCTATGGGATTGAGACAGTTGTATCTGTATTTCATGGCAAGACCCTCGTAAACGGTTTTATACCCTAAATGGCCCGCAGCACCACGCCCTTGAGGTAGTGGCCTTCCGGAAAGCCCAGCGCGACCGGATGGTCCGCACCCTGCCGCGTCTTCGCGACGATCTGGAAATCGCGTCCCGCATCCTCCGCAGCCTCGGCGAGCACCTTGGCGAAAAGTTCGTCGGTCATCGCCCCCGAGCACGAAAACGTCGCAAGAATCCCGTTCTGCCTCAGCAGTTTCATCGCCAGCAGGTTTATGTCCTTGTATCCGCGAGCCGCCTTCATGACCTGAGATCGCGTCTCGGCGAACTTGGGAGGATCCAGCACGATCATGTCGAAGCGGCGTCCCTCGTCGCGGCACTTGCGCAGGAACTTGAAAACATCCTCCTCGACATACTCCATCTTCGTCCCGCAGAGATGAGTCAGACCTTCGTTCCTTTTCGCGAGTTCGAGCGCATCGTGCGAAACATCCACCTGAACGACAGACGTGGCGCCGCACTGTCTTGCGAAGATTCCGAAACCTCCGGTGTAGGCGAAGCAGTTGAGCACCTCCGCACCGTTCGCAAGCGAGCCTACGGCGAGCCTGGCGTCGCGCTGATCGAGATAGAAACCCGTCTTGTGGCCCTTGCGGACATCGATAAGGAACTTGCACGCCCCTTCGCATATCTCGACGAGCTCCGGCGGCTCCGCGCCTTCAAGCACGGCAAAGCCGCCGACAGAAATTCCCTCCTTGGCCCTGACATCGATATCAGCACGCTCGGACACGCCCTGGCAGAAGGGCGCAAACTTCATCAAGGCTGACGCCACAACGCCCTTCCATCGTTCCGCGCCAGCCGATGTGAACTGGCAGACTACCCAGCCCGCGTAGTAGTCGGCCACAACCCCGGGCAGACCGTCGCTTTCCGCGTTCACCAGCCGCATTGCGTTGGTGTAGGCATTTGCGAAGAAGTCCGCGCGCCGTCCTACGGCCGCCGCCACGCGTGAGACGATAAAAGATTCATCCGGCAACGTTCCATCGAACGAGAGCATCCTGACGCGTATCTGCGACCGGGGGGACCAGCTTCCGTAGCCGAGCATCTCGCCCTTCGCGCTTTCGACGGCGACGGTTTCGCCGGACGCGACGGCTTCCGGCGAAGGCTCCGTCATGATGGCCCCGGAGAATATCCATGGATGCCGCTTCTTGACGGATCTTTCGCGCCCGGGACGAAGGACGATCTTTTCCATAGCTACCTGACGCGCTTGATTGCTCCGAACTTGCAGACCTGGCCACACTGTATGCAGCCCGCACACTGGTTCGGATCGATTGCCATCTGGAATGCGCCCGGGCGAATCTCCTTGCCGCGGGTCATTGCAGGGCAGCCCATCTTGAAGCACGCCCCGCAAGCCTTGCACTTGTCGGGATCGACCTCGCAAAGCCCTTCCTTCGTGAGCTTGGCCGCGATCCTGCAGGGGGCGTAGGCGATTATCAGAGCGCCTTCGTCACCGTCCATCGCGTCCTTCAAGACCTTCTCGAGCTCACCGAGGTCGTCGGCCGAAACCTTAACGACCTTCTTGTAGCCCATCGCCTTGGCGATGTCTCCGATCTCCGTGACAGGAGCGACGTCCCCCGCAAGCGTCCTGCCGGTGCCGGGATTGTCCTGATGGCCGGTCATTGCCGTTATGCGGTTGTCCAGCACTACGGTCGTTACAGGCGTTCCGTTGTACAGCGCGGACAGAATGCCTGTCATGCCCGAATGGAAGAATGTGGAATCGCCGAGCACCGCGCAAATGCGGCCCTTGAGTCCGGCCTTCTTCATCCCGGCGGCGTTTCCGATCGAAGCGCCCATGCAGATCGTCGTATCCATCGCATTGAGCGGAGGAAACGCGCCGAGCGTATAGCAGCCGATGTCGCCCGTCACTATCGCGCCAAGCTTGTGGAGCACGTGGAAGACTCCACGGTGCCCGCAACCGGCGCACAGCACCGGCGGACGCGTCGGAAGCGTCGCGTCAACTGCAGCCGGCGCGACTTCGGCGACATCGCCAACCAGTTCGTGGCGCAGGTTCTGAAGCCTGTCGGCATTCAGCTCGAACATGTTCAGCTCTGTCTTGTGGGACGCCACGGTGATGCCCATGGCCTTTATCTGGTCTTCGAGGAACGGATCGAGCTCCTCAACGACCACCACCCTGTCCACGCCCTTCGCAAAGTCTGCGACAAGAGCCTTGGGAAGCGGATTAGTCCACCCGAGCTTGAGTATGGAGTACTCGGGGAAAATCTCCTTTACGTACTGGTAGGCGACTGCGGACGTGACGAAGCCGAGTTCCGTCCTGCCCTTCTCGATGCGGTTGAGCGACGAGACGCACGAGGCCGCCTCCATGTCCGCAGTGCGCTGCTGCGCGACGAGGCGATGCCCCCTCGCGAACATAGGAACCGGAAGCCTCTGGCGGATGTTGCGCTCGTAAGGTATCAGGTCGTGCGGCTTGGGATCGAACTCTCCAAGCTCGACAAGCGAAGACGAATGGCTCGTGCGCGTTGTAAGGCGGATTATCGCAGGCACCTTGAACTTCTCCGAAACCTCGAAGGCCGCGATCGTCATGTCGTAGGCCTCCTGACTGTCGGAAGGTTCGAAGAGCGGCGCGCGCGCGAACTTGGCGATATTGCGGTTGTCCTGCTCGTTCTGCGAAGAGTGCATGCCCGGATCGTCCGCCGAGACTATGACCATGCCGCCGGTCGCTCCGACGTATGTGAAGGTCATTAGCGGATCCATGGCAACATTGAGCCCGACATGCTTCATCGCGGTAAGGGCGCGGGCGCCAGACATGGACGCGCCTATGGCCGTCTCCATCGCAACCTTCTCGTTCACGGCCCACTCGCACTTGACGGTGTCCTTGAACTTGGCGATGTTCTCCAGTATCTCCGTCGAAGGCGTACCCGGATAGGCTGACGCCACGACGCAACCAGCCTGTGCCGCAGCGTGGGCGACGGCTTCGTTTGCGCTCAGGAACTTCTTCATTTCGCGTCGGCCTTGGTGTAGGTGCGATCGACCTCTTCCCATGTGCGGGTCGTGAAGAACCTGGATATCGCAGTATCGTACTCCGCCGTGTGGGTGAACGCCTTCTTCATGAGACGGAAACGTGTGTCGAGACCGATGGTTCCGTTATGGTCGGCAAGCTCGTTCGCGATGTTCGCATAGTCCATGGGATCGGTGACGGACGCGACGCGCAGGTAGTTCTTGGCGCTCGCGCGAACCATGCACGGACCACCGATGTCGATGTTAGTACGGGCCATCTCGGGCGTCACGCCCTCCTTCGCGACAGTCTGGCGGAAAGGATAGAGGTTGACGACAACCATGTCTATGGGCGAGGCGGACAGACGCTTGAGGTCGGTCTGGTGAGCGTCGTTGTATGTCTCGGAGAGAAGCCCGAGGTATATCTTGAAGTCAAGGGTCTTTACGAGACCGCCCTGCATCTCCGGCTGGCCGGTGTAGTCGGAAACCGCAACAAGGGTCTTGTCGGCTTCAGAGCCAAGAATCTCCTTGACCTTTGTGTAGGTTCCGCCGGTAGAATATATCTTCACGCCCGGGCATGCCTTCACGAGAGCAGGCACAAACGTTTCAAGCCCGGTCTTGTCGCTCACGCTCATAAGCACATTCCTGACCGTCACGCGGTCGTCAATCTTCGTTACGATATTGAGAGCCATTGCAGTACTTTCCTTTCGTTCCCGCTATTATATCATATTTTGGGCCTGGGCGCATTGGCCCGGGCCCGCCGGTCATTCGGCCACAGCCGCGTCAGAAACGGGGAAGCTTGGCGAGGGAGTCGATGCGGCCGCCTTCTCTGGAGCGCAGGCGCCAGATCATGCCATGCTCCGCCCTCAGGGCCCTCAAACGCCCTTCGTCGCGCCTGTGGCAGGCGCAATCTATCAAATTCGCCATGTATACGATCTCTTTGGCCCAATCGTTGCGATCCGCATAGCGCTCTGCGGCAATGCGACAGCCGTGGGCGACCCCGCTTATTTCGTCAAGGACACCCTGCGTAAGACCGGGATGACGCGAATAGCCGTGTCCGTTCAGAAGTATGTTGAAAAGTTCCGAGCAGTTGGACCGGATGGCTCCGCCGCGAAGGTAGAGTGTGCCGAGCCGAAGCAGTATTCCGCCAAGCGGAGCGCCCATGACGCTGTTCAGCTCCAATTCAAGATCCATCTTCGCAGCCTTCGCACCTGAAGCCGCGAAAGCCCCGCCCATGATAAGTCCCGGCAGGGATGCGGCCAGTGGTTGCCAATGCCCCTCGTCTCCCCAGTCTGTGACGAGATATCCCTTGGCCCCGTTAAGCCTGCCTGCGCGTTCGGCGGCCTCCAGGTTCTCCCGCATGTTCTCGACGCGCCCGCCAAGCGAACGCCAGGACGAAGTTCCGGGGCAGACATAGAAGTCGAGCCCCGCCTGCCGGAAGGCCGCACACTCCTTTGCGAAAGGGTGGTTCCCCTCATATCCCCAATCCAGGGCTATCAGGTCTTTGGGCAGACGCGCGATCAGTTCCGGATGCTTCAGTATTATGTCGCCCCAGAACATGGGACGCTTGCCGTGTTTTCGGGCGATGTCGCAAACCTTCAGAAGAAAACCGAGGTATTCCTCGGAATTGTCTATCTCGAACGTCTCGTCGCACCCTATGTTGACGAGCGGCGAGGTGAAGTTCGGCAGAAGTTCGTCCAACATCGATTCGACCAGGACGATCGAACCCGGGTTCTTCGGATCAAGCGTCGTAGGGAACTTCTTCACCGTGCCCCAAGGCGTTACTGCGCCGCCCTTGGGGAACTTTGCGAGCGGATTGTAGCGCGGATGCACAAGCCACCGCTCCATATGGCCGAATGTGCTCTGGTTGGCCACAAGCTCGATGCCCTGCATCTGGCAGTAGGCGTCGAGCTTGCGGATCTCGGACGGGGTCAGGGGGTCGGCCTCCTCCCAGACCTCGGGATGCCCCGAATAGGCGAAAGTATGTTCGGTGTAGAGCTGCAGCTGGTTGTAGTTGCACCGCGCAAGCAGATCGACGATCTCGCGCAGCGTCTTGAGCGTGGGCACGCGGTCGCGGCTCACGTCCAGCATGTAGCCGCGAACCTCAAACATTCGCGAACAGGGCAGGCACTTCGGCGGTCAGCTTCTTGAGGCAGCGGTTGAGATTGTCCACATACTGTCCCGTCATCGCGCCCTTGCCGCGGACATCGGTGACGCACTTGAACGCGACGCAACGCACGCCTGCCGTCTCGCAGACATGCGCGACCGCGGCGCACTCCATGTCGCGCAGGGAGCATGTGAGCACGTTCAGCAGAAGATCGTTGTCGTCGTCGCTGTCGTTGAAGCGATCGCCAGTACCGATGGACTTAGCCGTCAGCTTGCCGGTCGTCGAAAGCGGAATGTAGGGCGTGGAGCGCTCGTCGAGCGTGCCGACCATAGTCCCGTTCACTGCGGCGAGATCGAAGTCGTACTGGACAGCACTGTCTACCTCGTAGATGTCGGCGACCTCGATCGACGGATCAAGCCCGCCCGCGACACCGATGTTGATTACCGTGTTCGCTCCGGACTGAATCGCGAACTGCGTCGCGGCGGCAGCATTGGACTTGCCGATGCCTGATACCACGACAAAAGTGGGCTCGCCGTTCAGCTTGCCGCGTATCACGCGACGGCCATATTCGCGCCTCTCGAACGATTCCACAAGATTGTCGATGACGCACTGCGCCTCGTTGTCCATTGATATTACGAATGCTTTCATAGTTTACATTATACCATATTTAGACGTTTTACTGCTGCAAGTAGATTAGCCTTGGCCTTGGGCATGCCGTAGCCCGGGCCCTCGAACTCCATGCCACCCACTAACGTCCTGACGACATCGCTCGCGTGCATCGAGTGGACGACAAGGTTCGCAATATCTAGCGCCGGCGTGAGATGCGGCTTGTCGAGATCGACCACGCACAAATCGGCGAACTTGCCGGCGGCGATTTCGCCAATGTCGTCGCGGCCGAGCGCCTTGGCGCCGTTGACCGTCGCCATCTCTATCACGTCCCATGGCGAAAGCACGGTCGGATCCCTCGCGACGCCCTTGTGGATGAGCGATGCGAGGTGCATCTCCTCGAACATGTCGAGGTTGTCGTTTGACGCAGGTCCGTCAGTTCCCAGCGCGACATTGACTCCAAGCTCCATTGCCCGCGCTATTCGGGCGAAGCCGCTACCCAGCTTCATGTTGCTCGTCGGGTTGTGGACTAGCGACACGTCGTGCTCGGCCATTATCCTGAAGTCGTCGTCGGTGCACCACACGCAATGCGCCGCGTAGCCACCATTGTCAAGGATGCCTGTGTCGGCGAGATACGCAATCGGCGTCTTGCCGTGCCGTGCGATGCACTCCTCGTGCTCGCGCTTCGTCTCGCTGCAATGGAAATGCAGCCGCCTCTTTAGCTCCTTGTTCGCCTCGGCCAGCCTACGGCAGAACGCCTCATCGGTCAGGTATTCGGAGTGGATGCAGAGATCCATGTAGACATCGCCCTTCACCTCGTCACGCATCCACTTGTTCCAGCTGCGGGTGGCGTTGATGCACGCTTCGAGACGCCCGGGCACGAAGGATAGCCCGACTTCGCACACTCTCGCCCGCATGCCGACCTCGCAGAACGCATGCTGGTAGTTGTGTTCGTACATGTCGGCAACGCAGGTGGTGCCGCCCGCAAGCATCTCCATCGCGCCCCAGACCGCGCCCGCATGCACGTCGTCGTCGGTCATCTTCGCCTCGACAGGGAATATCGCCTCCTCAAGCCAGCGCTGCAGCGGCAGCCCGCCGCCAAGTCCGCGAACGAGCGTCATCGGCGCATGGCAGTGGCAGTTGACAAGTCCCGGCATCACCAGATGACCCGAAAGGTCAAGCCCATTGTCCACCTCGGCCACGGAGCCGTCAAGAATCACATCTGCGATCCTTCCGCTGGCGTGGTCTATAACGATGTCGCCCTTCCCGATTTTGCGCCCGGGAAGAATCATCTGGCAGTTCTTCAACGCAGAGATCATGCCATCGCCTCCTCTACGACCTTGTCTATCAGTTCTGGAATGAATATCGGCAAGGCGTGCTCGACGCCTGGCACCATCTCGACCTTCGCTCCGTGGAAGACCTCAGCAAGAAACGCCGCATTCTCGGGCCGCACTATTCCGTCGTGGTCGCTCTGGAATATCCACACCCGTCCGCCCTTCGCCCGAAGCGCCGAAGACTCGACCAGCCTCTGTCTTACATCGGTGGCCACAAGATATTCGAGTCCCCTGTCGAGATTGGCCTCGTCGTCCACCAGGTACGGATCGGGCTTGCCTTCCGGCGGACCGAACAAGCCACCGCCGCCTGTCATGAGAAGCCCTTTCTTCAAGGCAGCGAGCCGCCGCTCGCTCATTCCCCGCCACCCGGCAGGCTTGTCATCCATCATTCGCGCAGTCGCGGCGACAAGCACGAGTGCGCGTATCTTGTCCGGCCACTTAAGCGCAAGCCTCAACGCGGAGCTGCCGCCCATCGACCAGCCGACAAGGACGACATCGCTCTCGTTTTCAAGAACCTTCTCGGGCTCGCCGTCCAACTGCTCGACATATGAAAAGACGCGTTCCCGCCGGAACTTGCAGAGGCTCCACGCCTCTTTGCTCGCAGCCCATCCGTTGAGAACGAAAACCTTGCTCATCCAAGCCCCTCTGCAAAACGGATAATCCGCCGTGCGACGGCAAGCTTGCTCATTAGCGGCAGCCGCTCCACGGCGCCGTCGCGCTTCAGAAAAGTCACGATGTTAGTGCTGGCCCCGAATCCGGCGCCCTTCTCCGTCACGTCGTTTGCGACGATCATGTCAAGCCCCTTCTCCCTGCACTTGCGGGCGGCTTCAACCATTACATCGTCGGTCTCCGCGGCGAACCCTATCTTGCGCCGGCACTTGACGCTCTTCAGTATGTCGGGATTGCGCACAAGCTTTAGCGTGTCGGACATCTGCGACTTCTTGAGCTTTCTGACGGCGCAGTCCGCTGGACGCCAATCCGCGACAGCCGCAGTCGCGACAAGAACGCAATCGCCGTCGCCGATGGCGTCCTCGACAGCCGCCAGCATATCCCTCGCGCTCGTCACGTCCGTGCGCCGCACGCCTTTCGGCGTCTTGAGCGCGACTGGCCCTGCGACAAGGACGACATCATGGCCTCGCTCCGCGGCGGCCCTTGCGACGGCGAAGCCCATCCTGCCCGTCGAGGGATTCGTCAGGAACCTGACCGGATCGATATGCTCCCTGGTGGGGCCTGCTGTTACGACGAACTTCATTGCGGAGTGGTCGGACTGGCGGGGATCGGACCCGCGACCCCAACATTAAAAGTGTCGTGCTCTACCAACTGAGCTACAGTCCGGGGTTGAAAAGTCGTTGTATTATATCACATCCTCCGCTTCAGCACAACCGCGGTTCTGGCGGGCAGATACATCTTTATCATCTGCACCATCTCGCTGCCGTGCTGCACAAGTTCCGGAATGTATTCTCCGCCCGGGGCTATGCGGCCCTGTCCGCCGAAGCGGACCTCGTCGCTGTCGAACAGATGGTTCCACGTTGACGCCGGCGGCACCAGCACGCCGTAGTCCGAGAACGACTGCGTCGGGTTGAAGTTGAACGCGAAGAGCAGATCTCCGCGAACGAACGCCAGCACCTTGTCGGGCTCGTTAGCCGCCAGACGGACCGGAGCGGACTTGAGGGCCTTCGACTTGTGCAGCGCATGCAGCATGGTTTCGTCGAAGTCGCCCAGCCCCTTGAAGCGCAGCCCCGGATCGTCCCTGAGCGACCATTGACGGCGGGCGTGCGAGTAGGAGTTGCCGTTGCCCTCGCGCGGAAAATCTATCCATTCAGGGTGGCCAAACTCGTTGCCCATGAAGTTGAGGTAGGCTCCTCCGTTCAGAGCCGCCGTCGCGAGCCTCGCCATCTTGTGCAGCGCTATGGCGCGGTTGACTTCAAGCCCGTCCTGGCCTTGGGCCATCCCGTAATATATCGCAGCGTCCGCCAACTGGAAGAAGAACGTCTTGCCGCCGACAAGCGCCTGGTCGTGGCTCTCGACGTAGCTGACGACCTTCTCTTCGCCGCGCTTGTTGGTGAGCTCGTAGTATATGCCGCCCATCGGCCAGTTGTCGTCGCTCACCTTCTCCGCGAGCTTGAACCAGAAGTCGGGCTCGCCCATGGCCATGCGGTAGTCGAAGCCTATTCCGCAATCTGCCGCAGGCGCGGCGCAGCCGGGCATTCCGCTCACGTCCTCGGCGATGGTGATCGCGCCAGGATGCGACTCGTGGATCACGCGGTTCGCCATCTGCAGATACGCCCACGCATCGTCGTCCATCGAGCCGTCGAAGTACGCGGCGTAGCTGTTGAAGTCGCGTCCGAGGCCATGGTCCCAGTAGAGCATCGAGGTGACGCCGTCGAAGCGGTATCCGTCGAAGCGGTACTCGTCCAGCCAGAACCTGCAGTTGGAAAGCAGGAAGTGCAGAACGTCCGTCTTGCCGTAGTCGAAGCAGCGGCTGTCCCACGCGGCGTGCCAGCCCTTCGGCCCTGAGTGGAAGAACTGGTAGTCTGTTCCGTCGAAGCGCGAAAGCCCGTCGCGCTCGTTCTTGACGGCGTGCGAGTGGACGAGATCCATGATCACCCTCAGCCCCATGCCGTGCGCGGTGTCGATGAGCGACTTCAGCTCGTCGGGCGTTCCGAACCGGCTTGAGGCCGCGAAGAACGAGCTGACGTGATAGCCGAAGCTGCCGTAGTACGGATGCTCCATTATCGCCATCAGCTGCACGGTGTTGTAGCCCGCCTTCTTGATGCGCGGCAGTATGCTGTCGCGAAACTCGGTGTAGCTTGCGACCTTCTCCTCTTCGCTCGCCATGCCGACATGCGCCTCGTATATGAACGGAGTGAATCCGGCGGCAGGCTTTCCGGGCTGCGGGTTCTGCCACTTGTACGCGTGGGGCGGAGCCCACACCTTCGCACAGAAGAGGTTCGTCTTCGGGTCCTGCACAACGCGCCTCGCATAGACGGGAATCCTCTCTCCGTGGCCGCCCTCCCAGCGCATCTCCAGGCGGTAGTTGTCTCCGTGCTTGATGAGATCCTTCGCGATCTTGCACTGCCAGACGTCCGAGTTAGGTATCCTGAAGCACTCGAAGCGCGGGTCGATCTTCCAGTTCGAGAAATCGCCCACGAGCCACATGCTCGTCGCGTTCGGCGCCCATTCGCGGAACACCCATCCGCCGCGCGGCTTCTTGTGGAGCCCGTAGTATTCGTGGGCGCTCGCCCAGTCTGCAAGGGACTTCTTGCCCTGCGTCAGCTCCTCGGCCCTCGCGAACGCATGGGCGGCGCGACCCTTGATCGCGGCCTCGAACGGCTTCAGGTATTCATCGTCCAGAAGATGCGGCATCGCAGACCTCCTTTTCCTTTAGGCGTAAAGATCGACACGTGTCTTGAGGAATTCGTCCTGGGCGTCTATCCAGTTCTGGAAGAGCACCCCTAGATCGCCGTCCTTGAGCGTATCGCGTATCTCGGTGGATCCGAACAGCTTGTCAAACCAGTCGTTGTTCGCGCCGAACGCCATCTTGGAGCCGTGGTGCTGAAGAAGCGCCGTGTAGATCAGCATGCCTGCCGTCACCGGATAGCAGGCGTCGGGATTCGAGAGCGTGAACAGTATTCCGTTCAGGTTCTGGCCCTTGTAGTGCCCGCCCTGCGGCGAATAGCGGTATGGACGCATCCCGACGCCGCAGCTGGCGAGACCGGGCGTGAGGTCCTTTATGAGACCCTTCTGGTCCAGCCACGGAGCGCCTATCACGCGGAAGGACATCGACCCGTCACGGTCGCAGTCTATCGCAGGATACGCCTCGGTGAACACGAGCATCGGATAGAACACCGCGCTGTCCCAGCTGCGTATCGCGGGAGACGGAGGAATGAAGTTCGGCCACGGATCGCGCACGGCGTGGTTCCATTCCTTGATCGTTATCACCGAAAGGTCGATATCGAGCTTCTCCGTGTTCTTTATCCACATCGCGCATTCGCCCGGCGTCATGCCATGGCAGAATGGAATGTCGAGAGGCGCGACGAACGAAGCGTAGGCGGGCTTGCGCATAGGCCCGTCAAGCACTCCCCCGAGCGGAATCGGCCTGTCAAGCACGACCACCGATATGCCCTTCTGCGCGCACGTCTCAAGCACGTTCTTGAGCGTCGCGAGATATGTGTAGCAGCGCACGCCGATGTCGCAAAGGTCTATAACTATGCAGCCGAGGCCGTCGAGCATCTCGTCCGTCGGATGGCGGTGGTCGCCGTAGAGCGAATGGATCGGACGGTTCCAGTACGGGTGCCACGAGCTGGCCGCCTTCTCTCCTGCCCCGACCGAGCCGAAGAAGCCGTGCTCCGCCGAAAACAGGCACTTGAGCCTGTTGGGGAACGCAGCCATGAACCTGCCGGTCGTCGATGTGGCCTGCATCGTCAAAAGGCCGAAGCCGCAATCGGTCTTCGCCATATGGTCCATAAGGGACGCGTAATCTACTTTCATGTAGTCTCCATTCGTTTAAGTTTTAGCACGCCGTCCAATGCAACGCGCATCGCGCCGATCTCGGAGGCGGTGTTCACGATAGAAGCATCTCTCGCAGCCGCGACGACGCGGTCGGACGCCGCGCCGTGCAGCCATGCGGCGGAGGCTGCGGCGACAAAGGCATCGCCCTTCAGATAGGCCCATCTCGCGCCTATGACGCCGGCCAGCAGGTCCCCCATTCCGCCAAGTGCCATGAACGGATTGCCGCTTGCGTTCTCGTATGTGCGCGACAGGTCGGCCGAGACAACAAGCGTCCTCGGCCCCTTCAGCACTACGGTCGCACCGTATCGCGCGGCAATGTCCTTCGCGGCCGAGAGCCTGTCGGCGGCGACAGCATCGCGGGATACGCCCAGCAGGCGTGCGGCCTCGCCTTCGTGAGGAGTCAATACGATCGACAATCCGGCGGAATGCCTGCACGCGCCCCGCCCACGCAGATCCGCAATTATCGAAAGAGCATGGCATCAAGCACTAACCGCCCGCCAGGACTGGAGAGGAGGCGCGAAACGATCAGCCCGGAATCTTCGCCGGTGCCGAGTCCCATGCCGACCACAGTCGCATCAGCACGCGGCGGAACGCAATCGGAGGTCAACTTGACGAACGTCGCCTCGGGCAGGATGGCGCCGGCGCAAAAGCGCGATTCATCGGGAACCACCAGCGACACAAGCCCCGCACCTGCGGCTCGTGCGCCAAGCCCCGCCATCACAGGAGCGTTGGGATATCTTGCAGAGCCGCCAACCACCGCGACAGTACCGACCGAATACTTGTCAGAATCAATCGGACGCGTCTTAAACGCGCCTTCTGGCAATGCGGACGGTATATCATTCATGGTTGAAATTATACCATAATCATCCATATGCGGTCAAATAGCCCACGCATTGAAGCGAGATACACCTTAAGGCCGTCCTTCGTGGTCGGAATCGCCGTTTCCGTGACGATGTTTGTGCGTCCGCCTTCCCTTGCCATGACGCAGACCTGCGTCTTCCGGTCGCTCACATCCATTCCGATTATGGTATAATGTCTGTTGTCCATTTGGTCCTCCTTTTTGTTGGGTGTCTTTGCACGGCCACCGTG
>Ga0265298_10000188_pt1 | contig 93637 bp, 84 predicted proteins | sample AusTroGonzalo_MG_3_FD_193486 | JGI IMG/M metagenome (GOLD analysis project Ga0265298, IMG submission 193486) | Bovine rumen microbial communities from tropical cattle in Woodstock, Queensland, Australia - Gonzalo_01 | ecosystem: Host-associated > Mammals > Digestive system > Stomach > Rumen ...
AGCGCAAAGATACGGAAAATTCAGCAGTCTTACCCACGTTTTGTTGAAAAACCGATAAAAGGATGATTAAAAACGGGTGTTAAATGGGTGCAACTTTGAAATGTGAGAAAAAGAAAAATCCCGTAAATCATCGATTTACAGGACTCTTTCTAAGGCGCTTCAGGATGGGCTTGGATTTAAGAAGATGAAATCAATAGAAATATTTAGAAATCATAAGAAACTGAAAAACAGCCAGTTACGAAAACGTATCAAATAGTTTTCAAAAGTTAAAATTTGTAAATAGTAATTGAAAAGTATACCACCATAATAATCGAAAAGGGTACCACGTGGACCAGAGTTTTACGTTATATATATGGTAGCTCAGAAGAGCGCTGTAATTGTATAATTAGTTAAAACATGGTAGACATGGACAAGAAAGAACAAATTCTCCATTACCATCGCATTGATGGTTTGAGTCAGCGGGAGATAGCCCGTAGAGTTGGTGTCAGTAGGAAGACAGTTAAGCGCTACATCACGGAGTATGAGACTTTGGCGCAGGCAGATCCTGAGGATGGGATTAACATGTGCTTGGCCAGTGAGCCTAAGTATCCAACCCGTAAGATTGAGCGTACTCGCTTGACGGAACCCGTGTGTGCAGAAATTGAGTATTGGCTCAGCGAAAATGCGAAGCGCAGGCTGAGAGAGCAGTGGGGATATCTCTCCTACCTGCGAAGACTGCTCGAAGAGGAGGTGACGCAGCGAAGGGAAAAGAGCAAGATCACGCGCATACACAGGGCAGACTTCCCTCAAATGAAATACCTCGAGGAGCTCCAGCGTGAGGAGCTCCCCCTGGAGGGACAGATGCTACTGCCGGAGGTGGAGACACTGGAGTTTATCAAGGAAGGGAGAAGTATCGTCATGTATGGCAATCCTGATACAGGCAAGACACATATCGCCATCGCACTAGGCATCAAAGCATGTCTTGAAGGATACTTGGTTTTCTTTACGTCCGTGCCACGTTTGCTTACACATATCAGGGAAGCGAAGACGGAGAAGACACTGAGGAATCTGGAGATTAAGTTTGAACGCTATGACCTCGTTATATGTGATGAACTCGGGTATGTCGGCTTCGACAAGGAAAGTGCAGAGATGCTCTTCAATCATCTCTCATTAAGGACTGGAAAAAAGTCGACTATCATCACGACGAACCTGCCTTTTACCAGGTGGGAGGAAGTGCTCAAAGATAAAGTTTTGTGCTCCGCACTGGTAGACAGACTGTGTCATAAATCATACCTCGTCAATATGACTGGTACATCATATCGTATTAAAGAAACAAAAAAATATATCAGTAATAAGTAATGTATAACAAACTTTTTATACCTTTGCAGCACTCAGTCGAAGTGGTATACTTTTAAATTATTATTTGGTATACTTTTACGTTATCATTTACAGGTTTGTTGGGACAATTCAGAAAATACTTAATGCAGGATTTGATATTATTCTAACAGCTGACCATGGTGGCGTTCCGTCACAAGCATGGGGCAATCTCTCATCCCAAGAAAAGGCTGCACTATATGAGATGGGTAGTAGAGGACTGCGACATCTGATTTTTAATAGCCAGTCCACTATGCAGCATTTCTTAGAGTCTCATCAAGACATTATAAACGACTGGTTAATTCATGGTGATTGTGTCGTCTGGAGAAACAATAAGTGTTTCGGAAATGACAATTGTATCACACATGGTGGAAGTCACATGTTGGAACTACTGGTTCCACTGGTAGCAATAAAAAGATAAAGAATGGAAGCAAAAATAGGTATAAATCAAAGAATTCCCATCGAAGCTATCGAACTGGCCGTCAAAGCTGTGCTCGAGGACCGATATGACAACGAGTATGCAGCAGAACTGGCAAGGATGGAATATAGTGGAGAAAACAGAATCAAGAAAGCCGTTAACATTATCAACAGGCTTACGAAGAATAATGTATTGATGCCGTTTCTTAAAGAAAACGAGAAGGAAGTTAAAATGGCATTGAAGAATCCTAATGACCGAGGCATGATATGCATTGCTTTAGTAAACGCAGCATACCCATTCTGCTATGATGTCACTGCTTTGTTGGGCAAGTATTTTCATGCCCAGAAAGAAATTGGGTCTCCTCTCATCACTTCAAAACTATCAGCAAAATATGGCACAAATCGTTCGTTGCCTAATGGGCTGTATTGCATATTGCCCATGCTTATTGAAGCTGGTTTCATGACAAGGCCACGCCCAGGTTTTTATCAGATGACACATCTTGTTCCTCAAACAGAGATGGCAAAGACGATTTATCAGAAATCATTTCTCGTTAACAACCCAATGCTCAATGAGGGATACCAATTCTCTAATCACTTTTATTTTGAGTTTATTTGAGGAAACTCTCTATGGTTATCTTTTGCAGCAAAATATATATCTTCGAAAGAAAGAAGAGGAGTAAGCCCCTCTTCTTTTCTTCTTAACGCTCTTTACGCACGCCCTTAAAAGGTGTCCCATCTTGTTTGACATCCATAAACTGACCATTTTCGGCATTTCTTTTCACGTATAATCCTGTTCGTGGATTAAATACTTGAGAACGTTGTCGAACGGCTCCAATGCGATGTCCATCTCCGATTGGTGCATTCTTTGCCATAATGCTCTTCATTATATACTTCTTCGAATTATTCAGCCGAAGAAACACTGAATTACCACTAATTTGATAAGAGTTTGTTTATTTCACGCTCCCACCCATCTCGGTGTATAATACGTTCTCGCTGGAGATGGCTATTTAGTATTTCACCTTTTGATAGTTGTGAAAACTGCTCCCAGTTGTTCTCGAAAACATATGTTGCATTTCCATTAAGGAGATGTTCCAATAAAAAAATATTTTTAGACGGGAAGCCAAAAACTACATATCCTCTAAATCCACCAGTACCTATAGCAATGCTTTCGGGATGATATTTGTTTATACTCTCAAATGTATAACGTTGTCTCAGTCTTTGCATCGGTCCGTGTAGCTTGATACCATCTGATGGAATTCTTGACCATGGGTAATCGCCAGCGGGCAATATTTCCCAATTTACTCGACGTATAGGAATGTCTTGAAATGCTATTTGTTGTTGGGAGTTTAGAATATCACAATTCCCAAAATACTCTAGGAAAAGATTGATAACATGTCGATTGTATTCCTCTTTTTCTGAAGTGTGGGTAAGTTGCTCAGAAATTACAAATAAATCGTTATTAATTTCCTTAATGAAGAATTCTGTCTCTGGTGCATCAATAATTTGGCGATGGTATCGTTGGTATGGAATGTCCACGTAATGATAGTTGCCATGCCAGTCTTTGATGCATATTTCTCGGTAACGTGTTTCTTTAGGAAGCGTCTTGATTGGTATTTCCTTCCCGTTTACATTATAACGTGACACAGGACCAATGCTTCGACCAAGAATCTTAATTCCTGGTCGAAGATTGGTTGGTAATCCAATAGTCTTTAGCTTGTCTTGTTCTACTTCAGAAACTTTTTTTGCGATATAGAATGTTGATCCATGATGAATACCAGTTAGATGCATATCTACATTCCTCACTCTTTTATTTTCTATCATATAACATTGTTATTTAATAATAATTAATAAATAATTATAAAACTATCGTGGGGAATTTTGTGCAATGAATTACTTTCATTACCTTTGCAGGACTTTACAGAAGTCGCTGTGAATATCGGCGCTGATGTCTTCCCCAAGGCATTATCATTTGGCCCTTGACTACCCCCCATAGTTTTGGGCCTTTTTGCACCGAATAATTCCGTTACATTTTATTTTCCTCTTTCATCTTTCTCGCATTTTCACGTTTAAACATTTTGTAAACAATACCATTTAACTCTATATCTAACTCATTCATACGAGTTAAATCAAACATAATTGTTTTGTTTCTATAATCAAAACCTAATGCATCAAACAAATACTGAGTTGCCAAATAATAGTATTTCCCAGAAGTACATACTTTGAATGCATCATTGTCATCGATATCAGTCACTATCATATACATAGCACTGTCCGCGTCGTCTTGGGCAAATTTGATATATTTCTGCGTGGAGAAATCAAGCTTGTCACTTGTCTCTTCTGTAAATCCTAGCCTGCCAGTTGCTTGTATTGTGGCTTTCAGCTTCGTTTTGTATTCACTTGCCTTGATAATATTAATCATATCTCATATTTTTCTGCAAATATACGCAATATTTGTTGTATTTCCAAATATTTTAGCAAAAATCTTACTTTTATGCGATTTCTTTTTGATTCTCTTTTGGTTTTCTTGCACAGTCTGATGGGGATTGTGCGTATTTCTGTCTCGAGAAAGCGTTTTCATTAAAGAAGTATTTTCCAAAGACTTCTCCCTCGTTGTTAGATGCTCGTGTCTTACCTTATGGACAAACTGTAGTTGTGAAGATATCCAATCTATGTATATTACTTTTTTGTTTGTCGGGTCTGTTGACAGTTGAAATCCCATAGATGTTTTCAACTTGTCAACGTTAGAACTTGACAACGCTCTGCAAAGATTATCTTTTGCAGAATCTTTTGATTGGAATTCTGCAAAGTTATGGGTGCAAGCCCTATATAAAGTATGAAATTGGGTGCAAAATGGGTGCAACTTTGAAATGTGAGAAAAAGAAGAGTCCCGTAAATCATCGATTTACAGGACTCTTTCTAAGGCGCTTCAGGATGGGCTTGAACCAACGACCCCCTGATTAACAGTCAGGTGCTCTAACCAACTGAGCTACTGAAGCAGGTTTTGCTGTTAAGCGGGTGCAAAAGTACGGCTAAAAATTGAAACTACCAAACTTTTCAGCGAAAAAATTCAAAGAACCCTTATTTTTTTGCAAAAAAGGATGGAAAAAGTGTGATTTCTTAAGAGAATCGTTTAATTTTGCAGTTGTAATTAAATACAAAAAGGAATATGAAAAGATATATTGTGCCAGTGCTGTTGCTGTTGGCTGTTACGTTGACGGCTTCTGCGCAGAAGAACAAGGATCATAACTTCGAGGTGGCGAAGCATCTGGATATCTTCAATCAGGTGTATAAGAACCTGGAACTTCTGTATGTGGACACGCTGAACCCAAAGGAGACGATTGGCACGGGTATCGCTGCGATGCTCGCCAGTCTGGATCCGTATACGGAGTTCTATGCTCAGGACGAGACCAAGAATCTGCGGATGATGCTGACAGGTAAGTACGCTGGTATTGGCGCATTAATCCGGAAGCATCAGAAGCTAGATCGTATCGTTATCGATGAGCCTTACGCTGGTATGCCGGCTGCTGAGGCTGGCCTGAAAAAGGGAGATGTGATCCTCAGCATCGACGACTCGATAATGACTGATAAGCCTGTGGGCTATGTCAGTGACCATCTGAGGGGTGAGCCAGGCACGAGTTTCCTGTTGAAGGTGATGCGTCCATCGACGGGCAAACTGATGAACTTTAAGATTACTCGGCGGAATATCAAACTGCCGGAGTTGCCTTATTATGGTATCCAGGACGGCACAGTCGGCTATATCAACCTGAACCAGTTTACCGAGGGTTGTGCAAAGGAGATGCGTCGTGCTTTTATCGACTTGAAGAAACAGGGCGCCACTTCGCTTGTCCTCGACCTGCGTGGCAATGGCGGCGGTTCGGAGCAGGAGGCTGTCGACATTCTGAACCTCTGGCTCCCGAAGGGTATTACCGTCGTGGATAACCGAGGAAAGATTAAACAGGCGAGCAAGGAGTATAAGACCAGGATGGAGCCACTCGACACGGTGATGCCGATGGTGGTGCTTGTCAACAGTGAGACGGCTTCGGCCAGTGAGATTACCAGTGGTGCCATTCAGGATCTTGACAGAGGAATTATATTAGGTACACGCACATACGGAAAAGGTCTGGTGCAGGTCCCTATCGATCTGCCTTATAACACGAACATGAAGGTGACCACTTCGAAATATTATATCCCGAGTGGGCGCTGCATCCAGGCGATCAACTATAAGAAGGGCAGTGGCGGTTATAGGGAGCATATCCCCGACTCGCTGACAAAGGTCTTCTATACAAGGAATGGTCGTGAGGTGCGTGATGGCGGTGGTATCATGCCTGATGTGGAGCTGAGAGCCGACACGATTCCCAATATCGCCTTCTATCTTTCCGCCAGCGGACAGGACTCGACGGAGGTGATGTTCGATTATGTGGTTGACTATATCGCCAAGCACCCGACGATAGCCTCTCCAGCGGAGTTTCATCTGACTGATGCCGAATGGCAGGAATTCAAGGAGCGTGTTATCAAGAGCGGATTTACGTATGATCCTGTCAGCAGGAAGCAGTTCGAGCAGTTGGTGAAGACGGCGAAGTTTGAGGGCTATTACGATGATGCCAAAGCGGCCTTTGACGAGTTGGAGACGAAGCTCAGTCACGATGTGGCTTTCGCCTTGGATCGTCATGAGCAAACGCTTCGTCAGATCGTGGAGTCGGAGATCATCTCTGCCTACTATTATCAGGCTGGGGCTATCGAGGCAAGCCTTGGCTACGACAAACAGCTGAAGGAGGCCATCCGTTTGCTGAAGAGTCCTGAGGAATACAAGAAGATACTTGCTCCGCAGAAGAATAAGGAAACCTCGTCGATTATCGGAATTGGGGAAAAGTCGGCAGGAAATATCACTTTTCAGCCGAAAATGAGAGAAATCTACAGTGTGATAGCATAAAAAACAGCTAAATATTTGGCAGTTAACGGGAAAATGCTTATCTTTGCACCCGTTCAGCGGAATGAGAGGCTCGGAGGAGTCTCTCATTTTCGATATTAATAAGTATTAGATGATTAATAAGGAAACTATTCAAGTATTGACGGAAGAGTGGTTGCAGGGCAACGACTACTTCTTGGTAGACATCAACTTCGGTGCTGATGAGAGAATCGTGATTGAGATTGACCATGCCGACGGTGTGTGGATTGAGGATTGTGCGGAGCTGAGCAGGTTCCTGCAGGAGCGTCTGGGTGACGAGCTTGGGGACTTTGAGCTCGAGGTGGGCAGTGCCGGCCTGGGGCAGCCGTTCAAGGTAGAGCAGCAGTACGTGAACCATATCGGTGATACGGTGGAGGTGCTCGGACAGGATGGCAAGAAGATACAGGGCGTCCTGAAATCGGTTGACGGCAAGAATTTCACCGTTACCGTGCAGGAGAAACAGAAGCAGGAAGGGAAGAAACGTCCCGTCTTGGTTGATGTGGATAAGACTTTCTCGATGGACGAGGTGAAGTATGCGAAGTACCTTCTGACCTTTAAGTAAGGGTGAGAAGATTGAAGGAAGAAAAATAATAAAACGAAATAAAGTAATGGCAACTAAGAAAGATGTGAAAGGCCCCTCGATGATCGAGACCTTTCAGGAATTTAAAGAGACCAAGAACATTGACCGTACAACACTGGTGAGCGTGCTGGAGGAAAGCTTCCGCAATGTTATCGCTAAGTTGTTTGGCTCTGACGAGAACTTCGATGTGATTGTGAACCCAGACAAGGGCGACTTCGAGATTCACCGTAACCGTATTGTGGTGGCCGATGGTGATGTGCAGGACGAGAACAAGGAGATATCCCTGACTGATGCACAGAAAATCGAGCCCGACTATGAGGTTGGCGAGGAAGTGAGTGAGGAAGTGGAGTTTGCTAAGTTTGGCCGCCGTGCCATCCTGAACCTCCGTCAGACACTGGCCTCGAAGATTCTGGAGCTTGAGCATGACTCTCTCTATCAGAAGTACAAGGACAAGGTGAATACCGTAGTGAGCGGTGAGGTGTACCAGATCTGGAAGCGTGAGGTGCTCCTGATGGACGATGAGGGTAATGAGCTCCATCTGCCGAAGAGTGAGCAGATTCCTGCGGACAACTACCGTAAGGGTGAGACGATCCGTGCCATTGTGAAGGAGGTACAGAACGAGAACAACAACCCTCGTATCATCCTCTCACGTACTAGCCCTGTCTTCCTCGAGCGTCTGCTGGAGGCTGAGGTGCCTGAGATCAACGATGGTCTGATCACCATCAAGAAGGTGGCTCGTATGCCGGGTGATCGTGCGAAGGTGGCTGTAGAGAGCTATGACGAGCGTATCGATCCGGTAGGTGCTTGTGTTGGTGTGAAGGGTAGTCGTGTACATGGTATCGTCCGCGAGTTGTGTAACGAGAATATTGATGTGATCAACTACTCATCGAACGTGCAGCTGTTTATCCAGCGTGCCCTCAGTCCTGCCAAGGTATCAAGCATTACTCTCGATCAGGAGAACCGCAAGGCAGAGGTGTACCTCCAGCCCGAGGAGGTGTCACTGGCCATTGGTCGTGGTGGTATGAACATTAAACTGGCTTCTATGTTGACGGAATACACGATTGACGTGTTCCGTGTAGTCAATGAGAATGAGGCCGACGAGGATATCTATCTGGACGAGTTCTCTGATGAGATTGACCAGTGGGTTATCGATGCCATCAAGGCTATCGGTCTTGACACAGCTAAGGCTGTGCTCAATGCTCCACGTGAGATGCTGATCGAGAAGGCCGATCTGGAGGAGGAGACTGTCGACCATCTGCTGAGCGTGCTCCGTGCGGAGTTTGAGTAATTATCAATTATCAATTTCAATTTTCAATTCGAATAAATGGGAGTCAGATTAAATAAAGTATTAACAGAACTGAATATTGGACTTCAGACAGCCGTTGACTTTCTGAAGACCAAGAAGAGCCTGGGCGAGATCAAAGACGATGCGAACGTCAATACCAAGATCTCTGACGAGCAGTATGAGGCACTCGTCAAGGAGTTCAAGGGTGATAAAGACGTGAAGACCCAGGCAGGGATGATCTTCCCGAAGAAAAAAGAGAAACCCAAGAAAGAGTTCCACTCTGAGCCTGTGGCAGAGGTGAAGGAAGAGCCCCGGCAGACATTCACACCGCTGGGGAAGATCGACCTGAGTACAGTCGGAAAGCCGATTGCTAAGAAGGAAGAGCCTCAGGCTCCGAAGAGTGAGCCTGTTGTGCCTCGTCAGCCAGAGCCTGTGGAAGAGGTGAAGGTTGCTCCAGAGCCCGTCGTTGTTCCAACAACGGAGCCGGAGCCTGTAGCTATGCCGGAGCCGGAGCCTGCGTCTCAGGAGGAAGTGAAGTCACCTGCCGTATCTGAGGAGTCAGAGACTTCAGAGTCTTCCACCTCTTCGCTCTTTAAGTTGAGAACAGAGCAGAAGAAGGGGCCCAACCTTAATGTCGTTGGAAAGATTGATCTCGATTCTCTCAACCAGAGCACACGTCCGAAGAAAAAGTCAAAGGAAGAGCGTCGTAAGGAGCGTGAGGAGAAACAGGCTCAGATGTATGGTGCCAACGGTGAGAAGCGTAAGCGCGAGCGTATCCATGGCGGTAAGGAGCGTGTCGATATCGAGTCGGCAGCCAACCAGGGCCAGGATAACAATGGCAAGAATAAGAAAGGCAAGGGCAAGGGTGGTAACCAGAACTTCCAAGACAATGGTCAGCAGGGCGGCAAGAACAAGAAAAAGAACCGTCCCGTGAAGCCGTTGGAGGTGGATGATGAGGCTGTAGCTCGTCAGGTGAAGGAGACACTGGCCCGTCTCACTTCAAAGAACCAGAATAAGAAAGGTGCCAAGTATCGTCGTGAGAAGCGTGATGCGGTGGCAGAGCGCATGCAGGAGGAGATGGAGTCACAGGCAGCAGAGAGCAAGGTGCTTAAGCTGACCGAGTTCGTGACTGTATCAGAGCTTGCTACCATGATGAATGTTGGTGTCAATCAGGTTATTGGCACTTGTATGTCTATCGGCATCATGGTGTCTATCAACCAGCGTCTTGATGCAGAGACCATTAATATCGTGGCCGAGGAGTTCGGCTTCACTACAGAGTATGTCAGTGCTGAGGTACAGGAAGCCATCACAGAGGAGGTTGATGACGAGAACGATCTGATCAGTCGTGCGCCAATCGTGACCGTGATGGGTCATGTCGACCATGGTAAGACCTCTCTTCTCGACTTTATCCGTAACACGAACGTGATCGCCGGTGAGGCTGGTGGTATCACACAGCATATCGGTGCCTATAACGTGAAGTTGAAGGATGGTCGTCAGATTACCTTCCTTGACACTCCGGGTCATGAGGCCTTCACAGCTATGCGTGCCCGTGGTGCCCAGGTGACTGATATCGCCATTATCATCATTGCTGCCGATGACTCGGTGATGCCTACCACGAAGGAGGCTATCGCCCATGCACAGGCAGCCAATGTGCCGATGGTTTTTGCTATTAATAAGATCGATAAGCCGGGTGCTAATCCTGATAAGATCCGTGAGGACCTGGCCAACATGAACCTGCTCGTTGAGGAGTGGGGTGGAAAATACCAGTGTCAGGAGATCTCTGCCAAGAAAGGTATGGGCGTCGACGAACTGCTGGAGAAGGTGCTGCTTGAGGCCGAGATGCTTGACCTGAAGGCTAATCCTAATCGTAAGGCCACTGGTTCTATCATCGAGTCGTCACTCGACAAGGGACGTGGATATGTGTCGACCGTCTTGGTGTCAAATGGTACACTCAAGGTGGGTGATGTCGTTATCGCAGGTACAGCTTGGGGTAAGGTCAAGGCGATGTTCAATGAGCGTAACCAGCGTGTCGAACAGGCAGGACCAGCTGAGCCCGCTATCATCCTAGGTCTGAACGGTGCACCTACTGCTGGTGATTCCTTCCATGTGATGGAGACAGAGCAGGAGGCTCGTGAGATTGCCAACAAGCGTATCCAGTTGCAGCGTGAGCAGAGCTTGCGTACCACGACGAAGCTTGGTCTCGACGAGTTGTCACATCGTATTGCTCTTGGTGAGTTCCATGAGTTGAACATCATTGTAAAGGGTGATACTGACGGTTCTATCGAGGCTCTCAGCGATTCGTTCATCAAACTCTCTACTGAGAAGGTTCAGGTGAACGTGATCAACAAGGCTGTGGGTCAGATTTCGGAGAACGATGTTATGTTGGCATCGGCTTCTGAAGCTATCATCATCGGTTTCCAGGTGCGTCCTTCTGCTGATGCCCGTCGTGCTGCAGAGCGCGAGGGTGTTGAGATTAATACATACTCTATCATCTACGATGCTATCGATGATGTAAAGTCGACGATGCAGGGTATGCTCGACAAGGTGAAGAAGGAGATCATCACTGGCGAGATTGAGGTGAAGCAGGTGTTCAAGATCTCGAAGGTGGGTACTGTTGCCGGTGGTCTGGTGACCGAGGGTAAAGTTCACAACAAGGATAAGGCTCGTGTGGTGCGCGATGGTATTGTCATCCATACGGCTCCAATCGATGCCCTGAAGCGTTATAAGGACGACGCGAAGGAAGTGGCGACGGGTCTGGAGTGTGGTATCTCACTTGTCAACTTCAACGATATCCAGGCAGGTGATATCCTTGAGACCTTCACCGAGATTGAGGTAGAACAGAAACTTTAATGGAAGAAAAGAAGAATGAGTTTGTCCGTCAGGTGGCTGAACAGAAATACGAGTTCGGATTCACCACGGATGTACATACGGAGATTATAGAGAAGGGGCTGAACGAGGATATCGTTCGGCTCATCTCTGCTAAGAAGGGGGAACCCGAGTGGATGCTCGAGTTCCGCTTAAAGGCTTTCCGCTACTGGAAGGAGCAGACGGAGCCTACGTGGGGACATGTGCATGTGCCTCCCATCGATTATCAGGCCATCAGCTATTATGCTGACCCTATGGCCAAGAAGCCTGCAGGTGATGGGAAGATTGACCCTGAACTTGAGAAGACTTTTGACAAGTTGGGTATTCCTCTTGAGGAACGGTTGGCACTTTCTGGTAATACGGCTGTCGATGCTATCATGGACTCGGTGTCGGTGAAGACGACCTTCAAGGAGAAACTGCGTGAGAAGGGTGTCATCTTCTGCTCTATCGGTGAAGCTATCAAGGAGCATGGTGATCTTGTGCAGCAGTATTTAGGAACGGTGGTGCCTTACAAGGATAACTTCTTTGCAGCTCTCAATTCGGCTGTATTCAGCGACGGATCGTTTGTGTATATCCCCAAGGGCGTGCGCTGCCCGATGGAACTGAGCAGTTACTTCCGTATCAATGCAAGGAATACGGGACAGTTTGAGCGCACATTGATTATTGCCGACGACGATGCTTATGTGTCTTATCTGGAAGGATGTACGGCTCCGATGCGTGACGAGAACCAGTTGCATGCTGCTATTGTCGAGATTATCGTGAAGGATCGCGCCGAGGTGAAGTATTCGACTGTTCAGAACTGGTATCCTGGTGACGAGAATGGCAAGGGTGGTGTGCTTAATCTGGTGACGAAGCGAGGAGATCTGCGCGGTGTGGACTCGAAGCTCTCATGGACGCAGGTGGAGACAGGTTCTGCCATCACATGGAAATACCCTTCGTGTATCCTGCGAGGCGACAACTCTCAGGCAGAGTTCTATTCAGTAGCAGTGACGAACAACTACCAGGAGGCTGATACGGGTACGAAAATGATTCACATCGGCAAGAACACCAAGTCGACCATCATCTCAAAGGGAATCTCTGCTGGTCATTCGCAGAACTCATACCGAGGACTGGTCAGAGCGGCCTCTACTGCTGATAATGCTCGTAACTACTCGTCGTGCGACTCGCTGCTGTTGGGCTCTGATTGTGGTGCTCACACCTTTCCTTATATGGATGTACATAACGACACGGCCATCTTCGAGCACGAAGCAACAACCTCAAAGATCTCTGAGGATCAGTTGTTCTACTGCAATCAGCGTGGTATTCCTACTGAGCAGGCTGTGGGACTTATCGTCAACGGTTATGCAAAGGAAGTGCTTCAAAAGCTCCCCATGGAGTTCGCCGTCGAGGCCCAGAAACTGTTGTCTGTGTCATTAGAAGGTACGGTAGGGTAAGAGAAAAAATATAAAAGGTAAAATAATGCTTGAGGTAAGAAATCTACACGCCAAGATTGGTGATAAAGAGATATTAAAGGGCATCGATCTCGTGATTAACGATGGTGAAACGCATGCTATCATGGGCCCCAATGGCTCTGGTAAGTCTACGCTGAGTGCGGTGCTCGTGGGCAATCCGCTCTATGAGGTGACAGAGGGTGAGGCGTATTTCAATGGTAAGAATCTGTTGGAGATGAAACCGGAGGATCGTGCTCATGAGGGCCTGTTCCTCTCGTTCCAGTATCCAGTAGAGATTCCTGGTGTCTCGATGACCAACTTTATGAAGGCGGCCATCAACGAGAAGCGCAAATATCAGGGACTGGAACCTATGAATGCTGCGGAGTTCCTGAAACTGCAGCGCGAGAAGCGTAAGATTGTAGAACTTGACTCCAAATTGGCTAACCGTTCTGTGAACGAGGGCTTCAGTGGCGGTGAGAAGAAGCGTAACGAAATATTTCAGATGGCGATGCTCGAGCCGAAGCTTTCTATCCTCGACGAAACCGATTCTGGTCTCGATGTGGATGCTATGCGTATTGTGGCAGAGGGCGTGAACAAACTTCAGACGCCAGAGACTTCCTGTATCGTTATCACCCATTACGACCGTCTGTTGGAGATGATTCGTCCGCAGTATGTCCATGTGCTCTATCAGGGGCGCATCGTGAAGACTGGTGGTCCTGAACTCGCTGTTCAGATTCAGGAGCATGGCTATGATTGGATTAAGGAGGAAATAGGTGAGGAGTAATCTTAATTGAGAATTGAAAATTGAGAATGATGAATACTCCGAGTGAGAAACAATACATCGAGTTATATGAGCAGGCACGGGAGGTGATTTTCTCTCATGCTACTGATGCCATGAATGCTGTGCGCGAGCAGGCCTTTGAAGACTTCCGTAAGCAGGGCTTCCCATCTAGGAAGGTGGAACGCTATAAATACACGGATATCCAGAAGCTCTTCGAGCCAGACTATGGTGTCAACCTGAGTCGTATCCAGATTCCTGTCGATCCTTATGAGGCCTTTCGTTGCGATGTTCCTAACCTGAGTACAAGCCTCTATTTCGTGGTGAACGATATGTTTTATCGCGACGACAAGCCTAAGGGGCATCTACCTGAGGGTGTTATCATAGGTTCTCTTCGTGATTATCCAGATCTTGTGGCTATGTATTACACGAAATTAGCCAGAACCAACGAGGATGCCATTACGGCTCTCAACACGATGTTGGCGCAAGATGGTATGCTGGTTTATGTACCGAAGAACGTGAAGGTCGATCGTGCCATTCAGGTTATCAATATCTTGAAGGCAACTCCTCAGAACGCTCAGCGTCAGGTCTCTGATTTGATGGTAAACCGTCGTGTGCTCATCATCTTAGAGGAACATGCCGAGATTAAGATGCTTTTCTGTGACCATGCGGCTGATGATCGTAACTTCCTTGCTACACAGGTCATCGAGGCCTATGTGGGGGAGAACGCATCGCTTGACCTCTATTGTATGGAAGAGACACATGCTAAAAATGCCCGTGTGAGCAATGTCTATATCGATCAGCAGGCAAATAGCCGCGTGAACCATAATGTTATCACCCTGCATAATGGAATAACCCGTAATAAGCTTGATTTAACGTTTTCTGGTGAGGGAGCCGAGTGCCAGTGCTATGGCTGTGTGATTGCCGACAAACAGCAGCATGTAGATAACAATACGCTCATCATGCATAAAGTGCCTCACTGCACCTCGAACGAGCTCTATAAATATGTACTTGATGATGAGGCAACGGGAGCCTTTGCCGGACGTGTGCTTGTGGAACATGTGGCGCAGAAGACCAGTTCGCAGATGACGAATCAAAACCTCACTGCTACCAAACAGGCGCGGATGTATACCCAGCCGATGCTGGAAATTTATGCCGACGATGTGAAATGTGCCCACGGTTCTACTGTCGGACAGCTTAACGATGCGGCGCTTTTCTATATGCGTCAGCGTGGTATATCACTCGAGGAAGCGAAGTTACTGCTCCAGAATGCCTTTATCAATGAGGTCGTTGACAAGATGCAGCTCGAACCACTTCGTGACCGTCTCCATCATCTGGTGGAGAAACGTTTCCGTGGTGAACTCAACAAATGCTCCGGCTGTAAACTCTGTAAATAACTATGTATAATATAGGTAAGATACGCGAAGATTTCCCGATCCTGTCGAGGGAGGTATATGGTAAGCCACTGGTATATCTCGACAATGCGGCGACGACACAGAAACCGCTCTGTGTGCTTGATGCCATGCGCGATGAGTATATGAATGTGAATGCGAACGTGCATCGTGGTGTGCATTATCTGTCTCAACAGGCTACCGACTTGCACGAGGCCGCTCGTGAGAGGGTACGTGGCTTTATCAATGCTTCGAAGGTCGAGGAAATCGTTTTTACTCGTGGAACGACGGAAGCGATAAATCTTGTGGCGAACTCGTTCTGCGAATCGCAGATGCAAGCAGGTGACGAGGTAATCGTTACGGAAATGGAACACCATTCGAACATTGTGTCATGGCAACTTCAGGCGATGAAACGGGGGATTATCGTTAGGCATATCCCTATTACGGATGATGGTATTCTCTGTCTGGATCAGTTGGAATCGCTTATTACGGATAAGACCAAGATGATAAGTGTTGCCCACGTGAGCAATGTGTTGGGTACTGTGAATCCTATTGAGAACATCGTGAAGATTGCCCATGCACATGACATCCCTGTGATGGTGGATGGTGCACAGAGCGCGCCCCATTTTAAAGTGGATGTGCAGGCGTTGGACTGTGATTTCTTTGCTTTCAGCGGACATAAGATGTATGGGCCTACGGGCATTGGCGTACTATATGGTAAGGAGCAGTGGCTAGAGAAACTGCCACCGTATCAAGGAGGTGGTGAGATGATAGATAAGGTGACATGGGAGAAAACAACCTTTGAACGCCTACCGTTTAAGTTTGAGGCTGGTACACCTGACTATGTAGCAACGCATGGATTGGCAAAGGCCATCGATTATATTGATTCCATAGGCTTCGAGGTTATACAACAGCATGAACAGGAGTTAACACGTTACTGCATGGAACAGTTTCAGACCATTGAAGGTATGAGGATATATGGTCCTATGGATATGTCGCAGAAAGATGCGGTTGTCAGTTTCAATGTGGGTGAGATTCATCACTTGGATATGGGAACATTGCTTGATCGTTTAGGTATTGCAGTTCGTACGGGTCATCATTGCGCTCAGCCATTGATGGATCGCTTGGGTATCAGTGGCACTGTTCGTGCCTCTTTCGCCCTTTATAACACGAAGGATGAGGTCGACATTCTGGTGGCTGGCATCCGTCGCGTGGCTCAGATGTTTTGATGGAAGCATAGAATAAACAAGGTATGTTGAAGAGTCATTTTTATGAAGGAAAGGTTGAGGCCGGTTGTGATGAGGCAGGGCGTGGTTGCTTGGCAGGTAGTGTATATGCTGCTGCAGTAATTCTGCCAGAGAACTATCAGAATGATCTGTTGAATGACTCGAAGCAGCTTTCAGAGAAGAAGCGATATCAACTTCGTGAAATTATCGAGCACGATGCAGTGGCTTGGGCTGTTGGCATCGTTACTCCTGAGGAAATCGACAAAATCAACATCCTTAATGCATCGATCATGGCCATGCATCGTGCACTCAACCAACTTAAAGCGCGTCCTGAGGCGATCATCGTCGATGGCAATAAATTCAAGCCCTATAAGGATCCTGTTGATGGAAAGCAATTGCCTCATACTACTATTGTAAAGGGCGACGGTAAGTATCTGGCTATAGCTGCAGCAAGCATCCTGGCCAAGACATATCGTGACGACTATATGAACAAACTGGCAGAGGAATATCCACAATACGATTGGTTATCAAACAAGGGTTATCCCACAAAGAGACATCGTGAAGCCATAAAGCAATACGGCGTTACACCTTACCATCGCAAGAGCTATAATCTGCTTGGAGATGGCCAGTTAAGTATCGATTTTGGAGATTTCTAAAATATTCAAACACCATACAAGGGGACTCGTAAAGAGTCTCCTTGTATGCTTATTTGCGGTTTCTGAGATCACTTTTTGACGCGCTTGGCTTGCGCTTTTTGGTAGGCTTTCAGTTCGGCAGGGGTAGCGAGCCCCATCTTGCAACGGAACTCCTGACGGGCACGACGCATCTGTTCTAAGAATCGCTCGCTGGTGTGCAGACGGGCATAGGCGGCGCTAGCGGCCAAGCGGGCAGCGTCTATATCACTTTGCCAGTGGGCACCAACAATCACCCGACTTTCGCCATACATATAACCACGGGCCAAAATGGTGTCAGCACGATCCGGATTGATCTCAGAGAGCAGTAGGGCTGAGCTCCAACCAAGCAGCGTATGGCCTGATGGATAGGAGCCATTTGTGCGCAGATGTGGCTCATCAGCAGGGTAGAGTGTAGGCTCGTTGAATCGCATGAACGGGCGCTTGCGCATGTAGTAGCGCTTGGGGATGGTACAGATACTGTCGCATGTGGCAGTTCCCTCGCGCAACACCTTGTAAATCTCAGGTGTTTCTTCCTTTGAGATTTTTAGGCCAAAGGGCTCACTGAACTCACGGATGATACAATCGAGCCCATACACAGCATCGCGGATGGCAATGGCAGCGCGCTCTTTGTTGTTACGCATATCTTTACCCCAGAAGTACTGCATGATATCATACGCAAAGTGTGGACCAACAGTGTCGGGTGGGGCTGGACACCATTTCAGCATGTCGGGCATTTCGCTTGTTGTGAAATAAGCATCGACTGGTGACTTGTCACTCTGTGCCTGAGCACTAACGGCTGCAATAATCAAGGCAGCCAGTATAATAATCTTCTTCATATTGTTTGTATTTTAGTTGTGATTAGAATTTTACTTGGAAGCGGGTTTCGAGTATAGAAACTTCGTTGTCAGCATAGTTTGCACGACCAGTAACCTTGGTATATGAAGCGCGGATACGCCAAATCATATACTTGTTTACATAATAGTTGTAAGCGATTGTCCAGTCGTTGAGATAGCCACCATGGATACCAGCCTTGGCATCAGAAAGTGAGGTGTAGTTGTACTGGAACAGCAGTTCCATAAAGCCTGCATCGGGTGTGTCAATACCGCCATCATTCATTGTGTATTTATAGCCATCGCCCTTGATCAGACCGCGAACAGTAACATAGGCACCACTGCCTGTAAAGGCGTCGAGATTGTTGCGACGGGTGATGCGATTCCAGAAGTACTGACCTGCCATGGCAAAACGCCCTTTGGAGAAAAGAATCTCGGGGGTGAACTTAAACATAGTCTTTGCATCGGTTATCTGGGCCTGTTGAGCCTTGATCTTCGCTACGCGGGTGGGCCAATTGCTTGAGAGGGTGAACTGCTTGTGCTTCAGTTCTTCATGGGCGTCGTACCGTGCTCCCTCAACACCACCGCTGATACCCACGTGAAGCAGATGACCACGCTCTACATGTGGGTGCCAAACCAATCGTGTCAGGGCTCCAATGGCCTCACTACCTGTTACGTTGGTGTTCTGTTTCATGGCGTCAGGCTCTACCACGCCACTTACTGTAGCAAGCACTTTAGGACTCGTGTATTCATACATCATACCAATCATACGGTCGTCGTTAAAAGCGGCGTTGCTCTGTGGCTCTTCCATCGTTTCCTTGAACGAAGAGCTGGTACAGCTTTGGTATCCGTACTGATGGATGAAATATCCGCCACGCACGAAGTTCTTCTTGTTGAAATTGTATTGTACCCAGACATCCTTCATGTTCACTTTTCCATAGGCATAACCCATGTCAATCTTACCCTTCCATTGACCATAGGTGAAACCTACGCCAACACGCATGTCGGGGATACCAACACCCGATTTCAACTCGTCATCTTGATGTAACGGGTTGAGATAGGCCGCATCAAAAAGTATGCGTCCTGAGGGTTTTACCTCGAGCTTAGGCTCGTCTGTTACTTGTTGTGCTCTGCTAACGAGACATGTCAAGATGATTGTCAAAAGGAATCCAAAACGTCTCATAATCAATAAATTGTTAGTTATTGTTGGCAAAGATAAGAAATAAATATGAAAGGAAATATGAATTGCGATTTTTTTTCGTAACTTTGCACCGCGAAAAAAGAAACGTACGTTTAAATTAGTAATAAGATTATGGCAAAGAAAGCTCTATTGATGATTCTCGATGGATGGGGAATCGGTAAGCATGGTAAGGGTGACGTGATTTTCAACACACCGACGCCTTTCCTCGATTTGTTAACAGCCACATCGGCTCACTCTCAGTTGCAGGCTTCTGGCGAGAACGTAGGTCTGCCCGACGGACAGATGGGTAACTCTGAAGTGGGTCACCTTAATATAGGTGCTGGTCGCATCGTTTATCAGGATCTTGTAAAGATTAACCGTGCTTGTAAGGATGGTTCTATCATGGAGAATCCGCAGGTGAAGGCTGCTTATACCTATGCTAAGGAAAACAACAAGAAACTGCATCTGATGGGTCTGACATCTGACGGTGGCGTGCACTCTAGTCTTGATCATCTTTATAAACTAATCGAGATTGGTAAGGCTTACGGATTGAAAGGTCAGGTGTTCGTGCACTGCTATATGGACGGTCGTGATACCGATCCGCACTCCGGTAAAGGATTTATCGAGCAGATTACCAAGGTCTGTGCTGATAACGATGCAGCCATAGCTTCGATTGTTGGACGCTTCTATGCCATGGATCGCGACAAGCGCTGGGAACGTGTAAAGGAGGGATACGACCTGATTGTCAACGGCAAGGGTAAGCAGGCTACAGATATGGTACAGGCTATGCAGGAGAGTTATGACGATGGTGTGACGGACGAGTTCGTTAAGCCAATCCATAATGCCGGTGTGGACGGTTGTATCGAAGAAGGCGACGTGGTAATCTTCATCAACTTCCGTAACGACCGTGCCAAGGAGATGACCATAGCCTTGACACAGGAAGATATGCCTGAGCAGGGCATGAAGACCATTCCTGGCTTGCAGTACTATTGCATGACTCCATACGACGCAAAATTCAAGGGTGTAAATATCCTTTTCCCAAAAGAGAACGTGGAGAACACGCTTGGTGAGTACTTGAGCAAGCAGGGCAAGAAGCAGTTGCATACTGCTGAGACAGAAAAATACGCTCATGTAACGTTCTTTTTTAATGGTGGACGTGAGCAGCCATATGAGGGCGAGGATCGTATTCTTGTGGCTTCGCCGAAGGTGGCCACTTACGACCTGAAGCCGGAGATGAGTGCTTTTGAGGTGAAAGATAAACTCGTTGCTGCTATCAATGAGGCTAAGTATGACTTTATTGTGGTGAATTTCGCCAACGGCGACATGGTGGGTCACACAGGTATATACAATGCTATTGCTAAGGCTGTGTGGGCTGTGGACAACTGTGTACGTGAGGTCATCGAGGCGGCTAAAGCTAACGACTATGAGGCTATCATCATTGCTGACCATGGTAATGCTGATAACGCCATCAATCCCGATGGCACACCTAACACCGCTCACTCGTTGAACCCCGTTCCTTTCATCTATGTAACCAATAATAACTCGGCTACTGTTAAGGATGGTCGTTTGGCCGATGTTGCTCCCTCAATCTTGCACATTATGGGTCTGGAGCAGCCTGCCGACATGACTGGTGAGAACCTGATCTGCGACAATAAATAATGAATGTTCAGATAGAGCCAAGCTGGAAACAGCATTTACTTGGTGAGTTCGACAAAGATTATTTTGTCGGACTCACCAATTCTGTTCGTGCGGAATATAACCAATATACCTGCTATCCACCGGGCAAACTGATCTTCAATGCCTTCAATCTCTGTCCGTTCGACAAGGTAAAGGTGGTGATTATTGGACAGGATCCCTATCATGAGCCGGGGCAGGCTCATGGATTGAGTTTCTCTGTACAGGATGGTATTATGTTCCCTCCCTCCCTCCAGAATATCTTTAAGGAAATACAAGCCGACCTAGGTACGCCTATTCCCACGTCGGGCAATCTGACGCGCTGGGCTGAGCAGGGTGTGTTGTTGTTGAATGCCTCGCTGACTGTTCGTGCTCATCAGGCTAACAGTCACTCTACATTAGGCTGGCAAAAGTTTACGGATGCTGCTATCCAAGCCTTGGCAACCCAACGTGAGCATCTGGTGTATATGCTATGGGGTGGATATGCCCGTTCAAAGGCTTATATGATTGACAAGAACAGCAACCTAGTTCTTGAATCTGTACATCCCTCTCCTCTGAGTGCCAATCGCGGCGGTTGGTTTGGGCAGCACCAGTTTTCCCGCTGCAATGCCTATCTTGAACAGAACGGTAAGACTCCGATTATCTGGTAATTATCATTGTTAATTCTCAATTGGAAAAGCTTCCTCCCATACTCCAAGTCGGTGATGTGCTACTCTCTTCAGAGATTCTGACGGAGAAGTTTTGTTGTGATCTCAGTGCTTGCAAGGGTGAGTGCTGTGTGGAGGGTGATGCTGGTGCACCGGTGTCGATAGAAGAGGTAATGGCTATTGAGGCATGTGTTGATACGGTATGGGATGATCTCTCTGCTTCGGCGCAGGCTGTCATAGACAAGCAGGGTGTAGCTTATACCGACCAGGAAGGCGATCTTGTAACTAGTATTGTCAATGGTAAGGACTGCGTGTTCACCTATTATGACAAGATAGAAATGACACAGAGAGATGGTTCTTCTTGCGTCGTACATGGTTGTTGCCTATGTGCATTGGAGAAGGCTTACAGGGCAGGGAAGACTCATTTCTGTAAGCCTATCAGTTGTGCCCTCTATCCCATTCGTGAGAAGAAGATGGGGCAGAATCTCATTGGCTTGAATTACAACCGATGGAAAGTCTGTAAAATGGCTGTTGCCAAGGGCGTTCTGGAAGATGTCCGCCTATATCAGTTCCTTCGTGAACCGCTAATCCGACGTTTTGGAGAGGAATGGTATCACGAATTGCTTGAGATGGTTGATGAATTGAAGCGACAGGGGTATCTATGACTTTCGGTATTCCGAGGGTGGCATACCCACATGTTCCTTGAAATATTTGCCTAAGAAACTCTGATTGGGGAAATTCAGTTCCTCTGCAATTTCTTTAATGCTTTTTGTGGAGTCTTTCAGTAAGACACGTAACTCCAAGGTGACGTAATTATCGATCCATTCGTTGGGCGTGCGTCGGCTGACACTCTTCACTGTCTCCGACAGATACTTTGGCGTGATACATAACTGTTGGGCATACCAGCCTACACGGCGTTCCTGCTTATAATAGTTTTCTACCAGTTTAATGAATTTTGTGAAGATAACATCTGCTCGTGATTGCGGCTTGTGGTCCTGCTGTACCCGATAGATGACATTGCTCAGGTCGTAGAACATCGCTAGGATCAACGTCCGAATCAGATCCTTCCGGAAATGGTTGCTCTCGTCGCCGATTTTCTGTTTGATGGCTTGGAAGTACCTTTTGAAGGTATCAATCTCCTTGGGTTCTAGTCTGATGACGGGATGCTGTCGGGAGAAGAGAAATAATGCGCTGACGTCACTCACATTTTTGATGATTTCTCGGTAGAAGTCAACCGACATGATCATGCACAATCCTTCCATATCGGGAGAACGTTGATAATTGTCCACGACATGTCGTTCACTGACAATGAGGATGTCCCCAGGACTGATCACCTGTTTCTGTGTGTCGAGTTGGTACATCACTTGTCCTTTGGTACAGAGACCGATGAGGATGAAGTTCATTCGTCTTGGTTCTGTCGGCATCGGTGCCTCGTTGATACGTTCGGTCAGCAGAAGATCGTTGTCGAGATAGGCTGACTCACTCCATGTCTTGACCTTGTTCAGGTCGGTTTCTTTGATCTGTACTTTTACCATGTTTTGATGTTTTTGGTTTCACCAGCCTTCAGCCTGATGGTTCTCTCTATACCATTATATAAAAGGGAGACGAGGCCATCGTTCTTGGCCTTGATGGTACAGTTGTGAACCTTGCTGTCCTTCCACTCGAAACAGAGTTCATAGCCGCCGCGGGCACAGAGACCGCTCACATAACCGTTTTTCCATGCCTTAGGACATGCGGGCAACAATTCGATTCTGTTGCCAACACTCTGCATCAGCATTTCACAGACGCCAGCTATACCACCGAAATTCCCGTCTATCTGGAAGGGAGGATGGGCATCGAAGAGGTTGGGGTAGGTACCTCCGCTGCGGCGGCGATCCGGGCCTCTGTAGTTGTCGGGTGATACGTATGTCAATAGTTTCTGATAGATATGGTAGGCTTGCTCGGGCTTGTGCAGACGAGCCCATAGGTTGATGCGCCAGCCCGTGCTCCAACCTGTAGTCTTATCGCCCTTGATTTCAAGGGAACGCTCACAGGCCTTTAACAGTTCGGCTCCAGAATCTTCAATTAGATGATTACCGGGATAGAGACCGATGAGGTGGCTTTGGTGACGATGCTGCGGGTCCCAGTCGTCCCAGTCGAAGTACCACTCGTTCAAATCACCCAGATGACCGATGGTGTAGGGATGAAGACGGGCTAGTGTCTGTTCCATCTCCTTATTTTCCAATCCGAGAACCCTTCCGGCAGCGATGGTGTTAAGAATTAACTCGCGGATGATGGCGAGATCGGCCGTACCACCATAGCAGGTCATGCCGTGATAACCCTTATCGGTCTTGTATTCATTTTCAGGCGATGTACTGGGTGCTGTGATGAGTTCTCCGGACTGTTTGGGGTTTTCGATGAGCCAGCGTAGGCAGAATTGTGTTGCGCCTTTCATCAGCGGATAGGCTACCGAACGCAGATAGTCCTTGTCCTGGGTGAACAGGTAGCGCTCCCATAGGGTATTTACGAGCCAGGCACCGCCGAGGTTCCAGTTGGCCCATTCTGGCTTCTCGTTTTTCTCACCGACGGGGTTTGTCATGGCCCAAATATCACTATTATGACTGGAGCACCATCCCTCATCAATGCCGTAGTAGTTCTTTGCGGTATACCGACCATTTTTGGCGAGGGCATCAATGAAGCCGTTAAGCGGCTCAGCCATCTCTGCCAGGTTGGCCACGAAGACGGGCCAATAGTTCTCTTCGAGGTTGATGTTCACCGTATAGTTACCGCGCCAAGGTGACCAGAGATGTGGCGTCCATAATCCTTGTAGGTTAGCGGGGACACCAGGCGTACGTGAGCAAGAAATCAGCAGGTAACGTCCAAATTGGAAATAGAGTTCCTCGAGATATCTACTTTGACCGCCACCGTCAGTATAATTTTTCAGAAGGTCATCGGTATTGCCGAGGTATATGGATGTTTCGTCTTTATCGGAAAGACGAATCTTCATCCGATCATAGAATGTCTTATAATCGGCAAGATGACGCTCAAGAAAAACATCAAAGCTATAGTTTTCTGTGTGCCAGATATCATCTATTACATTGTTCAAATAAGGAGCTCCTTCGCTGACGGGGTGCTTGTCGAAGCCATTGAAACTGGTCTCGTTGACAATATAGATGATTGCTTCATGGGCCTTGCTGATGATCAGTGATGAATCACTGGCTGTCACCTCTCCGTCGGTTTTAGCTTTGAGAATGGTACAGAAATGGATGCTCTCCTGAGGGTCGCCAGTGGCATGCCCTGTCATGGTGAGTTGATGGTTTTGACAGTTTGCTATTGCCTTAACCTTATGGGGTATCTGTGCTGTCAAGGAGATGCGACAGTTGACATCGCCTCTGAGACGAATGGCGATGAGCTTGTCGGGATGTGAAGCGAAATACTCTCGTTCAATGGTTTTACCATTACGGATGTAACGGTCACGAATAATTGCGCTGTCGATATTGAGGCTACGGTGGTAGTCGCTTACTTTACCGGGACTAAGATCTTCGATGTGTAGTGTGCCGAGAGGTTGGAAATGCTGGCTGTTGGGTCCTTGCACGTGCAGTTGCAGTGAGTCGGCTAGGGCATAGTCTTCATTAAATAGGGCCTCACGGATTCTTGGAATCCATAGGTGAGCATCGGCATCAAGATTTTTGTCTGTGGGCTTTCCCGTCCACAGGGTGATATCGTTCAGAAAAATGATATTGTCATGGATACCGCCATAGACTAGAGCACCGAGCTTGCCGTTGCCTATAGGCAACGATTCCTCGAAGAATTCTGCAGGACGGTTGTATCGTAAAACCATCGGGGACTGTTCTTGGGCTGTCGTAACTAAGGCGACAGTCAGGAGTGACAGAAACAGAGTTTTTCTCATGATAATCGTTTTTAGTCTCTAATCGCTTGCAAAGATACGGAATTTTTGTATATTTGCAGCATAAAACCGAAAAAACAAAACCTATGCAGTCGATCAGAAATCTCAATGATATGATTGTTTTCCTTCAGCAACGGGGTGACAGAAAACGCGTCGCTGTGGTATGTGCAAATGATGCTAGTACCCGTTATGCTTTAGAGAAAGGTCGTGAGATGGGATTCATTGAACCAATCTATGTCGATGGTGACGATAAAGACGAGTGTGCTCGTCGGGCTGTGGCTCTGTGTAAAAGTGGAGAGGCAGATATTCTCATGAAAGGTCTCATCAATACTGATATTCTATTGTGTGCTATATTGGACAAAGAGAATGGCATTCTCCGTCCCGGTCATGTGTTGACGCATGTGGCTATGGCTGAGATCCCGAAGTACGAGAAATTGCTGTTCTTCACTGATGCTGCAGTGATTCCTGTGCCAACTGAGGCGCAGCGTCGTCAACAGATTCATTATGTCAACTATGTCTGTCATGCCCTTGGTATTGAGGAACCGCGTATTTCATTGATCCACTGTGCCGAGAAGGTTAGTGCGAAAGTCTTCCCTTATACCGTCGACTATCTAGAGATTATCGCAGAAGCGCAGACGGGAGCATTTGGGCGTTGCATCATTGACGGACCGTTGGATCTGAAGACATCGCTCGATTCCGTAAGCCTGCGTGAGAAAGGCATCCGTTCCGTTATCGACGGACGAGCAGATGCGCTGATCTTTCCAGATATAGTGGCGGGTAATGTGTTTTATAAGACACTGACACTCTTTGGCTATGCTAAGACGGCTGGTGTTCTCCAGGGAACGCAGTGCTGTTGCGTGTTGCCCTCGCGTGCCGACAGTCCCGACTCCAAGTATTACTCTCTGGCGTTAGCGGCCATCTAATCAAAGAAAAACATCATGTAATCCTTTCTGTTAATAAGCTACTAACAACGATGAAGATTCTTGTGATCAATCCTGGTTCCACCTCTACGAAACTTGCCGTCTATAACGACGAGAAACCGGTTCTGTTGCGGACAATCGTTCATACGCCAGAGGAATTGTCTCAATTCGATGATGTGCTCGAACAGCAGAATTATCGAAAGCGTCTGGTAATCGACGAGGTAAGACGAGCGGGTATCGCAGTTGTGTTTGATGCTGTCATCGGACGTGGTGGATTGGTGAAGCCGCTAGAGGGTGGGGTCTATGAGATTAATGATCTGATGATTCAGGATACCCATAGTGGTATTGCTTTGCATAACCATGCTTGTAATCTGGGGTGTTTGATTGCGCATGAGATTGCTTCGGAGATTTCCGGTTGTCGTTCTTTTATAGCTGATCCGGGCGTGGTAGATGAATTGAATGATTATGCTCGTATCTCGGGTTCACCGTTGATGAACCGCATTTGTATCTGGCATGCCTTAAACCAACGTGCCATCGCTCGGCGCTATGCCGCTGAAATTGGCCGTGAGTATGAAGATTTGAACCTGATAGTCTGTCATATGGGTGGCGGCATTTCTGTCGCAGCTCATCAAAAGGGAAGAGCTGTTGATGCGAATAATGCCCTTGATGGTGAAGGCCCGTTTTCGCCCGAGCGTGCAGGCAGTCTGCCTGCTGCAGACTTGATTCGCCTTTGTTTCAGTGGAAAGTACAGTGAGAAGCAACTTCTGAAACGTATTGCGGGTAAAGCCGGTCTTAATGCACATCTTGGTACGAACGACGTGCGTGAGATAATCCGTCGTATAGAGGAGGATGGCGACAGACACGCAGAATTGATTCTTGATGCGATGATCTATCATGTAGCGAAGAATATTGCGGCAGAAGCGGCTGTTCTTTGTGGAGAAATTGATGCAATCTTGCTGACGGGTGGTCTGGCTCGCTCAGAATATGTCGTCGGTCGTCTACGTCGGCGTATCGGTTTCTTGGCCCCAGTCTTCTGTTTCCCAGGGGAAGATGAAATGGAGGCTCTCGCTCTTAATGCTCTTGCCGTTCTTCATGGGAAGCGTCAGGCGAAGGAGTATCGATGAAGATAAAACCCCACCCAACGGGCAGCGCCTGCGTGGGTGGGGTCGTGAAAAAGTATTTAATGATTAATATTATGCGTCGATGTTCGCATAGGTTGCGTTCTTCTCGATGAACTCGCGGCGTGGCTCTACATCGTCACCCATCAGCATAGAGAAAATCTCGTCAGCCTCTGCGGCATTTTCGATGGTCACTTGTTTCAGTAGACGGTTCTCTGGGTTCATGGTGGTCTCCCACAACTGCTCAGGATTCATCTCTCCGAGACCTTTGTAACGCTGCGTGTGGAGTGCTTTATCATCACCGTTGCCAGCCACGTACTTGTCTATGAATGCCTGACGTTGTTGTTCTGTATAACAATATTCAGACTGCTTCTTATAGGTACATTTATAGAGTGGTGGTGTAGCGATATAGAGGTGACCGCCTTGGATTACCTGTGGCATAAAGCGATAGAATAGCGTCATGATCAGCGTGTCGATGTGTGAGCCATCGACATCGGCGTCGGTCATGATGATGATTTTATCGTAGCGCAACTTGTCAATGTTTGCCTCACGGTCGCCTTCGCCTTCAACACCGAAACGCACACCGATTGATTGGATGATGTTCATCACAGACTCGGCCTCGAATACACGATGCCATTGTACTTTCTCCACGTTTAGAATCTTTCCGCGCAGAGGTAGGATAGCCTGGAAATGACGATCTCGCCCTTGTTTGGCAGAACCACCTGCAGAATCACCCTCGACGAGGAATATCTCACACTCCTTCGGGTCTTTGTTTGAGCAGTCGGCCAATTTACCAGGCAAACCGCCACCCGTCATCGGGTTCTTGCGTTGTACGCTCTCACGGGCCTTGCGAGCAGCGATACGGGCGGTTGCAGCAAGCACCACCTTGTCACACACCATTTTAGCCTCTCTCGGATGCTCCTCGAGATAATTGGTCAGCGCCTCTCCGACAGCCTGCTGTACAGCTCCGGCCACCTCGGAGTTTCCGAGTTTGGTTTTGGTCTGACCCTCAAACTGGGGCTCTGCCACCTTGATGGAAATGACGGCTGTCAGTCCCTCGCGGAAGTCGTCACCGGCCAACTCAATCTTCGCCTTTTCAATCTGTTTCGAGATATTGGGATCCTCGTCGGCATATTTCTTCAGGGTGCGGGTTAGTGCCATACGGAAACCCTGAAGGTGCGTGCCACCTTCGATAGTGTTAATGTTATTAACGTAGGAGTGGATATTCTCGCTGTAGTCTGTATTGTACATCACTGCCACCTCAATGGGTACACCTTGTTTCTCTGTCTTCAAATAGATGACATCGTCGAATAGGTGGGTACGGTGACGGTCTACATAGCGCACGAACTCCTTCAGTCCTTCCTTAGCATGGAATACTTCTTCCTTCAGGTTGCCGTCTTCGTCGGGACGCATGTCCTTGAGTGTGATGGTGATACCGGCATTCAGATAGGCCAATTCACGCATACGTTTGGCGATGATGTCGTATTTATATTCGGTGGTGGTGAATATGGAACCATCAGGCCAGAACTGCTGACGGGTACCTGTTTTGTCTGTATCGCCAACAATTTTCACGTCGTAGAGGGGCTTGCCTTTCTCGTATTCCTGCTGGTAGATATGGCCGTTGCGGAATACCTGTGAGAGCATATGAGTGGATAGGGCATTCACACAGGATACACCCACACCGTGGAGTCCTCCAGATACTTTATAGGAGCCTTTGTCGAACTTTCCTCCAGCATGAAGCACGGTCATAACGACCTCGAGGGCCGACTTATGCATCTTTTCGTGCTCGTCAACAGGAATACCACGACCGTTGTCCTGTACGGTGATAGAGTTATCTTCATTAATGGTTACTTCAATATGCGTACAGAAGCCAGCCATCGCCTCATCGATAGAGTTGTCGACGGTCTCATTGACCAGATGGTGGAGGCCTTTTTCGCTGATGTCGCCGATGTACATCGCAGGACGTTTGCGTACGGCTTCGAGGCCTTCGAGCACCTGGATGTTACTCGCGGAATAGTTTTGTTCTTGGTTCAGTTGTTCTTCTGTCATTTTTTCAAATGTTCACTAATTGATATCAAAGACAGTGTGGTCTGTCTATGCATAATTTTCTGCAAAGGTACTAAAAAGAAATGAGATTAACGAGTCTTTATCTGCTAAAAAACCACAAAAAACAAAAACTCCCCTCCCAAAGGGAGGGGAATTGTTGAAAGGGGAAAAATAAACGGATCACCAACTTTCGTAAGTGATCCGTATATGCCAGTTTTAAAATGATTATCCCAGCTTGTTAATGTGCATAGCAAGGCTAGACTTCAGGTTTGCGGCCTTGTTCTTGTGGATGACGTTGGTCTTTGCCAACTTGTCAAGCATCTTCTGAACCTTCGGGTATAAGGCGACAGCCTCTTCCTTGTTTGTCATAGCGCGCAGTTTACGCACAGCGTTACGCATAGTCTTTGCGTAGTAGTGATTGTGAAGTGCCTTCTTCTTGTCCTGACGAATTCTCTTCACGGATGATTTGTGATTTGCCATTTTTAATTTTGATTATTTATTATTAATTTAAAGCTTATGGGTCTTACGTCTCGAGGACTGCCCTGGGCGGACTCGGAATATTGCTATCCGAATCCTCCGTCACCTTATCCCTGATGGCAGGTAGCACTTGGCTGTGCAGATGGCGGATTTAATCGTAGTCCCTAGGAGAGTCGAACTCCTCTTTAGAGAATGAAAATCTCTCGTCCTAACCGATAGACGAAGGGACCATAGTCGTCAAATGCGGCTGCAAAATTACATCAATTTTTCCAATTGACAAAATTTTCTTTAGGAAAAATGCCAAAGAAGCCGTGGAAATTGCTGTTTTTTTGTATTTGGTCGATCTTTTTCTAGGATTATCGGCGTTATCTGTAGCTTTTTTCTTAACTTTGCATCGTATGTTAACGAAAACTCAGGCTGTTGTGCTTCATGCGCTGAAGTATGGTGAGACGCGGATGATTGTAGATGTGTTCACCAGAAGTCACGGTAGACTATCGTTTATCGTCAGCATCCCAAAGTCGGTGAAGTCGAAGGTGAAGAAACAATTCTTCCAACCACTGACAATGTTGGATATCGAGTCTGACATCCGATCTAAGGTACAGTTGCAGAAATTGTCGGACGTAAGACTTGCCTATCCCTTCATGACCATCCCTTTTGATGCGTGTAAACTTTCCATGTCTTTGTTCGTGGCGGAGTTTCTCTATTATGCTTTACGGTCGGAACAGCAGAATGTGCCTCTCTTCGATTATATGACACACAGCATCCAGTGGTTGGACAATCAGGAGAGTAACTATGCCAATTTTCATCTAGTGTTCCTGATGCGACTCTCTCGTTTTCTAGGGTTCTATCCGAATTTGGATAACTACCAGGATGGGTGTTATTTCGATTTGAGAGAGAGTACATTCATGACTTATCCACCTGTCCATCGGGATTTCTTGGAGCCGGAAGATGCTGCGAGGATTCTGCGGATGATGAGGATGGACTACCCGACGATGCACCTTTACCGATTATCGCATCAGGATCGTAACAGATTGTTAGAGGTTACGCTCAACTATTATCGACTTCATCTTGCTGATTTTCCAGAACTGAAGTCTTTATCAGTCCTACAGGAGCTATATCAATAAATAGAGAGGAGACAGATTCACATCTGTCTCCTCTTTCCGTATACCTAACGTATACATTTTAAAGGTATGTTTAAGCAAATTTAATCGTGCTTTGGATGGGCTCTTGTGGGTCGCTAGGGAAATTTTCCGGGATGGTTGTCTCGTCACCGCTTGCCTGACTATTGATGCTCTCCAGAATCTCACGGGTGCGCTTGTAGGTCGGTGTTGATTCAACAGCAGATATGACATCGTCGTTATCCAGATCTTCTGGACGGAAGAGATAAATGTTTGGACGACGCTTATATCGCTTGGTCGCACCTTCACCGCCGTAGTAGCGGTTACGACGGTCTTGACGTTCAGCGGCTTTCTCCTGTTCAGCAGCGATGCGGTTGATATCCTCTTGACTATGTTTTTTCAGATGCCCGTTCATCCCGTCGACATTCTCAATACCAAAACCAGTGGCCAGAATGGTCACTTTCACCTTTTTGCCAAGTTCCAGATCCGTGGCAAGCCCCCATTTTATCTCAAAGTCGTTGCCGAATTTCGCCATGAAGTCGTTTACGTCGTTCATCTCTTCCATCATCAAGGATGTCTGACCATCCTTGGAGCCTGCAAACGAAATGGAGAGTAAGATCTTCTTGGAGTTGAAGATGTCGTTGTCGTTGAGTAGTGGAGAGTTCAGAGCGTCGTCGATGGCTTTTCTTACACGTCCCTCTCCTTCTCCGTAACCTGTCGACATGATAGCTACGCCACCATCCTTAAGCACTGTCTTTACGTCGTTGAAGTCGAGGTTAATTAGCCCGTGTACTGTAATGATTTCTGCAATGCTCTTGGCGGCTACGCTCAGCGTGTCATCAGCTTTACCGAAAGCATCGAGAACTGACAATTCGGGATAGATTTCACGGAGACGTTCATTGTTGATGACGAGCAGGGCATCGACATGCTTCGACATCTCCTCCACACCGTCGAGTGCTTGATCAATCTTACGGTCGCCCTCGAAACGGAAGGGGATGGTAACGATACCGACAGTGAGGATACCCAATTCCTTGGATATACGGGCTATAACAGGAGCCGCACCAGTGCCAGTGCCGCCACCCATACCGGCGGTAATGAATGCCATACGGGTGCCATCGCTAAGCATATTACGGATATCCTCAATACTCTCCTCGGCGGCTTGACGCGCTTTCTCGGGTTTATTGCCGGCTCCAAGCCCCTCTTTGCCCAGTTGTAGATGAACAGGCACAGGCGAGTCGTTGAGTGCTTGGTTGTCGGTGTTGCAAAGCACGAATGTAACATCATGGATGCCTTCGCGATACATATGGTTGACGGCATTGCCACCACCACCGCCGACACCGATTACTTTGATAATGCTATGTTCCTTTTCCGGTGCTCCGAAATCCAGAATCTCTATGCTGTTGTTTTCGCTCATAGTTGTATATTCTAAACTGTAAACATAAAACTCGAAACTCTCTTATTCCTCCTCGACAATAGTTCTGCCAAACTGCTTGAGGCTCTTCAATGCCTTATTCCATATGCTGTTCTCCTTACGGATACGTTCCTCTTCCTCTTTCTGCCTGAATTCCTCCTCGCGTCTGATGCGGTCTTCCTCTTCCTGTTGGCGACGTCTCTCCTCTTCTGCTGCTTTCTTTTCGGCTTCCGTGCGGATAACACCAGCGGGGATATCGGTGGCTTGACGAGCCGGTCGAAGGTCGGCTGGTCGTTGGTCGACAGATTTCTGTGAGCCGAACAGGTCACCATTAGGATCGACGGCATTGCCGGCGCAATTGATGTCGCCTTTTGCCAACAGACCGAGTACGGTGTTCATCATGCCATTGTGAATCTTGATGTCTTCGTTATTGGAGATAATGGTCTGCGTCACGAATCTCGCAATGCGGATCTTCTCGATATGAGTGTGGTTGGCAAAGGCCTTCTCGATATTGATCAGGTTGGAACCGCCGCCGGTAAGGATGATACCGCCGAGCAACTTATCGTAATACTCAGATGGGATCTGATACCATACATTCTCAATAATTTCTTCTAAACGGCCCTCTACTATCTCAATGAACTTGCGGCTCTCTACCTGACGTTCCGGGTCAATAGAGTACTTTAGGTCATTATCGATGTCGTTATTATCTGTGAAGGCAGATGCGTACTTAAGTTTCATGTGTTCTGCATCACTCTCCTCCATCTGGAGGGTGGCAATATCTTTGGTGATATTATTGCTGCCTAAGGGGATGACAGCCAGATGGCGAAGGATATTCTTGGAATAGACGGAAACCGTGGTCGTATCTGCTCCTAAGTCAACGAGGGCGCAGCCCGAGCGTTTCTCGGCTTCTGTCAATACACTGTCTGCCAGAGCTAACGGGGCAAGGTACATCTCTGCTACGTTGATGCCTGCAGTCTCAAAGCATTTATTAAGGTTCTTATAAAAGGCCTTCCTTTCCAGGATATTGAGGAAGTTTCCTTCCAGATGTGTTGTCTGGATGCCAACAGGGTCGAGTTGTAGCTGGCCACCAACCTTGTATTCTTGAACGGCAGCGTCGAGAATCTCCTGATCCTGATAGGTCATGTTACGGTTGGCATCCATCAGTTCGATAACCATCTCCTGAGTGACGATGGTCTCCACGGGCAGATCTTTGGAGACCACATTTTTTACACCACGGATAGATTGGCCGCCCACGCCGACATATACTTGGGTGATTTCCGTCTTCAGTTGGGTTTCCAACTTCTTGACAATGTTGGAAAGGCATTGAGCGGTCTTGTCGATATTGTAAACCACTCCCTTACGGATGAATGCGGAAGAATCCTCTTTTACTACAGCTAGCACTTGGATGCTGCCGTCGAGATTCTTCTGTCCCGCGATACCGGTCATTTTGGATGAACCGAGTTCAATAGCTACGATAAATTCCTTTGCTGCCATCTCTTCTATGATTATTTTTATCTATTATTTTTCTTGCAGATAATCTGGTTGTCAAATTCCACACTGATATAGTGGTATTTGTTCCATCCAGCCTTATTTAGACCATAAAGATAGAACTTACGCAATCGTTCCAGTTTCTTGTCGATATGGTTGGGGACACCCAAATAGATAATATGATCTCCGATACGCGGAACCATCTCCATCGAGCCGTCCGATAAAATGTAGATTTGTACAATCTGGTTCTTCCAGAATTGATTCTGAAGAATGTGGTTGGCAACCCGAGTCAGTGTGCCTTGCGCGTATTTGTGACTGATTGCTCCTGTGGCGATGACCAGATCCGTGACATAGCGTGTTTCAGGCATCATATTGCCGTAAGTGTCTACGTAATAACTCTCGCCATTGCCAGCCATCACCCGGACGACGGGTATCCGTTGTTTAACGTCTATGCATACATGACCGCTCTGTGTTTTGTAGCACTCGGCCTTCTCAATGAATGGACTTTTTTGCAGAGCCTCTTCTATACGTCGTGGACTGATATTCTCCATGGGTTGCGACAGTGGGTATATATTGTCGTGTGACAGGAGATTCTTGATCTCAGCTGTTGTCAGAAATCCGTTCACGAGGTTTTCTTTGATATCAATCTTCACCTCCGAACACTGCGTGGCCTTCACATCCGGTTTATTAAACGCGGTGACGGCCAGTAGCAGATAGGCGGCAATAGCGATATCGCACACGACGAGAATGGTTTTCTTCCAGTTGATAGACATTAAATATTTGACGTTTATGACAATTTACTTTCTAACATTTTTTTGATTTGGGGCACCTGATTGTCGAGGTCACCGGCGCCAAGAACAATAAGCACTTCGAAGTTGTGGGTTTTCACATAATCGAGCACCTCGTCTTTATTGATAATTTCTTTCTTCACCCCTTTACGGAGGTTGTCGTATATCAGTTTTGACGTGACTCCTTCAATGGGCTGTTCACGCGCTGGGTATATCTCTGTGAGTACAACTTCGTCAAGTAAACTCAGAGCATCGGCAAAATCCTTGTAGAAGTCACGGGTACGTGTGTAGAGGTGTGGTTGAAAGATCGCGGTAATGTGTTTATCGCGGTAGAGCTCTCTGATGCTCTTGGCACTCTGATAAATCTCTTTCGGGTGATGAGCATAGTCGCTGAGGAAGACCAGATGGTCGGTTTTGATCTTGAAATCGAAACGTCGGTCCACACCACCGAATGTCTTCATGCCATTTCTCAGCTCCTCGGCCGTACAACCGTTCAATTGTGCCATGGCCATAGCGGCGATGCCGTTTTCGATGTTGATAGGCACGGGTTGGCCCAGTTGTATGTCTGTTACGTTTTCTATAGGTGATATGAAATCAAAAATGATTTCTCCATGGCCAATGCGAATGTTCTCTGCATGGAAATCTCCTTTGTCAAGACTGTAGTCGTAGAGTCTTACACCTTGCTGGATATGCTCCTTCATCTCCAGATTGCGGTGAATGATCAATGCTCCTCCCGACTGAATCAGTTCTGTGTAGTGGCGGAAACTCTCAAGATAGGCTTCTTTAGTACCGTAGATGTCGAGATGGTCAGGGTCCGTTGAGGTAATGACGCTCATCCAAGGACGTAGCCAGTGGAAGGAGCGGTCAAACTCGTCGGCCTCAATGACCACATAGTCGGAGTCGGAGAGGATATAGTTCGTGCCGTAATTCTTGGATATGCCTCCGAGGAAGGCGTTACAGTCCAGATGACTCTGATGCATGATATGGGCACACATCGTCGAGGTGGTGGTCTTACCATGGGTGCCGGCAACGCAGAGCCCCTTATGAGCCTGTGTCAGAGTCCCGAGTACTTGTGCTCGCTTTTGGATTTCAAAACCATTCTCTTGGAAGTAGCGGAGTTCCAGATGATCAGCTGGGATGGCTGGCGTATAGATAATTAAACAACAATCTTGTCGTTTACAAGGTTGGGGGATTTTCTCAATATCCTCCTCATAATGGATGAGCATACCTTCTTTCTCCAACTGAAGTGTTAAGTCGGAGGGAGTTTTGTCATAGCCAGCTACGACAAGTCCTTTTTTAAGAAAATAGCGAGCGATGGCGCTCATGCCAATACCACCGGCTCCTACGAAATAGACTGCTTTTATCTGATTCAGTTCCATATTGCTAGATAATAGATGTTATAGTGGCATCATGCCTCTGCCAACTTGATGACTTCTTTGGCGATGATTTCGGCAGAGTCGGGTAGCGCAAGTTTCAGTACGTTCTGGCTGAGTGACTTCAACTTGGCTTCGTCATTGACTGTTCTGATGGCCAAATCCAGCAGGCAGCCGGGCGCATCGGCATCTTTGACGTAGATGGCCGCATCGCGGGTAGAGAGCGCTAATGCGTTCTTGGTTTGGTGATCCTCGGCAACATTCGGACTAGGTACAAGAATCACGGGTTTACCAATTAGGCAGAATTCTGAAATGCTACTGGCACCGGCACGACTGATGACAAGGTCTGCAGCTTTGTAGGCTGCTCCCATGTCGGTGATGAAGTCAGTAACCTTCAGGTTTGGGAGATCCTCGCCTTTCAGACGAGTTCCTGAATAGGACTCACCTGCTTGCAGTCTCTCGGCAATCTCTGCGCTGTAGTACTTTCCTGTCTGCCAGATGAACTGTACATCTGTTGACTTGATGAGATCCAGATGCTGGAGCACGCTCTCGTTGATGGTTCTGGCTCCCAGACTACCGCCTACTAAAAGGATAGTTTTTTTTGTGGGGTCAAGCCCCAGGCTCTTCAGTGCTTCCTCACGGGAGAGGGTGGTGTCAAGCAGGGCTTGTCGTACGGGATTACCGGTCATGATGATCTTTTCCGCAGGGAAAAACCGTTCCATGCCATCATATGCCACGCATATTTTTTCTGCCTTCTTGGCGAGCAGTTTGTTGGTGACCCCCGCATAAGAGTTTTGCTCCTGAATGAGACATGGAATACCCATGGCAGCAGCTTTGTTCAGTGTCGGACCACTGGCATAGCCTCCCACGCCGACAGCTACCTGTGGCTGGAAATCCTTGATGATTTTCTTGGCCATCCGCTGACTCTTCCATATCTTGAACAATACTTTCACATTCTTCAATAGGTTCTTACGATCGAAACCGCAGATTGGCAGTCCTTTGATTTCATAGCCAGCAGCAGGCACACGCTGCATTTCCATTCGCCCAAGGGCACCGACAAAAAGGATGCTGGCATTGGGACGCAGGACTTTAACGGCATTAGCGATGGAAATGGCAGGGAATATATGACCTCCTGTTCCGCCTCCACTGATAATCACTCTTAACTCTTTCTCCATACCTTTATTAATTGTGTGCAAAATTACAAATTATATTTCGTTTATCGCTACTTTTACTGCCCTTTTTTTAGCAGAGCGGCTGACGCTGAGAATAGCACCGATATAGGCACAGTTGATAATGGTCGAGGTTCCACCTTTGCTGATAAGGGGAAGGGGTTGACCCGTGACAGGGGCGATACCTACTGCTACTAGCATGTTAAAGGTTGCTTGTATCACCAGCAGTAGTGCCAGTCCCATGGCCAGGAAGGCTGGGAAATTGTTTTCGCAGCGGCTGGCGATACGTGCCGTTCTGTAAAGAAGGACGATATAGAGGAAAATAACGAATACGGCACCGATGATACCGAGTTCCTCGATGATGATAGCATAGATAAAATCAGAGAAGGCTTGTGAGAGAAAGTCGCGTTCTACAGACTGTCCTGGTCCTTTGCCGATGATATTGCTTGATACGATAGCGATGTTGGCATGGGCTACCTGTGCATCTTTATCGAGATCGTATTCTGATGGTGGCACGTCTTTCTTGTCGAGATGCTTCACAATACGATTACGCCATGTAACGAAACGATGGAACACGCCACCACCCTTAATGACTTTCGTATCTGTGGAATGGGTGGTAACCGTTTCTACTGTCTGGGTGCTGTTTTCCTTCTCTGCACCGATACTCCCCAATGTCAGTACTAGTGTTAGGAACACTGCAACAAGGACGGTGACGACTCCCACCAGTTTTCCCATCTGAACCATCGGGACGCGTCCGATGAACATCATCAGGAAAATGACAACCAATAGCAGAGCAGCTGTAGACAGGTTCTCTATACCTATCAAGGCGGCAGTCGGTACGACAATCCAAAGAATGTACTTAAAAGCTTTCCTATCTGCTCCGTCCTCATGCTGCATGGCACTGAGAATCTGAGCCGTTATCAGAACCATGGTGCCTTTGGCGATCTCCGATGGTTGGAAAGTAACACCGCCTGGCAGTGAAATGACGCGGTTGGCACCATTGATGGATTCTCCTCCAATCAGCACCCATAGTAGGGTGATGCCTGATATAATCAGCAGGAAGGGGGTCATAAGTTTGAAATAGCGGCAAGGAATATTTAATGTAACAACGGCTATGAATACACCGAATAGAATCATCAGTGCGTGGTAGAAAATAGGACCCATATAATTTTGACTCTTGTATGTCAAGTTGCTGGAGGCTGAGAATACCTCAACAATGCTGATCATACAGAGGAAGAAGAATACCATCCAGATGACCTTATCTCCTTTGAAGATGTTTCCTATTTTCTTGTTCATGGGTGTTGTCGTTTTGTTTCGGTCTTTTAAAGACTTCTGGCCAATTCCTTGAACTGCTCACCACGATCTTCCATGTTCTTAAAGAGATCAAATGAGGCGCAGCAGGGACTGAGTAGAACGGTCTCACCGGGCTTGGCCATCTCATAGCAAGCCTCCACGCATTCTTTCATGGAGTGGGTGTCACGTATGGGTATGCCCAAACTATCAAAGTTGTCGTGTAACTTCTGATTGTCGGCACCGAGATAAACGATGCCAGAGCATTTCTTCTTGATCAGCGGTTTTATAGGGTCATAATCATTTCCTTTGTCTTTTCCGCCGATGATGAGGATGACCTTGGTCTTCATAGCTTCTAGGGCATACCAACAAGCGTCAACGTTCGTGGCCTTAGAGTCGTTTACATACTGTACGCCCCGCACGGTACATACTTTCTCAAGACGGTGCTCCACGCCAGGGAAGTCGCTGAGACTCTTGCGGATTTCTTCTTTCTTGATTCCGGCGATGTCGGCAGCTATACCAGCAGCCAGAGAGTTGTAAAGATTATGTTTACCTGTTAGACTGAGGCTTTCCTGTTCCATGTTGAATGGTTCTGGCTCCTCGATTTTGTACTGTCCCTCCTCGATATAGCCGATTACACCCTTTTCTTTGATTTCAGAGAAGGGATACTGAATGGCCTTAATGTCATATTTTTCCAACTCGCGTTTGATGATGGGATCATCTGCCCAATATATGAAGGCATCCTGTGGAGTCTGATTCTGGATGATACGCATCTTGGCATTGACGTAGTTCTGCATCTCAAAGCCGTAGCGATCGAGATGGTCGGGTGTGATATTCAATAATATGGCGATATTAGCGCGGAAATCATACATGTTGTCAAGTTGGAATGAGCTCAGCTCGATGATGTAATACTCATGCGGCTGTTCTGCCACCTGTAGCGCTAGCGAATTTCCTATGTTTCCTGCCAATCCGGCATCATAGCCAGCCTCCTTGAAGATGTGGTAGATGAGTGAGGTGGTCGTTGTCTTTCCGTTTGACCCAGTAATGCAGATCATCTTCGAATTGGTGTATCGACTGGCAAACTCAATCTCACTGATAATATGGATTCCTTTCTCAAGTGCTTTTTTCACCATTGGTGCCGTATCGGGTATGCCAGGACTCTTGATGATCTCGTCGGCATTCAAAATTTTCTCTTCTGTATGCTGTCCCTCTTCCCATTCGATATGTCGGTCGTTAAGCATCTGTTTATATTTGTCGGCAATTTTCGACATGTCAGATACAAACACGTCGAAACCTTCTTTCTTGGCAAGGACTGCGGCGCCGGCACCACTCTCTCCTGCTCCTAATATGACTATTCTTTTATTCATGGTTTTATCTGTATAATCTGTGTGATATGTGGTTTATCTCATCTTAAGTGTGATGATGGTTAGTGCTGCTAGGATGATGCTAGTTATCCAGAAGCGGATGGTAATCTTTGACTCATGGAACGGACGGTGTGGCCAGCCCTTTAGAAGGTAGGTGCTGGTCGCATCGAGCTGTGAGTCTAGTTTACGGAAAGTATCATGGATAGGTGCCGCACGGAACACGCGGACACGTTTCCCCTTGTGTTTCTGAATTCTGAACCACTGGGTTTGGATGATAACGCTCAAACTCTCAACAAAGAAGATGCCGCAGAGAATAGGTAGTAGAAGTTCCTTATGGATGATGACGGCACATACGCCGATGATGCCACCGATAGTCAATGAACCTGTGTCACCCATGAAGATTTGCGCTGGGAAGGCGTTATACCAGAGGAAACCAATCATGGCACCAATAAATGCGCAGAGGAATACCACCAATTCTTCAGAATGGGGGATGTACATGATATTGAAATATGATGCGTAGCCAATATGTGATGATACATAGGCGAGGATGCCCAATGCTACACCCACAATAGCGGAGTTGCCAGCGCACATGCCATCCATACCGTCGTTGAGATTGGCACCGTTGGAGACGGCAGTTACTGCGAAAATGGTGATAAATACGAAGATTACCCATCCGGCTGCCACCTTGTACTTTCCGCAGAACGCCATGATGCTCGAGTAGTTCAGGTTGTGGTTTTTGATGAACGGGATTGTAGTCTGCAGTGATTTTACAGCCTCTTTCTTGTGCTTGACCACGATCTCTTGGTTCTGTTGCTCAATGTTGACGTTCTCACGAACCACCACGTCAGGACTTAGCCAGAGTGTCAAACCAACTATAAAACCGATACTCACTTGCCCGATGATCTTATACATTCCTTTCAGTCCATCCTTGTTGCGTCGGAAGATCTTGATATAGTCATCCATAAATCCTAGGAATCCTAGCCAGATGGTGGTTGCTATCATCAAGATCAAATAGATGTTCCGGATGCGCCCCAATAAGAGTACTGGCACGAGAATACTCACAATGATGATGATGCCGCCCATGGTGGGAACACCTTTCTTTTCAACACCGAACGGGTCGATGCTCGGGTCGCGCTCGGTCTCAAAGATTTTCCTGCGTTTCATCCATTTGATAAACCGTTCGCCGAACCAGGCGGAGATGACCAGTGAGAAAATTAGCGTCAGTATGGCACGGAACGAGATATAGGACCACATGTGTGACCCGGGGATATCATACTGGTCGAGGAATCGGAAAAGATAGTATAGCATATCAACTCAAATTTTTAATTCCAAACTCATAAAACAATCAGCTATAAACTAAAGATTTCGCGGACCACCTCTTTGTCGTCAAAGTGGTGTTTCACGCCTTGAATCTCCTGATAATCTTCATGCCCCTTGCCGGCAATGAGGATAACATCGCCTTTCTGAGCGAGCATGCAGGCCGTACGAATGGCTTCACGGCGGTCGACAATACTGATCACTTTCTTCATTTGCCGATTGTCCAGGCCGGCGAGCATGTCATTGATGATAGCCTGTGGTTCCTCGTAACGAGGGTTGTCGCTAGTGATAATGACCTTATCGCTTTGCTTCACGGCCTCTTGTGCCATCAGCGGACGTTTGCCTTTATCGCGGTTACCACCTGCACCGCAGACTGTGATGACTTTCCCCTTACCATCAAGCACCTCGTGGATGGCGTTGAGTACGTTTTCCAGAGCGTCGGGAGTGTGAGCATAGTCCACAATGGCAGTGTAGCCTTCTGGTGAACGGATGGGCTCCAGACGACCATTGACGCTCTTTAGTGTACTGAGAATCACTAGAATTTCCTCAGGTTTCTTTCCAAGCATAACGGCTGCACCATAGACGGCGAGCAGGTTGCTAACATTGAATTTGCCGATAAACTGCACACCTACCTCTTTTCCGTTGATATCGAGGTACATACCCTCAAAATGGCACTCGATAATCTTTGCCTTGAAATCGGCAATGCGTCGGGTCGAGTAGGTCTTGATCTGCGCTTGACAGTTCTGTACCATGACCATACCGTTCTTGTCGTCGGCATTGGTAATGGCGAACGCATCTTTACCGAGTCCATCGAAGAAAGCCTTCTTCGCATCGCGGTAGTTCTCGAAGGTTTTATGGTAGTCGAGATGGTCGCGGGTCAGATTGGTGAAGAGTCCGCCAGCAAACTTAAGTCCACCGATACGCTTCTGGGCGATGGCATGGCTAGAACATTCCATGAAAGCATATTCGCACCCGGCTTCCACCATCTGAGCCAGTAGTTTATTTAACTCGATAGGGTCGGGTGTGGTATGATCGGCTGGGATGGGTTCTCCCTCTATATAGTTACAGACAGTCGAGAGCAGTCCGCACTTATGTCCGAACGCACGAAACATGTTGTATAATAAGGTCGCGATTGTCGTCTTTCCATTGGTTCCTGTTACGCCTACGAGTTTCAGTTTAGTAGACGGATCACCGTAGAAAAGGGTGGCGACCTGTCCAACAACAGCCTCGGTAGATGTCACGACGACATAGGTCACCTCTGCTTTTTGTTCTTCGGGAAGTTGTTCGCAGAGGATAGCGGTAGCTCCTAGTTCGATAGCCTTCGGGATGAATCGGTGCCCGTCGGTTTGTGTGCCTGGAATGGCGATGAAGAGATGACCTGCCTCTATGCGACGGGAGTCGATATTTACACCGCAGATATCCTTCTCCGGATCGCCAAGGATGGTCAGCACATTCACGTGATTGAGCAGTTCATTCAGTTTCATATCTTTTCTTATTTTATTATTCCAATATCAGTTCGCAAGTCATGCCCTGACGGATAATGGTACCCGCGTAGATACTCTGAGACTTGACCTTGCCTCTGCCCCTAAGACGGACCTTCACACCACGGTTCTCAAGTAGGAACACAGCATCACGGGCACCCATACCGATGACATCGGGGATGATGTTCCTGTGGGTTCTTACCTGCGAAAGAACGACATCTTTGTTTCCTTTGTGTGCCCTTCCCCAGACGGGGTTCCCGTTGGCATATGAGCCGCCCCAATTGGTATTGGTTCTGATGCCGAGGTGACTCAGAACATAGTTAGCGGCAACCATGTCTCCACTCTTGACATCAGGCATCATCACCGACAAGGAGTCGCGGGCATCATCGACATTACGCTTGAGGCTCTGTGCCATGACTCCTTCTGCGATATTGTGGAACACAACACCACTCATGCCACCGCCAGAAGCCGGAAGACCGGATTTCTTTAGACAGACGATGCAGGAATAGCGTGGGTTGTCGGCTGGGAAGAATCCTGCAAAACTGAGCCAGTAACGTGTTGTACCGGAGTGATAGCTCCCGTATTGATCAGCTACCTGTGCCGTACCAGTTTTACCAGCAACCTTGAAGGATCGTGAGCCGGCCTTACGGCCGAGTCCTTGACTGACGACGTGTTCTAGAATGGTTTGCATCATCTTGATGGTTTGGGGCTTTGCGATGCGTTCCTTTAGTACGATGGGTTCAAATTCCTTGACCACCTCACCGTTCTTCATGAGCTGTTTCACGAATCGAGGCTGCATCATCTTTCCATCGTTGGCTATGGCATTATAGAAGGCCACCGTGTTGATAGGGGCAATCTGTGTCTCATATCCAATGCTCATCCAGGGCAAAGTGGTTTTGCTCCAATATTTGGCACGGTCGGTGGTCTTCGTGTCGGGCATGCGGATATATGGCGGTTGGTAGCCCACTAGTGGGAGTCTTAGGTCCTCATGGATACCTACACGGTAGAGTCCTTGTACGTATCTTTTGGGGTTGTTGCCATAAAATTTGTCAATGACATAACTTACGCCTATGTTCGAACTAACTTCCAGTGCACGGGCCACGTTGATATCCTGATAGCCTCCGCGACGCCAGTTGTGGTCTTTCATCGGACGACCGTGCATCTCCATTACTCCACTGCCTGTATGGATTACAAAACTGGTATCATTGGGAATGACCCCGTCGTCAAGAGCCACGAGGAAAGAGGCGACCTTGAACACGGAACCAGGCTCACAGCGGTAGCTAATAGCGTTATTTACCATTTCATGGTATTCTCCATCGGCACCGCGTGTCATATTCACAATAGCCTTTACGTCACCGGTCTTTACTTCCATTAGAATGGCTACACCCATTTCTCCGCCGATTTCTTTCAGCTCCTCGATGACGGCACGCTCTGCCAGATCCTGCATGCCTACATCGATGGTTGTCACGATATCATAGCCGTCGATGGGACTTTGTACAGGGATGTCCATGTACTTGTTCAGTACTTTCCGTCGATGCATCAATCCATTGGTGCCGCGTAACAGAGAATCGTACGACAGTTCTAAACCGTTCTTGGCGCTGTCCTTGGCACCGTACATGTCACCGACAGTACGTACAGCAAGAGTGCTGAACGGATGGTTTCGTGAGTTGAACTCTTCCCAGTGGAAACCGCCTCTGTAGACGGGCTCTTTGAAGATGGGAAGTTGTCGCACTTCACAGAACGTGTTATAGTTGATGCGCCGTGGCCATATGGCCCAGTGTCGGGCTCCCATCTTACCATTCTTCTGGATTTTTCTTTTACCTTCCAGCAGGTTTGCCTTGAAATCGGCAGCCGACTTCATGGGGAATATCTGGTGAAGGCCATCACAGATACTGTCGATTTTCTCTGCCCAGATGGAGTCACGTTTATGGATACCGATGGAGTCATCGGTTCCGGCTTGGAAGTCCATATATACCCGATATTCTGGAATGCTGGTGGCCATCAGTTGACCATCGCAACTCAGGATATTGCCACGACTGGGTTTTACGCTGACACTGTCGCGCTTTAGTCGTGAGGCTACCTGAGTCCAGTAGGTCTTCTTTGCTGTCATGATGTATAGGGCCTTGCCGACGATGGCAAACCCTATCAGCGTCAGAACTACTGCGATGGCGAAGTAGCGAGGCATCACTTTGTCACTCTTAAACTTGCTCATTCTGTTCCTTATTCGGGTACATTTATAATATAGGGCGGCTGGTCTGCGATATGCAGTAGACTGTCCTTGTTTTGTTTGAGGGCGTGGAGTACGTGACTCTCACGGCATTTCTCTGTAAGAGTGCTGGAACTTGACAGTGCCTTGTATTTGGCGTCGAGTAACTCTTTCTCCAGCTTGTCAATAGCTATCATGTCTTGTTGACACTGGTATCTGACCGCGACATAAACAATGGTGAAGATCACCATCAACACAAAGAGCCAAATGTTACGGCGCACCATGTCAGCTGTTAGGAAATCACCACCAAGAATAGTTCTCAGTGTCAGGGTCGGCGTCAGCTTCGGATCCTCCTCTCTGACCGTCTCCTTGATCATCTGGATGGCCTTCCTCGCCTGCTCCCTCATCTCAGCAGCCTCATCCCTCGACCTTTCCTCTTCTTGGATGGCTTCGGAAGTGGTGTCTTCTATCTTCAGTTCTATGTCATCATTCTTTCTCATCTCTCTCTCATTCTGATGCTATAAGGGGGGAAGGCTATATTATATACGCTCTGCTATTCTCAGTTTGGCGCTCCGGCTGCGCGGGTTTCGTTCTTGCTCCTCGCTACCGGGCACGATGACCTTATTACTGAGTTGTCTGAAGGGAGCTTCCGTCCGCCCAAAGAAATCTTGTTTCATCTTCCCTTCGGCATTGCCGGTCTTCATGACGTTCTTTACTATACGGTCTTCTAGAGAGTGATAGGTGATAACCGAGAGGCGCCCACCTTTCCCAAGCATTTCCCGAGCACCGTCCAACATCTCTTTGAGTGCGTCCATTTCGTGGTTCACCTCTATGCGCAATGCCTGGAATAGTTTGGCAATCTCTTTCTTCTCGGGCATAGTAGCACTACGTTCGCCTGGACGTGGCCTCTCACGTTGAAGTAACTTACCCGTGATCTGTATCAGGTCGTCGGTGGTCTTGATGGACTTTACATCTCGTGCCTTAACAATAGCGGCAGCGATTTTGCGTGCGCCTTTCAGTTCTCCATAAAGGTAAAAAATGTCAGCCAACATCTCTTCGCTGTAGCTGTTAAGGATCTCTGCAGCCGTCATGCCTGCCCGTTTGTTCATTCGCATGTCAAGGGGTGCATCGAAGCGGAAGGAGAAACCACGTGACTCGTCATCGAAGTGATGACTCGACACGCCGAGGTCAGCCAATAGGCCGTCAATATGATCCACGTCGTAGTAACGCATCCAATTCTTGAGATATCGGAAATTGCTTCTGACAAACGTAAATCGGTCATCGTGGAGGATGTTTCTCTCGGCGTCCTCGTCTTGGTCGAAACTAAACAGGTGGCCGTTTTTTCCTAGTCGTCGAAGGATTTCCCGACTGTGTCCGCCGCCACCGAAGGTTACATCTACATAAACACCGTCGGGCTTGATATCAAGCCCGTCGATGCTCTCCCGAAGGAGTACTGGTACGTGATATGTCTCGGCAGTTGTCATCATATAGCATCGTTGGCGTTCATTATCTGCTCGAATTCCTTCCCAAAATCCTCGTCAGTCTTAAGTGTGTGCTCCAGATTCCTAGGTGACCAGATCTCGATGGTATCATCCATGCCGATAAACTGAATATCCTGATCGATCTCCGCAATCTTTTGTAAACGTTTGGATATCAGAAATCGGCCGTTGCCGTCAAGCGTCACGACTTCTGCCGCTGACACAAACTGACGAAAAACCTGCTGGTGGACGGATTCCCACGGGCGAAGCTGTGCTTTGAGCATATCTAGTCGAGCGTTCCACACGCTTTCGGGATAGAGTACAAGACAACTTTGGAAGACGTCTTTCCTCAATACCAGATTTTCTTCGCCAGATGCCTGAAGCACCTTGCGGAAGACTGCTGGCAGGAAGGCTCTTCCCTTCGAGTCGGTCTTAGCTTCTATATTCCCTAGAAATCTCATACGTACATATTTATATGAATTCGGTTACAAAGTTATATAAATTTCCCCACTCTGCGCCACTTTTCCCCACTTTTTTTGATTTTTAACTTTCTTTTATAGACGTTTCTCATGGAATGTTTCCGGCAATCTGTTCGCTTATGAATATTGATTAATAGCATAACGGTATAAGAAAAGCATCAATGGTGAGCAAAATACCTTTAAATTAAAAGATTTTTTTGCTTTTCTTGCTCAGAATTGAAAGAAATGTGCTATTTTTGCAAATTGTTAGTATGAATGAGAGAAATGGCAACTATCACAGAGAAGACGATAGACATTGATAATATCCTGAAAGAGAAGATGGGGACAAAGGCGAAGTTCGTTCCCCGTCCTTTGGTCGCATGGCTGAAACGAATCGCACATCAGGATGAGGTTAATGCTTTTCTGTGGGAAAGCCGTGATAAGTCAGGGGTAGATTGGCTGGAAGCCTGTGTGGAGTATCTGGATATGACGCTTGAGGTTGAAGGAAAAGAAAACCTACCTGCCCCGGATGACGGCCGCCTATACACGTTTGTTAGCAACCATCCATTGGGTGGTGTGGATGGTGTGGCACTTGGTGCGATTATCGGGCGTCATTATGACGGGAGATTTCGTTATCTGGTTAACGACTTGCTGATGAATCTGCCAGGATTGGCTCCTGTATGTATTCCTATTAACAAGACTGGACATCAGAGTCGTAATTTCCCTGCGATGGTGAAGGCCGGCTTTGAGAGTGATAACCATATGCTGATGTTCCCTGCCGGTCTCTGTTCTCGTCGCCATCATGGTATTGTTAGCGACGTCCCTTGGACGAAGACCTTTGTTTCAAAGAGTGTGGAATATCAGCGAGATGTTGTGCCTATCCGCTTCAGCGGGCAAAATAGTAATTTCTTTTATCGTCTGGCAAACTTCAGCGACAAGTGCCTACCATTTAATCTGGCGATGCTCTTTCTTGTCGATGAAATGTACAAAAACGTACATAAAACCTTCCATGTGCAGGTTGGAGAACCTATTCCATGGCAGACTTTCGATAAGAGTAGAAACCCGATGGAATGGGCGCAATTTGTCCGGAAACGAGTATATGACCTATAACACCAAGCCAATAACCCATTAACCAAACAAAGAGATGGAACAAGAGATTATCCAGCCAATCGACAAAGTGCTTCTGAAAAGTGAATTGACCAAAGAGCGCCAGTTGCGGATGACCAACAAGAGTCACAACGAAATCTATGTAGTCACGGCTCATAACGCTCCAAACGTGATGAAAGAGATCGGACGATTGCGCGAGATTGCTTTCCGAGAAGCGGGAGGCGGTACTGGCAAGGAGATGGATATCGATGAATTCGATATTTGTGACAATTGTTATAAGCAGTTGATTGTGTGGAATCCGGAGGCCGAAGAGATTATCGGCGGCTATCGTTATCTGGAAGGCTCTTGCTGGGAGATGGATGACAATGGACAACCCAAGCTGGCTACTAGTCATATGTTCCATTTTTCCGATAAGTTCTTGAACGACTATATGCCTTATACGATAGAATTGGGTCGTTCGTTCGTGGCGTTGCCTTATCAGAGTTCGCGAATGGGTGCGAAGAGTCTTTTCGCTTTGGATAATCTATGGGATGGTTTAGGTGCGCTGACGGTTATCAAGCCCAACGTGAAATATTTCTTTGGAAAGATGACAATGTATCCGTCATATATCCGAAAAGGGCGTGATATGATTCTTTATTTCTTAAAGAAACATTTCGATGATAAAGAACATCTGATTATACCGATGAAACCGCTGAAAATTGAGGCTGACCCATTGGAATTAGAACGATTGTTCTCGGAAGAGGATTTCAAGAAAGATTATAAGATTTTGAATACAGAGGTTCGTAAGCTCGGTTATAATATTCCTCCCTTGGTGAATGCCTATATGAGTCTTTCGCCAACCATGAAACTTTTTGGTACTGCCATCAACTATGGATTTGGCGATGTGGAGGAGACGGGCATCTTGATAGCCGTCGATGAGATTCTTGAGGAGAAACGTGTGCGTCATATTGATTCTTATATCAAAGAACATCCTGAGGCACTTCAGATTACCAGTGGTGCCAACAAGGTCATCTACAAAGAACGCAAAGACTTTTAATATTCCCTTTCTGGGCATGTGTGTTGTTGAAACACGGAATAACGCGCCATGTCCCTTCAGCTGCGGCTTATGGATGAAAAGTGCCTTTCCTCAAATATGATTAGGAATTAAGCGTGAGGAAAAAGGTGATGCAAAAACTTAAAGAATCTTAAATTGTGAGGATTCGCTGCAAGGTTTTGTATTTTTGCAGTTATATGGATAAATCAAAGCACATCATGGAGTGTATGAAGAAGATAGTGAATAAGAAGGTTTGGGTATTATTGATAGGATCTGTGTTTTATGTTTCCTGTTCGGTGGGGGATGATAAGATTCAGGATTCCTTCATTGATCTTTATCCCTCAAATATGGATTATTTGAATAGTGGGCAGAAACCGTCAAACAATCAGACTGTTTCGCAAGGAGTCTTCGATGGCGAGTGGGTTATCGATGGGATGGTCGTGGCTACCGCCCGGTTGGAAGTTACCAACGACTCCATGAAGATTATCTTACCAGAACAGGCTATATTACAGTCTTCCGGGGTGGAGGCCTTGTTTCCGTTTGGTGAGTCTGATACCACCACAACTCCAGTCTTCAATTTCCCGGAAACAACTCAAATCATAAAGTATAAGGTGGTTGGTCTCTCCAGAGAGGCGGGTTATGCCACCTTGTATAACGGAAGATCCTTTTGTGTTACAATTAATGGTGTGGGTTATCGGGTTGATTTGATTAGTGAGGAGAATGGAACGGCTATGTATAGTATCACAACACACTTATGGTCGTTGGGTATTCCGGTAGATAAGATTGCTGTAACAAATTTGCAGACAAGAGAACAACAGACGAAAGTATTGTCATCACCCATGATGCTGATATATAATACGAAAAAGAAAGTAGGGTAGGTGTGATAGAGACTGAACGACAACTACTCGACGCGATACACTGCGGTGACCGACAGGCGTTACGCCGTCTTTATGACCGCTATTCAGGATATGCCATGGCCATCGGTCTAAGGTATGTTCCGGAGCGAGATGACGTGCGAGACATTCTTCAGGATAGCTTCATCAGTATTCTGACTTCTATCAATGAATTTGATTATCGGGGAGAAGGCTCACTGAAGGCATGGATATCACGGATCGTCGCTAATCGAGCAATCGACTGGCTGAAGGAACATGAGCGACTGCACTTTACCGATGAGATTCCTGATGCTGCAGAAGAGGGGGTCCCGGAGGTAGAAAATGTACCACCTGATATTCTAAACAGGATGATTGGACAACTGCCAGAAGGCTGCAGGATGGTGTTGAACCTCTTTGTCTTCGAACAGCTCTCCCATAAGGAGATTGCCCAAAGGCTTGGTATCCGGGAAAATTCGTCCGCCTCACAGCTATCCCGAGCAAAAAAGATTTTGGCGGAAATGGTAAAAGAGTACTTATATTCACAAAGCGATGAAAGAGAAAGATTGGAAAAAACAGCTATTCGAGCGGTTGTCACACTATGAGGAGACAGCCCCGGAAGGGCTGTGGGCTGATATAGAGGCTCGGCTTGGTGCCCAGATGCCCCAGAAGCACCAGTCTGCACGTACCATCCCCTTGTGGGTAAAGTTGGCTGCTGCGGCGGCTTTTGCTGGTGTGCTGACCGGTAATGGTTATTTGATGTGGATGATTGGTTGTGAGGGATCTGTTGATGGTGAAGGCTCTCGCGAGATAGCTGAGTCGGTCATGATAACTTCGAAACAGGATCCGGCCAAGGTTCAAGAATCAACCGCCGAATTAGCGAAGAAATCGGATCCTATGGATGTTCTCCTAGCTCAGTCGGCTGGGGTACCTCAGAGAATTCTGCAGGTATCAGACAGGCAGATAAAGCTAGAAAGTCAGGAAGACTTGAACGTTTCGGCTGATCCATTAAGACCTGTATATGTTGTCCAGGATAATCCGGTCATTCCAGAGAAACTGGAAGGACAGACTCTTCCAGAGGATCGATTTACTGCACAAACTTCTACGCAGCCTTTGGAGGAGACGATTAAAACAGATGAAAGTGTAAGTAAGATCAAGGAAAATGCTAGAGAATCCGAGGAGGTCATGCGCGAACTCGATCGTCAGATTGCTCAATCGGTAAATCTTCAACATGGGTATGCAGAGTTTTGCCTCTATACCTCAAACGGCTTTGGCGATCAGTCGAATTCGAACGGTGTACTGATGAATCCGATGTTAATGGACAGTTATAACTGTGGCAAATATATGTCGCGTCCCAATTCTGTCTATGATGATCCTGTATTCCTTGTTAACTATGAGGAACGGCAGAAACACCACCAGCCGATATCGTTTGGATTGACGGTTAATTTCCCCATTTCATCGAGGATTTATATGGTGACAGGTTTGGTGTACACGCGTCTGCGATCCGATTTCTCCAATATGGCAGACCATGTTTTGTATAAGAAGGAACAGACATTGTATGATATTGGTATTCCTGTCATGGGACAGTTTTATGCCAAGAACAGAGGACGTCTGAGAGCCTATGTTGCAATTGGCGGACAAGCTGACTTCAACGTGAAGACTCGTCTGATAGCTGATGGAGTGGAGCAGGAATTGAGAAAAGATCGCGTACAATGGTCGGCCAATACGGCTTTGGGTCTACAGTATCATATTCTTCCGCAGTTTGCAGTCTATGCTGAGCCGGGCTTGAAATACTATTTCGACAATGGGAGTGGCATAAGCACTTTCTTCAAGGATAGGCCCATGAATTTCAATCTGCAGGTGGGCTTGCGCTTGGCACTCGAAGGAGACCGATTAAAGAATTAACCTAAAGATAACATAGTTTTTAGGATTAGTTCCGGAAAATCATCGTATCTTTGCACTTGGAATGTGTGAGATATGAACAAGGCAATTATGTATCTTTTGTTGGCTGTCGGCATCATGCTCGGTATGGTGTTTGTTGGCGGAGCCCTATTGGGTTTCGTATCGGGCTTTGTGGACGGTTTCTCCAGTATGCCAGAAGGGTCTACCAATACGAAAAGCCTGATGGCATACGGGACGATGATTCTGATACTGATGGTATGCCTTGTGCTCCACTGGGTGTTTCTTCGTTCCGGTTTTGCCAGCTATACGATGGGAAGAATTCCGGATGGGACATGGTGGAAGATAGTTCTTCCGTTGGTGCTGGTAGAAGTAGGCTTAGCTCTGATCTGTATGAGAGTTGAACAGGAAAGTGGCGGGGAGCGTCTTATGTCGAGCATAACTGAATTTATAAAAGATAGTCCGCTTCAGGTGTTTGTCTGTTTCATCGCTCAGGAGGCCATAAGTGCTATGGTTATCTATGGTGCGGTGCTTCGTGAACTGTTGGAGTGGAAGCATCGTCCGCAGATTATTATTCCTGTGGCCTTGGTGGTTGTTGCCCTGATCAATTGGCTGAATGTCCCCACTCCGTGGCTAATCATCCCCATTGTCTTGGCTGCTTTGATAGAGATGTGGACTTTTGAATGTACACGCAGTTTTATCCCTATCTTGGTAAGTGGTGTTGTTTTTTGGCTGGTGTATATATTTGTACCAGAGTCGTCTTTTTCCTGGTGGGGGATGCCCCTTGCTGTCGTGCTGATTGTTCCTTCTACCTTGTATCTTATCAGGGTGATGGATCGTTTCAGGCCGATAGACTAGTCTTCTACAAGAAGTTGCAGACCGACACCTCGAATAGTCTTGAGATTGATCTTCGACTCGTCGGACAACAGTTTCCTAAGTTTATTCACAAAGACGTCAAGCGAACGTGAAGCGAAATAGTCGTCTTCCGTATTCCAGAAGCGGCTGAGAATAGCCTCGCGGCGCACCACATTGTTTTTATTCTCGGCCAGCAGTCGCAGAATCTGTGCTTCGCGCTGGGTGATGGTCTGCAGCGCGTTGGTGTCGTCGTTGCGTAGGGTGGCATGGTCGGCATCAAGGGTATATCGACCGAGTTTGTAGTGACTGGTCTCCTTCTGTGTCTTGGCACCACCACGCATCTTCATCAGAGCTTGGATATGGGCATCGAGCTCTTCGGGTACAAAGGGCTTCTTCACGTAGTTGTTAATGCCTAGACGGTAACCGGCCTTCACATCATTTGGTGAGGTGAGGGCTGAGGTGAAGATGATAATCACGCTACCGTCAGTCTCGCGGATACGCTCCACCATCTCGAAACCATTCATCACGGGCATGTCGATATCTGAGATGATCACGTCGGGATGTGTCTCCTCCCAGGCTTTCACACCTTCCTTGCCATTACAGGCGGTGGTCACTTCATAGCCACCGATGATATCTTCGAGGCCTGTCTTCTCGATATAGGCGAGCGACTCGTCATCTTCTACTAAGAGTAATTTGATCATATCCTTATACTTTGTTTCTCTCAATTTTGGGAATGTAGAGCGTGAACTCCGAATAGTGGTCTTTCTCACTTGATACAGTGACCTTACCTCCATGGGCCTGCATGACCTGATCGACATAGTTTAGACCGAGTCCGAAACCACTGACACCACCCTTACGATTCTTCTCGTGGATGGCTGCCCGTCCGAACTTGTCGAAGATGACCTGCTGCTCTTCGCGGGTTATACCGATACCATTGTCGCGTACTTTTAATAAGACATATTTGTCGGTATCGATGGTTTTGATCTCTATGCTGATATTGTCCTTCGAATATTTGATGGCGTTGTCAATGAGATTGGCGATAGCCTCGGTGATATACTGTTCATCGGCTAGCACGTTCTTAACCTCCAGACTGGTGGTAATCTCTATGGGTTTGGTCGCTTTTGCCTTGGCTTTTTCTATGAGGTCGAGGATGATCGGCTCTATGTTGATGTCCCATTTGTTCAGAATCAATTTCTTATTCTCCAGTTTCGAAATGGTCAGTAGTTTATTGACCAGTGCCAGTAGATGCTCAGACTCTTCCTCGATAATGGAGAAATATTTATCCTTAATCTGCGGCTTGTCGTCAACCTTTCCCGAGTGTAGGAAATGGGCCCCCATAATGATACTGGATAGAGGTGATTTCATGTCGTGAACCATCGCATACGAGAAGTCGTTACGCAGTTCGGCAACCTGCTCCTGCTCATTGATAAAACGTAACAGTTGGATGATAATCACGGCAAAGAAACCGAGGATGATGGCACTGGTGAGAAACAACGGACTGAGCCGGCGTGCCAGTTCGGGATAAGGGTTGTTGAGCGATAGACGGATGCCCTTAGACTGGTCGTGCCTGATGCTCAAGGGTTTTGTGATCAGAGAGAAAGCCGAGTTCCTGTCGTTGTTCTGCCGGAGCACTCGTCCTTCGGCATCTACCTCTTGTATGGTTACGTCACGGTTCAGGTTGACAACGCTGAACAGACTGTCGACAAAAAAGGCCAATGTGTCGAGCGAAATCTCAGAATGGTATCTGCGACTCAGCACGTCGTTCATACCTTCTACCGAGGATACCAGCGACAGGTCGTTGCGTAACTGCGACAGACTGAGTGTGTCGTCGCTGGACAGGCATCTCGAACGCTCATAGCTTTCGCAGAAAAGAGCCCACGGTAGTTGGTTGGTCGCTCTCTCTGAGATATCCCTTGTCACCGAACAGTAGGTCATCCACATATAGAGTCCCAGCAGCAGTAAGACTGCCGCAGCACTTACAATCGACACATATTTATACCTGTTCCTATGCATAACTGCCCACAAAGGTAGTGTAAATCAAGAGAAGTACAAAATAAAAACGCATTTATTTTGTACTTCCTTCTGCTTGCCATCAGAGGCACGACCTTTAAGTTCGTTCTTTTACTGGCGGATGTTGAATCTGCCGTTCAGCCCTATCGAATAGTTGATGGTGAAGCGTGCGATTTCACCGTATTCGAAAGAGCCTCTGCAAAGGATGAGTGTATACTTACCAAAGCTGAGGGGGCCGACCTCACAATAGAGATCGTATGGACAGACACAGTTGGCTAATGACAATTCCTCATTCTCTAAGATCCTGATCTCGTTGCCATCGATGGAGGCTTGAATCTCCAGTTTGCCGGGTTCGCAGTTGAATAAGGCATTTACATGTTTGAGCGCCAGATAACCGTTAGTCAGACCTTTGTATTCGACGTACTCATGATCATAAGCCGAGGATTCTCCTCTTGTGCCAGCAGCATGTTTACAGCCAGAATTAGCATTATTTTTCATCTGAAAGAAAGCGTTGTTGCCTCCTTCACTGCTACAACCCTCTATGCCGACAGACAGCATCAACAGGGCGATGATCTTAAATAGAAGATTCCTTTTCATTCTTGTCTGTTTTATAGTTATTCTATGATTACAACTGCCAATCTCTGAAAATCTTGTAGGGAGTAACGGGATTTTAACAAATTTTACCAATGGACACGGATGCCGAGAGGTAGGGTAATTTGAAGCGGATGCTCCGTGCGATACGATTGGATGTCACTACCGTCGTTGAAGAAATATTGCAGACTGGGCTCCAGATATAGGCCGAGATGTGGCGTAAGATTGTATTGCAGACCAAGGCCGAATGTGGTAGACCATTGGTAGGGCACGTCAAGGTCGGTTTTCTTTTGGAATGTCTTGCTGCCGTTGGCCTCATGACGGATGAGGACTTTACCCTGAACGGGCAACTCCAGTGTAGCACCTACGGAAGAGTAGAGACTGAAGTGGGCCTTGCTATACCACTGCCATCCTAATCGGAGTGGGATGCCCAGATAACGAAGTTGTTGCTTCTCTTGGATAAAGGCTTGTGTACTACCAGTGGTAATGGTGGAGTTGAGCTGGGTATAGCTGAGTCCTGTCTCCACGGAGAGACGCTTGGTGAGCTGACGATTCAGCAGAATCTGGAACGTGACAGGCAACTGGTGCTTGTGGTGAGCCTCCATCATACCTCCGTTGAGGGTTGAGTTCAGGGTTGCAATATAATTTATCGAACGTGTCTCTGCATCGCGTACGACCATTGGGTCATAATTCAGATAGAGGGCGTAGTCTATCCAGTTGTTGAACTGTGTGGGGATAGAGGTGTTGCTTATGGCATTGAAACTGGTCTTGCCAACGCTGGCCTGTGCCATGTAGTCTTCGTTGTTGCCAGCAATACCACTGTAAGTCATACTGATATGCCAAGGACGACTGACTTCCGCCTGTGCTACGAGTAGGTGTTCTGATTCGAAGGCGGGAATCGTGAAAATATCGTGATGAGATTCTACCTTGGTTGTATCGATAGGAGTCTGGTGTGTCGTCTCTTGGATGCTCTCATGAGGAGCCTCTGCGATCTGGTAGGTGGTCGTGTCAGAAACCTCGACAGACGGTTTATGTTGGGCAGACAGCTTAGGATAGGTGGTCTGATAAGATGGCACCAGAATAGGACTCTGAGAAATGTCTGAATCCAGAGATCTTTCAGGTTCTTGTGTCATCTCGGTCTTCTTTTGTGCTATCGGGTTACTCTCCTCAATAGTCTTGTCTTTCTGTATAAAGAGCCAGATAGCGGTGGGAACGGCGATAAGCAGTAACAACAGTACCCACGAGCGTCTGATGAGCGTTCGCAATGTCCGTTTTGCATGGAAGAGTTGCGAGGAAGACGAGTGAGGGGCGATTCCCAATACCTTACTAATCTCCTGATGGGAGAAATTCTCGAATACTGAGAGTCTGAAAACATCTTGATAGCCTTGCGGCAAGAGGGCAACGAACGATTGTAGTTGGTCGTAAGATGGAGTCTGGCTTGTATCCGTGGTCTCTGTCTCTTCTTTGGCCAACTGCATGAGTGCCGATTGTTCCTTGTTGGCATGCTGCCGATAGTGGTAACCTACGTTTCTGACTATCGAGATCATCCACGATTCCAGTTTCTCGGGCTTCTCAAGTTTGTCGAGTGAGGTCAGGATCACGACGAAGGCATCGTGTAGCAGATCTTCTGCCACATCGTCCTCCTTAGCGTATTGCTTACAGATGTTTAGGAGTTTGGGCTTGTATTGCTGATACAGCAGGTCCAAGGCATGGCGTTCGCCAGCCTTGCACCTGTTTATCAGCTCTGTCGTATCCAGCTCCATTCTTGTTGCTTATTCTTGCCTACTGTAGCTGCCCCAGCCTTCTAACTCCAGACCATCACCGTTGAACGTGGCATTGATGGTTGTACCATTAATCTCGTTGTCGAAAAGACCTGTGTTGTATTTGTAAATCGTAACATTGGCTTTAGAACCATTATAAGTGACGGTATAGGCGAAAGACTCGTCGTATTCGTCGCCCCTGAGACTGTAACCTGTATTGTCTGAGCGGAAGACCCATGTTGTGAAGATGTCCTTCATGAGAACATTGCTATATTCTCCTCCTGTCCATCTGCCTACGATAGGACTGTCGTTGTCTCTTGCGGGTACACCATATTTCTGTCCGGCATTCACCTCCTGTGATTCGAATGGGTCGTTCGCTTGTTTAAACCAGGGATAACATTCAAGCATATTATGTGAGACCAGCGTCTGCATATTGTCGAAAGAGCGTGCCTGATACTCGATAACGTCTCCTGCCTGGAAATAGCATTTATAGTAATAGCCGTGATATCCGTATTGCTCACCGCCATGGTAGTCGGTCAGCTCATAGCGGAAGGGATCGAGAGCGATCTCGCTGCTCCCGTTCTTGTTGGTTTTGACAGTACGCAGATATCCTGTACCGTCTGCACGGAAACAAATCACCTCCGTGATACAAAAGGAAAGATCTGGATAGAGAATCCTGATGTCCTGTATGTTATCATGGATCATGTGTTGCCAATCGTTCTGCCAGAAACCTATTAAATAGTTGGGTGCGTTCTCCGCGCTTTTTACAATCTCTGTGTCTAATACAAGGATGCAGCGGATCTGGGCCTCATTTATAAGCGTGCTGTAAGATGCGGAACCAGGACCAAGCGCGTTTCCTTCTGCGTCGTAAATATTGATCATGGAACTTTGGAGAAAATTACTTATATCATAGTAAGTCTCTCCTTGATACTCCAAACGGAATACTTTCGTGAGTCCATTTTCCCCCCATTGCATGACCATTGTCTGGATGGAAGGAGGGAGATTCTCTAGTAGGACATGATTCACGGGTACGGATTTGGCTTTGTATTCAAGTGCGTATAAGGCATCTGTATATCGCTCTGTAAGGTCAACCACATGCAGCTTGAGGCCGCTTCTCTCAAAATATTTGATAACGGTTTTCGCTTCTTGTTTCTCAGGATCTCTTGTGAGCGTAAGACCCGGCCATCTGTCTGTCGGCGACATGTCATCGTCGTTTGATGAACAACCCGTCAGGACTGACAGTCCTGACATCATCAGCGTGATTACCAAAAGCATACTAAGTTTCTTCATAACTGTATCATTTAATGTTGCAAATTTAGTTCTTTTTATTATATAGTGTAGTGTTGTATAAAAAGACTGCATAGGAATAGAGGGATTTTACGATTTGTTAACATTAAGCTTGGATTTAACCTAATGATAACATTCGCATAACATTAGTTACCGGAGAACGGTCGTATCTTTGCAACGTCGAAAGGACATAAAACTGATAAGAAATAAAGTAATAATCTCAAAAAAATGAGTAATATGGAGACAATCATCACCGCAGCAACAGTACTCACGATGTACTTCAATGCAATCAGCAACGTTGACGTGAACTACATGTACAATGCAGACATGGAGGACGGAGTCATTAATAAGATTGAGGTGTATGAACAGGATGCCGACCATCAGATGGTCCATAAGATGGAGTACCGCTATGAGTACGACGAGCAGGATCGACTGGTGAATAAGGAGATGCTTCGCTGGGATGATGCAACTCAGAACTGGACCAGGGACAGCCGCCTCACGTATAAATATTATAAGAATGGATACAATGTGGAGGTGAGCCACTGGGATGCTGCCAGACAGTGTTACACGCTTCCTTCCGAGGTGACGCTCTATCGTTCAATGGCTCCCTGTCTCACATCTGTGAAGACCTATCGGATGAATGAGACACAGGATAATATGTATCTCCTGAGTAGTATGCTCGTGATGGAGTCTGTCGATAATATGCTGTTTGCTAACAAGTAGTCTTTCTCTCTCTTATTAACATATTGAGTTTTGCCACAGGATATACGTTACTCGTGTGCCTGTGGCTTTTTTCTCTAAAGATAACCTGTGAAACCCTATATTGTTAAGAAAAAACTGTATCTTTGCAACCGAAAAGATAATCAACTAAACCTCAAACAATATGAGAATAACAAAATTTTTTGTAGCAGCGATGCTGCTGATGGTCGGAACGGTGTCTGCTCAGCAGATGCCAGAACTCCCTACAGACAAGGAAGTGCGTGTCGGTAAGCTTGACAACGGACTGACTTATTATCTGCGTTACAACAATACACCGGAGAAGAAGGCGAATTTTTACATCGCCCAGCGAGTCGGTTCCGTGCAGGAGGAAGACACCCAGCGTGGACTGGCTCACTTCTTGGAGCACATGGCCTTCAATGGCTCAGAACATTTCCCCACAGGGAAGATGATAGAGTATCTGCAGACAATAGGTGTAGAGTATGGCCGTAGTCTGAATGCCTATACTTCTTTCGACCGAACTGTTTATTATGTGGCCGATGTGTCAACAGAGCGCCAGTCGGCTCTCGACTCTTGTATGCTGGTGTTACGTGACTGGTCAAGTGGCATCACCATCACCCCGGAGGAGATTGAGAAGGAGCGTGATGTGATTCATAACGAATACCGATATCGTACGGCAGCGGCAGATCGTATGTTGGAGCGTGCCCTGCCGACGCTGTTCCAAGGGTCGAAGTATGGCTACCGTATGCCGATTGGCACGATGGAGGTTGTGGATAATTTCAAGCCCGAGGAACTGGAGGCCTATTACAGGAAATGGTATCGCCCAGATAATCAGGCTCTGGTCGTCGTTGGCGATATCGACGTAGACTATACCGAGAATCTGATCAAGAAACTCTTCTCTGATATTAAGGTGGCTCCCGATGCCGCACAGGTCGTCGACGAACTGGTGCCCGACAATGAGCAGCCGATTTTCGTGGCAGAGAAGGATAAGGAACTGCCGTATCCCATACTGCGTATAGGTATCAAACGTGATGTGATGCCCGTAGCCGTCAAGAAAACGGCAGCCTATCTTGTGACTGATTATCTGTGCAATCTGGTATGCCGGATGCTCGGTGCCCGTCTTGATGAGATCTCACAGCAGCCGGAATGTCCATATCTTCAGGCTATTGTCCAGAACGGAAAACTTGGTAATGTTGTCCGTACGAAGGATGCAGTGACGCTAATCGGTGTGTCTAAGCATGGTCAGGAGATAGAGACCCTAAAGAGTTTGGAGCGTGAGATTCTCCGTGCCCGGGAATTTGGTTTTACGGCAACGGAATACGCCCGCGCTAAGGCCGACTACCTGAGTGCGCTGGAGAGGGACTATGACAACCGTGATAAGCGAAAGAACGCGGAGTACGCCAATGAGTATGTTGAGAACTATCTGGAGCAGACGCCCATTCCCTCGCTTGAGGAGCGTTACCAGATAATCAGTGCGCTGGCTCAGCAACTGCCAGTCGACATCGTGAATCAGGTGATCCGACAGATGATACCGGAAAACGACAAGAACCTGCTGGCATTTTATATGCAACAGGAGAAGGAAGGTAATGTCTTCGTGACAGCCGAGGAGATGAAGGCTGGCGTCGATGCTGTCCATGCTGAGACACTGACCGCTTGGGTGGACAACGTGAAGGAGGAACCTCTGATTGCTGATCTTCCCGTCAAGGGACAGATCGTGAAAGAGACCGAGAATAAGACCCTTGGCTATAAAGAGCTGACACTCTCGAACGGTGCCCGTGTAATCCTGAAGAAGACCGACTTCAAGGATAATGAGGTGATGATGCAAGCTGAGGCCAAGGGTGGTGCATCGCTCTTCGTCGATACAGATCCGATAAACGTGGACTTTGCTAGTACAGTTGCGATGTTTAGTGGTCTCGGAAACTTCACGAAGTCTGAACTCGACAAAGCCTTAGCTGGCAAGCAGGCAAGTGTAAGTCTCAGTATTGATGAGGATCGTCAGTATATCTCTGGTCGTTCCACTCCAAAGGATCTGGAGACTCTCTTCCAACTCACTTATCTGACGATGACGAATATCAACAAGGATGAGAAATCGGTGGCAGCGTTTATCAATCAGGCGAAGACTGTGTTTGGCAATAAGAGCCTGAACCATGATCTGGTGTTCAAAGACTCAGTAGAGAGCACCTTGCACTGTGGAAATAGATTTTATGTGACCCCGGAGGTTGAGGAGCTCTCACAGTTCGATTACGATCGTACGCTCCAGATTCTGAAGCAGCTTTATGGCCATGGAGGACAGTTTATCTATACCATTATCGGTAACTTCGACGAGCAGCAGATCCGTACACTCATAGAGCAGTATATCGCCAGTTTGCCTGGTGGCTCTAGGGATTTCGGACATGTCCGTGATATCCGTACCTTCTTCAAGGGAGAGAAAGTCAACCAATTCTCGAAGAAGATGGAGACTCCGCAGGCTCAGGTCAGAGAGATATGGCTGAACGAAGATATGGCATATACCCTCGAGAATAAGGTGATGCTCAATGCTGTTTCACAGGTGCTTACACGAGTCTACGAACGTACCATCCGTGAAGAGGAGAGTGCTGTCTATGGTGTTGGTGCCGGCGGAAGAATTGATCTGAACGGCAGTCGTCCTGTGTTCATGCTCAATGCTGCGGCTCCGACGAACCCGGATAAGATGCAGATAGCTCGCGACCTGATGGTGAAGTTCGTGGTAGAAGCCACTCAGAAGATTGCCGACGAAGATCTCAATGCCGTCAAGGAGATCATGCTCAAACAGGCTCAGGACAATGCCCGTGAGAACGGGCACTGGATGAATGTGCTGACAGAGTGGACTGCCGAGGGTGTAGATCTGCAGACAGGCTACGAGGAGACAGTGAAGTCGCTCACTCCAGAGAAACTCCAGAAGTTCCTAGCTGACCTCGTGAGTGCAGGAAACCATGCGGAGATTGTCATGATGCCGGAAAAGTAATTAAAAACATTTAAATAGATAAGATAATCCGTAATCGGTGTATGCCGGTTACGGATTTTTCTTCGTATCTTTGCAGACACATCATATAACAGACACAGACATGGAACTGATAAAAGACAAGAAATTCGGTGGAGAACGCCCGCTATTCGCACAACACGATCTGAGAATTGAGAATATCACTATCGAGGACGGAGAGAGCGGAATCAAACAATGCCGTAACATCGAGGCTTATGGGTGTAAGTTCTATGGAAAGTATCCTTGGTGGCATGTCGATGGGGCTTATATTGAGAATTGCTATTTCGCCCTCGGTTCCCGTTCTGCTGTTTGGTACACCAATGATATGGTGATGAAGAACTCACGTATTGACGGTCCGAAATTCTTCCGTGAGATGAGAAACCTGGAACTTGAGAATGTTGAGATTACAGATGCCGACGAGACATTCTGGAAAGTCAATGGTCTCAGAATCAAGAACGTGAGACTGCACGGAGGCACCTATCCGTTCATGTTCTCGCAGAATATCTATGTCGATGGTCTGGAGAGCGATGCGAAGTATGTATTCCAGTACTGTAAGAATGTGGAGGTGCACAATGCCAAGATCCTGACGAAGGACTCGTTCTGGGAGTGCGAGAACGTTACCGTCTATGACTCGGTACTCGATGGTGAGTATCTGGCATGGCACTCGAAGAACGTACGCCTTGTGAACTGTCATCTGGCAGGTGAGCAGTTGCTCTGCTACACCCAGAACCTTGTGTTGGAGAATTGTACCATTGATGCTGCCTGCGACCGTATGTTTGAGTATTCTACCGTTGAGGCCGACATCAGAGGGCATATTGAGAATATCAAGAACCCGACGAGTGGACATATTATTGCCGATTCCATCGGTAGTGTCACGATTGATGAGAATGTCCGTCAGCCGAATAACTGTATCATAGAGATAAGGGCATGAAATACGATTTCGATGAATTGGTAGAGCGCAGGGGTACCAACTGCGTGAAGTGGGATGAGGAAGGTCCCTGTCAGACGGACGACCGTTGCTCGTCTAAGGAGATGATTCCCCTGTGGGTAGCCGATATGGACTTCAAGGTGGCTCCCGCCATCCAAGAGGCTGTCAGGAAACGGGCCGAGCATGGGGTGTTTGGCTACAACATCGTACCGGAGAGTTATTATGAGGCTGTCATCGCCTGGTTCCGGCGTCGTCATCAATGGGATATCCACCGTGAGTGGCTGCTCTACACGACGGCTGTCGTACCGGCCATGTCGTGCGTCATCAAGGCGCTTACCATGCCTGGCGAGAAGGTGCTGATCTTGTCGCCGGCCTATAACTGTTTCTTCTCCAGTATCAAGAACAACGGGTGTGAAGTGCTCGAATCACCCTTGAAGGCTGCAGATGACAGCTTTGAGGTCGATTTCATCGACTTCGAGAGCAAGTGTGCCGACGAGAAGACAACGCTCTTCCTGCTCTGTAACCCTCATAACCCTACGGGTCGTGTATGGACAAGAGAGGAACTGCAGCGGATGTACGACATCTGCCACCGACATGGTGTGAAGGTGGTGAGCGACGAGATACATTGCGAACTCATCATGCCTGGCTATCGGTTTGTACCCTTTGGAACGGTCACAGACGATTGTGTGGTGATGAACTCACCCTCGAAGAGCTTTAATACCGCTGGTCTTCAGATTGCCAATATCATCTGTTCGCATCCCACATGGCGACGCCGTATCGACCGTGCCATCAATATCAATGAGGTGTGCGACGTGAATCCTTTCGGTATTGTGGCGCTACAGGCGGCTTATAACGAGAGTGAGGATTGGATCGACGAACTGAACCAATACCTCTGGGGAAACTATCAGTCGATTCGCGATTTCATCGAAGAAAACATCCCTCAGTGGAAGGTCTGCCGCTTGGAGGGAACCTATCTGCCGTGGGTGGATGTCTCTGCCATGGGTATCACCTCGCAGCAGCTATGCAACCGTCTGTTTGCCGAGGCAAAGGTCTGGATTAACCCCGGTACAATGTACGGTCGGAAGACAGGCGAGGGGTATGTCCGGCTGAACATCGCCTGCCCGCGTAGTCGACTGATGGATGCTCTTCAGCGTATCGAGACTGTGGTAAACCCTTGTCCCTTTACTTGATGCTGTTGCAGCGTGCCGTGTAGAAGTCGCGGAAGTCTGACCACTTGTAGTATGGGTACTGGGTCGTAGGAACGGGCAGACTTGCCTCGCAGCCGTTGAGCAGGCACTTCACGAGAATGTCGGCACTCTTCTTGCTGCGATAGAATATCAGTTGCATATTGCTGGCCTTGCAGGTCTCCCAATTCTGGTAGCAGTTCTTCACCTCATAAGGGTCTTCAGGATCACGGTCGGCGCCGTTGATACCCATCAGCACTGTCATAGGACCGAGGTAGGTGTCATGTCCGAAACGGAGGTCGGCAATATGGTCACTACTGCCATTGAGAACGGCATCTGCCTTCTTGATGATATCCTCAAGGATGGGAATCGACTCATACTGGGGTTCGAACACCCAAGTGTAGGTTCCCAGATTAGACGTCTCCCACTGGGCTGCAATCTCCTCGTCGGTGATGATGTTACCCATCATTCCTTCATGTCCGATACTGGGCAATGAGGTATAGAGATTGATTAGGTCGCCACCGAGACGGTGCGGATCAACCTGCAAGCCTTCTGTGCTGGTGAACACGCGCTTGATGACAACCTGTCGCAGTGTGTCAACGACATCCTTAAACTGGGCGCGGTTCTTCTCGAAGCGTGGCGTGGCTTTGGGGAACTTTCGACGGGCGGGATTCTGTCGGTCGTTTGGAGCGACACCGTCGAGAGTGGAGCGAGCCGATTGTTCACGAACCTCAATGGCGGGATTGCATTGTACAAGCTCCTGACAGAAGGCGGACATACTGATCACACAACGGCCTGCCAGTGAAGCGATGGCAAACACGTTGCCGCCTTTCTTGAACACTTCTGGGAAACGGTTATACATGGTACGGGCGATGCTCTGATGCTGTTCCCATCCCAACTGTGTCAGTTCGCTGACACCGGCGCTAAGTTCTGCTTTGGCAGCCTCAAACTTCTCGTAGAAGGCTTCTCCCTCTGCTGTGAGCTGTTTTTTCTCATGAGCCGTGGTAAGTAGTTTATCAAGGCTCTTGTAGAGCATATCGTTCCAGTAGTAACGGGAACCATGACGACCATAATGACTGATATAAAATGCTTTGTAGCCACGGGGGGCTTTTGTCAACTGTGTGTTCTCCTGCTGATAGGGATAGTCGGTGCCGTAGGCTTTTCTGGGATTTTCCTTAAGTTGGTCAAGTGCGGAAAGACTTTGTGCTCCTACTGTTACTGTCAGGAGAGTGAGAAATAAGAAAGTTAGAAATCTTTTCATAAATGTAGTTTTTAGTTTTATGTTTTATATGAGTTGCAAAGATAGGGATTGTTTGTGACATATGCAAAGGAATCATCGATTATTTCGCCTTGTTTTGCGATGTGACAGCGTAAAAGTATAGTTCTACGATGTCCGTCTGAAAAATAAATGCCGTTGATTTTTGTTTTTTCCGTCTTTTCTCCGTACCTTTGCACACGAAAAGCATATGCCCTGATAGTTAAATGGATATAACAAGGCTCTCCTAAAGCTTAGTTCCGAGTTCGATTCTCGGTCGGGGTACTAATGACTGGGCGAACTTTCAAAGGCTTCGGCCAGTCGTTTTCTTTTGCGACTGTTGTCTGGCTTGGATTTTCTGTTGGAAATCACTGGGCGAACAACCGATATACAACTTGAAATTCCGATAGAAGGTGCTGATTGACGAGAATCCAGACTTGGCAGCCACATCAGCGAGGTAGGCATTGGGATCGCCTTCGATCAGAAGTACGGCATGGTCGATGCGCCTCCGATTGATATATTCTGAGAACGACATACCCATCTCCACATTGATGACTTGGTAGATGTAGTTCCTGTTGGTGTGTAGCTGTTTAGCCAGATCGTTGGTCTTTAGGTTGGGCTGGAGGTAGAGCGCATTGTCTTCTACCAGATGACGGATCTTACCCCTTAACGACTCTTCGTCCTTCAAGATGCCGCCAGTGGACTCGTCTGTATCGTCAATCTCTAAGAGAGCGTCCTGTATGGAGAATTTCTGACGGAGGCCGACATGCCCGATAAAAAGAATCAGAATTGAGAAGATAACCGACGGAATGGCGAGCATCCACATAGAGTCGGCAAAGCGGTATCGACCGACTGCATTACAAATAAAGGCTATCAGCGAGGCTGTCACAAGAAGAATGAGTAGCGGTTTGACAGAGTTCAGGGATTTTTCCTCGATGTCTGAATAAAAGTTCTCAATCAGTTGGTTGTACTGTGTAACCCGTTGCCAGCCAAAGATGAATATCGGTGGAATCTCGAGGGCGAAGACGATCTTTACTAGCAGATGTGCCTGTCCCTGCCACCATGCCAGTCCTGTGAGCGTGGCATAATTGTCACCGTAGAGATGGGATTGTATGAACTGGACGGTCTCTTCCTTGTCCATGAGGATGTAGAGCAGGCCTACTAGGATGAAGCAGACGAAGGCGGGTGACAGGTATAGCCACTGGCGCCAGCGTAGCGGCTGGTTCGTCGTGAGTTCTTCTATATAAATGTAGAAAAGGGGGAACACCGCTGGGTTACAGAAACTGTAGACCGTATCTGAGAACGGGATAGCCTCAGTGAGTCTGTGGAAATAGATGGAGTGGGCCAGATACAGGAAGGCGGCGACGACCATATAGATGAGCAATCGGCTCATGGGCTTGTCCCATCTGTCATGAAGACTCAGGCCAAGCAAAGCCGAGAGGATGATACAAACCATCATCGGCAGGGATATGATCATGGACTGTATCATGGCACAAAGATAACTAAAATGTGGTTCAGAACAAAAAGAAACCGCCTCTTTTTCTTTTGGGTTTGTGATTTTGCACGATGAAATTGCGAATATGCCCGCTATTTCTACGAATATGCCCGATAGATTCTATAATTATAAACTGTTAAATTCTCTCATAATCCCTATCTTTGCAGAAAAAATGTTAAAAACCTAATAAGTATGAAGAAGAAAGTTTTCTCTTGTTTTATTGTCCTGACTACCTTGATGGTTGTCGTATCGTGTAATGGTGGTGCCGGTGTGGACGAGTTAAAGCGTCAGGTGGACTCTCTTGAAAATCTGAACGCGCGTAACCAGAGTGACCTGGATAACATGAGCTCTTTTGTTGCAGTGCTGTCTGAGGGGCTCGATACAATCGCCAAGCAGGAAGGCACCTTGTTCTATACAAATCAAGGACCGGAGGGGACGATCGTGGACCGCGAACAACTTAAGAAGAACCTGGAGTCTTTTGCCAACACACTCGCCGAACAGCGTGAGAAGATCCGTCGGATGACCGATTCTTTGAATGCTAAGGGTGCGAACATGAAGAAGTTAGAGACGCTTATTACCTATTTAAATAAGCAAATTGATGAGAAAGATCAGATGATAACCCGTCTTCAGGAGGAACTGAAGCAGAAGAACGCGAATATCGCTCAGTTGAGTGGTAAGCTAAGTGCACTGAGTCAGAATAATAACTCGTTAAGTCAGAAGGTGCAGGAGCAGGAGCAACAACTCAGCAAACAGTCGGCAAGGATTAATAAGGGTTATGTCGTGATGGGCTCTGGAAAGGTACTGAAAGAATCGGGCGTCATCACGGGCGGCGGCTTTATGAAGAAATCATCGGTTAACTATAACGATTTGCCGCGTGAGTTGTTTACTCAGGTTGATACACGTACGTTTGGCGGTATGCAAATCCCTGCGGCCAGACCTAAGGTACTCTCGGCTATGCCGTCCTCATCGTATGAGATTGTCAAAACCGGTAAGGACGCCTCGGAGATTCACATCACTGACCCAGAGGCTTTCTGGAGCAATACGAAGTATCTGATAATCCAGACCAAATAATCTTTATTATTAATACACATCTAAAAACCTAATTGTTATGAAAAGAAACAGATTATTCATGATGGCCGCATTCGTAGTCGTTTGCGCATCCGTTTCAGCACAGCAGGTGATCACTCTTGACGAACTGCAACAAAGGAAAAAGACACAGGCAAAGACCACTCAGACAAAGGCTGTTCAACCGAAAGCACAGAAGGCAAAGGTCGGTAAGAGTGTCCTTGCATCTACCGGCATGGGCTTTAGTACATTCTACCTGCAGTATAATGCCGCCAGTCAGAAGTATAGCCACGACGGTCATAGTATCAGCACCAGTCTTCCGTCTTTCTCTGCCGGTTATACGAAGGCATTCCCTCTCGGTCCCTCATTATATATTGAGCCAGGGGTCGCTCTCCAATATCTCTTCAAATCGGAGAAAGAAGATGGAAGGACAGAGAAATTCAGCATGCTTTCCGCTAAGATTCCGGTTAACGTGATTTACTCACTTCCTGTGGGCGATGGAATCTACATTGATCCGTATGCTGGCGTTTATCTGCGTGGTAACATTCTGGCTCAATACAAGTATGAGCATGGAGGACATTCTGAGACTGTCGATCTCTTCTCCAAGGATGATATGGGGAGCAGTGACAATACAGCAAAGCGGATGCAGGTGGGCATGAATCTTGGTGTCCGTGCTCGTTTCAGTAAGTTCTTGGTGGGACTCGGCTATTCGATGGATTTGACCGATTTTACAAAGTATGAGAAGACTAACTCGTTTGACATCACTCTTGGTATGACTTTCTAATAGAAACCTTATTAAAAATAATAGAAGGGAGCGTACATCTTTGTACGCTCCCTTATCATTTGATGTGTCTGAATAGAATCAGATACTTTTATTTTGCGGCAACGGCAGCCTCGTCCTCCTTGATGGTGCGACCCAGTGTCAGGTAGGCAACAGGGGCAGCGATAAAGAGAGACGACAGTGTACCGAAGATCACACCGAGAATCATTGCGAACGAGAACGAACGGATGCTATCACCACCGAGGATGAAGATAGCCAACAGTACGATCAGGGTCGTAACAGAGGTGTTAATGGTACGGGCCAATGTCTGGTTCAAAGAGTCGTTGAACAACTGCTGACGATCACGTTTGCCATACAAACCGATGTTCTCACGGATACGGTCGAACACCACCACCTTATCGTTGATAGAGTAACCGATCACCGTCAGGATGGCACCGATGAACACCTGATCGATCTCCAGTGACATCGGTAGGATACCCCAGAACAGTGAGTAGCAGCCGATAACGATCAAAGCGTCGAGTGCCAACGCAACGACAGCGCCTACAGAGAAGGCGAGGTTGCGGAAACGGAGCAAGATATAGAGGAAGATGGCAATCAGAGCGATAACAACGCTGATGATAGCACCGTAGGTGATATCCTTAGCCACTGACGGACCAACCTTGGCAGAAGAGATGATGGAACCACCCTCGCGAACATCGGGGTTCTTGAAGGCTTCCACGTTCTCCTGACTGACGAAGCCGCCCTTCTTCAGTGCATTGAAGAGGATGGTCTCAGCCTGGTCGTCAACCTCAGGATTATTAGACTCGATATCCCAGTTGGTAGAGATACGAACAGTCTTGCCGTCTGTGCCGAGGGCGATGACGCTGGTGTTAGCCTCCTGACCCTGGTTCTCGCCCATCGTGTTGATGAAGGCACCAGCCATGGCTGAACGTACATCCTCAACATGAGTCTGCTTGTCGAGTGTTACCACGTAGTTACGTCCACCGGTGAAATCGATGCTCTGGCTCAGACCGCGTACGGCAAATGAGATGCAGCAGATGATGGCGATTGCTCCCCAGATGGTGAAGGTCTTTTTATACATGCCCATGAAATTGTAACGGGCATTCTGCATCAGGTTCTTCGAGTATGCGGTCACGAAGGTCAGATTCGTCCACTTGTCTTTCTTCAGCATGTGGTCGTAGACCAAACGAGTCATGAACACGGCGGTGAAGAAGCTCACAAGGATACCGATGATCCAAGTAGTAGCGAAGCCTTTCACAGGACCTGTACCGAAGTAGAGCAGGATGATACCTGTGATGAGCGAGGTGAAGTTTGAGTCGAAGATAGCGCTGAAGGCGTTAGAGTAACCCTTGTTGAGAGCTTCTTTCACGCTGAGACCCTTCTTCAACTCTTCCTTGATACGCTCATAGATGAGCACGTTGGCATCCACAGCTGTACCCAGCGTCAGCACGATACCGGCGATACCCGGCATGGTCAGAGCAGCCTGGAACGAAGTCAGGATACCCAGTGTGAAGAACAGGTTGAACAGCAGAGCGATATCGGAGAGGATACCCGGGATGAAGCCATAAAGCATGATCATGTAGATCATCAGCAGCACAAAGGCCACAACGAAGGAGATAACTCCCTGCTTGATAGACTGGGCACCGAGTGACGGACCAACGACCTCCTCCTGTACGATACGGGTAGGAGCCGGCATCTTACCAGAGTTAAGTGTGTTTGCAAGGTCCTTTGTGAGCTCAATGGTGAAGTTACCTGTAATCTGAGAGTTACCACCATCAATCTGAGTCAGGATACGGGGAGCAGAGTAAACGGCATCGTCGAGCACAATGGCTACGGCTTTACCGATGTTTTGCTTGGTAATCTGGCTCCAGCGACGTGCACCGTCAGAGTTCATCTGCATAGATACAGAGGGGTGACCCATCTGATCGAAGTCGTCCTTGGCGTTGGTGATCACATCACCCTCCAACGGAGCACGACCTGAAGGTTCGGTAATCTTCAGAGCATAGAGCTCGAAGATCTCGCCTTTGGCCTGACCTCCGAAATCCTCTGGTCTGGCACCCCAACGGAGTTTCAGTTCTGCAGGGAAAATCTGGTTAGCGAGATCAGAGTAAATGATCTTGTTGATCTCTGCGGTATCGCGGGCATTAGCATAACCAACCACTGCGAGGGTGTTGCCCTGTGTGGGCTGGAAGATAGCGAACAGGGGATTCTGCTTCTTGGCCAACTCTGCAGCCTTGGATACTGCTGCGTCTTTGTTGTCCTTCTTAGCCAACTTGGCAGCGAGGTCGGTAGTAGCAGCCTTGGCGGCGTCAACAGCAGTTGTGTCGGCAGCTACAGCCATGGTATCAACGGCAGCACCGCCCTGAGCAGCATAGCGCTGATTCAACTGAGCGAGCAGCGGAGTGATCTCCTGGCTGTTATAGGTCTCCCAAAACTCGAGGTTGGCAGAACCCTGGAGGAGCTTACGTACACGCTCGGGCTCCTTGATACCAGGCATCTCGACCATGATACGGCCGCTCTGACCTTCGAGTTTCTGGATATTGGGCTGTACAACACCGAACTTGTCGATACGGTTGCGAACCACATTGAATGAGTTGTCAACGGCGGCCTGCACCTCTGTACGGAGAGCGCTCTCGACCTCAGAATCGGAACTCTGGGTGCTCACCTTGCCCTTCATCTGCTGAGTGGCGAAGATGGCAGCGAGTGGACGACCGTTGCCTTCCTGTTTCCAATACTTCACGAACAGAGAGATGAAGTCATTCTGACTGGTCTCCTCTTCCTTCTTGGCGAGTTCCATCGCCTTCTTGTAGGCAGCGTCGGTCTTGTGGTCGGCGAGCACGTCGACAACATCAGGCACAGACACCTCAAGAATCACGTTCATACCGCCTTTCAGGTCAAGACCTAGGCCAATCTCCATCTCACGGCACTGCTTCAGAGAATAGATGCCCATGTACACCTTCTCGTTGTTGATTGAGTCGAGGTACTCCGCACCTGCCTGCTCACCCATGGCAGCGGCCTTACTCTCATAGTGGCGCGTCACGAAGGAGAAGGAAAGGTAGAAGCAGCACACGAGAATCAGAAGCACTGCGATAAATTTTACAATTCCTTTGTTTTGCATTTTGATTTTTGTTGTTATTTAGTTATTATATATTCTGTTCGCGTACATTTTAGCGTGCAAATATAGGCATTTTTTTAGAGAAGGAAAAATTTATAGACGATTTTCACTTATTTTTTATGGTTTATGGGATAATTTTAGTCTGCAGGATATAGGATAATGGTCGCTTGCGTCTATTTTGTTGTCGACAGAGCAGTTATAGGGCTTAAAGTGGTCGGAACACATGATATGATCGATGCGAAAGAAGAATCCTTTCTGATTATATGACAAACCGACACCGCGCCCTGTCTCCACAAAACAGTCTGTCAGGCCTTGTGCGATAATACGACGTGAGTAGGAGATAGGATTGTCGTTAAAGTCGCCACATACAATGATGGGGTATTGTCTGTGTGCCTCGATATACTGGTGTACCGCCTCGGCCTGTGGCGCTCTGATGGCAGTTGACTTCCCGAGTTTTCCAAGTAACAGCAACGACTCCTCTTTGACGGTATCACTCTCCATCTTGCCTCGCAACATCTCCTTGTAACGGGTACGGTCTTCCGTTGACAGATGGGTGGTTTCCAGATGGTTGTTGATGACGATGATGGTATCGCCCTCCACCTGCAGGAAATAGGCCACGGAACCGTTGGCCAATGAAGAATATTGAATTCTCTCTTTTCGGAGGATGGGGAACTTCGAGTGGATGCCTATGCCATTCTTGCTTGTGGGTAGCTCCTGGAAGAGTGTTGTGTCGTTGTAGGGGTATATCTTTTTGTACCTGTGAAGGACAAAACGCCGCCAGGAATCGACATCTTCCTGCAGGCATACGATATCTGCATCCTGACGTTTCAAATAGTTGTAAATCGTGTCGAATGCATCCTCGTATTTGTAATTGCCGCTATACTGACACACGTTGTACGATAGAATCTTGAAGGTCCCGTCGGGCACGTCCTGTTTGGAGTTTAGGGGCATGTATACAGTGATGGGGATATACACGAGTGCGTAACCAACAAGTGGGATCCATGCTTTCCTCCATTTAAATGTTAACCAAAAGAACAGGAACAGCAGGTTGGCAATCAGAAAGATCGGAAAGGTCATTCCCAGGTTGGAAAACATGGGAAACCGGACGGGGTCGACATGGTCGCCGTAGCCGGCCAGGAGCATCAGTACGACTGTAGCGGCATTGGCGCCGGCCACGATGTTGATGGTGAATGTCTTTAGTTGTCTGATCATCACTGGTTGCTGGCGTCAAAGAGCTTTTTCTTCTCCTCCTTCGTCAGACTATCGTAGCCACTTCTCCGAATCTTGTCGAGGATGGCGTCGATCTCTTCTTGGTTGTGTTTTTTGCGGGCATTATATGCCATGTCTTCCTCCTTTGATCCACCGCGCTCGACATGCATGTCGGTATGGTGCTGACTCCTGTTCTGCTGCTGTCGCTGCTCGAAGTTGCGTTTCAGGTTCTCGAAGAACTGCTCGCCACGGATGCGATTGAAGCCGGATCCGGGATGACGGTTCCAATAACGTATCATCAGATAGCCGAAAAGCATACCGCCCAAATGGGCCGTATGGGCCACACCGTCACCAGAGGAGCCAAGGGCAGAGAAGAATTCAATGGCCACATAACCCAACACGAACCATTTGGCTTTGATGGGGAATGGGAAAGGAATGATGAAAAGTCGCTCGTTAGGAAAGGTCATGCCAAAAGCCAGGATGACAGCATAAACGGCACCAGAGGCACCGATGGTGGTCCAAGCATTCAAGGCATTGGCATAATGAGCGCCGTACTCTATGACGGTACCGAGGCTGGCACCTGGCACTTGCTCGGCTACGGTCATGTAAAATGAGCCGAACTGCGCCAGCTCCTGTAGTACACCTGCGCCGATTCCACATGTAATGTAATAAAAAAGGAATTTTTTGGGTCCCCATACGTTCTCGATGACGCAACCGAACATCCACAAACCGAACATGTTACTCAGGATATGCATGAAACTGGCATGCAGGAATAGGTACGTGACCAGTTGGTATAGATGGAAGTTACTCGCCATGAAAAAATGGAGACCACCAATGTCTGCCAGGTCAATACCACGTAGGTCGAAGACAGTGGTGGCGAGGAATGCCAGCAGATTAATAATCAGCAGATTCTTGGTGATGGTAGGTATGCGGAACATCATGTCTTTTTGCTTTTATTATTTGTTATTGTTGTCTGATTTTCAAGGGGGACAGCGTGGCTGCCTCTCCTATTCGTGGGCAAAATTACTAAAAATATCTCTTTTTTATGCTTAAAAAGGGGTCATTACAACTATTTTTCATGAAAAAAGTTATTTTTTCCGTTTTTTTGTTGTTTCTTTAAATACTTTCCATTATATTTGCCAAAGAATTCAGCTAAACATTAGTTATTACTATTAATAATTCACTAAATTTTTCAAGATTATGAACAAAACAGAATTGGTAGAGAAGATCGCAGCAGGTGCAGGTCTCTCAAAGGTTGACGCAAAGAAGGCTCTTGACGCTACAGTAGCAGCTATTAAGGACGCACTCGCAAAGGGTGACAAGATTGCTCTCGTTGGTTTCGGTACATTCAGCGTGAATGAGCGTCCGGCTCGTGAGGGTATCAACCCTGCAACCAAGCAGAAGATCAAGATTGCTGCAAAGAAGGTGGCTAAGTTCAAGGCTGGCGCCGAGCTCGCTGCTGCTCTCTAAGCATCATAATGTAATAAAAAATTAAGGAGACTTCCATTTGGAGGTCTCCTTGTTTTTTTATCGTGTTTTCCCTCTATTATTTTGGCTGTTTGCCAATGTAGGCGAGGATACCACCGTCGACGTAGAGGACATGACCGTTAACAGCATCAGAGGCATGTGATGCAAGGAAAACAGCAGGTCCGCCAAGTTCACTTGGGTCGAGCCAACGTCCAGCTGGTGTCTTGGCGCAAATGAAACTGTCGAAAGGATGACGACTGCCGTCGGGCTGGCGCTCACGCAGTGGTGCAGTCTGTGGGGTAGCGATGTATCCCGGACCAATGCCGTTACATTGGATATTATACTCGCCATATTCAGAACAGATGTTGCGGGTGAGCATCTTCAGACCGCCTTTGGCGGCAGCATAGGCACTGACGGTCTCACGTCCCAGTTCAGACATCATTGAGCAGATATTGATGATCTTACCCTCGCGACGCTCCATCATCTCGGGGATGACAGCCGACGAACAGATGAACGGACCAACGAGGTCGATGTCAATGACTTGTTGGAACTCTGCGCGTTTCATTTCGTGCATGGGGATACGCTTGATAATACCTGCGTTGTTGACAAGGATGTCGATTTGTCCTACCTCCTGATGGATCTTGTCGACGAGAGCCTTCACGGCGTTCTCATCGGTCACGTCGCAGACATAGCCTTTCACGTTCTCGATGCCCGCTTCTCTGTAGTTGGTCAATCCGCGCTCCAGAGCGGCCTCGTTGATGTCATTGAAGATAATGTTCTTGATGCCGGCCGCAACGAAAGCTTTGGCGATGTTAAAACCAATTCCGTAAGAGGCTCCGGTAATCCATGCGTTCTTACCTTCAAGGGAGAATAAATTTGCCATAGTCTTGTTTGTTTTAGAATTATATTTTCCGTTTGTTGCCTGCAAAGTTACAAATTATTATATGGATGGCAAAAAAGGAACACTTAAAAATGATGAAAAAAAGGGGATCCGCAGAAATGCAGACCCCCATTGTGAAGTTGGACGACTCGGATTCGAACCGGGAATGACAGAACCAAAACCTGTAGTGTTACCATTACACCATCGTCCAGAATCGGGTGCAAAGGTAGTAAAAATTTGGCATTCGGCCAAATTTTTACCACCATATCTTATTTCACGATGAGCAGATAGTAGTTCTTCTTACCTTTCTGAGCCAACAGATACTTCCCGTCGATCAGATCCTCTGCGGTAATCGGTCGGTTCTGGTCAGTCAGCTTCTCCTTGTTCAGAGAGACACCGCCACCCTGCACCATCTTACGCATCTCACCCTTTGACGGGAAGACGGGAGCAACGGTCGTCAGCAACTCAACGGCTGGTTGACCGAGCTGGTCTTTGGCGACCTCATACTGTGGTACACCGTCGAAGACGTCGAGGAATGTCTGCTCGTCAAGCTTCTCAAGTCCTTCCTTGGTTGATTTGCCAAAGAGGATACTACTGGCCTCAATGGCTGTGTCAAGGGCCTCCTGAGAGTGTACCATGACAGTGACTTCTTCTGCCAGACGTTTCTGCAGAATACGGCGTCCCGGATCCTGTTTGTGCTCTTCAATCAGGGCATCGATGACGTCCTTCTCCAGAGAGGTGAAGATCTTGATATAACGCTCTGCATCCTCATCGCTGACGTTCAACCAGAACTGATAGAACTTATACGGTGTGGTGCGTTGTGGATCAAGCCAGATGTTGCCGCTCTCGGTCTTTCCGAATTTCTTTCCGTCACTCTTGGTGATAAGTGGACACGTGAGGGCGAAGGTTTCCACCTCGTTACCGAGTGTGCGACGAATGAGTTCTGTACCGGTGGTCATATTACCCCACTGGTCGTTACCACCCAACTGGAGTTTTACACCATAGTGCTGATACAGATAGAGGAAGTCGTAGCCCTGTAACAGTTGGTAGGTGAACTCCGTGAACGACAGACCGTCGCGGGCCGTACCGTTCAGGCGCTGCTGTACACTCTCCTTTGCCATCATATAGTTGACGGTGATATGCTTACCAACCTCGCGTGCGAAATCAAGGAAGGTGAAATCCTTCATCCAGTCGTAGTTGTTGACCATTACGGCTGCATTCGGCTCCTTCGACTCGAAGTCAAGGAACTTAGCGACTTGTTTCTTGATACATTCCTGATTATGGCGCAGCGTCTCGTCATTGAGCAGGTTACGCTCCTGACTTTTTCCGGATGGGTCACCAATCATACCCGTGGCTCCTCCTACGAGGATGATGGGCTTGTGACCGCAACGCTGTAAGTGGCGGAGCATCATGATGCCGCACAGATGTCCAATATGCAGGGAGTCGGCCGTCGGGTCTGTTCCCAGGTAGGCCGTCACCATCTCCTTCTGGAGAAGTTCCTCCGTTCCCGGCATGATCTGTGCCAGCATGCCGCGCCATTTCAATTCTTCAACAAAGTTCTTCATCGTCGATATTATTATTCTTTTTTTTCTTTTTGGGAGTCTGGATGATCCGGACTATCCGGAATCCGTCGGATCGTCAAAGACGAGGCGTTATGGTACTGGATCATAACCAGAGCCGCCCCATGGATTGCATCGTAGTATCCTCCAGATGGCTAGCCACAATCCCTTGATAGGGCCATGTTTCATAATGGCTTCCTTGGCATACTCGCTACATGTCGGGGTAAACCGGCACGAAGGTCCCAGAAGGGGCGATATACATATCTGGTAGAAGCGGATGGGCAGTACCAGTATTCGGGATAGTATCAGCGATAACAGCTTCATGCCTTCTTCGCTATTCGTTGTAACAGACTGACAACACGTCGTTCTACTTCCTGTGTCGGACAATGTCTGTCGGAGAGCCAGATAAAGGCAATCAACAGAAGCTTGTCTTCAGAGATAATACCGTCAAGAATCTGTTTGTGCTGGCGGTATGCCTCGCGAATCTGACGTTTTACCCGATTCCTGTCAACAGCGTGTTTGAACCGTTTCTTGGGAACACTGATCAGGATCTGAACGGGAGCACATCCTTGGCAGCACGTCGTCTGCTGATAGACCATCCTGAGGGGATAGGCTGCCAGCGCATGACTGTCGCCTTTCTCAAAGAGCGTCTCTATCAGCCGGTTGCTGACAATGCGCTCCTCTTTTCTGAAGGTCGGAGCCGCCATGCAAAGATGCTGTTAGTCTTGTTGCTCAATCAGGAAATGCTGCAGAGCGCTCGTCATCGAAGGATATTTCTCAGAAGGAGCCTCTATGTCAAGTCGGAGACCAGCCTCTTTGGCAGCTTTTGCCGTTGTTGGTCCGAAGGTGGCAATGGCAATCTTGTCCTGTTTGAAATCAGGGAAGTTCTTACTCAGCGACTCGATTCCTGCAGGACTGAAGAAGATCAGCATATCGTAATCGAAAGTCTCGACCTCTTCGGGCGTGAAGTCATTGCTCACAGTCTTGTACATCACACACTCCTTATGCTGCAGTTTCTTGGAGTCAAGCAGTAAAGAAAGACTATCATTGTGTACGTCGCTCATTGGCACAAGATACTTCTCCGTCTTGTGTTTGACCATGGTAGGTACCAAGTCGTCAATACGTCCGGTCTCTCCGAAGAACACCTTGCGCTTGCGGTACTGCACGTATTTCTGGATGTATAATGCAATAGTCTCTGTGACACAGAAATACTTCATGTCCTCAGGAATTGTCACCCTCAGCTCTTTGGCCATCTTGAAGAAATGGTCAATAGCGTGTCGTGAAGTAAAAACGATAGCGGTGTAATCCAGGATGCTTACTTTCTGAGTGCGGAACTCCTTAGCGCTGATGCCCTCCACTTTGATGAAGGGACGAAACACCAATTCAACGCCAAATCTATTCGCAATGTCGAAATATGGCGATTTCTCACTGGTTGGCTTGGGTTGTGAAACCAAAATCTTCTTTACCATCTGTGTCCTAAAAATTTACTTTCAGAAAATTGACAATCACCGCAAGTCCACCCCAAAGGGCAAATAACGGTATTATTTCGAGGGCACAAAAGTACAAAATAATTTGCAGAAAACCTGCATTTTGCCTAAAAAATGTAACGTGTGCCTTGTAAAATGTGAGGATTTTGGCTAAAACGACCACCGTGGCACAGTAATAAACAACAGATTGGGGAGGAATGTGGAAGTAGGCCAAGAGTAGTACGGAGGGGAACAGAAGGATACCTTCCAAGGAGGTGATAAACAGCAATGATGTCAAGAATTTTTTGTTTTTTCTTCCATCAAAGAAGACATTGTTCACCACGGTGTATAACAGAAAACGCAGCAGGAAGTATCCGGCAAAGACGCCTCCGAATATACCCAGTAACTGGTATTCTGAAGAGAGATTGAAGGTGCTGGCGACATAGTTGGTCGTGTAGAAATAGTAGAGCAGGGCAAAAACAATACATGTCAGCACGACGAGATGCATCTGTAACTTGACCTCGTTGCCTGTCTCTGTCATGGTATGCTCTCCTTTCTGGACGTAGAAGAAATCCTTAATCTGGTGTACGATAAACCATGAGAGCTTTGAAAAGACGAAAGCGATGAGCAGGAAGCAGAATACCAACAGTCCTGTGATAACGTTATCATTGCTGATGGTATAAGGAACGGGATCGCCTGCGACGCCATAGCGGCCTCCGTCGAGTTCCGGGTGATAGAGACTGTCGTTTGAGAAATAGTTCTCCCGATAGTACTGGGGGATATCAACGACTTTTGGGTCACGTGGGACACCATGCCCTGGAAGGTGGAGCGTATCGGGTTGCTGACTGTAGTGTATCTCGCTTGGTTCAAACCAAGCTTGAATGGCAGAGTCTTGTTGGGCAGGGGTCGCGTCTTTAGGCAACAACCGCAGCACCTGATAGGGTGTCTGCGGCTTTGTCGGTTGACTGACGGCTGTATCTGTATAGGCCGTTTCCGACAATGGACTGAAGATGCTGTCCTGTCTTAGCATATCCTATGACAGACCGAATTCCCGGCGGATGTCCTCCACCCGGTCAAGTTTCTCCCATGTGAACAATTCGACATCAATGACCTTTTTCTCATGGTAGTGACTCGTGAAGGTTTTCTTAACCACCTCCGATTGCCGTCCCATATGTCCATAGGCCGCCGTTTCACTGTACATAGGCTGCCGTAGCTTCAGGGTGCGCTCGATGGCTTTCGGACGCAGGTCGAACAGTTTCTCTATCCGCTTGGCGATCTCACCGTCGCTCATCTGCACCTTGCCCCTTCCGTATGTGTTCACGTAGATGTTCATCGGTCGTGCCACGCCGATGGCATAGCTAATCTGTACAAGCATCTCATCGGCCACGCCTGCTGCCACCATGTTCTTGGCGATATGACGGGCTGCGTATGCTGCAGACCGGTCGACCTTCGAGGAGTCCTTGCCGGAGAATGCACCACCGCCATGAGCGCCCTTACCTCCGTAAGTGTCAACGATAATCTTACGACCTGTAAGACCGGTGTCGCCGTGGGGACCACCGATGACGAACTTACCTGTCGGATTGACGTAGTATTTGATATCCAGTCCAAAGAGGTCAAGCACCTTCTGACTGTGAATCTGCTGTTTAACCCTCGGGATGAGGATGTTGATGACGTCGTCCTTGATTCGGGCGAGCATCTTTTCGTCGTCGGAGTCAAATTCGTCATGCTGGGTGGACACAACAATCGTGTCAATGCGCTCGGGAATACCTTCGTCGCTATACTGTACGGTGACCTGACTCTTGGAGTCGGGACGCAGGTAGGTCATCTCCTTGCCTTCCTTACGGATATCGGCAAGCGTGCGCATAATCAGATGAGCCAAGTCTAGGCTTACGGGCATGTAGTTCTCCGTCTCATTGGTGGCGTAGCCAAACATCATGCCTTGGTCACCGGCTCCCTGTTCGTCCTCATTACCATTGTCAACACCACGGTTGATGTCGGCACTCTGCTCGTGAATGGCACTGAGGATGCCACATGAGTCACCATCGAACTGGTACTCAGCTTTGGTATAGCCGATGCGTTTGATGGTATTGCGGGCGATGGTCTGCAGATCGATATAGACATCGCTTCGTACTTCGCCCATGATAACAACTTGTCCTGTCGTGACAAACGACTCGCAGGCAACGCGTGCCTTCTCATCATAAGCCAGGAACTGATCGAGTATTGCGTCTGAAATCTGGTCGGCCACCTTATCGGGATGGCCCTCAGATACTGATTCTGAAGAAAAGAGGTATGACATAGCTTATATTTTTGGGTGCAAAATTACGAAAAAACGAGGGAAATGCAAAAGAAAAGTTTGTTTTCTTTTCATTTCCAAGTGCAAGAAACTTACCTTTTCATGTTCCTGGGGTGATGCTCCAGAATCTCGCGTCGCAGGGCAGACGTGTCAATATGCGTGTATATCTCCGTCGTTCCGATACTCTCATGTCCAAGGAGGGCCTGGATGACTCGCAGGTCGGCACCGCCTTCCAACAGTGAGGTGGCAAAGGAATGGCGCAGCGTATGAGGGGAGATGGTCTTTGTGATGCCGGCCGTCACAGCCTGCCGTTTGATCATGATTAGGATCATCGTGCGGGTAAGGTGACTCCCGTAGCGATTCAGGAATACATAGTCTTCCTCTCCCGGCTTGATTTTCATCAGTTGACGGTCATAAAACCAGAATCTAAGCTCCTGGATGGCTTTCTGGGAGATGGGAATGAGGCGCTCTTTGCTTCCTTTTCCCAGTACACGAACGAACTCTTCGTCGAGATAGAGGTTTGAGAGTTTCAGGTTCACGAGTTCACTGACACGTAAGCCACAGGAGAATAAAACCTCGATGATGGCTCTGTTACGGTGCCCCTCCCATTTGGAGAGGTCAATGGATGCCTCTATCTGGTCGATCTCCTCTGTCGACAGCACCTCGGGCAGGTGGGTCCCAATCTGGGGCGATTCCAGTAGTTCCGTGGGGTCGTCATCCCGATAACCGTCAAGCATCAGGAACCGGAAGAAGGAACGAATGCCGCTCAGGATCCTGCATTGCGATCGGGGGTGGATGCCGATGTCGTGAAGGCCGGCAGCGAAATGCTGCAGATCCTCCAACTCAACCTCGCGCAAATCCTTGCCTTTTCCTGTTCCCGGATCGCTTTCATGTTCCAGATAGTCAAGAAGCTTCTGGAGGTCACGCTGGTAGGCATCCAACGTGTTCCCCGACATGTTACGTTGCAGTTTCAGGTAACGTATATAGCTCTTGATGACATCCTTCTCCATATTTATCGCAAAGTTACGACTTTTTTTCGATATTCAGAAAAAAAATCGTAACTTTGCAGGCGTTATATAACATGATTAATATGAAGATTCAGATTATCAACGGTCCGAACCTCAACTTGTTGGGAAAGCGCGAGCCGGGAATCTATGGCTCATCTTCTTTCGACGACTATCTGCCGCAGTTACGGCACCAGTACCCGTCGGTGCAGATTGACTATTTCCAGAGTAATGTCGAAGGAGAACTGATCAATAAGATGCAGGAGGTGGGCTTCGACTACGATGGTATCGTGCTCAATGCAGGAGCCTATACACACACCAGTGTAGCGCTGCAAGACTGTATCCGTTCGTTGAAATGCCCGGTCATCGAGGTGCATATCTCGAATGTGCATAAGCGCGAAGAGTTCCGTCACAAGTCACTGATATCTTGTGCCTGTCTGGGTGTTATCTGTGGCTTCGGACTCGACAGCTATCGGCTCGCTGTTGAGGGACTGTTAGCAGTGAAATGACGATTGACGAGTATATCCTGCAGCATATCGACCCGGAGGGCGATTATCTCTACCGACTCTTTCGGGCGACGAACATCCACACCATCCATGGTCGGATGGCAAGCGGTCATCTGCAAGGACGGTTGTTGAAGATGCTTGTGCGGATGATCCGTCCGAAGAATATCCTGGAGGTTGGCACTTTCAGTGGGTATAGCGCCATTTCCATGGCGGAAGGTCTTGAGGGTGATGGTCATCTCTACACCTTTGAGATTAATGACGAGATGGAGGATTTTACTCGTCCTTGGATAGAGGGCTCGCCTGTGGCAGACAAGATCACGTTCCTCATCGGTGATGCGCTGACGGAGGCGCCCAAACTCGGCATCCTGTTCGATATGGCGTTCATCGATGGTGACAAGCGCACTTACCGGGAGACCTACGAGATGGTGATGGGTATTCTGCGACCGGGTGGTTTTATCTTGGCTGACAATACGCTCTGGGATGGTCATGTCGTGGATCATGCCTATGACCGCGACCAACAGACGCGAGGTATAGATTCCTTCAATGAATATATTGCCCGTGACGAACGGGTGGAGAAGGTGATTCTTCCGTTACGTGATGGTCTCACCCTCATCCGTAAGAAATGATAAAAAGAAACAATTAAATATTTAGAATATGCAAGAGACAAGACAGAATAAGATAGCCCGACTGCTCCAGAAGGAGCTCTCGCTGATATTCCAACAGCAGACTCGTGCCACTCATGGTGTGATGGTCAGTGTGACCCGCGTGAAGATCTCTCCTGATCTGAGCATCTGCACCGCCTACCTCAGTATCTTCCCCAGTGAGAAGGCCGAGGAGATTCTGACGAATATCAATGCCAACGGGAAGTCGGTTCGTTATGAGTTGGGAACACGCGTCAGGAACCAGTTGCGTATCGTGCCAGAGCTTCGCTTCTTCATTGACGACTCTCTCGATTATATTGACCGTATCGATGAACTGTTAAACAAATAAGCCGTCGGCTGTTGGTGGCTCGTTATACTGCTAACAGCGACAGTCAATCATGAACTTCCCTTTTTTCATAGCCAGGCGTTATCTCTTCTCAAAGAAGTCGACTCATGCCATCAATATTATCAGTGGCATCTCTGTTATCGGTGTGGCTGTTGCTACGATGGCATTGGTTGTCACGCTGAGTGTTTTTAATGGCTTCCATGATCTGGTGGCCACCTTCTTCACGTCGTTTGATCCGCAGTTGAAAGTGTCACCGGTTGAAGGAAAGTCTGTTGCGGCAGATGATCCCATACTGACTCAGATCCGACAACTGCCCCAGATAGAGGTGGCGACGGAGTGTGTGGAGGATCAGGCGCTGGCAGTCTATAATGGTCGTCAGGCGATGGTGACGATCAAGGGTGTTGATGATAACTTCAATCAGCTGACTCATATTAACAAGATTCTGATCGGTGATGGAGATTTCTGTCTTCATGCCGCTGATATGGACTATGGAATTCTTGGCATCCGTCTGGCGGAGCTGTTGTCAACGGGCTTCTCCTTTGATTATCCGCTTCAGATCTATGCACCGCGCCGGGAAGGACAATTCGACCTGACCGACCCTTCCGATGCTTTCGAGATGGAGAATCTCTATTCGCCAGGGGTGCTCTTTAATGTGAAGCAGGCAAAGTATGATAAGAATTATATCATCACGAGTATTGCCTTTGCCCGTCGCATCTTCGATCAGCAGGGGATGCTCTCATCATTGGAGCTTCGTCTCAAACCCGGTAGTAACTTTGAGGCTGTGAAGTCGGAGATAAAGAAGTACTGTGGCGACCGGTTTGTTGTCAGGGATCGTTTCGAACAGCAGGACGATACGTTCAAGATTATGAAGATCGAGAAACTGATTGCCTATATCTTCCTTACCTTTATCCTGATGGTGGCTTGTTTCAACATCATCGGCTCCTTGTCGATGCTTATAATCGACAAGAAGGAGGATGTGGTGACTTTGCGTAACCTGGGTGCCTCCGACAAGCAGATTGTCAGGGTGTTCTTGTTTGAAGGGCGTCTGATCTCGGCTATCGGTGCCGTCCTGGGCATTGTCATCGGACTGCTGCTCTGTTGGGCGCAGCAGCGTTTCGGACTTGTCGGACTGGGCTCGTCAAGTGGCTCGTTTGTCATCAATGCCTATCCTGTGAGTGTGCACCCAGAGGATATCATTCTGATCTTTATAACGGTATTGGTGGTTGGCTTCTTGTCTGTCTGGTATCCTGTCAGATACTTTGCCAAACGGCTTTTAGCCTAATGTGATGTTCTCCACTTCCACGTCTTCATGAAGGAAGAGACGGGCGGATTCCTTGAATTTGTCGGGATTCTCCGTGGTGAGGTAGTGTACCCCTGCCCCCTGGGCACATCGCTTTTCAATCTGAGGATGGCGCTCCAGATAAGACTTCAGGCTCTCTGCCACATATTCCCCTTGTGAGACAACACGGACTCCTGTCGGGAGATATTTCAGGATTTTCGGCATAAGCAGGGGGTAGTGCGTACAACCGAGGATGATGGCATCGATATCAGGATCCTTACGCATGATCTCATCGATACGTTTCTTGACGAAATAGTCGGCACCAGGGGAGTCGGCCTCGTTGTACTCTACAAGTGGAACCCAGAACGGACAGGCGACACCAGAGACCTGAATGTCGGGGTATAGTTTCTGGATCTCTAAGTTATAGCTCTCACTCTTGATCGTTCCTTCAGTGGCCAGTACACCGACATGACGACTGTCTGTCAGGTCACCGATGATCTCAGCCGTCGGACGGATGATGCCGAGCACACGTCGCGTAGGGTCCCATTTCGGGAGATCGTTCTGTTGGATGGTGCGCAGCGCCTTGGCCGAGGCGGTGTTGCATCCGAGGATCACGAGATGACATCCCATCTCAAAGAGTCTCAGTACCGCTTGGCGCGTGAACTCATAGACCACGTCGAACGAACGAGGTCCATAGGGAGCACGGGCGTTGTCGCCCAGATAGAGATAGTCGTATTGGGGGAGCAGTTGGCGGATGCCGTGTAGAATGGTCAGGCCTCCATAGCCACTGTCAAAGATGCCGATGGGACCTGGACTATTGGAGAGCATTCCTCACCAATTGATTGATGTCTTCTCCCATGTCGGGGTTGATAAACGGGAGCGCTTTCGCGTCGGTATCGATGATGAAGGCATAGCCACGCTCCCGTCCAATCTTACCAAGTGTCTCAATAAGACGGATCTTGAGGGGGGCCATCATATCCTTCTCTGCCTTTGCAAGTTCTGCCAGACTCTTCTCCTTAAAGGCGATATTTTTCTCCATCAGTTCTTGTAGTTCTGTCTGGCGCTTTTGGAGAATGATCTGTGGGAAGTCACGCTGTCCTTCCAGAAACTCCTCGTATTTCCGGTTGAACTCGTCTTCCACTCGTTTGGTCTCAGCCTGATACTGTTCTTTCAGATGAGTCAGTTCTTGTTGTACAGTTGTGTACTCCGGCATCGACTGAAGGGCTGTCTCATAGCTGAGATAGCCGAAACGAAACATATTGGTGCTGTCCTGAGCCGACATGCCAAGGACAGCACACAATGTGATAACGATGCTTAAGAGACGTCTCATATTACTTCAGTCCGAGCTTACTCTTTACCTTGGCTGTAACGTCTGTAGAGAGGTTCGTGCTGATATAGGGCAGTGAACCATTCTCCATGATGTAAACGAAGCCCTCGGTCTGACCAACGCTCTTGATAGCATCCAGAACCTTTGACTGGATAGCAGCCATCTTCTCCTGAGAAGCCTTCTGCAGAGCCTGCTGGTTGTCCTGGAAGCTCTGCTGGATCTTTGCATACATATCCTGCAGCTCTTGCTGACGACGCTGCTTGATGTTTTCGGGCAGAGTGGCCTGCTCTTTGTCGAAAGCCTCACCCTTCTTCTGCAGCTCATCCTGCATGCTCTTCAGGTCAGCCTCGTACTGCTGCTGCAAGGCGTCGATTTCGGTTTTGGCCTTTTCATATTCAGGCATGGCCTGGATAATCTCCTGGGTGTTCACATGACCGAACTTACCCTGTGCGTTGGCGGTGGTGAATCCGCAGATAGCGCAGATAGCGCAAACAATTAGTTTCTTCATCTTTTTTATTAAGTTATTAATCAATACTCATTATATTAGTTTGCATAGCCGAGTTTCTTGAGAACCTCTGAGCTGATATCAATCTTGGGGGAACCGAAGATGATGCCTGTGTCGCTGGCACGGTCGAGTACCAGTTGGTAGCCGCGCAGATCGGCAATATCCTTGATGGCATTATATACCTCGTCTTGAATAGGCGACATCAGGGCAGTGCGCTTCTTGAAGAGCTCTCCGTCGGGACCGAAGTATTTCTTCTTTAGGTCGGCAGCCTGCTTCTCTTTCTCCACGATAGCGTCCTGTCGGGTTTTCTTCTGCTCTTTTGAAAGGAACACAGCCTCGTTCTGATAGTTCTTGTAGAGCGTCTGTGCCTCTGTCGTGAGCGCGTCGACTTCCGCCTGCCATTTCTTGGATACCTGGTTCAGTTGTTCGTTAGCACGCTCGTAGGCTGGTATATTCTTGAAGATATATTCCATATCCACAAGCGCGAACTTCTGTGCAGAGGCAGAGGTTAATCCAAAGATAGCGCAGATAGCGCAGATAATTAGTTTCTTCATAAGCGTTCTCTTTTAGTGTAACATCTATTTGACGTGAAAACTCGTAAACGGTTTTAAACATTAAACAACTCTTAACGAAATCAGAACTCCTGTCCGAGGATGAAGTGAATATGACCACCACCTTTAGACTGGGCGCCGTTCTGACTGGTATATACCTTGTCGAAGCCATAAGCCCAGTCGATACCCATCAGACCCACCATCGGGAGATAGATACGGACACCGACACCAGCAGAGCGTTTCATCTTGAACGGATTGAAGTCCTTGGCATTCGACCATGCGTTACCGCCTTCGAGGAAGCCCAGACCGTAGATGGTGGTGTTACCCAACATGAACGGATAACGTAGCTCCAAGGTGAAGCGGTCATAAGCGTAGGCGTTATAGGACGAGATATTGTTGCCCTTCATCATCTGCTCGTAGGCTGATGAGTAGGAGAGGGTACCATTCTCATAACCACGCAGTGCGATGGTCTCTTCAGAGTAACCGTAGGAGTAACCTGTCATACCGTCACCACCGACATAGAAGGTCTCGAATGGCGACCGTTTGTGCTTGTTGTAGCTTCCCAGCAGTCCCATCTCCACGCGGGTCATCAGCACAAAGTTCTTCTGACCGCCTGTCAGGGCTGTGAAAGTACGCAACTTGAACTTCCACTTGTGGTATTCAATCCAACGGTACATATCCTGTAGCTCATCCTCGTAGGTAGCCGAGGTGCTGTTCTTTGCCAGTGTGCTGTAGTCCTTCTTGTCGAAGAGCGACCAGGGTGGGGTCAGGGTCACAGAGGCTGTGAGCTCTGATCCACGGCGTGGGAACAGCGGGTTGTCGGTAGAGGTACGTGACAGGGTCACACCCAGATTGATATTGTTACAGTTTCCATTGTGGATATAGAAATAGCTCCAGTCGCGCAGCATATAACGTGAGTAGCCGAGTTGTGCAGACAACTGGAAGTAGTCGTCGGGCCAGCGCAGACGCTTACCCCATCCGAGTGAGGCACCGAAGACGGTCATGGTCTTGTCGTCGTCGAGCATCGACTCGTAGTTATAGGCGTATGGGTTGTAGCCACCGTAGCCACCGGCGTACGCGTAGTAGTTGTTGTAGAACGCGTTGTTACGGTAGTAGCTAGAGATATCCGACTGCTTGGAGTAGTAGGCACCGAGGCTCAGACCGTTCGGACGCTTGCCGCCAAACCAGTTCGTGGAGTAGTTAGCACTCAGTGAACTATAGTAGCTACCATTGGTCTGGAAACTGAATCCCAGTTGCTCGCCGTCGCCGTAAGGCAGGATACCACGATGGAGCTTGTTCTTGCCGAAGAGGTTGCGGATGGAGAAGTTGTTAAACTTGATGCCCACTTTTCCGATGATACCCGTCTGTCCCCAACCGAGGGAGAACTCTAACTGGTCGTTCGATTTCTGTTCGAGCTGCCAGTTGACATCCACGGTGCCATCATCGTAGTTGGGCACCACATCGGGCACCACTTTCTCTGCATCGAAGAATCCCATAGAGGCAATCTCTCGAGCGGAGCGCATCAGCGCCTCTTTGTTGAACAGGTCGCCCGGCTTGGTACGGAGCTCACGACGAACCACCTCCTCATAGAGACGGTCGTTACCATAGATACGCACATGGTTCAGATGGGCCTGCGGACCCTCTGTGACGCGCATCTCCAGGTCGATGGAGTCACCGTCGATATTGATCTCAACAGGATCGATGTTCGAGAACACGTATCCGTTGTTGTAATAGTAGTTACCAGCGGCATCGTCATCAGCCTTCAAGCGCTTGTCGATCTGCTTCTGGTTGTATACATCACCTTTCTTCATGCCAAGTACGGCATTCAGGTAATCGGTCGTGACCACGGTATTACCTACCCACGTAATATCACGGATAAAGTACTTGTCGCCCTCGTCGATCTTAACATAGACATCAACATGCTTATCGTCGTAGTTGCTGATGGAGTCTTCCACGATGCTGGCATCACGGAATCCTAACTCATTATATTTTTCGATAAGAGCTTGCTTGGCTTCCTTGTAGCGCTCGTCGGTAAACTTCTTAGCCTTGAAGAAGTTCTTGAGTTTGCCGGCTTCATGAATCTTACCGAACGCACCTTTTCCGAAGAGCGAACCGTTGATCTTCCCGTCCGACAGCTTCTCGTTGCCGTCGAAGATGATCCGGTGTACCTTCATCTTCTCCTTCTTGTCGATATTGACATCCAGCGAAACCATGTTACTCTTCTCCGTATCATCGTGCTGTACGATATCGATCTCTGCGTTCTTGTATCCCTTCTCGTCGAAATACTTCTTGGCAAGTATCTTGGCGCGGTCGATCATGTTCGGCGTGATCTGACTACCTTTCATGATACCCAGTTTCGCTTCCATATCCTCGCGCTCGGCTTTCTTGATACCATTGTAGTTGATGGTGCTGATACGGGGACGCATGCCCAGGTGGATGCAGAGGTAGATCTTGGAGCCGACGATAGAGTCGGCGGTGATGCTCACCTTCGAGAAAAGACCATTACGCCAGTAGCGCTTGATGGCCTCGGTAATCTGTGAGCCGGGCACTTCAATCTCCTGACCGACACTTAGGCCGGAGAGACCTGTCAGCACATAGTCCTCATATCCCTCGACACCCTCTACGGCGATGCCGCCAATCTCACAGGTACGTGGTGTACCAGCATACGAGATGTCGGGGTTTACAATCTTATCCTGAGCGTATAATGGTGAAAGGGTGAAAAGGCAAAAGAGTGAAAGCCCGAAGACTCTCATCCCCAATCCTTTTGTCTTATACCTTATTATATTATATATCATCATTGAGTATTGTTTCGCTTTTATCATTTCTTCTCCTCGGCTTCTACCTGAGCCTCTGTCTTTCCAAAACGACGTTGGCGGTTCTGGTAGCTGACGATGGCCTTATGCAGGTCTTCTTCAGAGAAGTCGGGCCAGTATGTATCACAGAAATAAAGTTCTGAATATGCGATCTGCCACAACAGATAGTTGGAGATGCGAAGCTCGCCACCCGTGCGGATCAGCAACTCGGGGTCGGGCATGAAGTTTGTCCAGAGGCGCTTGTCGACGGTGTCCTCGTTGATGTCATTCACATCGAGCTTCCCGTCTTTCACCTCCTGGGCAATCTGCTGGGCAACACGTGTCAGCTCCAGTCTCGACGAATAGCTGAGTGCCACCACCATGGTCATGGCGGAGTTATCAGCGGTGTGTGCCTCCGTCTCGGCCAACTTCTTGTTGACCATCTCGGGGATGCGTGAGCGGTCGCCCACCACCCGGAAGCGGACATTGTTCTTCATGAAGATCTCGTCCTCCAGGGATGTCAGCACCAATCCCATCAGAGCTGCCACTTCGTCGGCAGGACGATTCCAGTTCTCTGTTGAGAAGGTATATAGCGTCAGGAACTTAACCCCCAGGCGGGTACATTCGGAAGTGATGCGACGCACAGCGTCAACCCCAGCCTGATGACCATAGCTACGCTCTTTGCCGCGCTCTGTGGCCCAACGTCCATTACCATCCATGATGATGGCAATATGCTGGGGAATCCGGTTCATGTCCAAAAGTTCTTTCATATACTAATATCTGTCGTTATTGCACGTTTTGCATTTTGCCCACAGGTCGTATGTGAGTGCCAGCTGGAGCACACTGTAGCCGTCGGTATTCTTGAACGGACCACTACTCCTAATGCCATAGACGTCACTTTTGCCGTCCAGTTGGTCGCTGGTGGAGAAACGCACGCCCCACTCTGCGGTGAGGTTCATACGCTGTCCAATCTTATATTTGACACCCGCTCCAAGCAGTAAGCTCATAGTCATACCACTGTTCTCGCCGCTGTGGTGGGTGATACCCATTCCTGTCGTGATGAACGGAGCCAGTCGTTTGCTACCGCGATATTCTTGTCCGTTGCCATAGGACCAGAAATTGTATTCAAAGCGTACGCAGGTTTCTGTCAACTGGTGACTGAATGCATAGCGCTCTATAGGATACCATGTCTTCACATCATCACTGGAGCCTTTGATCTTCGTGGTCGCGATGTCCAGTCCCAGTGCCATCCGAGGGTTAAGATGATATTTGACGATGACCGCTCCCCACGGCTGCATCCCTTTTAAGAGATGACTGTTGAAGTCTCCTATATAGACTGCCGTTCCTGCACCTGCCCCCAGCTCAAGCTTGTATTCCGGCTCTTCTTGGGCGTATGTGGCTACAGAGAGTGCCACGGCAACCATGCAAGCGAACAGTCTTCTCACGTCTTATTCAATCAGGAACCCACGCCAGACACTATTGTCATCCAAGCTCTTGATCCAGAGATAGCCGTTGTCGTCGGTAGCCGTACTGAGGTGATAGGCTGTCAACTCGCTGGGAAGCGTGAATGCCTTGTTGGTCTTCCACGTGATGCCCTTATCACGACTCTCGTAGATCTTTCCGTTGTCACCGATGGCAAGTATGTGTCCCTTATAACGGAGCAGGTTCAGGTTCTCCATTTTAGGCAGGTAATATGCGTTATAACTCTCCATGGGTATGTAGACCCATTTCGACGGTTCACTTCCCGACGCATATTCTGCCAGTTTCCTCCAGACCACACAGGCCGTGCTGTTCTGGTCGTTAGTGCCGATCAGTAACTGGTAGTCTGTGGAATCGTTGGTGGCAAGTGGCCAAGAGACGAATGCGAACTTGGTGGGCAACAGTGATGAGGCCTCGTCAAGCGAGTCGGCGGTCCAGGTGGCACCCTGATCCTTGCTGACCATCAGTCGTCCGTCGTTTGCAAAGGCATAGGCCTCGGCAGCGCCAGCTCCGATAAACTGTCTCAGACCAGCCTTCTTGACGGTCTGTTCCCATTTCGCCTTCTCGGTGTCGACGGGGAAATCCTCAGCTCCCATCTTCTCCCAGGTCAGCACACCTGTCTTTACCTGATGCTTGTTTACCGTCACCTCGTAAGTGCGGAATACATCACTGTTGAAAGCATAGACACGGATCTCCCTTGGCTTGGAAAAATCAATGGAGTCGGTACTGGAATAGTAATTCAGCGTGTCGCTGGTGAGACTCTTGATGACAACCGTCCCGTTATTCATGCTGGAAATGCTTGCCAGCACGTGGGTCAGGTCGCAGTCTTCGGGCAGCGAGTCTGTGTTATATATCTTTCCTTGATAGTGGTCAATATGGAAGACCGGCATCTTGGAACAGGTTGATTTGTATACAGAGTCCTTCCCTGCCGACGTGGTGGTGTGAACGTATCTGTTCACGGTCGTCAGCATAAATTTGGTAATGGCTGTGTCGTCGTAAAAGGTTACTTCAGGATCGTCGTCGGAGCCAAGACATGATGTGTACAGGACAAGGCTTGCCATGACGAGACAGAGGGTGTAGATATATCTTTTCATTCAGTAACGAATTCTTTTTATCACATTTTTGGCTGCAAATTTACGCACAATTCCTCAAAATCAGTTCATTTTCACCTTATAATTAATGAAATTATGTCATAATTTGACCGTTTTTAAGTTAGTTTTGTTTTTCCTTCTTTCATTTTTTCATTTTTTCATGAAAAAAAGAGTGTGGTATGAATCACTCACTCCACACTCCTTTCAACGGATGTTGACATGACCCTCGCTCGTCACGACTCGGCAATAGGAGAAAACTCCATGGCCTTGAAGTTAGCGAACGTTGGTGTTCATGAGCGTAATGACACTCAGAACAGTCGCAACAGCAACAAACGCCAACATGACCGCTGTTTGAAAATCTAATAACATAATCTTTACCTTAAAAAATCTATTAACTACTAACCTAATGAATAACAATACAATCTCACGATTGCGCTGCAAAGGTACGTAGAAAATAAGAGTTGGGATTTAAGAGTTAAGAAAAAGTACCTGATGCAGTCGCCTTTTTGACTTACATCAAAAAAAGATTGGCTGCACCTTTCGGCACAGCCAACCCATTGTATAGAGTATTGTTTTTTGCTCTAAATGAAACTTAGAGTTTCGGACCTGCGACTTGCCCCCATAGGCGAAGTTGCTTCCGGTCCTGCGTTTTACAACTTCGGACCTGCAGCGACCAGAGCCTTACCGGCCTCGTTGCCCTCGTACTTCTTGAAGTTCTTGATGAAGCGGGCAGCCAGATCCTCAGCCTTCTTGTTCCACTCAGCTGCATCAGCGTAAGTGTCGCGTGGATCGAGGATGTTGGTGTCTACGCCCTCGAGCTCTGTGGGAACCTCGAAGTCGAAGTAAGGAATCTTCTTCGTAGGAGCGCTCAGGATAGCACCACCGAGGATAGCGTCGATGATACCACGAGTGTCCTTGATAGAGATACGCTTGCCAGTACCGTTCCAACCAGTGTTCACGAGGTAAGCCTTGGCACCGCTCTTCTCCATCTTCTTCACCAGCTCCTCAGCATACTTGGTAGGATGCAGCTCGAGGAATGCCTGACCGAAGCAAGCAGAGAAAGTAGGAGTGGGCTCTGTGATACCACGCTCTGTACCAGCCAACTTAGCTGTGAAACCAGAGAGGAAGTAGTACTTCGTCTGCTCCGGAGTCAGGATAGAAACGGGAGGCAGTACGCCGAATGCGTCGGCAGAGAGGAAGATCACGTTCTTAGCCTCTGGGCCTGCGCTCTTACCGTTCACCTTCTGAGCGATCTTCTCGATGTGGTTGATGGGGTAAGAAACACGGGTGTTCTCGGTGACGCTCTTGTCAGCGAAGTCGATCTTACCAGCCTCGTCAACAGTCACATTCTCCAGCAGAGCGTTGCGACGGATGGCGTTGTAGATGTCGGGCTCGCTCTCCTTGTCGAGGTTGATAACCTTGGCGTAGCAACCGCCCTCGAGGTTGAACACACCCTCGTCGTCCCATCCGTGCTCGTCGTCACCGATCAGCAGACGCTTCGGGTCGGTAGACAGCGTGGTCTTACCTGTACCAGACAGACCGAAGAAGATAGCGGTGTTCTTACCCTCCATGTCAGTGTTGGCAGAGCAGTGCATAGAAGCGATACCCTGCAGCGGCAGATAGTAGTTCT
>Ga0265298_10000189_pt1 | contig 93607 bp, 89 predicted proteins | sample AusTroGonzalo_MG_3_FD_193486 | JGI IMG/M metagenome (GOLD analysis project Ga0265298, IMG submission 193486) | Bovine rumen microbial communities from tropical cattle in Woodstock, Queensland, Australia - Gonzalo_01 | ecosystem: Host-associated > Mammals > Digestive system > Stomach > Rumen ...
TCCACACTGTAGTAAGGCCGATATTATGGGACAGCTCCGGCTGCAACTGGGAATTGCCGCTCTGCCAGATATATCGGCTGTTATAGCGTATTGCACTCGAAAGATTCCCATAATGAGGTCTGCTGGTCTTGGCGCTGTAATTCAGCATTACCTGAACCGGATTCTGCGACTGTGCACCGATAACACCTGCATAGGAAACGTTGGGGAACCAGTTGCCGTAGTCGCGGGTCAGGTTGTTTGCGGGAGTCACGGCATCCGTGTAGGCATAATGTACCCACTCGTAACGTACCCCGGCGCTGAACTGTCCTACCTTGGGCAAGTAGCAGCCGTAAGAAGCAAATCCGGCGATATTGTCTTCCCTCACAGTTGCCTGCGAAGCGGGGATTTCAATTCCATCAACCGAATAATTGTCTGTTCGGCGGGAGAAGGTATCCTCCGTTCCGGCCTGCAGCTGACCCTTCCAGATGGGATAGGAAAGGACTGCTTTGGCGGCATACATGCGCCCGACATTTGTACTGCTGCTCTGGATGGCGGCATCGTGCGTCATATCGCTCGTTTCCATGGATACGGACTTGGTGCTGTCGTCCGTGCCGTAATAGTCCATGTTCACGTCGATGCCCAACTTGCCCGCTACGAGGCCGTTGTAATAGAGGTTGGCGCCCAGGTTATACGGCGGCCATGCCCCCATCGTGTCATCCGACATTGTGGAAAGTTTATCTATCAGCGTTCCATTCTCGAACACATTGTCGTTCACCTCCGTGTGAACGTTGTAGGTCAGATGCCGGCCCCATTCCACTTTGCCGCCCAGGAAGTGATTGTCGGCCAATTGCCAGTTGACGCCGGCGTTGCCATAGATAGAACTGCCGATGTATTCGTTCAGAAGCGTACTTTTGTTCTCGAATAGCCAATCTGCACCATCGGCCTTTATGCCGAAGGTCTGTTTCTCCAGATAGCTGTCCTGGCGGGAGGTGTTGCGTTCATAGTTTACCCCGGCGAAGATATCCACTCCGCCCGTGCGGTAGTTCACATTGATGGCGCCGAAGGGATCATTCCCCTTGGCCCAGCGCAGGGACTGGGCATCGGAGGCGTTCAGGCTGAAGCTGAAGCCGTCGCCCTGGCGTCGGATAGTTTTGATGCGCACTACCGCCCTCACCGTGGCATCGTACTGGGCGCCGGGGTTGGTAATAACCTCAACGCTCTGGATTTCATTGCTTTGCAAGCGGTCCAGCTCGGAAGCATCACTCACGCGGCGTCCGTTGATATACACCATGGGCGCGCCCTTGCCGATCACCTCCAGGCCGTTTTGTCCTTTGATAAGCCCCGGCGTCTTCGCCAATACGTCGTTGGCCGATCCCACATTCTCCAAGACGGATCCCCTGACGTTGGTCTGGAGTCCTTCGCCTGTGAGCTTGGTCTTTGGCATTATGGCACTTGCCACGGCCCCTTCCAGCATCTGCGTATCATCGGCCAGGGTTATCACAGCTCCGTCAACGGGCGCAAGATACACCGTCTTGTAGCCCAGCATGGCCACCATCATGATTCCGTCCGTCTCTTTTGTTATTATATAAAAAGTGCCGTCTTCCTGCGTCACTACACCGCACACTACGGTGGAGTCGGCTTTGGAGAGTACAGCTACGTTGGCGTAAGCAACCGGCTCACCTTTCTCATCCACAACTTTCCCCTTCCAATCGCCCTTTGCCAGGCAAGGAAGCGACATGGCCGCAAACACAAAAAAAGTAATCAGTCGTTTCATTGTTTGTCCATATTTTTTCGACTGCAAAGTTAGTGTATCCTGCGTTCCAAAATAAAAATCGATATGGACAAATATGTGGACAAATACGTATAATTCCCGAAAACTAATTGGACAATCCCGCTCCTTTGTGTAATTTTGTACCATACTATTTCGGAACATCGATTATGGCAAGACCGGTTACTGTCACAAAAGAAAGAATCCTTTCTGCATCCCTTGATTTGGTGCGCTCCGGAGGTCCCTCGGCCCTTACGGCCCGGAACCTCTGTGCCCGCCTCGGCTGCGGTGCCAACGCCATCTTCTCTTCCTTCGGATCCATTCAGGGAGTCCGGGACGCTGTCCGGGAGGAAGCCCGGAAGCTGTACCGGAAGCGGGTGGGTGACGGCTTCCTGCTCAACCCTCCCTTCAAGGGCTTTGGAATGGCCCTCATCTGGTTCGCCATGGATGAGCCACAACTGTTCTCCCTGGTAATGGAATCGCAGACCCAGCCCACTTCCTACAAGGAATACATCGATTCCTACGTGGGCTTCAAGGCAGAGAGCCTGTCGGCCATAGAAGAAACCTTCGGCCTGCCGGAAAAAGATGCCGAAACGCTTTATTATCAACTTGTTCTGGTGGCTCTGGGACTTGCCTCGACCTGCACCAGCGGCAGAGGTCAGTTAAGTATCCCGCAGGTAAGTGAAATCCTGGGCAAGAATGTCCGGGCCTTTCTGATGGTCATCCGCGCCGGTAACGATGATAGGGAGAGGTTTGTACCGAACGCTGGTGAAGGTCCTGGCGGCGAAGTCGATTCCTATGTGCTGATGCACACGCTCGTTGAACAAAATCATTTGCTCCAGCAACTTCGTGACAAGCCCCGCTATATTCAGGATGAAGAGTGGGCCGAATTGGAACGGACGCTCCGAAATTCCTGCAATCTTACGCCCGAATCTCTCCGTCAGGCGCATCCAGACCTGACAAAGGGCGATATCCGCGCCTACATTCTCTCCCACCTTCAATTCTCCGTATCCGAACAAGCCATCCTGTTGGGAATTTCACCGGCCTCAGTCACCAAAGCCCGCCAGCGGCTCAAAGCAAAAATGGGTTAAGAATACAACTCTTCGTCCCGTTGCCCGCACAAACAAAGCTATTTCTCTCTTACGTGTTTCCCGGACATGTGGTCAATCGTGATCTCCAGGATCAGTGCGTTTCTGGCATTCTTTGCCATGTCTGCTTCAAGGTCATATCCTTCCGGGAAATACTTGGCTCCAATCTGCCGCAGAAGCCTGTCTGTTTCCTGCTCATCGGCCACCTCTGAGATACGTCCGAAACAGATGACGCTAGTAAAGCAGTTCCACCATTCTCCGGGATTCTTGACGGGCTCTGAAAGGACAGTGAAGCACACCTTGTCATTAGCGCGTACAGCATCCAGCTTATGCCCAGCCTTGGCGCAGTGAAAATAGATCTTGCCGTCCAGATACATGTAATTAATGGGCAGCCCATATGGGTAACCGTTCTCACCGTGGACGGCAAGGATACCGCGCTGAGAAGAGGCAAGAACCAATTCGCATTCCTGAAGCGTAGCGGCTTGCTTGAAACGTCGTAATTCTCTGAATTCCATATCACTGAACCACTTTAAGGCCGATAATTGAGGCAATGAGCGTAAAGGTAAACAGCAGTCTCCAGAAGGTAGCGGGCTCCTTGAATACAAGGATACCTAGCAGTACAGTCCCCACAGCTCCGATGCCCGTCCAAACAGGATATGCCGTGCCAATGGGAATGGTCTTCACGGCTTTGGCCAACAGCACCATGCTTAATGCATATAGGATGACAAAAACGGCATACCAGAGCATCTGGCGTCCACCGGTGGCTATGTTTGCTTTTCCCAGGCAGAACGTAAAGCCACATTCGCACAGCCCGGCCAGAACAAGTACAATCCAATTCATAACTTGCGAGGTCGTCCTTACCGAGGGCTGCAGCAATACCCGGCGTCTCCTTCCGAGGACTTTGCAAACATACTGATTTTATGACACATAATCAAACCAAGAGATATTAATGTGTTCAAAAAATCTGGTAGACCCGCCCCTGACTACAATTCTAAATCTGCCTGAACACCAAATAGATATACGGCCCTGAAATCGTCAAAATTGGTTAGAAATTTGTTAACAACCCCGCACAGGCCTGGCCGATTGGCCGGGCCTTATTTGTACGGTCTTTGTCACGTTTTCGCGACTTTTCTTTACCAAGATTGTCACAGGTGACAATCTTGGTCACGTTTTGTCGCTTTTTCTTGACTTAGCTCGTCACCAAGTTGTCAGGGCCTATTCTGTTCGACAAACAGGGAATTTACTTGCGCAGCCGGTTAATCTCCTCCTGCAGATTGGCCAGGAATTTTCCAGCATGGGCGCCATCCATCTGCGTATGGTGGAATTGAAAGGAGACAGGCAAGGTGGTCCTTAACCAGCCCTTGCGGTAGCGGCCCCATATCACCATCGGATTGCAGAACTGGTCGGTATATTGATTGACGATCGAATCAAGTTCCGTAGCTAACATCGCTGATGTGCCTATCACCATCGCATCATCTACGAAAGAACTTTGGCAGGACGTGCTGGCCGATTGCGTCAGAACCATATAGTCTTGTCCGAACTGCTCCAAATCATTTGTATATAAAATGTCACATGAGTTGATGCCACCTTCTTTGTTGTTCACTATCACGTTGATGGCCATGCGGTCGTATTTGTATAGCTTCCCGTCCTGGGGCAGCATGTAGAACTCCTCAATCTTTGAAGCAGCCTGGCCGATACACCAGCACAGCAGCATATTGAATTTCATACCGTGCTTACGGCTCACCTTACGCAGGTGAGTCACGTCGAAGGTCTTCGTAAGCGTCACCATCGGCATAGGCGATTTCGTCCACAACTCGAAGGCAATGGCTCTATTGGTGTCCTTAGGATTGATTTCCTGTTTCATCACTCAATCACAAAGCTGCGGGGATAGAAGTCACTGTAGAAACGGCCGTCGGTGGCGGTGAACTTGAGCACGCAGTAATTGGGGTCGGTGACGCCGCCGGGATAGTACTGATCGTCGCCTTTGCGCCAGATCATCTCTTTCGAAGCAGCGTCTGTCAGTACTTCCATCGTGCCACGCAGCATCATGCCCTTGAAGCCCTTGGCATCACAGAAATAGATGCTGGCCTTGGGATTGGCCTTATAGTGGGCCACGCGCAGCGAGAAGGTGTTGGTGGTGAAGTAAAACACCTTAATGCCCTTGCGAACACGGGGCGACAGCATGGCCTTCGTACAGGGATACCCCTCTTCGTCAACCGAAGATATGAAGGTGACGGGCAGTTTATCGGCCATTTTGCCGATGAGTTCCTTCACCCCGGCCAACGCGGGGTTCTCCGGCATAGAGTCCGTCAGCGTCAATTCTTTGCGCCAACGCTTCAGATGCGGGAAATACATCTTCATCTGGCCAATATATTCCTCTTTCGTAATGGGCTTCGGCAGGCCTTTGTTCACCTCGTCCACAAACTGGGCGCAATGCTCAATCATCTCCTCCATTGTGCACTCCTGCAGGAACTTGCCATCCTTATAGCAGTATATGCAGTAATCTTCGTTCTTGCTTCCATCGGCATTAGTACCGAGGACTTCCTCTGCGAGCGGCATCCCGCAGCTCTGGCAAAATTTCATTTCCATATCTTTTACTACGTTTTTCATATTAAATAAGGCTTATCATCCAGCGGACGGGTGCAGCCCCACTGCTGGGCAAAACGTTCAAAGTTCTTACGGACTAGACGTTTGATAAAGAGCCGGAACAGCAGGTGAACAATCCGGGGATTCTTCTCATAGCCGATGAATTTACGGGCCTCTTCGGTCATAAAATGACCATTGCTGACGAACGATTGTCCCATCTGAATGTAGGCGTCCATTTTCTGGTCCATTACCTTCTTCATCTTCTCATCGTCGCGAAAACGGATCAAGAAACTGCCTCCCTGAATCAGACAACCGCCGTACGTGCAACCGAACTGTTCTGGCAAGGACTGCAAGAAGCGTTCGCCCAAGCGGAACTGATGGCCTTCGTCAAAACCTCCGTGCAGGATAAACGACAGCTGAGCCGGGCTCTTACGCTCCGTCGGCAGCGACTCCAGAAATTCCAGCATAATGCCAGGAACGCACTCCACAAAAAGCGGAAGGGCAAAGATAATCTGATCGTGGCCGATGAATGCCTCGCGTGCCGCATCCCACTCCTGCCGATTCGACAGGGAATAAAGTTCAAACGTGGCTCCGGCGGCTTGAAGACCTTTGCCGAACGACTGGATAATCTTGTCCGTATTGCTGTTCTTCTGAACACGCGGACTACCGTTGATGATGACTACATGCATAGTTCGCCCTCCTTTATGTTATAGACACCCAAAGATTTTCCGGCCATATTGGAAGCCACGCGCCGGCTCCATTCTTCGAGAAACTCCTGGTCGGCCTGGCCTTTGTACAGAAGGCCGAAGTTCAGCGGATGGTAGCGAAGTTCGTGACGCTCCAAGCCATCGCGGAACTCCACATACATGTTCAACATCGGCACAATGCGGTCCATTACCTTCTTTCCGCGCCAATCGACGAATCCGAAGCGCGTATCTGATACCAGCCAGAGATTCTCTGCTCCTACGAGTTTCTTAAGGATGCCCTCATAGTCATCCTTGATGGCGCAGATGCCGGGCGTCTTTAACCAGCACAGATTGCAGCCCGTGCAGTGCGCAATCTTCATGTCGGAGGTGTTGATGACCTCCACGTCGTCATTAATCAAAGTGCTTATCTGCCCGGGAACAGCACCTTCCTCCAATGTGTTCAATATGATAGTCATGTCCATATAATTACGATTGCAAAGTTAGTGTAACTTGTGTTCCGAAATTAAAATCAATATGGACAATGATGTGGACAATTTCCTAAATCCGATAGGACAATCCCGTTCCTTTGCTTATTTTTGTACCGATATATTACGGAATATCGATTATGTCAAGACCGGTTACTGTCACAAAAGAAAGAATCCTTTCTGCCGCCCTTGACCTGGTGCGCTCCGGAGGGCCCGCAGCCCTTACGGCCCGGAACCTCTGCGCCAGCCTTAGTTGCGGTGCCAACGCCATTTTTTCCTCCTTCGGATCCATTCAAGGAGTCCGGGATGCCGTCCGGGAGGAAGCCCGGAAACTGTACCGGAAGCGGGTGGGTGACGGCTTTGCGCTCAATCCCCCGTTTAAAGGCTTTGGGATGGCCCTTATCTGGTTTGCCATGGACGAACCGCAACTGTTCTCCCTGGTAATGGAATCACAGCACCAGCCCACTTCCTACAAGGAATACATCGATTCCTACGTGGGTTTCAAATCGGAGAGTCTCTCCGCCATAGCAGACACCTTCGGCCTGCATGGGGATAATGCCGAAACGCTTTATTATCAACTTGTTCTGGTGGCATTGGGGCTTGCCTCAACCTGCACCGGCGGCAGAAGTCAGTTAAGCATCCCGCAGGTAAGCGAAATCCTGGGCAAGAATGTCCGGGCCTTTCTGATGGTCATCCGCGCCGGTAACGATGATAGGGAGAGATTTGTACCAAACGCCGGCGAAGGTCCTGGCGGCGAAGTCGATTCCTATGTGCTGACGCACACGCTCGTTGAGCAGAATCATTTGCTCCAGCAGCTTCGTGACAAGCCCCGCTATATTCAGGATGAAGAGTGGACTGAATTGGAACGAATGCTCCGAAATTCATGCAATCTTACGCCCGAATCTCTCCATCAGGCGCATCCTGGCCTGACGAAAGGCGATATCCGCGCCTACATTCTCTCACACCTGCAATTCTCCGTATCCGAGCAGGCCATCCTGCTCGGAATCTCACCGGCATCCGTCACCAAAGCCCGTCAGCGACTCAAAGCAAAAATGGGTTAAGAATACAACTCATCATTAATCTGAATACCAAACAAATACACAGCCCTAAAATCGTCAAAATTGGTTCGATAATTGTCCCTTCGCCCGCTCACGTTACCCCATCCCCAAACCCCTTCCCCGAGGGAAGGGGCTCGGCGTCAGAAGACGCCGCTCGCCTGCTGGCTCGGTCGCTTCGCTCCGACTTTTTCCTATCCTAATCCATGTTTTGCAATCTTAACCTGTATAAGGGCTAAAAACGCACTAAGATCGTCACTCTGACGATCTTAGTTTGCGTAGGGCCGAAAAACAATTTAAGATTGCAGGCACAGGCGAATCTATCGCCCCGATTCGGCCTTCCACACGGATGTCGGGGCCTTTTCTGTTCGATAAACAGGGAATTTATCGCACCAGGAAATACCCCAATGCAACCAAGGCTATGCCTGCAATAATACTGATGGCCACGTAACCGGCAAATCCCCAGATATTGCCTCCCTGCAGCATTACCAGTGCCTCCTTGGAGAAGGTGGAGAAGGTCGTAAAGCCTCCGCAGAGACCTACGGTCAAGAACAACGCCCAGTTGCTGCCCTCAGTGCCATTCTTGTTGAAAACGCCCCATAGAAGGCCGATCAGAAAGCATCCCACAAGGTTCACCGCCAGCGTTGCCCAGGGAAAGCCTTTGCTGACGCTTTTCATCGCCATCGATACTAAAAATCGGCCCGCTCCACCCAGGAAACTGCCGGCACCTATAGCCAATAATGTCTTCAATAATTCCATTAATACAAATTTACTTAACCGCTTCCAGGTCTGCTCGCTCATACTGGTGGCTCCCGGGCTGCAGTTTCTTCCACTTCCAGCACTTGATGGCCTCGTCCAAAGAGGCGCCTTTGTTATCGGCAAAGAAATCACGGATATACTGGTTGTACTCAAACTGGGGCCAAATATCTGTAGGATGTTCCAGCGTTTTGTATGCTTCCACGGCATCCCCGAAGGTCTTTCCGGCATTCTCTTTCAGCCATTTCTGGAACTCCACTTTGAAATGGAAGCCCTTTCCTAAATGCTGCTGAAAAAAGGCCCTCAGTTCTTGTGAGCATACAATACCTTGAGGAATGGTTTCATCCAGCGAAACCGGGACGTGCTTTTTTCTCTCAAGCATGGGATTCCTCTTTGATTTCGATTTTGGGAGAGCGGGTATAGTGGCCTTGATGATAGCTGTCAAGTAGTCCCGATCATCCACGTCGTTAATTAGGAAATGTTCCTTAGCTCCCGGGTATGGAGAGCGCATGACCACCTCTTTCAACTGTGCTGCACCCTGATAGGTTGGTTTGATATACAGGTTATTATCGCAGACAAGCCCGAAGATGGTTCCATCGCAGTAGATGCAGTAATCTCCCATCATCTTCTTTATGGCAATCTCCCCGGCACCCGAGCACTGGTCAACAATGTATTGTACGAAATCTGTATTACAGGCCATATATTATTTCCATCGTTTTAGCATCGGGAAGACTCCACGCATCATCTGGATATACTGTTCCCGCGTCATAGGCTCCGGCATATTCTTGTTGACTTCGTCAATAAACTGGGCACAATGCTCGATCATCTCGTCCATCGTACATTCCTGAAGGAACTTGCCGCCCTGATAGCAGTACTGACAGTAGTCGTAATTGACGCTGCCGTCGGCATTGGTCCCGCAGTCTTCCTTCCGGGTGAGGGGCATTCCGCAGCTCTGGCAGAATTGCGGCAGCTGACCGGGAGCGAAATCCTTTTCCTTCGGCGGGAAAGAAGCCTCGTAGGCTTCAAAAGCCTCAGGATTCTCATCGGCCACAAAGTAGCCTTTGGGCGGGCAATAAGTTGCCTCGGTGATGCCGTTAGCCTTTAACCAGCCGGGGATGAGCTCCTGAGCAAGGAAGTACGGCACTTCAGCCCCGGCGGGCTCTGCGTGATAGTTGATACGCAGTTTGCTGGCCAGATCAAATCCGGCATGCTTGTAAAAGCCGATATTGCCTTCCATACAAAGGAAACCGACTCCCATTTCGCGGGCTTTCTCCAGTGCGTATTTCAATAGTTTGAGTCCGTATCCTTTGCGCTTGTAATCCGGATGGATACTGATGGGGCCGAAGGTCCAGGAAGGTTTGCGGGTACCGTCCGGGAGTGCCAATTCGGCCTTGGAGAACATTACGTGGCCGATAATGCAGCCATCCTCCTCCATTACGAAGTCCAGTTCTGGAATGAAGTCCGGATTGCTCCGATATTGGTTTAACACAAAATGCTCCGTGCAGCCGGGACGATATACATTCCAGAAAGCCTCTCGCGTGAGGTTCTCTACCTCGACGTAATCGGCCGGTGTTTCAAGTCTTATTGTCATCATCTTACTTATTTTTTGCCCAGGTATTAGCCAAGATAACCACAACGATGCACAATACGAACACGAGGGCGCAGAAAGACCATGTAGCCGCCATCGTGTCCTCTCCATTCAGGAGGAGCATCATAGGAGCCAGGACAATCAACAGACCGCCGATCAAGCCTCGAAGTCGCTTTACGTTGTACTGCGCCTTCTCTTCTTCTGAGGCGGTATTATAACCAGCGATTAAATTGTCACCCTTGCCGATAAGGATGAGTACGCCCATAATGACCAGAATGGCCGCAACGATGATTAGTACAATCATATAAGGTCCGATTAAATTAAAAACAAACTTACGGATTCTACGGCATATTAACAAATTTGGCAGATGTTTGTGTGTTACAAATAGCTAGGGGCCCGGTTCCCGGAAGAATCCTAACATCTAAATGAATACTAAATAAATACACAGCCATCAAGTCATCAAAACTGGTTAGAAAATATTTTTATACAATCTTAGTTACGTTTGGGCCCTTTTTCTTGACTTTGTTCGTCATTAGTGACGATCTTAGTCACATTGTGGGGCGTTTTCTTGACTAAGATTGTAATTTGGAACTTAAACGGTTATTTCCAATTGAATTCCTTCCGGGCCCAGGATGCAACTCTCAAAATAGCCGTCCCCGGTAGTCCTGGGGCCGCTGGCGACAGTGTACCCGGCATTTCGCAATTCCTCAGTCTTCGCATCCACGGCTTCTTTGCTTCCTACGGCAAAGGACAGATGGATAAAGCCGATGTTACGTTGTGCGGGGTCTACTTCAACTGTATCCGGCCGGGACATGATTTCCAGTCTGGAACCGCCCTCCGGGAAGGAAAGAATAAAAGTCTTAAGACCAGTCTTTGGGTTATGGTACAGTTCGTTACTCTGGGCTTCAAAGTGGTCCAAAAAAGAAGTGCCGCATTCTCTCCAGGTCCTTACAAAATAATGCTGCATGGTCGATTCTCATAGTTCATCGTTTTATTCTCCCGCCGACGAGGACAGATGTGAAAGTGGGAACAGTCTTGTACAGAATGGCATATAGCCCGACCGCCAGGCCGATAACAAGCAGGCACATCAACAGGTAGAAGCCCAGATGGGCCAGCGGTGTGGCAGGATTGAGCAGGCCGCCCAGCCACGCCATCAGGTTGGGTCTGTACAGGAAGTGCATGGCATACAGGAAGAAACTGCCGGTGATCCAGAAGTTGGAAGTATTCCAACCGGCCTTTACTGTGAGTAATGATGCTGTCGCTTGAATAGTGGCAAAAACGCCGAAGAGCACAAAGGCATTGAAGATAGGCCAGCAGTACTCCAAAGCGCCGGACACTTTGAACCTGGACTGGAATATGGCACAGAACCACTTCTATGCTGCAGGTGGAACCGAGACGGCCTCGCCAGCATACCTGCTGCTGGGCGCATCGGCCGGAACAGACATCGTAATCAAAGGAAAGACACGTTTGTCGCTATATGTTATCGGCTCCAACCTCACAGACCAGGCGTATATGCCACACCTAAGCCGCCTCAAGTATATCGGCATTGCCAATATGGGTCGGAATGTAATCTTCAAGATGGTAGTCCCGTTTTAGGATTATTATTCATTATTTCATCGTCAGTGAGTTTGAAGCTGAAGCACTCGGTGCTCTTCTGGACCGACGTCATTTCCTTATGAATTGCCGGCGGATGGTCCCCGTCTGTCCGAGGGTTGTCGTGCAGGCTTCTTACCGGGCCGCGTTTCCTTCTCCGGTAAAAGGGCGATGAATCAAAAATCCGATTTGGAAAGAATAAAAAGAATGCATATCTTTGTTACAGAACACATTATACCAAGACCTAATGGCTTTCTCCATCAAGCTTAAACTTTGGCAAAAAGTGCTCCTGCTATGGATAGCAAGAAGAATGCTTTTATGGAAAACATCGTTCCCCAGTGGCTTTCCATTGCCAAGGAGAACGGCAAACTGCTTGATTATTAAGATGTATGTGGGCTAAACCCTGGAATATGAAGGAGGGCTTCCTCATAGGAGGAGGCCTTCTTTTTGTGGGCCTGATGCTGCAAGTAGCCATTGGCCCCATCCGCTGGGAACTCTTTGCCTGGCCGGTCAATTTAATTGTGCTTGTCCTGCTGCTGGCCGCTATTGTTGTGGCGTTCACTTTGCGAGGGAAAGTTTATGCCTTCGAGTGGATGATGCATGCCGGAGCGGCCGTTCCCTGCCTTGTCTACGCTGCCTCGTTAACTATGCTGATGGGCCTGCTTCCGCAGGTGCGCACGGGAGGGTTGCCCTGGCTGAGCCGGATGCTTCAGTTCTGGCCCTTCGTCCTTATCTGGACCTGGATGATGATCATATCGGCCCTTGCCTCGATGAATCACCTGCTGCGCTGGAAGGTTTGCGAAATCCCCTTCCTCCTCAACCATTTGGGCGTAGTAGTGGCCATAGTTGCTGCCACGCTGGGTAGTGCCGATACACAGACGCTCCAGCTGACCGCTTTTACCGGAGAGCCAGAGTGGAGGGCTCTTGCCGATAACGATGAGCTTGTGGAGCCTGGCCTGGCCATTGAATTGCACAAGTTCATTTTGGAAGAATATGACGACGGAACGCCCAAGCGTTTCGCTTCGGATATCACCGTTTATACGGAAGATGGAAAGACGGTCCCGGGAACGGTGGAAGTGAACAAGCCCCTTAAGATGAACGGCTGGAAAATCTACCAGTACGGTTATGATGTCAGATACGGCTCAGAGAGTCCCTACAGCGTGTTCCAGCTAGTGCGAGATCCCTGGATCCTGTGGGTGTATATCGGCATTTTTATGATGATTGCAGGCGCCCTATGTCTGATGTTGTTTATGGCCCCTAAACCTGTGAAATCATGAGTTGGGATTCTTTTTTCTGGTTTGCACTGACTGCGGTGCTTCTGTGGGCCGCAGGCGCCTTCTTCGCCTGGAAGGGAAAGAAGGTTTGGGTTTATGTCTGCACCCTGGCTGGCATCGCCGTCTTTTTAGCTTTCATTCTGGGCATGTGGATTACGCTGGAGCGTCCGCCTCTCCGAACGATGGGGGAGACTCGTCTGTGGTATTCCTTCTTCCTACCCGTTGCCGGCATCATCGTCTACAGCCGCTGGCGGTATAAATGGATCTTGAGCTTCAGTACGCTGCTTTCCTTGGTTTTCATTTGCGTGAACCTGTTCAAGCCGGGTATCCACTCCAAGAGCCTGATGCCGGCCCTCCAGAGCCCTTGGTTCGCTCCGCACGTGATTGTGTATATGTTCTCGTATGCGCTGCTGGGTGCGGCAACCATAATGGCTGTCTATATGCTCATCCGCAAACGGGCATCGGCCTCAGAAATCAACTTGACGGACAATCTCGTATATGTGGGCCTGGCATTTTTGACCTTTGGTATGCTCTTCGGCGCTCTGTGGGCAAAAGAGGCCTGGGGCACCTATTGGGCCTGGGATCCCAAGGAGACATGGGCCGCCGCCACCTGGCTCTGCTACCTGGTGTACCTGCACCTGAGGAAAGCAAAGTCCGGAGAATGGCAGACAGCCTGTGTAATTCTTCTGGTCAGTTTCGTGTGCCTGCAAATCTGCTGGTGGGGCATCAATTACCTGCCATCGGCCCAAGGTCTGTCTATTCACACCTACAATGTAAAGTGAGAAAAATCGTCTCACCCTCACCTTCAACTTAATGGATGGCTTCCAGCAGTTGGTTACAGATGCTCTTCATGCCGTTGATGGACGGATGACCGTTCTGCTTTTCGATGTCGTGAAGTTCAATGAGTTGAACACCATAATGCTGGCAGATGGAACGCATGGACTCATTGACTTCCTCCTGCAGTTCGGAGTTCAGGATGGAATAGACAGCCGCTTTCGGATAACGTCTCTGCAGCATGTCCAGCAGACAGGCAAGGGCGGGACGGAAACTCTTACAATCGTCTTTCGTCCAGTCGGAATACTGATATTCGCCCATGGGAACACGGGCCCAGGCGTCATTGGTTCCTCCGAAAACGAAAATGATATCCGGATCTCCCAACATGTCCACCCGGGAGATGAAATACGAGTTGAAAACATCCCTGTGGAAGTATCCCGTGCCACAGATGGTGGTGCCGCCCCATGAATTGTTTTTCTCCAACTGATAGCCGTTCGCCTGGATATACAGGTCCCACCAGGTCTGTCCCACCTCCTTGACGTCATTGTTGGCGTCCGGATAGAAAGGAGCATAACCCTCCGGATTATAGTCTTTGAATGTGGAATAGGAGTCTCCCAGAATAGAGACCTTCTTGTTCTGTGCCGATGTCACAATCGCGACAAAGGCAAACAGTGTAACAATGAATACTCTTTTGATCATCTTATTCTATTCTTGTGGATCCGTCTTCTCGGCCTTATAACCTAGTTTCTCGATGGCCTTGGCAAGGGTGGTTTCATCCGTCTTGGAAGGATCGTAGGTAACGGTAACCAGTTTATCTTCCAGCGAAATCTTCAGATCTTTCACGCCCTTCTCAAAGGAGATGTTGTCATTGACTTTCTTGACGCAGTTCTTGCAATGGATGGTGGTTTTGAAAGTGACCGTCTCCGTTTTCTTGCCGATATCCTTTTTTTTCTTGTCCTGCTGTCGGACAATGGAATGGCTGGGTTCAGCCAAGATAGGCTGGGTAGCATAGGCAAATGCACCGAGTCCCAAAAGAAGGGTAATGAGAATTCGTTTCATCTTATTGGTATTCAATAGGTTTTCCATATAGTAATCCTGATTCCGGCATCGACGCGAAGCCCCATGAGCGGCCCCCAGACCGCACTGGCATCGAAAGACACACTCTCAGGTTCGCCCAAAATTACGGATTTTTGACGAAATCCTGTCAAATTTTCTCCACCAATATAAACGTCGATGCCCTTGAAACGCCTGGTAATCTGCGCATAAAGCGTGGGATAAACAGGTGTTCGGCCTCCGTCCAGATTCATAAAACCATATGCCCTGGCGCTTCCGTTCAGCGCTGCGGTAAAGTCGAAAATCCACTTGTTGAGATGGGTCTTGTATTGGAGATTGATCACGCCTTTGAAGCGAGGCGTCATCGGCCTTTCCACCAGGCCCTGGCCCGCAAGTTCAACCTTTGCATCCGTGTAGCGGGCGGTCAGGTTTACCGTGAAGCGCTCAAAGGGCTCCATGGAGAAATCGGCCTGGAAGGTGTTGGTATAGGCGGGTGCACCTTCGGAAGCATAAAAGTCAATCCCATTGACGAAATGCTCATAATCGACGATAAGTTGCTGTGCGAACTGCGTCCGGAAGAAATCGAAACTGAGATACGCATTGTCCGGATCCGCGCCGATGGGCAGGTAAACCGTAGCGTTTCCACCGACAGTCCATGCGTCTTCCAATGGATGATTGTCATAGATGCCAGTCCATAATTTCCCAGTCGAAAAAACGCCGATATTGTCCGTCAGCGGCATCGCGGCCCGGATACCGCGGCCACCGTTGAATCTTAAGACCACGGCCTTCCAGGGCTGATATTTCAGCGTGACCCGCGGCAAAATACGGAGACCGTCATCCGGTCCGTACCAGTTCACACTGATACCTGCAATGGCAGAGAGCCGATCTTCAAAATGGAATGTATATTCGCCGTACAAGGCGACATCCGTCAGGTCTGTCCGCCCGTCGTAAGCATTGGTTCCGGCAGCCACAATCCGGGAGAGAGTCTCGTCATAACGATCGAAACGCCCATGGGCACCGACCGTGAAATCGTGCCGCTCATTTACCTGATTTCGCCAGATAAGGTTCAGGAATCCGGAATGCTGTCGGGCCAGATAGGAGGCAGACCCGAAACGGGCATCCATGTCCTGCCAGGTGTAATCGGCCACAAGGGCAATGCTCTCGCTCTGGTCTTCCCGAAGCGGGATGCCCATTTTCAAATAGGCCCCGAAAAGACGGTTGCCGATATCGCTTCCCCAGGGAGTGCCGGAAACATAAGTGCTACGGTCATATCCCGGCTGCCCCCCATTGCGACGGTCGCTGACAGCATTCACGCCCACGCGTATCTGGAAGTGCGGGTCATAGTAAAACCAGCGATTGGCCAGGTTGAACTGCTGGATCATCGGGTCGTCCATGAAGCCGTCTCCGTTCATGTCCATGGACTTGAAATTCTTGTCCACATGGCCTAGGATAACGGTGGAAAGGCGGTCGCTCAGCTGAAGGGAAGAGGCCACGTCACCGCTGACGCGCGTGTCGCTCATTGCCGTCAAACTCAGGAAGAAGGGTTTCTCGTCGGTGGGTTTCCGATGCTCGAAATTGATTTGTCCAGTCATGGATTCCACCCCGCTCACCACCGAAGCTGTCCCTTTGGCGATTTGGATGCTCTCCAACCATTGGCCGGGCATGTAGGTAAGCCCGAACGGGGCGGAAAGGCCCCGCATGACCGGTCGCGACTCGTCCAGCATTTGGGTGTAAACACCGCTCAATTCAAGCAGCCTGATCTGACGGGCACCAGTCACGGCATCCGAGTATCCAACCGTCACGCTGGCTGAGTTCTCAAAACTCTCGGCCACATTGCAACAGGCCATTTTCAGGAGTCCTTCGGCAGAGATGACTTCCACGCGGAGATCCTTGTTTCTGGAAAGGTAATTCCCGGCTCTTTGACCGGTATAAACGGCTGCATTCAAACTGTCCTTACGCTCGCCGTAAAGGCCGCTGGTGTCCACCTGGGCAAAACCCACCCAGGAAGACAGCACTGAGACAAGCATACTGAGAGCAATCCGCACTTTCATGCAACAAAGATAGCAATAAACCGAAGAAGACTGTCTTGCCATCAAGATTGATGTCTTTGAACAGGGTGAACGTCACCTGCGGGTAGGTGCACCACAAGATGGGACCGCCGATGATTCGCAGTTTTCTTCTGCTCAAACAGCCATTCCAGCCGTTTGTCGGTGAACGCCTTGTCGCAGGCCTTAGGGTGGTCACAGCCAGTCAGAGTGTCAAATTTCGCTGTGCCGCCAGCTTTCAGAATCTCGCCAGCCATCCACTTGATGGCATCCAGGCTGCGTTCCCGAGAACCTACCGTGATGTACAACGGCGTACCGGTTAGTTGCTCCGGAGATACGCCTTTGTGGTTGCCGGAAGCAATGAATGCCGCCGCAAACAGATCAGGATTCTCTTTCACCAGTACCCAAGAGGCCCAGGAGCCCATAGATACGCTACAAAGGTAGATGCGGCTTGGATTGATGCCTTTTTCATCGGCATATTCCCGAATCAGTCCCAGCAACTTATCCTTGCATCCGGTAGCGCCCCTGTTGGGAATCCACTCCATATCGCCTGGACACTGTGGCACCAAAAAATAAGCCGGTATATTATTTTTCAAGATGTAGTTCTTGATGTCCTTCACCGCCTGCAACTGAATCTGCTTCTGATTGTCCTCTCCACGTGCGTGTCCGCCGTGCAGGAACAACACCAGAGTCGGTTTCTCCGCACCGTCAATGTTGCTTGACAGTTGCTGATACGGCAGGCCATCATACTCCATCGGCTCAAATTGCTGGGCGCTCAGGGCCACAGACAGTAGCAAGCCAATAACTATGAATAGAGTTCTCTTCATCAGTGGACTGGTATTTTCCGTCTTATCGAAACAAACATACTCATTTTACGGCACATTATCAAACAGGGATTTGTTTATTCATGCATTTCCCTTTGCTGCTGCGGGTACTCTGCAAGTTTTTGGGCCGATTCTATTCGATAAACTGGGTATTTATCTGACCGTCACTACTTCGCCGGCTCCCACTTGCAGCGGACTGGCGAGCAGCCAGGGGTTATTGTTTGAGTTGTTTGATAATATCGTCCAGCATTACGAAGAGGCCCGGGACGGTTTCCGGAGTTACGCTCTCGCAGAGGACGGCGCGGCCGACGGTCTCGGGGACATTGGTCAGATTCTTCTGTAGGTCACGGCCTTTCTTCGTTAGTTTCACAATCATCTGCCGCGCATCCTCTTTGCCCTTGCTGCGGGTTACAATGCCTTCTGCCTCCATCCTTTTCAGGAGAGGTGTGACGGTGTTGGTCTCCAGCAGCAGACGTTTGGCGATGTCGTTTACCGGCTGCGCATCCTTCTCCCACAGTACCAGCAGCACCAGGTACTGCGGATATGTGAGACCGTGCTCACCCAGCAGCGGATGATACGCCTGGGTGATTAGCCGGGAAGCGGAATATAGCCTGAAACAGAGCTGGTTTTCGAGTTTGAACTTTTCTTCCATTATAACATTTCTTCAATGTCTTTCTCAAAAGAGGCGGGCTCGGCAACGGGAGCAAAACGTTTGACGATGGTGCCGTCGCGGCTAATCAGGAACTTGGTGAAGTTCCAAAGAATGTCGCTATCCTTTTTCACGCTTTTGCTAATGCCTTTCAACAGTTTGTGTGTCGCTTTTGCCTTAAGACCTTTGTACTCCTCGGTGGGAGCGGCCGATTTCAGATAGGTGTAGACCGGATGCTCGTCGGGACCGTTCACTTCAATCTTTTTCATCAGCGGGAATGTGACGCCGTGGTTGATGCGGCAGAACTCCGCAATTTCCTCGTCGGAACCAGGCTCCTGGTGTGCAAACTGATCGCAAGGGAAGCCCACGATAGCCAGTCCTTTATCTTTATACTTCTGGTAAAGGGCCTCCAGACCGTCGTACTGCGGGGTGAAACCGCACTTGGATGCCGTGTTGACAATCAGCAGAACCTTTCCTTCGAACTGTGCGAAGTCAAATTCAAGGCCCTTGTTGTTAAGGGTCTTGAAGTCATAAATCTTTGCCATATTACAGTTGCTTTACGAGCCAGTTCTGCAGACCTATCTTCTCAATGAGTTCCAACTGAGCGTCGCTCCAATACATATCCTCTTCCTCGTCAAGGGCGTATGCTTTGAGAATGTCGAATGTCTTGAAGTCATCCTGCAGGGAAAGGGTCAGCTGCTGGAGGGCTGGCACTTCTTTGTGGGAGACGGCGACATCGGCCTTGATGTATTCCACGGGATTGGTGAAGACAGTCATTTCGGGCGCGGCTTCCACCTTCGGAGTTCCGCCGAGGTCAAGGATGCGGTCGATGAATTTGTCCACCCATTCCATTTCTTCGGCAGCGTGCTCTGCATACTTCTCACCAAGCTTGGAGAGACCCTGGGCTGCGAAGATCTTGCTTTCTACCTTGTGCTGGAGAGACTGGGCCGCGAGGCCGGTGGCGTAGGCCTGAAGGACCTGGATTGATTTGTTCTTGTCCATGATGTTTTGTGTTTTATTGTTAGTTTATATCGTTCACGATGCAAATATACGACTTTATTTTTATATCGCAAGCGATATTTTAAAATAATGAGAAGTAATTTGTGAAATGAACTTCTTGACTAAGGTTGTCTTTCCACAGGCAGGAAAACTCCCCGATTATCAACTTGTGTTTACCAATTACAATCCGAGCACTTTTGTTATTCGCCGGTAAAGTAGGGTGCGGTCAAGAGAAATGTTAAAGTACTTGCTTCGTTCTGATATAATGTCCCTCCTGCACGGCGGCAAAGGTAGCTATAGCCGTCACAATGGCTATAGGAATCACAGACCAAGACACTGTCGGCACCGCCAGGAACAGCAGTAAGCCGACCAGTTTGTTGGCCAACGTATGAGGAAAGCAGAATCGCTTGTAAACGACCAGGGCTGATACCTGGTTCACAATCCTGATGAAGACAATTATCCCGGCCCAGATCCATAGCCACATGGGAATAATCAGTACTGGCAATAGCCGAACAGCACAGCATATCACGAATACGAGGTCGGCCACACTGTCCAAAATGGCTCCCGTTTTGCTTTCCTCGTGGAGTTTTCTTGCCAACCAGCCGTCAACCATATCACTGATGCCACACAGTGCATATAGTACCCAGAAAGGCCAGCTGGTTACGTTGCAAAACAGCAGGCCGATGGAGCCTGCTATCCTGAGCGCCGATAGGACATTCGGCAAATGCTTCATATTACTTCCATGTAGAAACTCACAGGCCTGACGCCATCTGCCTTCCGCAAGAAATCACCTATTTCTTCATGTAAGGGATCCCCCTCCTGTCCAGGGAGGTCTGAATCTTAATAAAGGCGTTGTGCGGCTCCTTGAGGGCGAACTTTTTCCCAAGGACCTTGATGAGGGTGTCGTTGTTCTTGACCCTCAGGTTGTCTTTGAGCCGGGCGGTATCGTTAACGGAAACGACGAGACTTTCACCATTTTCCGGGTCATCGTCCCATCCATCCCGAGTGAGTATAAACTGTCCCTTTTCCACCTTAGCTACGATGCTGTAGCCGTTGCGGTTGAAATAGGTAGCCTCAGGAACATTGTCCTTCCAGACGATCTCAATCTCCGGAGACCGTTGCTTCTTGATGTCTTTCTTTGCAGCCATAATAAATGATTCTAGTTGTACACGATGGTAAATTTAACAAAAAAAAAGCTTTTTGCGGATAAATAAGTAAATTTGCGCCATGGAATACCTGTCAAAGCAACGATACGACGAGATAGCAGCCGAATTGAATCATCTTATAGGTGAGGTTTACCCCAAGGTGACGGAGGACCTTGCGGAGGCTAGCGCCCAGGGGGATCGGAGCGATAATGCGGGATACCGTGAAGCCAGGCGGATCCAGGCGAAGACCATCAGTCGTATCCGTTTCCTGCAGAAGATTCTTGAGCATTCACGCGTCATTGACCCCGATGTTCTCCCCAAAGACAAGGTTAGCCATCTGAGCCGGGTGGAATTCACGAACCTCGCCACAAATACCCGCATGGTATTCCAGATAGTCAGCCCCCACGAGATGAACCTCGAGGCTGGCAAGATTTCGCTGAACTCCCCGATCGGCGCCGCCCTGATGGGCAAGAAGGTCGGCGAAATCACTGAAGCCCGGGTTCCCTCCGGAACCCTGCGCCTGAGAATCGAAAGCATCAAGCTCGACTAACGGTGAAGCTTGTGAGAAACTTTAATTGACACTCATTAAATGTGTCCGCCGCCTTCGGCCTTGAGTTCCTCGTCCACTTTGTTTTTTTCCTCCATCAGCAAGGAAATGAGCCAGTCTTTCTGCTCGTCACTCATACCCAGGTCATGGCACGCCGTTTCGTAGCGGTTGATAACGGCTTCCTGATACCGGTGATAGACCATGGACTTACGGATTTCCTCCTCGATAGACTCGTGCTCAATCTCGTAACTGTCTTTGTAATATTGCTTATAAACACACTCAGAAGAGTAGTGGAGGCAGAAATAGAACATTCCCGTGGCCAGAATCACAATGCCGATAATCCCCAAAACCAGCGGGACGCGCTGAATCAGGCCCAGCATGCCCAGCGTGGCTCCTACAAGGAACAACAGCATGGCCATCAGTTCATTCTTATGATATTTGAACAGGGAGGAGAACTTCATTTTCATAAATTCAGCGTATTGAAGTTGCGGTTTTGCAAGATTTTTACCTTGAGGGAATTCTCGGCTTCCTTGGCGTCCAGGGCCTTCTGGTAAGCCCGTCGGGCTATGAGCATCTGATTATTCTTCTGCCTCATCTCGTCCAGGTTCTGCCGGAGTTGCCACTGGGAGAACAGGATGGCCATGAAAGCGATGGCAAACATGACCAGAAAGCCGATAAGGATGGTGTTCTGGTTCTGGTGCTTAAGCCGTTCGGCCTCCTGTCGGAGCTGGGCATTGTTCATTTCGGCATCCAGGATGGCCAGGTCTTCGTTCTGTACCTTGATGAAAACGGAATCCTTCTCATTCGCCAGCTGGAAGAGTTCGTCATAGGCAGGCTGATACCGGCCTTGGGCGGCGTAAATCCCATGTCTTTTCTCGTGACGGTCCAGGGCGATGCCCAGAGAGTCGGTTTTAGCCAGTGCCTCCTCGAAGCGCGCCTTGGAGATCAGGTAATAGATGTCCATTCCGTAACGGGAATCATTGTCGGTCTGCACCTTGTAGAGCGGGTCACTCACCAGTTCTTCGTAGCACTTCCAGAAATTCCTCCAGTCCTTCTCAGCGTTGTACAGGTAGGCCCTGGTCATCTTGGCCTTGAGACGGATAGCGGGAAAGAAATCCTGATAGGCCTCGGCCTTGATGCAATAGTCCTCTGCCCGCGGGAACTGTTTCAGGTTGATGTACTCCTGGGCCATGAGGATATGGAGGTTGGGAAGGTCCTGTTCGGCCCGGGCTTCCTTGCAGTAACGTGCGGCTTTTTCAAAGTTCTGGATGGCCAGATAAGAATTGTCGCGGTAGCTTTGAATGAGGCCTACAATGCGGTAGGCGTACATTTTTCCCGCCACCTTATTCTCTTCCGATGCCATTCGTTCCATGGCGCGGGCTTCCAGCATCGCTTCCGGCATCCGGTCTTCGCGCAGGAGGAATTCACAGTATTCGTGCAAGGTGAAAAAGTAGAAATCCCGCAGATCTTTCTTTTCGGCCAGGAGAATCTTGATTTCTTCTATGCAGGCGTCCATCCGGGCCGATTCGCCCTGGGCGAAGCGGACGGGAAATTCCAGCGAAAGGCCCAGGCACTTGTAGCGGAGGTTGTCTTTGGCCACTCCCAGGGCATAGAGTGAGTCGGCCAGTTCCAGGTTGCGGGGATTGAACTCCTGCAGACGTCCGTAGGCATAGCGCTCGAAGGTGTCACTGTCCACCTTGAGCCGGTTCACAATCTGGGCCCGGCCACCTGTGCAGACGGCCGCAAGCAGGACGAGAACCAGTAGGAACCTCCTCATTCTATTCAGGTGTTTCTCTTGGCCTCAATCAGTTGCATCTGGGTTATCACGCAGGTGAGCAACTTCTCCATAATGATGGGTTTCATGATGAAATCGTTCGCTCCCACGTTGAAGCCTTTCACCACATCCTCGTTGGAGTTGAGGGCCGACAGGATTACAATCTGGATATCGGCCGTTTCCGGATTCTCCCTCAGGCGGCGGATGACCTCAAAGCCGTCGATACCCGGCATCATCAAGTCCAGCAGGATCAGGTCCGGCTTCTGGGCTGCGACGGCATCCAAGGCCAGTTGCCCGTTGGCGGCCGTACGAAGCTTGAAGTTGAACCTGGCCAGCATCTTGGAAACCAGCAGCAGGTTCAAGGGGATGTCATCAACAGCCAAAACGTTAAACTTGGAATAATCGTGGTTTTGTGCGTATAGAGGAATCATAGAGGCTTTTAAAATCTAGGCTTGTACAATGGATGTTTCTTTAGGGGTGGCGAGAGGAACCAGGAACTTGAACCGGGCTCCGTCACCGGAATAGGAGGTGTCCAGATAGACCTTGGCATCCAGCCGGTTGGCTATGTCACGGCAGATGCTCAAGCCCAGGCCGGAGCCCTGGACGAAATCGTTCAACTTGGTAAACCGCTCGAAAATTCGTTCGGCCTCCTGGGCGGGGATGCCGGTACCGGTGTCTGTGACCGTGAAGGTAACATAACCTGCATTCTCCTTGACGGAACTCACCAGCTTGATTTCTCCCTGGCTGGTGTGCTTGCAGGAATTGGTGAGCAGATTGATGAGGATTTGCTGCACGCGCCGCGGGTCTGTGGTGAAGTGGAACGGAGCCGGATCCTCGGGGGCATAGTACATGTTCACACCCGGCTGCAGGCGGTGTTCCGTACTGGAAAGCGCTTCCTGGCAGATGTGGTGCAGCTCGGCCTCTTCATAGACGATCCGGTAATTGCCGCCATCCATGGCCGCCGTATTCAGGATGTCGTCCAGCAGCATGGTGAGCATCTTGGTGTTGTTCACGATATGCTCGGAGAATTCCTGCTTGTCTTCTTCGGGGAAGGAACCGTCGGGCAGGGAGAGCAACTGGGAGAAGCCAACGATGGCATTCAGCGGCGTCCGTACCTCGTGGCTCATGTTCTGGATGAAACGGGTTTTGGCCGCATCGGCCAGCTGTACCTTCAGGGATGTCTTTTTCAAGTTTGCAATATAGATCCAGGAGAAGATGAGGGCCAGCAACATAATTACGGCAAGCAGGATTATCACCAGCCGGGAAATCTGCAGCATCCTCTTGCTCTGCTCGTCTATACGGGCCGATAACTTGGTGTTACCCAGCCGGGCGTCCAGTTCCGTGAGCTTGGAGCTGTTGGAGGAGGCAATCATCCGTTCATTGTGGGCCACCAGCCGCTTCTCCAGCTCAAAGGCCAGTTCCTTGAAGCCATACGACTCCGCCACGTTGGCGATGTATTTAACTTCCCGGATGCGGAGCGTCATGCCGGTGAGGTCGATGTCAGGGGTGCCGGTAACAGGGGTATAGATGATGTTGTCCAGATTGGAGAAAAGCTGGTTGGCCGTAGTGCTGATCCGGGAAATATGCGGGTCTGCCAAACAGATGTCGCGGGCCTTCTCATAGGCCTTGGTATCCTTCTGATAGGCCGACAACTTGGCCCGGTAATAGGTGCACCGCAGTGAATCAATATGCTGTTTGGCGGCTTTCTCGGCCTTCTCCAGGTTCACCAGTACGGAGTCGTGGCCGATGGGGTAGGTGTCGGTCAGGTCGCAGTATAAGCGGGTGGTGGACTGGCGGAGGATGGTGGGGTCTTTGGTGTTATTGTATGTTTCCAAGGCCCGAATAATGTATTTCTTGGCCGAAATATAGTCGTTCTGGGTAACGTACAGGTCCACCAGGTAACGGTCTCCCATCCAAAGTCCATAGTCTTCGTCATTCTCCCGGGCCGTTTCCTGCATCTCCTGGACCAGGTCCATCACCTTAAAGAAACTCCCATTGTTGTAATAGTAATTCTCTACAATCTGGTAAGCATAATAGTAATACTGGACATACCCAAGCTTCCGGGAGATGGACTTGACGTCTTCCATGGCCTTCAGAATATCGGCTTCCTCTTCCGGCGGGATGGTCTTGTCCGTATTCTCTTTCCGCAGGCTGGTGTACCTGTTGGAAAGATGCTTAAGTTTTTCTACGTAATACAAGGTCTGCGCCTTGGAATCTTCGTTTCTTACGGCGCTTTGCAGGAGGGCGTCATTGGCCTGTTGGAATCCTTCCTTCCCCACCAGCAGTTCCGCCTGCTGAAAGTACTCATAGCATTCGTCGTCAATGTCGTACGGGTTGTTTTGGGCATGGACGCTGCCGGGAAGAAGGACGGCCAGGGAAAGGAAAGCAAAGAGGAACCTGATATTCATGCTTATCTAGGTCATCAAAAATCGTCGTTGTTCTCGTAAATCTTTGTTTCCCATCCCGATACGGATGCGGAGAAGGTAATCTCCTGATAGATGGAACTAAGGTCCAGCCCGATATGGAAGGTATACTGTTTGCCCGGGACGAACACATTGTTGGGCAGCAATCCGTACAGCATATACTTGAAAACCTGGTCTTTGAGGGGTGGATACTCGAATCCGCCCAGTTCAAACCCGTCTACGTCGAAAAGCACCTCCACGCACTGCTTGCCTATTTCTATCTCGTCCGGAATGGAATAGTAACGGTGGCTGGTGGCCAAATGGTCTTCCAGGGTGTTGTAGCCCACGAATTTCTCATTCTCCGAGCCTACTCCCACCAAAACGTCTCCGTCAAAGACTACCTCGTTCCGGTAATATCCCTGATAGTTCCAGCTTCCGCGGTTGATGGTAAGGTCGTTCAGGTAGATACCGGCCGATGCTACATTGGTGGCGACCAGCTTGCGCAGGTGGATAAGTCCCTGCAATTCTTCCTTGGGTGTGGCATCGCAGACTTTAAAGCCGATATCGTTGGTGATGTGCTGGAACTCAAGCGGGAGAATGTTCAGCTGGTTGATGGCACGTTCCACCGTCTTGGAAATAAGCGGACCGGCTTCTGTCTCGTTTACCGTGTACGGAATGGAATAAGCATTGTTGTCATCCCCATACACTATGCTCTTGACATGCGGATAGTAGGCGCTGAACAGTACCCGGCTGGGAATTTCCCATAATTCGGAATCAAAGGATGCTTTATACCCGTCACTCGTGCTGTAGACGGGGGAATTGTTGATGAGGAGGGTGTTGGTCCCCTTTTCTATGCCCACCAGACCAAAAGGACGGCGGGTGTCCATGGTAGCCAGCATATCTCCGGCATCTATCATCTGGCCTTTGGTCTGGGTACCTTTGGTTTCCAGTTCTTTTCCATCCCGGGTAACCGTGATGTCGAAGCCTACCTGCTTTTGGCTGGTTGCACCCTTGTCGGAAATGTCGTCCACGCTGACACATGCGGAAATCATCCCTAAAAGGAACGTAACGGCTGCGAAAAAATAAAGTTTCGGCATCATTTTGAATAGGTTTTTTGCGTTCTGCTTACAAAGCGAGTAAATATACGGCTTTTTATTGATAAATCAATAAGTCGGCCGCAGAAATGTGCTTTTTTTTAGGCGGCTCACAGCTGCGGCTACGTCTTCCAGCAACCATTTTGGGGTGGAGGTAGCACCGCAAATCCCCACCGTGGCGGCATCCTGGAACCATTCGGGCCGGATTTCCGAGACCGAACCCAGCAGGAAGGTCTTGGGATTTACGCTTTTACACAGATTGCTGAGTACCTTTCCGTTGGAGGAAGAGCGGCCGGAAACGAACAGAATCACGTCGTGGGAGCTGGCAAAGGCCAACAGTTTCTCATGCCGGGAAGCCACCTGGGCGCAGATGGTGTCGTGCACGGTCACATCCGCCCCCCGTTCCCGGAGCATGTCGCAGATATCGGCATACTCTGTCGGACTTTTGGTAGTCTGGGAGAAAATTTCCATGGGTTGGGAAAAGTCCAGGCGTCCGGCCGAAATGGCCTCCGTGAGCATGGCCGCATTTTCCACTACCAGCGCATCTCCGCCCACCTGGCCCAGCAGGCCAAGCACCTCGGCGTGGCCCACCCGGCCGAAAATCAGTACCTGGCCATTCTGCCCATCCGAATGCAGGCGCTGATAGGTTTCCCGGATGCGGCGCTGCAGTTGCAGCACCACCGGACAGGTGCAGTCAATCATGGCCAGGGAGCGTTCCGAGGCGGCTTTGTAGGTGGAAGGCGGTTCCCCGTGCGCCCGGATAAGCACCGTTTCGCCCTCGGGGACTTCCTGCAGGGAATCTATGGTTTTCAGTCCCTTGGACTGCAGGCGTTCCAGTTCGGCCTCGTTATGGACGATGTCACCCAGCGAATAGAGGGTTTCACCGCTGCCGAGGAATTCTTCGGCCCGGGTGATGGCGCGGATAACTCCGCCGCAGAAACCGGACCCCGGGTCTATCTCCACCTTCAGCATGACAGGGCGGGCGCTTCCAGAATGCCGAATTTACCCTGAAGAACTCCCAGTACCCAAACCAGTTCTTCGTGCAGGGTCATATGGGTATTGTCCATCACAAAGGCATCAGCCGCCTGGGAAAGCGGAGATGTCTCCCGGTGCGAGTCTATATAGTCCCGCTCCTTCAAGTTGGCCAGCACATCTTCATAGACAGGGGTTTCGCCTTTGGCCACCATCTCGTCGAAACGGCGCTGGGCCCGTACGTTCTCATCGGCCGTCATGAAAATCTTTAATTCCGCGTTGGGGAACACGGTGGTGCCGATATCCCGTCCGTCCATGATCACCCGGCCTCCGGACGAGAAGGCGTGCAACTTGTCGTCCACAAAGTTGCGCACAAAGGGAATGGCCGATACCGGGCTCACGTGGGAAGAGACCTCCAGCGTGCGGATCTTGTCTTCGATGCAACGGTCTCCCAGGTAGAGTTTGGTGCTTCCGTCGTCCCGGCGGAAATGCAGGTCCAGCGTACTGATTACAGCCTTGAGGGCTGGCTCATCGATGGAGCCGTCTTCTGCGATGAATCCGCTTTCCATTGCAAAAAGGGTTACGCCACGATACATGGCTCCGCTGTCCAGATAGAGGAAAGCGAATTCGCTGGCCACCATTTTGGCAAAAGTGCTCTTTCCGGTGGAGGAAAAGCCGTCAACGGCAATGATGATATCAGGAATGTTCATAGTAGTGGTTCTAAAGATTACAAATGTAGAAAAAAATTGCGATATTTGCACATCAATGTATTTACGTTATTCCAGAACCTTTGAGCTCGAAGAGCGATAGCAAGTCCCTTCCCCGAGGGAAGGGATTTAGGGAAGGGGTAACGTGGATAAGTCGCAGGGCAGGCCTGTGCGAAATAATTTGAGCTCGAAGAGCGATAGCAAGTCCCTTCCCCGAGGGAAGGGATTTAGGGAAGGGGCAACGTGGACAAGTCGCAGGGTTGGCCTGTGTGAAATAATTGGAAAGGTTGAATTAAAGCACTTCAGGTGCACATATCTATGAAAGTTTTAATAATCGACGACGAAAAGGCTATACGTTATTCCCTGAAGGAAATCCTGGAAATGGAGAATTATCAGGTGGATACGGCCGAAAACGGGGCGGAAGGCCTCCAGAAAGCGGAAAAGGATAAATACGACGCCATATTCTGCGATATAAAAATGCCTGTTATGGACGGGACGGAGATGTTGTCCAAACTGGTGGAAGACGGGGTGGAGACGCCGGTGATCATGGTCTCCGGCCATGCCGATATTTCCACGGCGGTGGACTGCATCAAGCGGGGCGCTTTCGATTTCATTGAAAAGCCGCTGGACCTGAACCGCATCCTCATCACCCTTAAGAATGCCACGGACAAGGCCAAACTGGTAACCCAGACCAAAATCCTCAAGAAAAAGGTCTATGGGCAGGAAATGATTGGCGAAAGCTTGCCGGTGGGCCATCTGAAGGAAATGATAGAGAAAGTGGCACCTACCCAGGCCAGCGTCCTCATCACCGGGCCCAACGGCTCGGGAAAGGAACTGGTGGCCCAGGGCATCTATCAGCAATCGGCCCGATCCATGATGCCTTTCGTGGAAGTGAACTGCGCGGCCATTCCCTCGGAGCTGATTGACAGCGAGTTGTTCGGCCACAAGAAAGGCTCTTTCACATCGGCCATCCGGGACCACAAGGGTAAATTCGAGCAGGCCGATGGAGGCACCATCTTCCTGGACGAAATAGGCGACATGTCCCTGGCCGCCCAGGCCAAGGTGCTCCGCGTTTTGCAGGAGCGGAAGCTCACCCCGGTGGGCGGAGACAAGGAGATTACCGTGGATGTACGGGTTATCGCAGCCACCAACAAAAATCTGCAGGAAGAAATCCAGAAGGGTCATTTCCGTGAAGACCTGTATCACCGCCTGAGCGTAATCGTACTCAAGGTTCCGGCCCTGGACGAACGGAAGGAGGATATCCCCCTGCTGGTGAATTATTTCTCCGAGCGTATCTGCAACGAAGGCGGTAAAAGCGTGCGTCCTTTTACTCCGGAAGCCATTGCCCTGCTGCAGGAACGTTCCTGGCCCGGCAATATCCGGGAACTCCGCAATGTGGTGGAACGCCTCCTCATCCTGGGCGGCAATCCGGTTTCCGCAGAAGATGTGACCAACTACGTACTCGGATAACAAATGTAGTTTGTTATCTGCAGTCAGTTATTTTTTAGGATATTTCACCGTGAAGCAGGCACCGCCCAGAGCGAAAGAGCGGCTGTAAGAAATGCTTCCCCCGCAATGGTCCACAATCCGGCGGCAGATGGCCAGACCCAGGCCGCTGCCGCTGGTTTTCGTCGTAAAGTCCGGCGTGAAAATCTTGTCCTGGTTCTCCTGGTCCACGCCCGGTCCGTTGTCTTCCACCACAATCTCGTAGAAACCGTCTTCTGCAGCGTTACGCAGAGAAACCAGCAGGCGCTTTTCGCCCGGGTTGTCTTCCACGGCCTGCACGGCGTTGGTAATGAGGTTCACCACCACGCGGGTTAGCTGCGGGCGGGGAGCATTCACCAGGGCGCCTTCCAGCCCGTAATAGTCCAGGGTAATGTCTTCGCGGGCATCGAAAAGGTCCACTTCCTGGCGCACCAGGGCGTCCAGATCCAGCGGTTCCAGCTTCTGGTCGTACATCTTGGCAAAGGTGGAGAACTGGTCGGCCGAATCGGCCAGCAAATCCACGTGGAAGAGTACCGTGGAGGCCACCTCGTCAAACTTGTCCTGCCAGGCCGGGTTGCCGGAAGACTTCATCCGGATGAGCATCTGGAGCTGGAGCTTGATGGGCGTGAGCGGGTTTTTCAGATCGTGCGCGACGCGCCGGGCCATGTCGGTCCAGGCCTTGTCCCTTTCCACCTGCGTGAGCCGGCGGGTAGATTCACCCAAATCCTGCACCATGCGGTTGTAGGCCTTTACGAGGCCCGTGAGTTCGTCGTCCTGCTCGTACTCGATGGGTTCCAGATGGTCGATGTCGGTCACCGTCATCTTCCGGCTCATTTCCGTTAGCGGACGGAACATCCGGCTCACCACCTCGAAGGTGATGAAACGCGATAGCATCAGCAGCAGGAGGAAGAGGGTGAGGATGGTGGCAATGTGCGTGATGGATTCCGACTCCAGGTTGGAGGAGATATCCGTGAAGGGGGACGAAACAATGGCCACCATCCTGCCGGCGCTGTTGAATACAGGGGCGTACAGGGCGTAATAGCTCCGGCGGTTGGCCCGCTCCCGGTGCATGTAGAAGCGCTTGTGGTCGTAAACGATGTTGTAGTAGGCGTCATCGTCCAGCCGATGGCCCAGGATCATCCGGTCATAGACTTCCGGCGTGGTGGTGAGGGCCACCCTTCCGTCCTGCTCGAACAGGGTGATGTCGCAGCGCAGGTTGTTACCCACATTCTCCACCGCATCCAGCACGCTGGCAAGCCGGAGATTATTGGCCTCCACCTGCCGCATCTGTTCCTGCAGCATGGCTTGGAGGGTGTTGATGCGGGAGGTCATGATGCTTTGCATATCGGCATTGTTCCGCTTATAGACAAACCACACGCTGAATACGGCCATGGCCACCAGCGTAAGGGTGAGGGAAACGGACATCACCAGGCTGATACGGGTCTGGTAGTAACGTCGGCTGCCCACTGTACGCCGTCGCCAGATGAGGGCGCTCACCATGAAGAACGCAAGGATGGCGAAGAGGAATCCCTCCACCACATAGTCGGTAGCCTGGGTGCTGGGACGGGAGAGGATTACCACCTCGTCTTCCGAAACGCTGTGGACAAAATGGCACCAGCCGTCCATGTCCACGTGCCCGTCGGGCCGATTCCCGGATTTTTCCTGCAGTGCGCCCGAGAAAAGGGTTGGATAGGCATAGGCGCCTTTGTATTGGACCAGGTGCCCGTCTACATATTTTGCCCAGGAGTACACGGGAGGAAGGGATACGCGTCCCGGGTCCGAGATACCCAGCAGGCTCAGGTAACCCCGGTCTTCCCGGTTGTGCTTGGATTCCACCTTCACCAGCAGGGAAGAGGAACCGTAGTTGGGAACGTAATAGGTGAACAGGCCCGTATAGGACACCCGTCCGCTGCCGATGCTGTTATAGAAAAAGTGCGAGTTGTCCGACAGCCGCACCCCGCCGCGGATCCTTTCTGCAAACAGCTGGTCGGCCTGCGGACGGTCCGAAGCCAGAACCACGGAAATATCGTAGTCTTGGGCAATCCGGTTCATGTAGGCGCTGACCAGTCGGCCCCGGATTAAATCGGCACTGTTATCCAGCACGGACAGCACGCCGGCCATCTGGTCTTCCGCGATAGCCCCTTCCACGGAACGGAGCTGGATTTCCAGGGCGATGTCCCGGTCCATGGCCAGGCGGTTGGCCCAGACGTCCACCCGCCGCTGTTCCTTCTGGAAGCCCAGGGTGGAGGAGGCTATCACAAAATACAGTCCGGTAACCAGGGCGAATACCAGGCGGGCCCTGCCGGAGAAGAAATTGTACCGCAGGCCGAAGAGGGAGCGCAGCAGGGGCGATGCCATCTGCAGCAGCAGGGGGATGGACAGGGCCAGCGACAGGAAGGACAGATAGACGATGCCGGTGTACTGCGTTATCAGCGGGACTTTATAGAGCTCCAGACAGATGTCGGAATTGATGGATATACTGCGGAAAGTAAAGTGGATATACAGGCCGATGGCCGCCACAAATAAGAGGGTGAGGGCGGCCAGGGAGCCTTGCACCCATCGGCTTTTGTTCCGGACAGTCCTTAACAGGTGCCAGCGTACCAGATACAGGTCCAGCACAAGCAGGATGATGGCCAGGTTCACCAGCACCACGGCACCCAGTGAATACAGGAACTGCCCGTCGGCATAAAGCAGGGGGGAGAACAACTGCGACTCCTGGGAAATATTCCTTCCATAAAAAAACATCCACCCCAGCAGGCCGGCCTGGATGAGGAAGGTGACTCCCAGCCAGAAAGGCGTCGGATGCAGGCTCAGGAAGAGCAGGACTCCGGCCAGCAGCAGGCCGATGGCCAGCCACAACAGGACGGAATGGCGGGGCGCAAACTTGGAGATGTTCTCTTCCGTGAGCTTGAACAACGGTTCTCCGTCCACCAGCACGGGTACGCCCACGCTGGCGGTAAGGGGCTGGATATCGTACTGGTCCCCGGAGAGCAGGTGCCGGTTCACTCCGTTCATGGACCCTGCCTGGAGTTCATTGATAATCTCCAGGCCGGCTATGATGCGGGTTTGTTCGCCGGATACACTTTTAATCAGGTACCATTTGGGCCCCAGGTTCATATAACTGAGACTCTCCGTCACTTCCTCCAGGGGGGAGGTGGAGTCGCTCCGGGAGTCGCCCAAGCGCTGCACCAGGGTGCGTTCCCGGATATCGTCGCTGCGGATGGGGAACTGATGGGCCCAGCTTTGCAGGGAATCCTTCACATAGCGGTATACCACCATATCTTCGGGAAGCCCTTCCAGCCGCATCCATTCGGTCTTTTCGCCGTCCAGGGCTTTTTGGATATAATCGTCCAGCAGCTGGATGCGGTGTTCCACCCGTTTCCCCAGATTGGCCGATGCGGAGGTGGCATCGGCCTGGCCTATACCCATGAACAGCGAAGCGGCGAACAGTACCACCGCCGCCATTACCAGGATGGCGGATACCGATTCCCATATTCTCCGGTGTTTATTCATGGTGATAGGGTTCTCCCTTCAGGATGGTGAAAGCCCGGTAGAGCTGCTCTGCAAATACCGTGCGAACCATCTGGTGAGAAAAAGTCATGGGGGAAAGGGACAGAAGGCTGTTGGCACGTGCGTACACGGCCGGTGAGAAACCATAGGCTCCGCCGATTACAAAGACCAGATTCCGTCCGCCCTGGTTCAGTTGCCCCTGCAGCCAGCGGGCGAAATCCACGGAGCGGTATGTGTTACCTTTTTCGTCCAGCAGCACCAGCACGTCGGAAGGCCCCAGCTGCTTCAGAATCAATTCTCCCTCCTTTTCCTTGATTTGAGCTTCCGACAAGGCCGATACCTTCTTGAGTTCCGGAATCTCCGTGAGCGTAAAGGGTACATAGTGCCGAAGCCGGGACACATACAGGTCCAGGCCCTCTTTGACCCACTTGATGTCGGTCTTTCCAACGGTAAGGAGTGAAAGATTCATCGGCTTCGGCAAATAGTATCCACAAATGTAATCATTTTACGCTTAAATTGAAAACGCGGAAAGGGTCTTGTTTCGGCGCGAAATTTGCAGGTAAAAAGCCTCGGATGAAAAAATGGTTAAGCATACTGCTGGTACTTACGGGCCTCCTTGCCGGGGCTCCGGCCAAGGCACAAAACGCCGACGGAGAGTTCGCCGTCTTTTCTTCCATCACCCGTTACCTCTCTCAGGGAGACGTGAATTCCCTTTCCAGCTGGTTCGCGGAGAACATGGATGTAACTGTTATTTCGTCCACCCGCAACTGTTCCAAAAAACAGGCCCGGGAAATCCTCCGTTCCTTCTTCAGCGCCAATACGCCGCGTTCCTTCCAGGTAACGCACCGGGCGTCGGAAGCCAATAAAAAATATCTCATCGGCCAGCTCAATGCCGGCGGGGAACTGTATCAGGTAACCATCTATGCTACCGCCCCCAACGGGGAAACCTACAAAATCCAGGAGTTGAACATCTCCCGCCAGACGGCGGTGTATTAGCTGTTCCATTTGGTTGAAATGCCGTTGGCCGTAACTTCGGCGCCGACATTTTTGGCGTTTTTCGTTGGCTGCGACGTCGGCCGTTACTTCGGCGCCGACATTTTTGGCGTTTTTCGTTGGCTGCGACGTCACGCTGAACGGCGGAACCTGCAAAAAACGCCAAAAGTGCAGGCGTGGCGGTTGGGAAATTGAAGAGAATGGCTTATCTTAGCGGAAATAACACAAAACTATGGCCGACGAAAAGATTATCTTCTCCATGAACGGGGTGTGCAAGATTCTGCCCCACAACAACAAAGTCATTCTCAAAGACATTTATCTGGGCTTCTTCTACGGGGCAAAAATCGGCATCCTGGGCCTGAACGGCGCCGGTAAGTCCACGCTGCTGAAAATCATCGCCGGGGTGGAGAAGGCCACCCGGGGAGAAGTGGTCTGGGCGCCTGGCTACAGTGTGGGCTACCTGGAACAGGAACCGCAGATGGATCCGGAGAAAACCGTGCTGGAAGTGGTGCAGGAGGGCGTGCAGCCCGTCATGGACATTCTGCAGGAATACAACGACATTTCCCTCAAATTCATGGAGCCGATGGATGACGACGAGATGAACCGCCTCATCGAGCGCCAGGGAGAACTTACCGAGCAGATAGACCATCTGGGCGGCTGGGAGATAGATTCCAAGTTGGAAAGGGCCATGGATGCCCTGCAGTGCCCGCCGTCGGAGCAGAAAATCAAGGAGCTCTCCGGTGGTGAACGCCGCCGTGTGGCCTTATGCCGATTGCTGCTGCAGGAGCCGGACGTGCTGCTCCTGGACGAACCCACCAACCACCTGGACACCGAATCCATCCAATGGTTGGAAGCCCATCTGCAGCAATACAAGGGTACGGTGATAGCCGTTACCCATGACCGCTATTTCCTGGACAACGTGGCCGGTTGGATACTGGAACTGGACCGCGGCGAAGGCATACCCTGGAAAGGCAACTACTCCTCTTGGCTGGACCAGAAGACCAAACGCCTGGCGGCCGAGGAAAAGGCTGAAAGCAAGCGCCGTAAAACCCTGGAACGGGAGCTTGAATGGGTCCGGATGGCCCCCAAAGCCCGTCAGGCCAAGCAGAAGGCTCGTCTGGGCGCCTACGAGAAACTGGCATCGGCCGATACCAAACAGAAGGAAGCCAACCTGGAAATCTACATCCCCAACGGACCGCACCTGGGCAACAAGGTAATCAAGTTCACAGACGTTTCCAAGGCCTATGGTGACAAACTGCTCTTCGAGCATTTGACCTTCGAACTGCCGCCGGCGGGCATAGTGGGTGTCATCGGCCCCAATGGCGCCGGCAAAACCACCCTCTTCCGCCTGATTATGGGCATTGAGCAGCCGGACAGCGGTACCATTGAGATTGGCGAAACGGTGAAGATTGCCTACGTGGACCAGCAGCACCGCTCCATAGACCCGGACAAGACTGTTTATGAAACCATTGCGGGCAATTCCGAATGGGTGCGGATGGGCGGCAGGGACGTAAATGCCCGCGCCTGGGTGTCCCGCTTCAACTTCTCCGGGGCCGATCAGGAAAAGCTCTGCGGGGTGCTATCCGGCGGCGAACGCAACCGCCTGCACCTGGCCCTCACGCTGAAGGACGAAGGCAATGTGCTCCTGCTGGATGAACCCACCAATGACGTGGACGTGAACACCATCCGTGCCCTGGAGGAAGGCCTGGACGGCTTTGCGGGCTGCGCCGTGGTGGTGAGCCACGACCGCTGGTTCCTGGACCGCATCGCCACCCACATCCTGGCCTACGAAGGCGAGGGCAAGGTAGTCTTCTTCGAAGGCAACTACCAGGAATACGAGGAGAATCGCAAACTGCGTCTCGGTGCCGATGCCCAACCCAAGCGTTTCAAGTACAAGAAATTGATGGAATAGCCCCGGTTTGGTCAGCTTTTTGCGGGAAGGATCAGGTCCAAATCAACGATGATATGAAACTGAAAGATTCCCTTCCCGTTAAGATTGCCCTAATGGGCTTGTTGATTCTGCTGATGCTCATTCCTCTGGCAATGGTGCAGGGGCAAATCAGAGACCGCCAGGAGGCGGCCGATTCCAGCCGCGAAGAAGTATCGGGCAGCTGGGGGCGCGCCCAGACGCTCACCGGTCCCGTCCTGAAGCTCTCCCATGAGATGGAGGTCCAGGAAAAAGACCAAAAAAAGACCACACGGAAGGCTACCGGGACCATATATCCCCGGAAGCTTGCATATGATATTGACACCAAAACCCAGACGCTCCACCGCTCCATCTACGACATCATGGTCTATGGAGCCGATGTGGTTGTAACGGGGGATTTCGTCATCCCCGCCTTTTACGGGGAAAAGGAGCTCACGGAACAGTTGATTGTAATGGGCCTGAGTGATCTCCGGGGCATCGAAGGCAATGTGGACATCACTCTGGGAGACAAGGACTATGCTTTCCATTCCGGCTCCGGATGGACGCTTTCCGAACCCATCGACCTGGACAAGACCGTTATGGACGGAAAGGCCGTTCTGCCATTCCGCCTGACGTATCGCGTGAAAGGTTCTTCCTCCCTTGCGGTAAGGCCATACGGTGAAACGACGGAAGTAAAGATGCACTCCAACTGTCCAAATCCTTCCTTCACCGGCGATTTCCTGCCTTCCAACCGTGAAGTGACCGACGATGGTTTTACTGCCAACTGGTCCATTTCCCAGATTAACCGCGGAGAACCGGACGACACCTCTTTCGGTGTGAACCTCCTTCAGGGCGTCACCCAGTACCAGCAAACCACCCGGTCGGCCAAATACGGCATTCTGATCATCCTGCTGGTGTTCATCGCCGGCCTGGCGGTGGAACTGGTGGGGAAGAAGAAAATCAATATTGTCCAGTATCTGGTCATCGGCCTGTCGCTGGTCCTCTTTTATGCGCTGGTGCTTTCATTCTCCGAATTCATGCGCTTCCCGCTGGCCTACTTCCTGGCCACCCTAATGACAGTCGCAGCCCTCTTCGGCTACTTCCGCGGCATCTTGCGTGACCGCTCGGCCTGGCTCCTGACAGCGCTGGTAAGTATTGCATACCTAATGAGTTATGTTCTCCTCCAGATGGAAACCTATGCTCTTCTGGCCGGCACGCTGGTGCTGTTCTTCCTGCTTGTAGGCATCATGTATCTCACCACCAACCTGAACCGTACTGCCGAAAAACCGGCCGAATAGATGGCGATTCTTCTTCTGTGCCGACGAAAAACGCCAAAAACGTCGGCGCCGAAGTAACGGCCAACATCGTAACCGACAAAAAACGCCAAAAACGTCGGCGCCGAAGTCAAACGAACCCAAATCTATTCTTGAAACAAATCCCTTTGTGGCAGCAAGGGGGAGTAGCGGTTGCGGAGGCTGCGGAAAAGGTCGGCAATGTTATTTGAGAAGCGGGAGCCGCGCCAGGAGGAGGTGTTGGAGATGAAGATCCAACACTCGCCGTCGGGATAGGTCTTGATGAGCGCCTGGGTGCCGGAGAAGGAGCCGGAGCGGGTCCATTCGCCCGTGGTTTTGGTGTCGTTCCAGCCCAGGGAGAAAGTTTCCCGGTCGAAGTAATTGGTCATCTGGTTCACGGAATAATCCAGCAGGATGTCTTTCAGGGGGCCTTTCCCATCAATGCAGGCCACCATTCGGGCCAGTTCTATGGCCGATCCTGTCCAGCCGCCGGCCCCCAGGGAACCGGAGACGTTGTTTCCGCCATAACACTTTTCCACCGAAGCGTAGCGACCGTCGAAGGAAGAAGTTTTTTCGGCATCCGGCTGCATGTAGTAGCGGCTTTCGCCGGGATGCCGCTCGGAAAGGTAATTCCCGCCGATACGGAAACCGTGACAGCGGGCGGGTTCAAAGACGTGCTCCTGCATAAAGGCTTCATAGGACTGTCCGGAAACCTCCTCAATCACCAGCGAGAGCAATAGGAAGCCGAAGTTGGAGTATTCCTGAGTGGTCCCGGGCTCGTAGGCCAGCGACCGTCTCAACTGCTGCCGGAGAAGTGCATCCCGGGAAGTGTAGGGAGAGAACACCGGATCTCCGCCCCGGGTAGTGAAGCCGGCCTGGTGACGCAGCAGATGCTCAATAGTAATGAGGTAATAATTCTCGTCCCGGATATAGGAATCGTATTTGTTCAGTACGCCCAGCGGGCCGAAAACCGGCGTGTCCAGGAACAGCAGGGCTTCCTCCTGCAACTTCATGACACCAATGGCGGTAAGCAGTTTGGACACGGAGGCCAGCCGGAGGGTGGTCCCGGGGGTCATCAGGGTGTTCTCATCGGCCATTCCATAGCCCTTGGCATACACCAGGGAATCGTTCTTCATGATGGCCAGGGATACTCCGTGGAGGCTCCAGGAGTTCATGAAACTGTCCACCGCCTGGTCCAGGGGCTTCAGCTCGGGAATGGCCGATAACTCATTGGTAATAAAAACGTTCAACGAATCCCGGTACACCGGCTCCGGAGGCACATCATCGGCCTGGCCCCGTAGCAGAAAAGAACAGCCGCCCCCCGTCACGAGGAGCAGCAGGCCCATTATGAGGGATTTCCCGCTCACCGGATCCTGCCGGCCCGGCGGCCGAAATCGATGATGAAGTCGGCGGTTCCTTCGATGCCCAGAATGGAGCTGTCCACGCAGAGGTGGTAGTTGGAGGCGACGCCCCAGGCCCCGAAGGTGTAGTAATTATAGTAGGTTTGCCGGGTGCGGTCCTTGCGGCGCATCAGGGCTTCGGCATCATCGGCCGATAAACCTTCGCTTTCCATCAAACGCCGGATACGGTACTCTTCCGGCCCGCCAACGAAGACATTCAGGCAGGGGAGGTCCCGGAGAATGTAGTCCGCACATCGGCCGATAAGCACGGCATCTCCTTTTTCGGCAATGCTGCGGATTACTTCACTCTGGGCTTTGAAAAGGATGTCGTCATTCACATAGGCGCCGTCCATGTAACTCATCCGGCCGGAAGTGAAGAAACTGGAAGCCGAAAAAATGCTGCGCTTTTTCTCCCCGCCGGTGAAGAGGTCTTTCGAGTAACCGTTCTCTTCGGCCGCTTTGGAGATTAATTCGTTGTCATAAAAGGGAATACCCAGTTTTTGGGCGATGGCCTGGCCCACATAGCCGCCGCCGCTGCCGAAGCTCCGGCCTACATTGATGATGGTATGCATAGTATCTGTCATTCTAAAGGCGTTGCTCTGTCATTCTGAACGAAGTGAAGAATCTATATCTGGCTTCCCAGGATGGACGGGTCGTCCCCATCCTTGAGCCTGCTGAGTTTACGCAGCAGGGAGATGCCCAGGATGGCGGTAATAATGGCTGCGATGGTGTCGGAAATGGGGAAACTGTACCATACGCCGGCTTCCGATTCCAGCACGGCAGGCAGGATGTAAATGCCGGGGAGCAGGAACAGCAGCTGGCGGGAAAGGGACAGGAAGATGGACTTTTTCACCATGCCCAGGCACTGGAACAGGTTGGTGGTAACCATCTGGAAACCCACGATGGGGAAGACGATGTTCATCTGCCGGAGACCTTTGGCGGCCAGATCGTGCAGCGCAGGGTCGTTGGTAAAGATACTGGCGGTGGGGCCGGGGAGGAACATGGATATCAGCCAGCCGGCCGTGGTAACCAGGGTGGCCCAGGCCGCGGTTCTCAGATAAACTTCCTTTACCCGTCCGTACTGACGGGCTCCATAGTTGTATCCGGCGATGGGCTGCATGCCCTGGTTGAAACCGAACACAATCATGATGAACAGGAAGGTGATCCGGTTCACGATGCCGTATGCGCCCAGGGCCAGGTCTCCGCCCCATTTCACCAGCTGCTGGTTGATAAACAGCACCACTATGCAGCTGGCCAGGTTCATCAGGAACGGTCCCATGCCGATGGACAGGGAATCCTTGGCAATCTTCCAGTCCACCCGGTATTCCCGGATTCTCCGGGGAAGGTTCAGGAAACGTTCCGGATTAAGGAAATAGCGGAAGGTAATGGCCAGGGCCATGGTCTGGCACAGTACCGTAGCCAGCGCCGCGCCCTGGATACCCATCTTGAGCGCAAAAATGAAAAAGGGGTCCAGGATGGCGTTGGAGGTAACTGTAAACAAGGTGAGCCCCATGGCCAGTTTGGGATTGCCGGAAGAGCGGACTATGCTGTTGAGACCGAAGTACAGGTGCGTAACGGCATTGCCCAGGGCAATGATGGTCATATAGCTGCGGGCATAGGGAAGGGTGGCGTCACTGGCCCCGAAAAAGCGCAGGATGGGGTCCATCCATAGCAGGGTAACCAAGGTGAAGATGACGCCGGTGATGATATTAAGCGAGACTTCGTTGGCCAGCACCTTCTTGGCCACAGGGTAGTTCTTCTGCCCCAGCAATACGGAAATCATGGTGGCGGCACCCACACCCACCAGCGTGCCGAACGCAGTGGAGATGTTCATCAGCGGGAAGGTGACGGCCAGGCCCGACATGGACAGCGATCCCACATCGGGAATATGGCCGATGTAGATACTGTCCACCATGTTGTACAGGGAAGACGCCGTCATGGCGATGATGCCGGGAACGGCGTACTGGCGCAGGAGTGCGCCGACGGGCTTGGTGCCCAGTTCGGTAGGAATTGCGGAACCAGCCATACGCTATTCGCTAACCGCTACGATTTCAAAGTCGAAGCGCAGGGGGGCGTAGGGCGGAATCTTGAGCCCGCTGCCAGAGGAAAGGTACCCAAGGTCCGAAGTAAAGACGGCAACACTCTTTTCTCCTTCATATTTCATCAGGGAGAGGGCGCCCTTGAATCCGTCCACCAGGGAAGTGTTTCCGTCCAGGGCATAGTTCTCATAAGACTCGGCCGATGTGATGGTGACCGGAGCGTACGTGCGGTCGCTGCTGTAGATGCCATTGTCTTTGGCCACCTTCTCCTCGGTGGTGTCGAACACCTGTCCGTTCAGGAGCCTGCCTGTGTAGTTGAGCGTGTATTTCTTGCCTCTTTCGAGGGTGTCCTTCTGGTTTTTGATGTTGCCCAGGGTGTAGAAGTAGAAAATATCGGCCTCTTTGGTGGCGTCGTTGAACACAGCGGGTTTCATGAGGGAACCGAAGGTGCTGGAAGCATATTGTTTCACGTTCTCCTGCTCCCATTTTGCCAGGTCTTCAAACTGCCCGGCAAACGTGATGGTATAGATGAGGCTGGAGACGGAACTGCAGGCATCCAGATACTCTTCCTGCGTGGAATAGCGGTCCGTGGTGAGCAGCCATGCGGGAATGATGGCCGTACGGGTGCCTCCGGCGCGCATCCCTTCCAGAAGGGCTTCCACACCGGCATAACCGGTAGATGTGAAAGTGACGGAAGGACCGTAATAATTGCCCTGGGCATAGGTGCCCAGCTGTTTGGCGAATCCTTCATGCCCGACAGTGGAAATGGTCCCGTTCAGGGTGCGGATGGTAACCGTGAGCAGGCTGTAAAGGATGTCCTTGTCCCAGACAGCCCCCGTTCCGGCCTCGTCTTCCAGGATGTAAATGCCTGAAGCATTGGCTCTTGCCTCCGGATGATATTCTTTTAGCCAAAGGTTCAGATACTCCTGGGCGACGCTCCCCGAAGTGGCGGTGTCTTTTTGGGCGCAGGCGCTGGTCAGAAAGCAGGCGGCCACGGCTATAAATATGACGCTTCTTTTCATTCTATTCGTTTTCAATACTGTCTATCCAAATTTGATAAGCCAGGGCAGACCTTGCAGGAATCGTGCCTTGGACGCGGTTTCCGAACCCGTATTTCCCGTTGAAGAGGATATAACCCTCGTCCTGGGGCTGAACCCCGTAAAGGCCCAGTCTCAACCCCTCCACCAAGGTCTTGTCCAGCGTAAGGGTAACCGGGTTGAACTGGGAGGTATCCGTGAGCGACCATCCCGCCTGGGAAGCGACGGACCTTACATTGGTAGCCACCAGGTCGTTACGGCCCAACGTACCCGACTGCAGGATATAGCAGGCGTAACGGAGCGTTACCTTTCCGCCCCAGAGCAGTGAATCCTTGTAACCAAGCGTATCGTGCTGGGTGAGCCGGTACACGCCGTCCGTAATGGTGACGGTGGCCGTGGTGTCCTTTTTGAGGGCACTGCTCAGGAAGGTTTCAATGTAAGTCTCCTGCTTGTTGTAGGTGGTCTGCAATTCTTCCTTGTTGCAGGCTGCCAGGAGCGCCAGGACTCCGGCGATCATCAGGAGGATCCGGGTGGAGCGTTTCATTGCAGGAAAGATTTTAAGGCGTTTTCAACATAGCCGGCGGCGTCATCGGCCCGCTTGATATCCTCGCCGATGAAAAGCTTTCCGCCGGCGGCATTCTCGTGTCCGCCGCCGTGGAAATAACGCATGGCCAGCTGCTGGGCCGATGTCCCTTTCTTGGAGCGGATGGAAACGCGGAAGTGGCCGACATCCTCCTTCAGGAAGATGCTGAGCCGTACGTCCGCAATGGTAAGAGGCACATTTACAAGACCTTCCGTCTCGCCTTCCCGGATGTCGAATTGCCGTTGGATATCTTTGGTGAGAATCATGCAGGCGGCTTCTCCCAGGATGCGGAGGTTCTCCGCCTGCATATAGCCGAACAGCCGCACCCGGTTCTCCCGGTAGCTGTTGTACAGCTGCTGCAAAAGGGCATCCCGGTCCACGCCGGCAGCGATGAGTTCCGAAGCCATCCGGAAGGTGGAAGGATACACGGAATTGGCAAAGTTGTTAGTATCGGTTGTCATCCCTGCAAGGAGGCTGGTGCCGATAGGGACATCGAACTTATCAGCTTCCAGGCCTTTCAAGATCCAGTACATGAGTTCGCTGGCCGATGAAATCTCCGGGGTAGAGAACACCAGGTCAAAACTTTCCCGCTGCGGGTTCAGGTGATGGTCTATAAGCACTTTCCGGGCCCTGGAGGACTCCAGGGCCGGTTCCAGCCCTTCCATCCGGGAAAAGCCGTTGCAGTCCACCAGGAACAGCAGGTCACTTTCTTCTATGCAGGCCTTGGCTTCGACCGGCTGGGTGTCGTAACAAAGGAGCGGGCAGGAAGGCTGTACCAGGAAACGCAGATTATCGGAGGGCGTATCCGGAAACAGCACGGTCACGTCCTTGCCCCGCCCTTGCAGGTACACAGCCAGTCCGCCGGTGGAGCCCAGGGCGTCTCCATCCGGGTGCGTATGCCCCAGAACGGACACCTTGGAAGCACCGTCGATGAGCGTTTGCAGCTTAAAAAGGCTGTCCTGCGTGATGCAATCCATAGGATACGAAACTTTTTGCGTGGGCAAAGTTACAAAATATATTGCTTTTGATAAATGATTTTTCTATCTTTGTCGGAAGTTTGGAAAATTATAAAACACTAAAATAATGAGCAAAGCACTTAAAATCATCCTCGAGATTGTTCTGGCAGCCATTATCGTACTCCTTGCCTGGCTCATCATCACCAGCGTACAGAAGCCTGTCAAGTTCAACAAGGAACTGGATGCCCGCTCGCAGGTAGCCGTACAGCGCCTTAAGGACATCCGTACCCTGCAGGTCGCTTTCAAGAGCGCCAATGGCCGTTTCTCCCCTTGCGTAGACTCCCTCAAGATGTTCTACGAATCCGGCAAGATGGACATCACCATGCAGATCGGCTCCAGCGACGACTCCATCGCCGTCGCCAACACGGAAGCCATCAAGAAGGCCAACAAGAAGCTCAATCCCGCCCAGATGACGGCTAAGCTTCAGGAAGCCTATGAGCAGGGCCAGAAGGTGGTATTCTCCATTACCTCCCAAATCCCTGTGAAGGACACCCTCTTCAGGAGCCGTCCGGATTTCTGCATTGATTCCCTGTACTACATCCCGTTCTCCGGCAAGCAGAAGACGGAGATGGAAGCTACCATCAAGACTGTTTCCGGTGTTCAGGTTCCTCTGTTCGAGGCCCGCATGCCGTACAAGGCCCTCTGCAAGGGTATGGACAATCAGCTCCGTATCAACAAGGATGCAGAGTGCGAAGACATGGGCCGCTACAAAGGCCTTCAGGTTGGCTCCATCAGCGCTCCTAACAACAACGCAGGTAACTGGGAATAGGCCCTATGGACCATACCCATACATCTTTTACGGGAATATCCATTCAAGTTTCCTTGAGTGGATATTCTTTTAAGGTGGTATCCCCCGGGGAAATCCGTGCTTCGGACTGGTTGGGGGCGGAACGCCTTTTCACCACGCCGGAGTTCCAGCGACGTTACGACAAGGTGGAGCTTTCCCTCCTCACCCCCAAGGTGGCACTGGTGCCGGATGTGTTTTTTGAAGCGGAAGATGCCAGGAAGGCCCTTTCGCAAGTGGCGGCCTTGGAAGAGACGGACAAGGTGGAGTGGGTGGAGGTCCCAGCCTTCTCTTCGGTACTGGTCTTTTCCAACTCCATCGGCGAATCCCTGTCACGCGTGCTGGCCCAGACGGTATTGCCCGCTTCCGGCAATCCGGTGCGGATATTGCCGGAACTGTATTACCAGCTTTCCCTGCTGGAATCCATTCAGGATTATAATAAAATAGTGGCCTCCTGGATGGACGGGTGGCTGCATCTGGTCATCGCCCAGGGCAAAACTCTCCGGCTGGCCAATGTGTTCGAGGCTCCGGACTTCACTACGGCGGAATACTTCCTGTTCCTGGCCATGAAACAGCTCCAGCTGAATCCGGAAGTATCCACCGCCCATTTCCACACTCCGCTGAATGCCGATGCGGAAATGTCCCTGTACCGCTATTTCAAATCCGTGGTCCAGCTATGAGAATCATCGGCGGCAGGCTAAAAGGGAAAGTGATCCTGCCTCCTGCAGGGTACAAGGCTCGTCCCACCACAGACTTTGCCAAGGAAGGCCTGTTCAATATACTGGACAATGAATACGAATTCCAGGACTTGAAGGTGCTGGATCTATTCGGCGGCACCGGCTCCATTGCCTTCGAGTTCGCTTCCCGCGACGCCGCCCGGGTGTATTCGGTGGAAATGACCCGCGAAAACGCCAGTTTCATCAAGACGGAAGCCGCCCGCCTGGGGCTTTCCAACGTAACGATGGTGCGGGACAATGTCTTCGATTTCCTCCCCATCTGCCATGAGAAGTTCGACCTGATCTTTGCCGATCCGCCCTATGCCCTTGAGGGCCTTGCAGGTTTACCGGATCTTATTTTCTCCCTGGACCTGCTGCATCCGGAATGCTATTTCATCCTGGAACACGGCGGGGAGCATTCCTTCACGGAGCATCCGCATTTTGTGAAAGAGCGCCATTACGGCCGTGTGCATTTCAGCTTTTTCCAATAATATGATAACCTTTGTCTTAAGCATCCTTGCCCTCATCCTGGGCTATCTCCTTTACGGAAGGTTTGTAGAACGGGTATTCGGCCCGGATCCCGCCCGTAAGACTCCGGCCATTGAAAAGGCCGACGGAGTGGATTTCATCGCCATGCCCACCTGGAAGGTCTTCATGATCCAGTTCCTGAACATAGCCGGAACGGGTCCCATCTTCGGTGCCATCATGGGTGCTAAGTTCGGCCCGGCCAGCTACCTGTGGATTGTGCTGGGCTGCATTTTCGCCGGTGCCGTACACGATTACCTCAGCGGCATGCTGTCGGTCCGTCACGGAGGCGCCGGTCAGCCGGAACTGGTGGGCACCTATTTGGGTAAGCGCACCAAGACCGTAATGCTGGTGTTCTCCGTACTGCTCCTGGCCATGGTCGGTGCCGTATTTGTGTATTCCCCTGCGCTCATCCTGGGAGACATAGCCGGTGACGGCAGCCGTGCATCCGTGATGCTTTGGGTGGTGGTGGTTTTCCTTTATTATATTGTGGCCACGCTGCTTCCCATCGATAAGATTATCGGCCGGATCTATCCCATCTTTGCAGTGGCGCTGCTGTTCATGGCGGCGGGACTGTTGGTGTGCCTGCTCATTAAATGGCCTTCCCTGCCGGAGCTTTGGGACGGCCTTTCCGGCTGGACGGAAAAGACCGGCATAGCCGACCAGCCCATCTTCCCCTGCCTGTTCATCACCATAGCTTGTGGCGCTATCAGCGGTTTCCATGCCACGCAGAGTCCGCTGATGGCCCGCTGCATCAAGAACGAAAAGCTGGGCCGGCCTGTCTTTTATGGTTCCATGATTACGGAAGGTCTGGTTGCCCTGGTCTGGGCTGCAGTGGCCTCCTGGTTCTTCTATGACGGCGGCGCCGAGGCTGTGGGCGCTTCGACCAATGCGGCGGCTCCTGCCATAGTTACGGCGGTTTCCAAGAGTTGGCTGGGCACCTTGGGCGGCATCCTGGCCCTGCTGGGCGTGGTGGCGGCCCCCATCACTTCCGGCGATACGGCTTTCCGCAGCGCCCGCCTTATCATTGCCGATTTCCTGAAGCTGGAACAGAAGAGTATCGCCAAACGCCTGTATATTGCCATCCCGCTGTTCGTGGCCGCCGCTCTGCTCCTTTGGTATAACATTGCCGACGCCAATGGCTTCAACGTCATCTGGCGCTATTTCGGTTGGAGCAACCAAACCCTTGCCGTGTTCACGCTCTGGGCCATTACGGTGTATCTGGTGCAGAAGAAGGGAGGCCTGTGGTATCTGGTCACCCTGCTCCCGGCCCTGTTCATGACATCGGTATGCACTACCTTCATCCTGGTGGACAAGGTGGGCTTCCACCTTCCCGCCGGCACAGCCCCCTGGATCGGCCTGGGTACCTTCCTGCTTTCCTATATACTCTTCTCCCTATGGCACCGCAAATACCAAGGCGCTAAAAACCAATAACTTGCACTTTCCTCCCTGTGAGCGAAATCACAGGGAGAAACACTTAAACAGCTGATTATTAACCAATTACTTTTCGCGATATGTTAGACAAAGAGAGAGGCTTGTACGTTGCCCATTGTGAAAACGGACCGCTTTCCCTGGTGGGAAAGATGGCCAACCGGCACGGCCTTATCGCCGGCGCCACCGGTACCGGTAAAACTGTTACCCTGCAGGTGCTGGCCGAAACCTTCTGCCAGGCCGGCGTGCCTTGCTTCATGGCCGATATGAAGGGAGACCTCAGCGGCATTTCCCAGGTGGGCAAACTTTCCAGCTTCATCGAGAAGCGCCTGCCGGAGTTCGGTATAGAGAACCCGCAGTTCCAAAGCTGCCCCGTGCGCTTTTTCGATGTTTACGGTGAGCAGGGTCACCCCATGCGCTCCACCATTTCCCGCATGGGTCCGGAGATGCTTGGCCGCCTGATGGAGCTCAACGAGACGCAGACGGGCGTTCTCAACATCGTCTTCAAGATTGCCGATGACAACGGTCTCCTGCTCATAGACCTGAAGGACCTCCGGGCCATGCTCAATTTCGTAGGCCAGAACGCTGCGGAATATACCACCCAGTACGGCTATGTTACATCGGCCTCCATCGGCGCCATCCAGCGGGCCCTCCTGGCCCTGGAAAACCAGGGCGCGGAGAAGTTCTTCGGCGAGCCGGACTTCGACATCTACGACCTCCTGCAGTGCGAGGCGGGAAAGGGCATCATGAACGTACTGGCGGCCGACCGCCTGATGCTTCAGCCCAAGCTCTATTCCACCTTCCTGCTGTGGCTGCTCAGTGAACTTTATGCCACCCTGCCGGAAGTGGGCGACATGGACCTTCCCAAACTGGTGTTCTTCTTCGACGAGGCCCACATGCTCTTCGAAGGCACTTCCAAGGCCCTCACGGACAAGATTGAGCAGGTAATCCGCCTCATCCGTTCCAAGGGCGTGGGCATCTATTTCATCACACAGAGCCCCACGGACATCCCGTCCAACATCCTGGGCCAGCTGGGTAACCGCGTGCAGCACGCCCTCCGCGCCTACAGCCCCAAGGACCAGAAAGCCGTGAAGGTGGCGGCCGATACCTTCCGCGCCAACCCTGCCTTCAACACCTACGATACCCTGCTGGAACTGGGTACCGGCGAGGCCCTGGTCTCCTTCCTGGACGAAAAGGGTACTCCCGCCATCGTGGAACGTGCCAAGATCCTGTTCCCCCTGAGCCAGATTGGTGCTATCACGGAGGACCAGCGGGCCGAACTGATCAAGCGCAGCCGTCTCTGGGGCCGGTACGACCATCCCATCGACCGGGAAAGCGCCTACGAGATTATAGTCGCCGCCACCCAGGAAGCCGAAAAGCAGAAAGCGGCCATTGAGGCCGAGGAAGCGGCTGAGCGTCAGCGAATTGCAGAGGCCAAGCAGGCTGCTGCCCAGGCCAAGGAGGAAGCCCGTCTGGCCAAAGAGGCCGAAAGAGAAGCCGCCCGGGCACAGAAAGAGGCCGAGAAGGCCCAGAAGGAAGCTCAGAAGAAGTCCAAGAACAGCATCGCCTCCAAGGTGCTCAAGAGTGTAATTACCGCCGTCACAGGCGTTGCAGCTGCAGCCGCAGCCGATGCGGTAACCGGCAAAATTACCGGCACCAAGAAAAAGAGCACCACTTCCACGGCCAAGAAAGCCGTCACCAAGGCCACCAAGAGCGCTACCAACACCCTTACCAAAGAGCTCACCCGGAGCATTCTTGGAAATTTGATTAAGTAAGACGGCCCGAAATACCTACTGACTCTCTTTCGGCAACAGAAACACCCGTTTTTGTTGCCGAAAAGTGTTTTGAGAGGGGTTCGGCGACAAAATCGGCCATTTTTGTTCCCGAACGGCAAGTTTTTGTATCTTTGCACAGTAAAACGAAAGCACATGCACACACGCGAAGAAAAGATACAGGCTTTTGGCCGATTGCTGGATATTATGGACGAGTTGCGGGAGAAGTGCCCCTGGAATGCCGAGCAAACCTTTGATTCCATCCGGCGCCTCACTGAAGAAGAGGTCTATGAACTCAGCGACGCCATCATGGCAGGGGATCGCCAGGCTACGGCCAAGGAGATTGGAGATTTGCTGTACCACATGGTGTTCTATGCCAGGATTGGTCAGGAAGAAGGCGCCTTTGACATTGCCGACAGTATCAACAAAATCTGCGACAAAATGGTTTTCCGCCATCCCCACGTCTTTGGCCCGGAGGCCGGAAAAGAGACCACCGCCAAGGAAATTGCCGATACCTGGGAACTGGTGAAAGCCAGGGAAAAAGGCGGCAACAAGCGTGTGATGTCCGGTATTCCGGAAGCCATGCCGGCCTTGCTGAAGGCCCTGGCCATGCAAGAGAAAGCCCGCGGCTGTGGCTTTGACTGGGAGAAGAAGGAAGATGTCTGGAACAAGGTGCAGGAAGAAGTAGGCGAGGTGAACGAGGCCTGTGCATCGGCCGATCCGGCCAAAATAGAAGGTGAATTCGGAGATCTGCTGTTTACTGTAATCAACGCCGCCCGCCTCTATGGTGTGGACCCGGAAGTGGCCTTGAACCGCAGCAGTGAAAAGTTCCGCCGCCGCTTTACCTATCTGGAAGAGCAAACATTAAGGAAAGGCTTCAAGTTCAGCGATCTCACCCTGGCGCAAATGGATGCCATCTGGGACGAGGCCAAGGCAAAGGGGTTATAAACTGTATATTATTCATTTGTATACGAATATTATACAAAGAATATAGCTATCTTTGCCACTCAATATGAGCGATAGACTATTTATATCGGCCGAGGAAGCCGTTCGCGTGGTGCGGAGCGGGGATCACATCCACCTCTCCAGCATCGCCAGCGTGCCTCACATCCTCATCGAAGCGCTTTGCCAGCGGGAGGATTTGCGGGACCTGCATTTCCACCACTTCCATACGGAAGGCCCTGCACCTTATGCCCAGGGCGGCGCCTTTTTCGATCAGGGCTTCTTCATCGGCCCGAATGTGCGCGCCAATGTGGGGGAGGGACTGGCCGATTACATCCCCGCCAACCTCTTTGAAAGCCAGCTGATGTACCGGACCGGGGCCTTGCCTTGCGACGTGGCCATGGTACAGGTGTCGGAGCCGGTGGACGGGATGGTGTCGCTGGGTACCTCGGTGGATTGCTCCATTGCGGCCCTGGAAGTGGCCCGGGAGCGTATTGCAGTGGTGAATCCCAACGTTCCCTTCGCCTACGGGGACCTCATTTCGCTGGAGCGCTTCACCGCTTTGGTGCGGGACGACAGGCCGCTGATTACCAAGACTTATGCGGAGCCTTCGGCCACGGACCGGGAGATCGGCCGGCTTTGTGCCGGACTCATTCCGGACGGGGCCTGCCTGCAGATGGGTATCGGCGCCATGCCCAACGCCATCTGCGCCTGCCTGGGTGGGCACAAGCACCTGGGACTTCATACGGAAATGTTCTCGGATGGCGCACTGGCGCTGATTCGTCAAGGGGTTATTGACGGATCTTGCAAAGCCATAGACAAGGGGCAGATTGTGGCTTCTTTCCTCTTGGGCTCGCAGGCGGTGTACGATTTCATCGGCCGGAATCCTGCCGTGCAGATGCGGGACATCGCCTATACCAACGACCCGCGTGTGATTTCCCGCAATCCGGGCATGGTTTCCATCAATTCGGCCATCGAGATAGACCTCACCGGGCAGGTATGTGCCGATTCCATCGGCGAGCGCATTTACTCCGGTGCCGGCGGCCAGCTGGACTTCGTTCGCGGCGCCAAGCTGTCCAAAGGCGGCAAGGCCATCATTGCCCTGGCGGCCCGCACCACCAAAGGCCTTTCCAAAATTGTCCCCACGCTTAAGTCCGGCGCCGGCGTAGTCACCCCCCGGGCTGATGTCCAGTGGGTGGTTACCGAATTCGGCGCCGTGAACCTCTATGGTAAATCCCTCCAGGAGCGCGCCCGGCTCCTCATCTCCATCGCTCATCCCCAGGACCGGGAGTCCCTGGAACACGCCGCCTTCGCTCGCTTCGGCCCCCATTGGCGGTAGCCTTTATTCCCAATATATTGTGATTTTTACTTGCGTTTGCATATACTTTTGCTTAAATTTGCACGAAAATCACAATATATTGGGATATGGAGACTATCGGGCTTCAAATTAAGGAAAGGAGAAAACGTTTAGGAATCAGCCAGCGTCAGTTGGCAGACCTTTCCGGCATAGGCATCAATACGCTTACAAAAATTGAACGGAATGAAGGAAATCCCTGCTTGTCCGTTTTGAACAAAGTCGTTGACACGTTGGGTCTAGTCCTTACAACCAGGATTAAAAGCGTCGATGAGTTATGAGAACCGCCAATGTCTATATTAACGGTCGTCTGGCCGGCAGATTGTCGGAGTTGAGCCCGTCCGGGTTCGTTTTCAGGTATGACGACACCTATTATGCCGACAGTCGGGCCTCGGCCATCAGCCTCACGTTGCCAAAAAACCAGCAGGAATATCATTCTCCCTATCTCTTTTCTTTCTTCTCCAACATGCTGGCAGAAGGCCATAACCGTGCAGTTCAGGCCCGCCTTCACAAGTTGGATTCAGATGACGATTTCGGCCTTTTACTGGCAACAGCGCAAACGGACACCCCTGGTGCCATTACGGTTAAACCTGTCTGACCATGTTCACTGCTTATGATAACAGCACGCTGAGGCGTTTAACCGGAGGTGTTACTGTATCCCCCGTATTGCCTTTCGATAGTCTGTCTGCCCATACTGCCCTTTTCAATGATAACCGGGGAAGGATTTCACTTTCTGGGGCTCAAAGTAAGTATTCTGTCTGTATTAAAGACGGAAAGTTTACATTAACCCAACAGGGAGAGCAAGGTACATATATGTTAAAGCCTATGCTTTCTGACTTTGAACGTTGTTCGGACAGCCCTGCCAATGAGCATCTTACTATGCAGATAGCCGAGAGAGTTTTCCATATAGAGACTGCGGCTAATGCTCTATGCTTCTTTGAAAATGGCGATGCGGCATACATTACGCGTCGATATGACTTTGCCCAGAGTGGCATGAAAATCCAGCAGGAGGATTTTGCCTCATTGGGAGGTATTACGGCCGACCGGTACGGAAAGGACTATAAATATACTGCGCTCAGTTATGAAGATATCGGCCGTTTGATTAAACACTTCCTTCCTGCCTGGAAAGTGGAAATGGTAAAATTTTTTGATATCATTTTGTTCAATTTCCTTTTTTCTAATGGGGATGCCCATCTTAAGAATTTTTCCGTCCTTAGATTACCGGAGGGAGACTATCGACTTGCACCGGCGTATGACTTGATTGATACGCACATCCACCTTCCTTCAGATGGGATTTTTGCTTTGCAGAAAGGCTTGTTTGCCGATAGCCGGACATTCCCTCTTGGCATAGGAAGAAAAGACTTTGCCGACTTTGGTTTATGCCTCGGAATTCCGGAAAAAGTAGTCTGTAGGGAATTGGATCGCTTCTCGGCCGATTATGCCGAGGTGGAGGAGATGGTCAGATGTTCCTTCCTGTCGGATGAAGCTAAGGCCTTGTATTATGAACATTATCATACGCGCCTGGTATCTTTTTTAAGGGGATAAATAATTATATTTATGATGAAAAGATCCTTTGTATGTGTTATTATTGCCAGCCTGGTCCTTACTGCCTGTCAGGCCAGGCGGGAAGTGGCAGATATATGGAACTATGTCCAGGAGCGGCCGGACAGTGCCCTTACAGTTTTGAATGGTTTGGATGCGGGCCGATACCGGGGACGTACTATGGCAGAGTATCGTCTTCTAAAGGCAATGGCCCTGGACAAGAATTACATAGATGTTGCCTCGGATTCCCTGGCCCTGCCTGCTGCGGAGTATTTCCATAAGTTCGGCCCCAGAGAGAAAGAGATGATGAGCTTGTATTATCTGGGGATGGCTCAGTATTATGCAAAAGACAACAATAAAGCAGCGGTTACCCTGGACAGAACCATCTCATTGGCAAAAGCGTGTAACAATATTCGCTATTCGGGATTAGCGAATATGGGTAGTAGCTACGCATATAGCAACGAAAGGAACTGGCTGGATGCAATTACTGCGGCAAATACAGGAATTGAGTTCTTTTCCATGCTTCCCGACAGTTCTTTGCAGGTTCGAAGGGCCAAACTGCAGTTGGCGGATTGTTATCACGGCAATCATCAGTTTCAAGAAGCCTGTGATATCTATGCCGATATATTGGCTAAAGCACCAGTGGATACTTTTTTGCAAAGGCGGGGATTATGTTCTTATGCCTGGAGCCTGTACTTGCTGGACCATGCAAATGCGTCAAAGGCTGTATCGTTGTTTGAAAAGGCGATAAAGGAGTACCATGCACCGCTGAATGCCTACAGAGCCCATCATTATGCAAACACATTATTAGAGGCGGGCAGGAAAGATGAGGCTAAGTCCATACTTCATTTATTGGAACAGATTCCGGATAATCCGGAACTCGAAATGAGTTTGAGATATCAGATCTTACGTTCAGAAGGAAGGATAAATGAAGCGCTTGAAGTATACGAGGCTTTAGTGGATATTCAAAACGAAGTTGTCCGTGAAACGCTGAATCAGTCACTGGTGCGTTCTCAGAGAGACTATCATGCCCAAGCCGAGGAGATGGAGAAATTAGCTTCCGCCCATCTGAAAGAGCGGCTCCTATTTTTATGTGTCTTGTTTATAATAATTCTTTCTTCAGGTACTGCCTTCTTTTATTCTTATCGGAAAAAAGCAGAAGAAAAGAAGGAAGAATTGATAACAAACTTTCTGGAAGCCCGTCAGATCATAGAGGATATTTCTGCGAAGAATACCAATTTGGAAAATGAGTTGGAACGGTCCAGGCAAAGATATGTGAAGGCGTACAAAAAACAGTTCCAAAAGACTGCTGCATTGGTTGAGAATTATTATTCCTCATCCGATAAACAGAATAGGCGAGACATAGTTTACCGTCAGGTAATGGAGTTGGCAACTCATGTTGGTAACGACCGGGAGTCTATGAAAGTCCTAGAGCGGAATGTCAATGTTGCATTAGATAATGCTATGGCATTATATCGGGAAGAGTGTCCGGGACGTGATAGGGAGCATTATGATTTAGTATGCTATTTTATGGCAGGCTTCCCCGCATCTTTGATAGAACTGTATACAAAGATGCCCAGAAACACCATCTATTCCAAAAAGAGACGCTTGCTGGCTGAGATTCAAGATTCTGCGGCTCCTCATAAGGAGTTTTTCCTTCTGGTTATAAAATAGTCTGATAATCAATGGCTTACGAGGACTGCAAGATTGTTATTCTTGCAGTCCTCGTTTTTTTCTGCTAAGTTGTTTAATATCAGCAATTTACGAGTCTTTAAAATGAGGCTTTTGCAAGACGTTTTCCTGTTTTTTTTTTCTCAGGGTTAAAGGGATATCCTATTTTTGTATTAAAAACAACTATATAAATGCAACATTTATTACTTTCCTTCCTTGTCTCGGTCGCCCTGGTGGCAACTACGATTACGGTTGACTCTTCAGATGGAGATCCAATCGAAATTGTCATTACCCAGAATCAGAATGACCCTAATGGTAATCGTTCTCCTATGCCCATAAGCGGTTATGTAGATACAGCGACAAGTGCAGTGTATCTATTCTTCTCTTCACCTTGCGGAATGGTGAATATCACCTTCAGCAATCTCTCAACAGGTGATTCGTTTGGAACAGCAGTGAATGGAATGGGAACTGTAATTATACCTATATCTATCAATGCGGGTTTCTGGACTGTCACATTTTCTTTACGAGACAATATTGTCTATTATGGTGAATTCCAAATTTAAAGCTACATGTATTATGAAAACTATCACAAGATTATTTTGTTTTGTCGTTATTATTGGTATATCATGTTTTATCTCATCTATAGTCATGGAGAAGGCTTTTGGCATCCATTCAGTACTATCGGAGCTTCTTGCTGAATCAGATGCGTTGGCTATTGATCCAGGATCCGATGATGAGATGCTATGCATTCAAGCGATGATGAAATGTAATGGAAAGTTAACTTTAGTATGCAAATTGGACGTAGAAGGTGATAGATGTGGTCACTATGATCCGGAATGCCATTTATGTTAATATGATTATGTCTCGTTTACGAAAGTATCATTATTCTATAGCTTTCATTATTGGTATCAGTATGATGATGATTGCTTGTAATGATAGAACAGTAAAAAAAGTTGTCCAGATGGGACCTATTAGGGAATCGGAGGATTTCGATTCCCTAATAGATTCTATCCGATTAGTACTATTATCGTCGGATCAAGAAGCAATGCTGGGGTCAGAAGTCGAAATAAAGATATTCAATGATTGTTATTACCTCGCAGATTATCGAAACAAAAAAATACTTAGATTTGATAGTCGAGGAAATTATTTGAATTCAATAGGAAATGTCGGGCGAGCTATTAATGAGTATTATACGATTCAAAGTTTTCAAGTAATACGTGATAGTGTCGTTGTTTTTTCTTATCCACAAAAGTTACTTGTCTATGATAGTCAAGGATTGTATTTGAAATCACAAACAGAAAAACTATTTGGAGAACAATCCTACCTAATCGGCAACACAATATATACATATTATGGATATAAGAGGAATAGACCTTATCGTCTTGCCAAGATTACGAATGGAAATGTAGAAAAGAAGTTCTTACCTACTTCTAAATATGTCATGACAATGTCAAGAACAGAACCAGTTTTCACTCCGCATGAAAAGGGATGTTTTGTTTTGGACTCCTATTCTCCAATTGTATATAATTTAGTTGATGACGGTTTAGAAGAATATGTTTCATTTGATTTTGGGAAATATCGAATTAGCGATGATTTTTATGAATATGAGGATCCAGTGAAGGGCGCAGAATCGCTACTCTCATCTGAATTTGCATATATTCATCGCTTTTTTGAAAACCAATTGCAAAAGATTGTGGTGGTTGTTATCCAAAGTGAAGATAAGGTTCAATATGTTTATGGGATTACTGGGAAAGAAGACTGTTCTTGGCAATGGTTCCAAAGCCCATTCGCGGAGGACCTAAAAATGGTTGATGATAAGTGCCTTTATTACGTTCTTGATTATTATAAGCTAAAGGAGTTTTCCTCGGCGATGCGAAACAAGATTATGAATAAGGAAATAATGGACATTACCGCTCAAGACAGCAACTATGTTATCGCAAAAGTCTATTTACATTAGTATTATTGCAGCTTTATCTGGCGTTGTTTTGGCCTTATGCATAATAATATTTTACTCAAAGAATAATGGTAATGAGGAGTCGGTCTACTCTATTAAGAATAACCTCCAAGATTCCTTGTTACAAAATGCAGAGATAGGCCATCGAGCAATAGCTGATTTCACTTTTAAAGTGTGTATGCAAGAAGAATTGATAAGAAGCGATTATTTGATGGTAATACCGCCTTCTCCATGCGATGCTTGTGTGATGGTACAAGAAGAATTGATGAGGAATCATGCAAACGGACATGAAGGGTTGGAATACACTGTTTTGAGTCCGGACAAATTGATAAGAGATACAATCGTATTCTTCTCTGAATATGATAATGTCCATGTGATAGAGTATTCTTCAGAAATTCTGGAACTGTCAGCAATTGATGGGGTTCAAGGAGTAATATTGTGTACATTAAGAGGGGGCCAAATTGACGACGTTTTTATAACTAATGCTATTTTCCCTCAAATTAGTAATATTTTTCTTGGCGAATAGACATAATGCTAATCTCTGTGGATTAAGCTCATTTGGGAAAAACAAGTTTTCTCTTGTAGCCTTCCCTATAAGTGTAGCCTTCCCTATGAATAGGGAAGGCTACATAAAGACGGTATTGTCAACTGCAAAATCAAACCCCATCATTCTTAAGTACAAAAGAAAAGTGTAATGAAGCGAAAATGAAAAAAAGATATGGAACCTATGGAATTATAACACTTTCTTTTGTTTTATCAATTGTATATGCTATTGTCCGGATTGTATTAGTGGATCGATTCCATGTTAATGGTAGGTCTATGGAACCCACATTATATACCGGGGATATAATCTATGTAGAAAAGTGGACGTTAGGTGCCAGGATTTATACTTCATATAGTTTTAATACAGCGGAACTGTCCTCTTTTCGAATGCCGGGAATAGGAAAGCTAAAGTCAGGTGATATAATTGTTTTCAATAGTCCAGAGGGAGGAAATCCAGGTGAAATCGGTTTCCGCTTAAACTATGTTTGTGCCAAGAGGATAATAGGAATTCCGGGAGATACTATCAGTGTGGTCAACGGATTATTTTACAATAATAATTCCCATTTGAGTCCAAGAGCAAATAGTGAGATGATGCTTCAAAACAAAAGTGTTAAAAATGACTCTGTGAGGAGCTCTCAAGAGAAAGTCTTGGGAAGCAAAGTGTGGACAATCAAAGACTACGGCCCAGTGGTAGTTCCGTCAAAAGGATGTACTATGTGTTTTGACTCGGCAACTATATCTGTATATGGGATGGCGGTGGAGTATGAATCGGGTCGTTTTCCATTAGCTGGGGAAACATACACTTTTAAAGGTGATTGGTACTTTGTTGGTGGGGATAATGTGCTTGGTTCACGAGATAGCCGTCATTTTGGTGTGATTCCAGTCGATTATATCATTGGTAGGGTTATGTCAATGGGGCATACGGACAGAGTGACAACGGAGTGGCAATAGATTTTTTATTTATACATTGAATAAATTTAGTCTTTCTTGAAAAAACAGATAATAACTATTGGTTTATTCCTGCTGTGTGTTCCGGTTTTTGCTCAACCGATGACACTCCAAGAGGCAATCGACCAGGCGCGGACCGCATCAGTAGATGCAGTTCGCGCTCGGCAGGCATTTGTTTCCACTTATTGGACTTGGAGATCTTATAGAGCGAGTTTGCTGCCATCTTTCTCTATATATGGAAATCTGGGTAACTTTAACCGTTCACTAGCTTTATTACAATTGCCCGATGATGGAACGATGAGGTATGTGAATACTAATAACTTGCAAAATTCCATCGGACTAAGGATATCCCAGAATATCACTTTTACGGGTGGAACAATATCAATTTATTCAGATCTTAACCGTATTGATCAATTTGGGCTATCCAAGGCGGTCACATGGTATGCGCAACCCATCACCATCTCATTTAACCAACCCCTATTTGCCTATAATTCTTTCAAGTGGGACAGAAAAATACAACCTAAGGAATATGAGAAAGGCCGCCGGGAATACCTTACTGCGTTAGAGCAGGTGGTGGAGAATACGGTCGAGGCCTACTTCCGGTTACTTTTAACCCACCAACAATGGATGACAGCCCGTAGTAATTATGCTGATTCCGGCTCTCTTTTAAAGGTGGCTATGGAACGAAGCCGCCTGGGAACAGGAAGTCGGGATGAATACTTACAATTGGAGTTGCAGCTATTAAATGATAGTCTGTCAGTAAACCAGAAGAAAATAGCAGTTCGGGAAGCTCAAATGGCTTTGAACTCACTTTTAAGTTTGAGTGAAGTTCAGGAGGTAGAGCCGGTATTTGATGAGCTTCTACCAGCTCTTATTATGGATTATGAGCAAGTAGTAGATAAAGCAAATGAAAATGCCCCTTTTCAGTTAGATAATGAATTGCAACTTCTGCAAGCGAAGTCGTCAGTGGAAAGAGCTAAAGCTTCACGGGGGTTGAGTATGTCGTTAAATGCCAGATTTGGCCTTTCAAAGTCGGGTATTTCTTTTCCGGATGCCTATTTGAACCCGCTGGATCAAGAGGTGGTGGGAATAACATTTTGCTATCCTATTTTTGATTGGGGAGAAAGCCGTGGAAAGGTTCAAAAAGCGCGGGCTGCGGAAGAAGTTGTAAAAGCTCAGATAAGACAAGCGGAGAGTGATTATAGGCGCAAGTTGTATTCTGTTATCGGCGAATTTAACAACCAACGAAATCAATGCGTGTTGTCCAAACGGGCCTCTGAAATAGCAGCAGAACGCTATATTCTTGTGATAGAAAGATTTCGATTGGGAAATGCCACAGTCCTGGAACTGAATAATGCGCGTTCTGATAAGGATATTGCTCAAGAGCAGTATATTCAAGATATTGGTAATTATTGGCAGAAGTATTACGAGATTAGGAAGGAAACTTTATATGATTTTTTACTGGGTATAGATTTGGAAATTGACGAAAACGAACTAATAAGATGAGAAGACAAAGTGTTATCCTTTGGTTGATACTATTCATCCTTCCCGTGAGCTGCAGCCTTTCTAACGAAAGAAATAAAACGTCAGGCGAGGAAGACAAGCTTCAATATAACCCTCGATTGAATGAAGTGGAAGTAATTACTTTAAAACGAGAAGATTTTCCACTACAGCTTATATCTAATGGTAAAGTCCAAGCGGTTGCGAAGGCAGGCCTTTCTTTCCGGATAGACGGGCCGATAGCTTCAATTAGGGTAAGAAATGGTCAGGTCATCACCAAAGGAACAATTCTGGCAACACTGGACCGTCCGGACTTAAAGATGGCCTTAGATGCCGCAGAAATTGCGTGTCGCAGAGCTGAGTTGAACCTTTTTGACAACTTAGTAGGACAAGGATATCCGGCTAGGGATACTAGTAGTGTTCCCGCCAATATTTTAGAGGATGCTAAAATACTTTCCGGTTATTCTTCTGCCCAAAACGTATTGGATAGAGCTCGTTTGGATTGGGAATCGATTCAACTTAAAGCACCGTTTAGGGGACGGATTGCCGAAATGAATGCCAGCATAGGTGAAAACCTTGGTTCCAATTATTTTTGCTCGTTGCTGGATGATAGTTCATTTGATGTCGTTTTTTCCGTAATGGAAACGGAAAACGCGTTTCTGAAAGAGGGGCTTCCGGTGGAAATAATTCCTTATGCTATTGATTCCTGGAGTTGCCGTGGTGTTATCTCCGGAATCAACCCGTTGGTGGATAAGAATGGGCAAATCCAAATACGAGCCCATATAAAAGGGGATAGTCGGCTATTAGACGGAATGAACGTGAGAGTTCAAGTGGAAAGAAGCCTGCCCGGACAGTTTGTGGTACCGCGTAGTGCTGTGGTCATCAGGGATAATATGGATGTATTATTTACCTATACCGATGATGGAATAGCTCACTGGACTTATGTTGAGATAGTAGCTTCTAATAATACATCCCATGCAGTAAGAGCCAATACAAACCGAGGCTCTGTTCTTCGAGAGGGAGAGCGTGTGATAATAAGCGGCAATCTCAATTTGGCGGATGGTAGTGAAACAACCCTAAGAGAGTAATGCTAAGAATTCTGTTAGAAAGGCCTGTCACGGTAACCATGGTACTCCTCTCCATTCTGGTGTTAGGAGGGGTAGCTCTTTGTTCGCTACCGGTATCCTTACTTCCGGATATTGATGCTCCATATATTACCGTTCAATCAACGAATGCGGGATTGACTGCGCGGGAAATAGAGAGCCGTGTGGTCGTGCCTCTCCGGGAGGAATTGATGCAAATATCCGGTTTGGAAGATATGGTATGTGAGTCCCGTGACGGTGCTGCTACACTTAAACTCCAGTTTCCCTTTGGGACAGATATGGACTATCTTTTTATTGAGGTAAATGAAAAGATAGATAATGCCATGAGTTCCTTGCCCTCTATGGATCGTCCACGGGTCTATATGGCAAGCGCCATAGATATCCCGGCTTTTTTTATTGACGTGTCAATGCCTTCGGGAGGTAATTTTCTTGAGTTAAGCCGCTTTTGCGAGGATGTGGTGGCACGAAGGATAGAGCAACTGCCAGAAGTGGCTATGGTGGATGTGAGCGGATGCATGACGGAAGAAATACTTATTATTCCGAAAGAGGCGATTCTTACCCGTATGGGCATTTCGATATCCAATATAGAAAGTGCTCTAAAAAAAGCTGATATCCAATTGGGAAGCCTTACTGTGCGTGATGGACAATACCATTTTCCTCTCAAGTTCGAAGGGCAAGTATCCGGAGTGGAAGAAATCGGCAAAATATGGTTGCGCTCAGGTAACCATCTTATGCAACTCAAGGATATTGCTGACGTGGTCTGTCAACCCGCGCAAAGAATTGGTTTGGTCCGTAATTCCGGAGTTCAAGCGGTGAGTATCGCAGTAATCAAGCAAAGTGATGCCCGTATGTCTAGGCTAAAGAAAGGTATGGGAAATCTGATGAGTCAGTTCCATAACGATTATCCCAATCTCACTTTTGAGCTTTCTAGAGATCAGACAGGATTATTGGACTACTCTGTTCGTAGTCTTCTTTTAAACATATTGGCGGGAATCTTTCTCTCCTCCATTGTTATTTTTTTCTTTATGCAGGATTACCGGAACTCGGTCCTCGTATCTGTTACCATTCCGGTTGCACTCGTCTTTTCCCTGCTGGCGTTTTATGTCTTGGGCGTGTCGGTTAATATCCTCTCTTTATCTGGTCTGCTTTTGGGCCTGGGAATGATGGTGGATAATACCATTGTGCTAATAGATAATATTACAGGACGTTGGCAACGGGGTGATTCTTTGCGGAAAGCTGTCCTTGAAGGAACCCGTGAAGTGGCTACTCCTATGTTTAGCTCTGTTCTTACCTCTTGTGCTGTTTTTATTCCACTCGTGTTTGTGAATGGAATGGCTGGGGCTCTCTTTTTTGATGAAGCAGTGGCTGTAACTACAGTTCTACTTGCTTCATATTTGGTCACAATTATAGTAATACCAGTTTATTATTTGTGGTGGTATGAAGGGAAGAGCTCTTTTTCACATGGGCCTTTGATTAAGCTGTCTTTTGAAAAAAAGATGCTTAGATGGGACCAGGCTCGAATGAAATGGTGGTTGGATCGCTCCCCGCTTTCTATAATAATGATAATTATCTCGGCTATCGGATTAATTCTCTTATTTTTAAAGATTCCCAAAGAAAGGCTTCCCCAAGTAACCCGAACTGACTCGGTTTTAACAGTAGATTGGAATGCCCCTCTTACTCTGGAAGAAAATGAAATCCGTGTGGCGCAGTTGGAGTCAGTGCTTGGACCAGAAGTGCTGCAGTATAATTCACAAGTCGGGATTCAAAGCTATGTTTTGGACCATAGTAATCATCCGGATATTACTCAAGCAAGGATTTACTTCAGTTGCAGTGATGCTTTTATTTTGGAAAAGACCATTACGCAACTGAGGTCATTCCTTGAAGACAATTATCCTCAAACTCTTTACCAATTTGAACCTGCTGGGAGTGTTTTTGATATGCTGTTTGCAGATGATAATTCATCCCTTGTTGCACGTATCCGACCGATAAAGGATTCGGAACTAAAGCTGACATCATTTCTTGATTTGTTGGAGCAAATCCAGGCTATATTGCCCGAAGGAGTGCAAACGCAACATGTTCCCACCCAAAAGGAAGTTCTTTTCGTGGCAGATTTGGAAAAAATGGGGCTATATGGAGTGTCATACGATAAGCTTGCAGAGGCGTTACGAAGGGCGTTGAATGAGAACTATCTTTTCCGAATAGATCAAGGCTCCCATTCGATACCTGTTGTCTTGGGAAATAATCAAAAGCGGCTTGACGAAATATTAGAAAAAACCACAATAGAGTTGGAGGACAGGAGTATTCGCATTTCCGAATTGATGCGGCAGGATATGGCGGAAGATTTCAAAGTGTTATATTCCGGGCGAGAAGGTAGTTTCTTTCCTCTTTCTTTGGATGTGCAGAACCGGGATATGGATTGTACTATGAAATCTATATCCAAGGCCGTCCTGGCAAACGGCAATTATGATGTTTCTTTTTCCGGGTCGTGGTTTTCCAGTCGAACTCTCGCCCGTTCTATGGCTGGAGTCCTAATAATAGCACTTGTCCTATTGTATTTGATTCTTGCTTCCCAGTTTGAGTCAATACTCCAACCTTTCATCATTCTCCTGGAAATAGTGGTGGATTTGTTCGCATCCATTATTGTTCTCTGGTTGATGGGTGTTAGCTTAAATATGATGTCCTTGATTGGTTTAGTGGTAGTAACTGGTATCGTAATAAATGATTCCATTCTGAAAATAGATACCATAAATCAACTACGCAGGTCTGGTATATTGCTTCGGGAAGCCATACTTGTGGCCTCGTCACGTAGGTTTAAAGCCATTTTAATGACTTCCCTAACTACCATTGTAGCCGTCGTCCCGTTTCTGTTCCGAGGTAGTATCGGGGCCGATTTGCAGTATCCGATTTCGTTGGTAATAATAGCAGGAATGTCGGTCGGCACTCTGGTGAGCCTTTTTGTTGTCCCTGCGTTATACTATTCTTTTTATAAAAATGAAAGATAGGGACAGGAAAGGCATATCTCCGTTTTCGGCGGTAATTTTAATGATAGCCCTTTCCGTTGTGGGCATAATCTGCATCCCCCGTCTAAAGGTTCAACTAATACCGCTATCAGAGGGGCATACGGCTGTAGTTACTTATTCTTATCCTGAAGCATCGGCACAAATGGTTGAATCTGAGGTTACTTCCAAATTGGAAGGTATGCTTTCCAGAATCCGGAATGTAACGGATGTGTCTTCACTTTCCAGCAAGGGAAAAGGTTATGTCACTATCCGTTTTCGTAAAGGCACAAATATGAATAAAGCCCGGCTGGAGATGGTCTCGGCTATCCGTAACATTTATCCATCCCTTCCTCAGACCCTGTCATTTCCTACGATAACCCTTTCTGCTTCCGAAGAAACACGAAACGACGTCTCTCTTTCTTATACATTGAAAGGGGCGATGCCGACTCAAGAGATAGAGCGTTTTGCTAGGGAATGCCTTCTGCCGCCCATTTCTGCGCTTAATGAGGTAAGCGATATTTTACTTAGTGGCGCTACACCATTTGAGTGGGTGATTACCTTCAAAGCAAGTACGGTGCGTGCGTTGGGTATTGAGGCCGATGCAATCTCCGGAGCATTCAAAGTTGCCACATCAGGCGAGGTAATGGGGCGTATAGAGACTTCCGATGGTCAGATGACAGTCCGCCTTGCTGGATTGACTGATAAAGAATTAGGTTCCATTCCCATCCGAACAAATTCAGGACAGGTTTTTTATCTCAGAGATTTGGCTACCTGGCAGTATAAAGAATCAGAGCCTCAAGCATATTTCCGGGTGAACGGCCTTAATACCATTACTATGGCCATTTCTACGGCATCTACGTCGAATCTGGTGTTAGCTGTAAAATCAATAAAGGAAGAGATGACGCGTCTTCAGCAGGTTTTCCCAAATGGAATTCAGGCCGATGTTTCTTACGACGCTTCTGACTATATTAAAAAAGAATTGGATAAAATATATTTAAGGACAGGTTTGTGTTTGCTAATCCTACTATCTCTTGTCCTGCTATCAACTTCTTCATGGCGCTATCTTTTTGTCCTTACCTCTACAATAGTAGTAAACATACTATGTTCGCTCTTTTTTTATTCTGTTATTGATATCCCGATCCATGTCTATACACTCGCGGGAATAACAGTTTCGTTGGGTGTTGTTATGGATATGTCCATTGTTATGGTGGATCATTATGTCAAGTCTCGGAATCGAAAAGTGTTCCCTTCTCTTGTTTCGGCAACATTTACAACGGTGGTGGCCCTGCTAGTCATCTTTCTCCTCCCAGAAAGCGAACGTCACAACTTGTCTGACTTTGTCTGGGTCGTGGTGATTAATCTATTGATTTCGTTGTTTGTCGCTTATCTGTTCGTTCCTTCTTTACTGGAGTTGATGAAAAGAGTGAGAACAGATAGGACCTTATCTGCTTCTCGTCTTCGTTCTCGTGCTAGAATCTTCGTACTTTATAAGAAGTATTTGTTATGGGGCTGTCGATGGCGTTTTATAATATATCTCCTATTTTTGACTTTGTTTGTCTGGGCTGGGTATCGTTTTTACAAGGGTATGGATCGAATAAACCTTTATCGGGAACCTGGACGGAAGCAGTTGTATATCCAAGCTGGAATGATGGAAGGAAGTACGGTGGCACAACTCAATGAGGTTATCCAGTCTATGGAAAACTACTTGGCTCAGTTCGGAGAGATAGAATCATATATTACTCGTATTACCAGTGCGTCATCCGGGAACATCGTTGTCTGGTTTAAACCTGAATGGGAAGATTCGAGTTTTCCTTTTCGACTAAAAGCCCAAGTGATTTCGGCCGCCAGTGATTTTGGAGGGGCGAACTGGTCGGTGTATGGGATTGATGACGAATCATTTAATAACCATATAGTTACTTTCCGAAAGGGGAATAGAGTTCGTTTGTCGGGATATAACTACCAGCAATTATTGCAATATGCAAACAAACTAATTGTTCTAATGGAGTCCCAACCTCGCATAGAAGCACCGGAAATATGGACGGCAAATACATATTATCCTCCTTCTACCGAATATAAAATAGAGTATGATAGTGAGTATATCTCAGCAATGGGTGCGGACCCCTACCTATATTATTATCTTCTAAAGAGTCGTCTGTATAACCATAATATCGGTTATTCGAACGAAAATGGGAAATGGGACAAGGTCGTGCTCCGTTCATCTGAAATGGATAGCTATGATTTGTGGCATATCCTAAATGAGCCCATTCAAATGGATAGTCTTTTATTGACTCTCGCTGATGTGGGTGACATCAAAAAAAGCAGGACAGGCATTGATATTCGCCGTGAAAACAGGGTTTATCAAGTGGATGTTTGTTTTGATTATGTTGGCTCTGCTCAGTCTGAGCAACGGATTATAGGAGAATTAGTGAACCGGTTCAATCAAGAAGTGCTCCCGGTAGGGTATAAGGCCCAATGGGGAAATGCATCTTGGTTCGATGAACATAAGGAAGACTATCTTTGGTTGATTCTGCTGATCGTGGCCATAATATATGTATCGCTTTCTATGTCGCTTAATTCTGTAAAACTACCCATAGCAATTATCAGCCTTATTCCAGTTTCTTTCATCGGTCTTTTCCTGGTTTTTGGTTATTCACATTATCCGTTTGATCAAGGTGGTTTTGCCGCATTGGTAATGCTTTCTGGCATTGTGGTTAATTCGGGGATTTATTTGGTAACATCCTATCGTCAATTATGTCCTTCAAGACCTTCAGTATCTCTTTTTATAAAGGCTTTCCGTTTCAAGATTCGGCCTATTCTTCTTACAGTAGCCTCTACGGTGCTGGGGCTGCTTCCGTTTTTCTCCGATGGCCCGGGAGAAGTTTTTTGGTTTGAGTTTGCTTTAGGAACGATTTCGGGTCTCCTTTTTTCACTCATTGCGTTAGTTTTTCTTTTACCGCTTTTGATATTGGTAAGAAGAAAGAGATAATGGCGTCGGCCAGCCCCGATGCGCGGAAAAACTGTCTTGCCATCCGGAGCACCTTCGGCCTCACCGCCGGCAGCTCTATGCCATTCCTTTCGTCCATACTTCACCCGTATAGACGCAAAAATCGTGAAAAGTAAAGAGGTGATTTGAGCTTTCGGCAACAAAAACACGTGTTTCTGTTGCCGAAAATTATTTCCGCTCTTTTGCCGATAGTGGGAACATGGCATCTATGGTACTGACAGGAGCGTTCAACACCCTGGCAATCTGGCCATTTGATGCAGAATAATCGTACTTGAGCTTCTTTACCAATATCATTTGCTGCTGTCGGTCCAATTCAGCCGGTTTTGCTATGCCGAATTGACTCCGACATAGCTTAAACGTCACAGATAAGAGTTCCTCATCCGATAAGTTGGGCTGTTCTCCCATCCGCAGCGCTGTCTCCACCTGAACCTCTACATTCTTCAAAGTCCAGTGGATGAACTGACGTGCTGTAACAAACAATGATTCAACCAATTTATAATTCACAAAACTAGCCGGATTAATCATCGGCCCCAAAGCTTGGCTCCTTTCAGCAGTTCTGTGTCCTTAGATTTGATAATCGCTTGTTTTTCCCGAATGGTCATGTTGTCTATGGCCTCGACTGAAAGGAACTGAAGAAACGGATTAAAGTACAGGAAGCCTGAAGTTTGAATATTGGCGAAAATATGCACACTATCCTTAACTACAAACGGATTCCGGATCACATAAGCCACTTCGTTCCGGAACTGCTTCAGTGATGTTATCTCCGTTTCTTCGGCCCGCATCGTGTTCAAGATTCCCGGACGACCATGCCGAGAAAGATACAGGCACAGGCGCCTTAGGAACAAATTAAAGAACTTCCGGGTATCTTTCCCTCTGAGAATAAAATGGAAATGGTTGCTCATCAAAGCATAAGCCAGCACCTCTACACGAGCCTCCGCCGCAGCCATAGCCATATAGGCAATGGCGACATAGTATTCTTCCCTTGTATGGAAAACCATATCTGTCTCAAGCGCTGGTGTGTGTAAATGGGTAAAACGCCCTCCGGAATTAAACATCCTTTCCGCGTCCCATTCTAATTGTTGCTTACTGCGGGGTATCTGAGAATAATAAGTCATCATGGCGGCAAACATAATCATTTCACCTTACCGATGAAATAGCGAAACATGTTTCAAACGAATTATTAACTGTTTTTTACGAATATTTAACTGTTTCAACCGATTTGACATAATGCACATGACTGTCCGGCTAAATGAAGTTTTCGGCAACAAAACCGGCCTTTTTTGTCGCCGAACCCTGCCCAAAAAGACTTTCGGCAACAAAAACGCGTGTTTCTGTTGCCGAAAATGCTTCAGGGGTTGGCGGATGGGTTAGTATTTGTGCTCCTCCTCGGTAATCTCTTCGGCTGTAATCTTCTTGCGGTCCATCTGAAGCCAGGCTTAGGCGATGTAGGCCACCACAAAGGGAATCAGGAGCGAAACACAGGCCATCACCTTGAGTGTAAAGTAACTGGAGGAACTGTTGCGGATGGTGAGGGAACTCTGCAGGTCTGTGGCCGAAGGATAATAGGCAGTACCGTTGAAGCCGGCCAGGAAGAACACGGACATCACTACCAGCACCGTACCTGGCATGGCGAACCAAATGCCTTTGCGGGATTGGCTGAAGGCTCCCAGATACAAGCTGTACAGCACCAGCACCACGCCGGCGAGCAGCATCACCAGCACTACGGGCATGGCCATGAGGTTGTGCCAGTACTTGAACGGCTCCAGGCTTACAGTCTGGTCCGGCGAAACGGCGTAGCCCTTACTCACCAGCAGGATTACGGTCCAGCAGAGGAAGAAGAACACGCGAAGGATGGCGAATAAGATGAAAAGCTTTAGCAGAATGATCCACACCAGGGGTTTTCCCCAGGTCATATTCCGGAATCCATCCCGGTACAGGGAAGTGAAAAAAGAAAATATGCCGGTGGCTTTTTTCATTATTTTTGTGGTTGACTGACCACAAAAATAAAGAAAATAATACAATCTTAAAACACCATATTGAGTGCTGCGCTTTGTGCCCGCTGGCTGTGGGCGGCGTTCATCTTGCCGAAGTTCCATTTTACGCCGAAGAGGATGTATCGGCCCAGAATGAGCCGGTAGGTATCTTCCTCGTAGTTGGCTGTGACGGTATGCGTAAGGTTCCGGGTCTGGTTCAGGATATCCTGGCACTTGATGCTCAGGTTAAACGCGCCTATATTCTTGGAAATCTCCGCGTTCCACTGCCATTCGGGCTGGCCGTAGCCTTCCGCATAACCTCTGTAAAGGACATAGGCAATATCCGAATTGAACTCAAATTCATGCTTGGAGATGTAAGATCCGCGAGCCGTGAAACGGGTATCCATCGTGTTCAGATTGGCCGTGGGATCCAGGGAATAGCGGGCGATGCGTCCCTGCGTGGAGGCGCCCAGAGCGAACGAATAACGGTCCTGGTTGAAGCGGATCTGAAAACTGGCCGATGGATTGAGGGAACGGGTGCGGCTTTCTGCAAATCCGCTTTGCCCGCTGTAGAAACGGCTGCCACTCTCATCGCCCCAGAAATCCCGCATAAAAGCGGCATAATCGAAGTGGTCATTGTCCCAGCCGGAGAGGGTGGTCCGGGCCTGGTAAGAGAACGACGAAGAATAGGAAGCCGATGCTCCCAGGATTAGCGACCAGTTTTTCTTGGCATCCAGCGGAGTTGTGTAACTGGATGAGAATGAGAGGTTTGCGCTGGGCTTACGGATATTCACGGGGACCGAATACAGGATACCGTCGGTGTCGTACCACTGGGCCGAGCCGATGGCATTGGTGCGGATGGTGGCGCTCAAATACGCCATGAGCGAGGAGAAGCGTTCCCGGTTGCTGCGGTTCCAGTTGAGATACGTGGTTATGAACCCATAAGGCTTCAGATAGATATTACCAACGGACAGGCGTGAAGGATTACCCAAACTGAGCACCGTGGACATCTGGGAAGAGGACGGCTGCTGGTTGGAACCTTGGGCCTGGACCGTAATCCGGTCCTTGTCTTTGCTATACTGGAAACGGAGATAAGGTGCCAGGAACCAGTTCCATTCACCTTTTCCGGTGGTTTCCGACACATTGTAGCTTCTGGAATACACCTCATTGAGTACTCCATCCACACTGGCGCCCAATGTCAGCCAGGTGCCGTCATTAAACTTGTACTGAGCTGTGAGCCGGTAACTCTGTTCGCCCACATTTGACTTGCGTTCCGAAGAATAATACTCATTATATCCCGCGGCATCCGAAGCATTACGGACATTACGCGAACGGGATAATTCCCACATGGCAGAAGTAGCCAGGGTCCATTTGTCTCCTATAGGCTCCGCATACTGGAGCATAGAGTATGCCTGATAGGACTGGCCGGAAGAAACATAATGCAGGTCCTGTTTATCTTCCTGTCCGTTTGCCTGCATCCGGGAAAGCACATCACTCTCCCCGGTGCTGCCGGAATAATAGCCGTCCAAGTGGAGACTCAGGGTGCGGCCCTTCTTCCCACCCAGTTCGCGGAAGGAGATGTCGCCGTTCATATCCGCCGTTTTCTGGTCTGAGAGGGAGCGGGTGGAGCCTTCCGACTTGTTCAAAAGGCTTCCGCTGCGGAAGGTTTCAGAGGAATTGGTGTTGTAGGTATCTGTCCGGCTGTAGCGGAAATCCGGCCGGAAATGAAGCCAGACCTTTCCCCGTTCCTTTTCCAGTTCCAGATTTCCTGTGACGGAATGGGCATACTGTCTTCCCCTGTTTTCCGTTGTTGTGAGCAGGTCCTCCCCGTCCAGATAGGTTGTCCGGCTGGAGAGGGTTCCTGAATCCGTATCCGTATATTTATAATTGGCACCGGCTGTGGTTTCCACGTCCTTGATACGGGAAGTATTGGTGTTCACGCCCAACTGATAGGCGGTGGTAAGCCCCTGATCCGACGAGGAAAGTACGTCTCCGTCACCGCTTACGACCACAAAGACGCCATTGGAGTCGGTCACGTTCTGCCCGTTGGCAATCAGGGTGAGCTGATCCTTTTCCCCATAGGCCGAGAGCAGGGCGTTAACATTATACAGCAATCCCTTGTCGGCCTGCATGGGGTCGTCCGGATTGCTGCCGATATCGGCACCTCCCTTTATCCCCACGTTGCCGAACCAGCCTTTTTCGTATTCCTTCTTGAGGGCTACGTCCAGCACTTTTTCCCGCTGGCCGTCCTGGATGCCGGTGGCACGGGTGGTTTCCGATTCCCGGTCGATGACGCGGATCTTTTCCACCACGGCCGCCGGAAGGTTGTTCAGGGCCGTACTCTGGTCGTCAAAGAAGAAAGTTCTGCCCCCCACGGTGAGCTGGTCAATCTCCTCTCCGTTGAACTTAACCTTCCCGTCTTCAGTTATTTCCATGCCCGGCATGCGTTGAAGAAGGTCTTTTAGCATGGCATTGGCCCCCACCCGGAAAGAGGAGGCATTGAACTCCACCGTATCCTGCTTGAATACTATTGGATTGCCCACATCCGTAACCGTGGCGGCCTGCAGGAACAGCTCGTCCTGTTGCAGCCGGATGGTGCCCATGTTAACCTGCCGTTCCCGGAAAAAACGCTCTTTCACGATGGGCTTGTATCCCATCATCTCAATATGGAATACATAATTGCCGAAAGGCACTTCGTCCAGTTTGGCCTCTCCCTTGGCATCCGACAGGGTGAAATTGGTAATGGTGGTATCCTTGGCGGGAATCACATACACGGAGGCAAAGGGAACAGGCTCGTTGGTGAGCGAATCCAGCACCGTGACCGTGATTTCACTCATCCGGTCCTGGAAAACGCTGTCGTTTATAATAAACACCTGCGCCCGGGTCACAAGGCCGAGGCACAGGAACAGGGCTATCGCTAGGAAAAGTCTTCTCATTCAACGAGATATCGCTGCAAATTCTGAGCCACCGTCCTTCGGCAACAAAATCGGCCTTATTTGTCACCGAACCCCACAAAAAACAACTTTCGGCAACAAAAACGCACGTTTCTGTTGCCGAAATTGCTTCAGGGGCGGAGGGCTATTCGTGCTTGGCCAGGCGTTCCCAGGCCAGTTGCTCCCATTGGGTGCCCGGACGGCCGTAGTTGGCGTAAGGGTAGATGGAGATGCCGCCGCGGGGGACAAAGAGTCCGGTGACCTCGATGTATTTGGGATCCATGAGGCGGATAAGGTCTTTCATGATAACATTCACCACATCCTCGTGGAAGTCTCCCTTGTTCCGGAAACCGAACAGATATAGTTTGAGGCTTTTGGATTCCACCATCCGCCGGTCCGGGATATAGCTGATGCGGATTTCCGCAAAGTCAGGCTGGCCCGTGATGGGGCAGAGGGTGGTGAATTCCGGGCAGTTGAAGCGGACCCAATAGTCATTGTCAGGGTGCTGGTTCTCAAAGGTTTCCAGTACGGTGTAGTCGTACGACTGGGTGTAAACGGCGTGGCTGCCAAGGGCGTGCAGGCCCTCATCTTTCCTTTCTTTCATATTATGCTTCCTCCCCGGCTTCTTTAAGACGTTCGGCGTTTTCGGCTATCTGCAGCTGGTCTATGCATTCCTGAATGTCCCCGTCCATGAAAACGGGCAGGTTGTACATGCTCCAACCGATGCGATGGTCCGTTACCCGACCCTGCGGGTAGTTGTAAGTGCGGATTTTGGCGCTGCGGTCTCCGGTGGAAACCATGGTCTTGCGCTTGGCTGCAATGCCGTCCAGGTATTTCTGGTGCTCCATGTTGTACAGACGCGTACGGAGCTCTTCCATGGCCCGGTCCAGGTTCTTTAGCTGGGAACGCTCTTCCTGGCACTGTACTACGATGCCGGACGGAATGTGGGTAAGGCGCACGGCCGAATAAGTAGTGTTAACACCTTGTCCGCCGGGACCGGAGGCGCAGAAGAGGTCCTTCCGGATATCGGCCGGATTCAGCTCGATGTCGAATTCGCCGGCTTCCGGGAAAACAGCCACGGAGGCGGCCGATGTCTGGATGCGGCCCTGGGTTTCCGTCTGCGGCACGCGCTGCACGCGGTGTACGCCGGATTCGTACTTCATTACGCCGTAAACGCCGTCCTGACTGCTGGAAAGTTTGAATACAATCTGCTTGTAACCGCCGGAGGTGCCGGGGGCTTGGTCCGTGATTTCCAGCTTCCAGCCACGGCGCTCCGCGAAGTGCTGGTACATGCGGAAAAGGTCGCCGGCGAAGATGGCGGCTTCGTCGCCGCCGGTGCCGCCGCGGATTTCCACCATGGCGTTCTTGCTGTCGTCCGGATCGGCCGGAATCAGGAGGAGCTTGATATTCTGCTCCATATCCGGAAGTTTGGGCTCAATGTCCGCAATCTCTTCCCGGGCCATCTCTTTGAGGTCCTCGTCCTTCTCGTTCATGAGGATGTCCTTGGCCTGCGAGAGTTCCTCCACCAGCCTCTTGTATTCCAGGCCGGCGGCAATAATGGGCTGCAGCTCCTTGTAGTCCTTGTTCAACTGGACGAACTTCTTCATATCGGCAATGACCTCCGGGTCCGCCAACTGCGCTTCCAGCTTCTTGTATTTATCCTGAAGGCTCAAAACCTTCTCCAACAGCGTGTTCTCTGCCATAGCAAATTGTAATTCAGTCTACAAAGATAATGATTTTCTGCGTATTTATTGGTATCTTTGTCCAGTATGAGAAGAATAATCCTGTCCCTGGCCGCAGCTGTCCTCTGCTGGAGCGCCACCGCCCAAATCACCAGCCTGAACGAGGGCTGGAAGTTCTCCTTCGGCAACGCTGCTTCCCCTGAAAAGGATTTCGGAGCAGGTACGGAGTATTTCAACTATCTCACCAAAGCCCATTCCATCCACAATGCAGGTCCCTATGCGGAAAAGTTCGACGACAGCGCCTGGACACCCGTAACGCTTCCGCACGACTGGGTGGCCGCCCTGCCGTATGCGCCGGAGGCCAGCCATTCGCACGGCTACAAGACGATGGGATACAAGTACCCGGAAACCAGCGTGGGGTGGTATCGGCGCAAGTTCACCATCGGCCCGGAAAAAGAGGGAAGGCATTTCCGCCTGCGTTTTGACGGGATCTTCCGCAGTGCCGATGTATGGTTCAATGGCTTCTGGCTGGGCAAGGAGCCCAGCGGGTATGCCGTCCAGACCTACGACATCACGCCTTATATAGATTTTGGCGGGGAAAACGTGATTTGCGTACGGGCCGATGCCACTCTGGAGGAAGGCTGGTTCTACGAAGGCGCCGGTATCTACCGGAACGTGTGGCTGGAAGAAACGGGGCCCATCCATCCCCTTCCGGGCGGCATCTGGACCTGGTGGACCGGCAACGTTCTGCAAGTGAACATCGAGTTGGAGAACAGCGGAGCGGAAAGGCGGAACGAGAATATCTTCTTCCGGCTTCTGGATGAAAATGGCCTGCCTGTCTGGAGCCACAAAGTAATCATCAATCTGCCGCCCCAGGGGCAGAGCCGGCAGCCCTTCCCCATCCAGACAGAAATAGAGAACCCTCATCTATGGAGCCCGGAAGATCCGTACCTGTATATGCTGGAAACCACCGTGGGAGAGGATGTTTACCACACGCCTGTGGGCCTCAGGACCGCCCGGTTTACCCCCGATGAAGGCTTCCTCCTCAACGGGAAGAAACTGATTCTGAAGGGTGTGAATCTGCATCAGGACCACGCCGGAGTGGGCACCGCCATCACCGACGAACTATACGAATGGCGGGTCCGGCAGTTGCAGAAGCTGGGGGTGAACGCCATCCGCTGCAGCCACAATCCGGCGGCTCCGGCCCTATTGGATGTTTGCGACCGCCTGGGCATTTTGGTCATTGACGAAAACCGGCTGATGGGTATCAACGACCATCACCGGCGGGAGTTGGAAAACATGGTCCGCTGGGGTCGGGAACATCCATCCGTGATTCTCTGGAGCATGGGCAACGAGGAATGGGGGCTGGAGAACGATGCGCGGGGTATCGGCATAGTGCGGCATATGCAGAACTATGTTCATCAACTGGATCCCTCCCGCCAGACCACGGCCGGTAACGCCGGAGGTGCAACGCTCATTGAAGGACTCCAGGTGCATGGCTACAATTACATTGTCCAGAACGATGTGGAAAACCGGCATGCGCGCCATCCCGAGTGGCCCATATACGGTTCCGAGGAAACCACCGGTTGCGGCACGCGCGGCATCTATTACCCGGAGGAGGGCCGGATGCCGGCCATCAACCGCACCCACGAATATGAGAACGTGATAGAACGCGGCTGGAAGTTCTACCATGACAATCCCTGGACCGGCGGCCTGTTCTACTGGACGGGTTTCGACTACCGCGGGGAACCCAACCCCCTGAGCTATCCTGCCGTGGGTTCGGAATTCGGCATCCTGGACTACTGCGGTTTCTGGAAGGACGAGGCCTGGTACCTCAAGGCCTGGTGGACGGAAGATCCTGTGCTGCATGTGCTTCCGCACTGGAATCTCTCCGGCCATGAAGGGATGGAGGTGGATATCTGGGTATATTCCAACTGCGATGAAGTCCAGCTTAGCGTGAACGGACGGCGTCTGGAACGCAAAACCATGCCCCGGGACGGACACCTTTCCTGGAAAGCCACCTATCGGCCAGGAAAGGTGGTGGCCGATGGCTATGTGAAAGGCAAGCGTGTGCTACGCGAAGTGCTGGAGACCACCGGCCCTGCCGCACAGCTGGAAGCCACCGAAGAAAGGGTGGGGCGGCTGGTTGTCTGGACCGTCCGTGTGGCCGATGCCAAAGGCTGCATCGTGCCGGACGCCTGCCTGTTGATGGACCTGAAGTTGGAAGGCGGCGGCCGTATCCTGGGCGCCGGTAACGGAGACCCGTCCTATCGGGGGGCGGAGCAATCGGCCGATGGCAAAACCCTGCAAATTCCCGCCTTCAACGGCTGTCTGCAGGTGCTGGTGGACGATCCGGAGGGAAATTCAGTCCTCAGATACGATCTAAGTCATGAATAGCCTTAGAAATATCACCAAGATTGTCGACACTGAAGATCTTGGTGATGTTTTGGGGCAGGAACGTGACAAAGATTGTTTTATTTTTTATTTTTGTAGAAACTGACCACATTATGCCCAAGCGCATCGGCATATTCTCTTTTTTCACTTCCCTGTACCGGGACGGGTTCCGGAATATGACCTGGGGAAAGCCCCTGGTGTGGCTCATTCTGCTAAAGCTTTTCATCTTATTCGCCATCCTTCGCGTGTTCTTCTTCAAGCCGGCCATGAAGGGCCTCACGGACCAGGAGAAGAGTGAAGCGGTGGGGGCCGTGCTAACCAAAAACCACAACGAAGATACACTAATAATAACCGAATAAGCTATGGATGTAGTAGTATGGTCGCGAATCCAGTTCGCGATGACGGCAGCCTATCACTGGCTGTTTGTGCCCCTCACCCTGGGTCTGGCCCTGGTGATGGCGGTAATGGAGACCCTCTATGTGGTCAAAAAGGACCCTTTCTGGAAAAAGGCCGCCCAGTTCTGGATCAAACTCTTTGCCATCAATTTTGCCGTGGGTATTGCCACCGGCATTATTCTGGAGTTTGAATTCGGCACCAACTGGAGCAATTATTCCTGGATGGTGGGCGATATGTTCGGAGCTCCGCTGGCCATCGAAGGCATCCTGGCCTTCTTCATGGAAGCCACCTTCTTCGCCGTGATGTTCTTTGGCTGGAACAAAGTCTCTCCCAAGTTCCACCTGGCTTCCACCTGGCTCACCGGCATCGGCGCCACCATATCGGCCTACTGGATCCTGGTGGCCAACGGCTGGATGCAGAATCCCGTGGGAACCACCTTCAATCCGGACACCGTGCGCAGCGAGATGGCCTCTGTCGCCGCATTCTGGGAGGTGATTTCCAACCCCGTGGCTGTGAGCAAGTTCTGCCACTCCGTCACCAGCGGCTGGGTTACCGGCGGCATCTTCGTGGTGGGCGTGAGTGCCTGGTACCTGCTTAAGGACCGGCATAGCGAGTTTGCCAAAAAGAGTATGCTGATAGGCGCTATCGTGGGTCTGGTTGGTTCCGGTGCCGTGATGCTTTCCGGAGACTCTTCCGGCGTGCATGCGGCGGAATTCCAACCGATGAAACTGGCTGCGGCCGAGGGCTTGGAAGACGGAGGCAACGGCGCCGCTTTCACCATCATTCCGGGCATCAAGGTTCCCAAAATGCTGTCTATCCTGGCTACGCACGATGTCAACGGCTTTGTGCCTGGCATCAACGACATCTTGAACGGATACACGGACAACGAGGGCAACGTAATCCCCTCCGTGGCCGATAAGATGGCAATGGGCCGGCAGGCGCTGGATGCCCTGGCCGTCTATCGCAGTGCCGGGGACCCCGCCGTCAAGGCCGATGCATTGGCGGTGATGAATGCCAACGTCCAGTACATGGGCTATGGCCATCTTTCGGCCCCCGAAGAGGTAATTCCTCCAGTGGGCGTGGTGTTCTGGGCTTTCCGCTTCATGATTGGCCTGGGTATGCTGATAGCGCTGGTATTGCTGTTGGCGCTCATTGCCGTTTGGAAGGATAAACTGGGCGCATGGAAATGGCTCCTTTGGGCCGCCATCGTATGCATCCCGCTGGCCTATATCACCGGCCAGTGCGGCTGGATTGTGGCCGAAGTGGGCCGACAGCCCTGGACCATCCAGGGCCTGCTGCCAGTGAATGTGGCCATCTCCAGCCTTAGCGCAGGTGCCGTGAAGACCACCTTCTTCGTTTTCCTGGCGGTCTTTGCCCTTTTCCTGGCCATTGAAATCCGTATTATGGTCCGCGCCATCGGCAAGGGCCCCGATGTTGAACCCTCTGAAGCTTAAGCTATGACATACGAATTCTTACAGAACTATTGGTGGGTCCTGATTGCCCTGCTGGGCGGTCTGCTGGTGGCCCTGATGTTCGTGCAGGGAGCCAATCTGCAACTGGGTAACCGGTTTCTGAGTGACACCCAGAAACGGATGATCCTGAATTCCACGGGCCGGAAATGGGAACTCACTTTCACCACCCTGGTCACTTTCGGCGGTGCTTTCTTCGCTTCCTTCCCGCTGTTCTACAGCACCAGTTTCGGCGGCGCCTACTGGGTGTGGGTGTTGCTGCTCATTACCTTCGTGTTCCAGGCCGTAGCCTACGAGTTCCAGAACAAGAAAGGTAACCTCTTAGGTGTGAAGGGCTTCCGCATTGCGCTGATGGTGAACGGTCTTCTGGCACCATTCCTGGTGGGAACGGCCGTAGGTACTTTCTTCACAGGTTCCGATTTCACTGTGAACAAAGTGGCCATCACGGATCCGTCGGCCCCGGTTATCAGCACCTGGGGGAACGGCTGGCACGGGCTGGAGGCCCTGGGAGAATACCATGCGGTGCTATTGGGTGTCGCGCTGATGCTCCTTGCCGCCATCCTGGGTGCCTTGTATGTCCTTAACAATGTGGATGACTCCGGGATTGAAGCCCAGATGCGCCGGACCATCAAACTGAGCATCGGTCCCTTCCTTTTCTTCTTCCTCTGCTGGACCGTGATTCTGCTGGTGAGCAAGGGCTATGCCGTTTCGCCGGACCAGACTGTAAGCCTGGAGCCGTTCAAGTACTGGCACAACCTCCTGGCCATGCCGGTGGTGCTGGTAATGCTGCTTGTGGGAGTGGTGCTGGTGCTGTACAGCCTGTATCTGGGAGCCTTCAGCAAATCACGCAAAGGCATTTGGTTTGCCATGCCCGGTACGGTGCTGGTGGTGATGTCCGTGTTTTTCCTGGCCGGTTTCAACGGTACGGCCTATTATCCGTCGGTCACGGACCTGCAGAGTTCCCTCACGCTGGACAACAGCTGCTCCAGCTACTTCACGCTCAAGGTAATGGCCTGCGTATCGCTCTTAATCCCGTTTGTGGTGGCTTACATCGCCTACGCCTGGCATCAGATGGACCGTAAGAAGATTACGGCCGAAGAAATCACCGGAGAAGAGCACAAGTACTAGCCCTTCACCGCCCATACGCATTTTCGGCAACAGAAACACGCGTTTTTGTTGCCGAAAGTTGTTTTTTGCAGGGTTCGGCGACAAAATGGGCCGATTTTGTTGCCGAAAGTCGAATTGGACCGAAGGCCTACTTCGGCACGGCGGCCAGGGTGATTTGGGCCTGGGCGCAGCGCCGACCTGCAACCGAAAGGGCGGCCTCGCACAGGTAGAGGCTGCCTTTCTGCTCCATCAGGCGGCAACTGATTTCACAGAGGTCTCCGGGACGGACGGTGCCGCGGAACTTCACCGCATCCAAACCCCGGTAAACCACAAGATTATCGGCAAAGGCTTCCGGGAACAGCTGGAAGCAGGCCTGGGCCATGATTTCGCAGAGAATTACTCCCGGGACGATGGGGTTACCGGGAAAATGGCCCTGGCAGAACCAGGGGTCCGAGGGAATGCGGTAGCTGGCGCGGGCGCTGCCATCGACCTCCAGCGAGGTGCTGTCCAGCAGCAACATGGGCTCCCGGTGGGGGAGTACCTGCATAATCTCTTCCCGCGTCATCCCTTATACGGTCTGAAGGCTACGCAGGCGTTGTGTCCGCCGAAGCCGAAGGAGTCCGAGATGCCCAGGGTAAGGTCTGTCTTCACGGCCACATTGGGCGTGTAGTCCAGGTCGCATTCCGGGTCCGGGCAGTCCAGGTTGATGGTGGGCGGGCAGATACCTTCCTTCAGGGCCATCACCGTGGCGATGGCCTCCGCACCGCCGGCGGCTCCGAACATGTGACCGGTCATGGACTTGGTGGAGGAGATGTGGGCCTTGTAGGCGAAATCTCCCAGAGCCACCTTGTAGGCCAGGGTTTCGGCTACGTCGTTGAGCTTGGTGCCGGTTCCGTGGGCGTTGATATAGAGGTTGTCTTTGGCAGGGTCGAAGCCGGCTTCGGCCAGCGCATCGCGGATGGACTGGGCCTGGGTGCTGCCGTCCGGGCGGGGCGCCGTGGCGTGGAATGCGTCGCAGGTATTGCCGTATCCTACCATTTCACCGTAGATGGTGGCGCCGCGCTCCAGGGCGTGGTCCAGGGATTCCAGGATGAGCACGGCGGCGCCGTCGCCCATCACGAAGCCTTGCCGGTTGGCATTGAAAGGCAGGGAGGAGTAGGACGGGTCCGTGGCCCGGGTAAGGGCTTTGGCATTGAAGAAACCCGCTACGCCGATGGGGATGGAGGCATGTTCCGCACCGCCGGCGATGATAGCGTCCGAGTAGCCGTGCCGGATGGCGCGGAAAGCTTCGCCGATGCAGTGGGAAGAGGTGGCGCAGGCCGTAACGATATCCAGGCAGGGACCCTTGGCCTGGTGCTTGATGGCAATGTGACCGGCTGCGATGTTGGAAATCATGGTGGCGATGAACAGCGGCGAAATCCACTGTCCGGTAGGATCTTCAATCATTTTCTGCGTCTCGCGGTACTGAACCTCGAAGCCGCCGATGCCGGATCCCACATACACGCCCAGGCGGTAAGGGTCTATGTTGGCGTTTTCTCCCTCGGTCTGGAGGCCGGACTGCTTCATGGCCTGCCAGGCGGCCGCCATGGCATACTGGGTGAAATTGTCCTGCTTGCGGATGAAGGGTTTGTCCATGCCGAACTTTTCGGCATCGAAGTCCTTCACCTTGCCGGCGAACGTAACGGGCATATTCTTAAATGCTTCCACGTAATGGATGCCGCATACGCCGTTAATCAGGTTATTCCAATACGTCTCCAGATCCTGGCCGATGCAGGAAATGATGCCCATTCCGGTGATGACCACTCTCTTGGGTTCCATAATCTATTCTCCTATCAAATCTTTAGCACCGGCGAGCAGCTTTTCCGCTCCGCCGATGATGTCGTTAACAATTGCTTCGGCCGATTCCTCCCTGCGGATGAGTCCGGCCACTTCGCCGGCGAGGAAACTGCCTCCGGCGAGGTCTCCGTCGAAGACCGCCTTTTGCAGGGACCCGGCACCGAAGGCGCGGATCTCATCGGTCTGGACGGAAGGATTCGCCTCCAGCTGGGCGAATTTCTTGGTGAAGGGAGTCTTCAAGGCCCTTACCGCGTCTCCCAGGCGCTTGCCGGTGACCATGGTACCCAGGTCGCTGGCCTTGATGAGCCGCTCCTTATAAACGGGGTGTACCCTGCATTCGCTGGCCACCAGGAAACGGGTACCCACCTGCACGCCGCAGGCTCCCAGCATAAAGGCCGATGCAGCACCGCGTCCGTCGAAGATGCCACCGGCTGCAAGAACCGGAATCTCCACGGCATCAACCACTTGCGGCACCAGTGCCAAAGTATGGAGGTCACCGATGTGACCGCCCGATTCGGCCCCTTCCGCAATGACCGCCGTGGCTCCCAGCTCCTGCATCTTGAGGGCGTAAGCCATAGAGGCAATCACCGGAATCACCTTTATTCCGGCCGATTTCCATTTTTCCATATACGGGGCAGGAGAGCCGGCACCGGTTGTAACCACGCCCACGCCTTCTTCCATCACGATATCGGCCACCGCCGCCGCATCCGGCGAAGCCAGCATGATATTCACGCCAAAGGGCTTCCGGGTTAGTTCCCGGGCCTTCCGGATCTCTGCACGCACCGCCTCGGCCCCTCCCAGGATGGAGGAAATGATGCCCAGGCCACCGGCTTCGGAAACCGCAGCCGCCAGGCGGGCATCGGCAATCCAGGCCATTCCGCCCTGGAAGATGGGTTTTTCGATACCGAGTATGTCGCAGATGACGCTCTTAATCATTTCTTTTTGTTGCGTTTCCTCCTTTCACGGACACGGTATGCGCTTTCCACCATCAGCTGGTCCTGGAAACAGCCGCGGGCCGCCAGCAGGTTGCAGATGCAGATGACAAGCGGGAAGATGACCGTCCACTTGAACACAGGCCCTTCGAAACTGAAGTACATCCAGGCCAGCCAGATTTGCATCCCCAGGGCCACGATGGCACTTAGGGCTGCCAGCCGCATTTGCAGGATGCGGTTTTTATACACGATGAGCGCCAGCACTATCATGCAGGCCAGGATGCTCAGGAGGATGGCAAAGTACGGACGCTGCAGCTGCAGGTAGGTCACTTTCACCAGCCCTTCAGGATCGGCCACGGTATAGGCGGTCCCGGCCAGGAGCGCAATCACCAGCCCCGTGGAAATCATCAAGTATAGGGTTTGAATCCGTTGCCACATAGTGTATAAAATTTTACAAAGATACATACTTTTTTTTGTAAATTTGTGAATTGAAAGGTTTTTGGGCATTATCTGCATAATTATGACGGCACTGGAATCTTTGTTCGAAAAGCAGTTTGGCAGCGTTCCCTTAAAGGTAGAGGCGCTTACTGGATCGGCCAGCCACCGGCGGTATTTCCGTCTGTGGGGGGAAGGCTTCTCCGTGATTGGCGTGGAGGGGACGGATCCGGACGAAAACCATGCTTTCATCACCCTGGACAGGCATTTTGCCTCCAAAGGTATCCGTGTTCCGTCCGTTTTGGCCGAAGAGGGGCTTTGCTATTTGCAGGAAGACCTTGGCGGGGAAACCCTTTTCGATGTGGCCGTCGCGGGCGGGCATTTCGACGAAGAACTTCTCTGTGCCACCATGGCCGCTCTTCCCAAAATCCAGGTGGAAGGGGCGCAGGGACTGGACTGGAGCGTCTGCTACCCTCAGCCTTCTTTCGATGCCCGGATGATATCCTTCGACCTCAACTACTTCAAATACGATTTCCTGAAACTGGTGGGCGCGGAATTCAACGAAATCCGTCTGCAGGAGGATTTCGATGCCTTGCAGGCCGATCTGTTGGCAGAGCCTTCGGACACCTTCCTGTACCGGGACTTCAATGCCCGGAACGTGATGGTCCGTGACGGAGAGCCCTGGTTCATCGATTTCCAGGGCGGCAGGCGGGGCCCTGTTTATTACGACGTGGCCTCTTTCGTCTGGCAGGCCAAGGCAGCCTATCCAGCCATCCTCCGGGAGAAGCTGGTTAGCGCCTATGTGGAGGCTTTGAAGGCCTATAGGCCCGTGGATGAAAAGCATTTCCGGGAGCGGTTGCGCCTGTTTGTACTGTTCCGCCAGCTCCAGGTGCTGGGCTGCTACGGCTTCCGCGGCCTCTGGGAGCAGAAGCCCTATTTCCGCGACAGCATCCCCTTCGCCCTGCAGAACCTCCACGAGCTGCTACCCTTCCCGCAGTATCCGTATCTCTCGGAAGTGCTTGGTGCGTTGTGCGTAGGTAATAAGGCGCCATCAGGCGCCCGGTGCCCCCTCAAGTCGGTTCCGGAGGGTACGCAGGTTTCCAAACCCATAGCCGCCCTCGGCCGTGTCAGAGGGAGGGGCCCGGAGTCAGCGCCCGCAGGGCACGACGCAACGGGAAGGACGGAGGGAGCGCAGCGACCGGAGGGTTTGGAAACCTGTGTACCCGCAGGATTACTCACGGTGACTGTTTACAGCTTTTCGTTCAAGAAAGGTATTCCGGAGGATGCTTCCGGGAACGGAGGCGGCTATGTTTTTGACTGCCGGGGGACACATAATCCGGGGAAGTATGAGGAGTATAAGCAGATGACCGGGCTGGACCAGCCTGTTATTGACTTTTTGGAAAATGACGGGGAAATCCTGCGTTTCCTGGAGGGAGTATATTCTGTTGTGGACCACCATGTTAAGCGGTTCATGGAACGGCGCTTCACACATCTGCAGGTTAGTTTCGGCTGCACCGGCGGGCAGCACCGCTCTGTATATTGTGCGGAACATCTGGCGGCGCATCTGGTAAAGGATTTCGGCGTGAAGGTTCACCTGATTCACAGGGAAAGGGGGATAGAACGGTATCTATGAAAGCAATGATTTTTGCGGCGGGACTGGGAACCCGCCTCCGGCCTGTAACCGACACTATGCCCAAGGCCCTTGTTCCGGTGTGCGGGGAGCCTCTGCTCGCTCATGTCATCCGCAAACTGGCTGCTGCAGGCTACGATCATCTGGTGGTGAACGTGCATCATTTTCCGGACCAGATCATCGGCTATCTGCAGGAGCACGACTTCGGGGTGCATATCGATATTTCTGACGAAAGGGATTTCCTTTTGGAAACAGGCGGTGGCGTGGCTCACGCCCGTACTTTTCTGGAAGGGGAGCCGTTCCTGGTGCATAATGTGGATATCCTTTCCAATCTGGATCTGGCCTGGTTGCGGGAGCAGCATCGGCCCGATGCCCTGGCCACCCTGCTGGTGAGCGAGCGAAAAACGCAGCGGTATCTGTTGTTCCGCGAAGACGGCCGGCTGGCGGGTTGGACCAACCTGGCCACCGGGGAAGTCCGCAGCCCTTATCCGGACCTGGATCCATCGGCCTGCACGCGTCTGGCCTTTTCCGGCATCCATTATATGTCTCCCGGCATTTTCGATGCCTTCAACGCCTTGGAGATGCCTGAGCGTTTCCCCATCATGGATTTCTACCTCAAGGCCTGCGACCGCTATCCCATCTACGCCGCCGTCCCCCCCAGCCTCACGCTCGTGGACGTAGGCAAGCTGGATACCCTGGCCGAAGCGGAACATCTTTGTGGCGTGTTGTTAAACGCTTGATTTTCAGTCGAATAAAAAATCCTCCCTGTGATTCTAGTCACAGGGAGGAAAAGGTAAGCCGCTGATAATCAGTTGCTATGCTATTTCGGAGACTTCACCCTCCACCGGAATTTCATCGACATTCCCCCGGTCCTGCTGCAGCGGAATGCGGTGGAAGACCCACAGGCAGGCGGCCAGGGCGGCCACGCCGGCAATGACCAGCGGGATATAAGTACCCATCGGCATGGTCTCTATCCAGTACTCGGTTTCATCCACACCCTCGGAAAACTGGGAAATCACCACTGCGGTACCGTTGTTTATGAAATGGATAAGCATGGTGAGCAGCAGAGAGCCCGTCTTGTAATACACATAACCCATGATAAGGCCGATGATGAAGGCGTTAAGCGCCTGCCAGGGGTTCATGTGGATGAGGGCGAAGAAAAGGGCGCTGATTACGATGGCCCAACCGGGCTTCATCTTGGTGAGAAGGCCCCTGAGCACTACGCCCCGGCACATCCACTCTTCAAAAACAGGGGCGAAGATGGCGGTTACCAGGAAGGAACTCCAGAATGGACCATTGGTCATCTGTTTCATCGTCTCCAGAAACGCATCGTAAAACGCCTTCATGGCAGGAGTGGAAGTGGTGAGCTTGTAATTCCAGTAGTTGGGAAGGTCAGAGGCCACCATGGTGGAATAGGTGAGCGCCACGGTGACAAGGGCCATTATCCACCACTTATACGGGCCGAAGTTGCTGCTGTTGAGCTTATAACCCGTCTCGAAGAGGCTGTTCCGCTGGCTCTTGTGGGCCACATAGATCATGGCCGGCAGGAACTGGAGCGGATACATGATAATCATTCCATAATCCATTACAACCTGCTGGGGGAGGAAAGCCATGAGAATGAGCATTAACAAGCCGCCCAGAAAGGCGCCTACCAAGAACCATCCCAACATACCGAACATCCCGCCGATGCCCGGAACATACCATGAGTGGGTTGCAAACAAATCGTAATTGTTAACTTTTCTTGCAAAGAGTTGCATAGCTGTTCGTTTTAATAGAGAGGGCTGGGATAGACACCCTTTTCCACCAGTTCGGCAAACTTGGCCACTACGCCCGGACGATCTTCCTTGAAGGTGACGCCGAACCAGCGGGAAGGCGTGGAAAGGACTTCGCAGGAACCTTCTCCGTTCTTGACGATGACATCCACCACGTAAGGGATGTAGAATTCCTTCTTGGGTTCGTTGATGTTCTTTTCCAGGAAAGCTTCAAAGAGTTTTTCACTCTTGGCAAAATAGTCCGGGGTGAAACCCCACATGTTCATGGAACAAAGGGCCTTGGCTGCCAGTTCCACATGGTTTTCGCCATTCACGGAATTGTTGCCGTACACCTTTCCATCGGCCTCTTTGGCAATTTCCAGATGTTCTGCCACGTCGGTAAGATTGCCCATTTCGTCATAGGTGCAGATACCGCGGGATACGCTTCCGTTTTCACTCAGGGTATTCTCCAGTTCAAAGCCCACGATGCAATATTTCCCTTGCGTATTTTCATGCCTGCGGCACCAGTCTCCCAGGATCCGGAAGGAGTCCTTGCCATAGAAGTCGTCTCCGTTGATGACGGCGAAAGGTTCGTGGATTACATCGGCCGCCATCATTACGGCGTGGGCGGTGCCCCAGGGCTTTACACGCTCCGGATTCAAGGTGAAACGAGGGGGAATCTTATTGAGTTCCTGCGTTACAAAAACGAACTTGAGCGGCTCTCCATCCACGGTCTTCACATCTTTGTATTTGGCCTGAACAGCCTCTTCCATCTGAGCCTTGAACGACTCTCGCACGATGTAAACCACCTTGCCGAAACCGGCTTCTACGGCATCATGAATGGAATAGTCGATGATTGTTTCTCCGTGGGGGCCCAGGCCGTCCATCTGTTTGAGGCCGCCATAACGGCTGCCCATGCCGGCCGCCAGTACTAAAAGTGTAGGTTTCATATATTCGTAAAATTAGATTTCGTTAAATCAGACAAATTTAGTAAATTCGCGACAATAAAGGAAATTTATCTGGGCCGATGGAAGGTAAAAGCAGCAAATGGAACCTGCTCAAGCGCAGTGACCACAATTATTTCATTCCTTATGTCATCATCGTTACCACGTTGGTGGCACTATGGCTGCTGTTTTTCTCCCACGCCAGCGTCCTCAACTGGATCCGCGCTTCCGTAGAGGTGCAGAACCAGGAAAAGGAGATGGCCCGGCTGGGCCGGGAAATCGAAGAGATGGATGCCGAGATAGAAGACCTCACCCGTAACCGGGATTCCATTGAGGCCTATGCCCGGGAGACCTACAAATTCGCGGCGCCCGGTGACGATGTATATATCGTAGAATAAAGCCGGACGGTCTGTACAGCTTCCGCCACATCGTGCACCCTAAGGATATCGGCCCCTTTTTCCAAAGCTATATAATGTACTACCTGCGTTGGAGCCAGCGCCGCTTCCGGCGTAATGCCCAGCAGTTTGTAAATCATGCTTTTCCGGGAAACTCCTACCAGGATTTGACGTCCCGTTTCCTTTAGCCGGTCCAGGTGTGCAAGCAGCTGGTAATTCTGCTCTATCGTCTTTGCAAAACCGAATCCAGGATCCAGGATCCAGTCCTTTATTCCGTTCTCATCGGCCTTCTTTTCGAATTCGGTGAAATAGGTTTTCACGTCTTCCACTATATCGGCATAGGAAGTTAGCCCCTGCATGGTCTCCGGCGTTCCCCGCATGTGCATGGCAACATAGGGAAGGCCCAGCCGGCCCACCACAGGCAGCATCTCGCTGTCCAACTGGCCTGCGCTGATGTCGTTCACCATAAACGGGCCGATGCTGTCATAGACTCTCTCCACGATGCCTGCCCAGTAGGTGTCCACCGACAGTCTTGTCTCCGGGAAAGCCTTTTTTATAGCCTTCAAGGCCGGTTCCAGCCGACTCCACTCCTCTTTCTCCGAAGGCTGACGGCTACCCGGACGGGTGCTGCAGGCCCCCAGGTCTAGGATATCGGCCCCTTGTTGCAACATGGTTCCGGCACGTTCCACGGCGTCCTCCGCCCTAACGCGGCTGGCTGCGTAGAACGAGTCTTCCGTCAAGTTGATGATGCCCATTATCTCTGCCATAGCGCAAAGATAAGGAAAAAAGGAGAAATGGTCTATACGTTGAAACTCAATCACGTACATTCTCGTCCCTGTGATCCCAGTTGCAGGGATGAATCGATAATTGGCTGATATGTAGCCGATTAATGAGAGTAATAAGGCACAAATCGTAAAAAACATAAAAGATCGTAAAAAACAGAACAATATTAATAAGAAACAGTTAAAGCAATAAAACGATGCTTGCAGCAATGGGGAAATCCCCCTTACTTTGGCGCTATAAATATGTCAATTATGAAAAAAATGTATCATGTTGTTGTCGCCACTGAAGACGCGTCGCCTCTTCTTCCGGATCCCTTTAATAAAGGAAACGAGGGTTTTCTTTTAGGAGTTTTTGCCATGAATAAAACTGGAGTGTCTCCCCGTGGGAGCGGAGGAAGTCCCGATAAGAGTGAATTCGTCGTAAATGGAGAAAGGGAACAGGTAGAAGCTTTTGCGGAAGATGTCGTGTCCCGGTATATGGATTATCGTCATGTTGTGGAAATGACCGAGCAGGAGGATTTGGGGAAGCTTGTTTTCAGTATTGCCGAAGTATCCGAGGATCCCTTGTTGCTGGAACAGTTTCTGATGGAAATGACAGACAGGACGCTTCGTTCCCGGGGGATGTATCCGGTATTTGGGAAAAAAAAGAGCTGATGCGGGTCAGAAAAAGACGTTTTTCAGGAGGTGTTCCTGAACATATCTACATTCGTGGAGTGAGGAAGCAGATTCTATTTTTTGATACGATAGACCGTTTGGTGTATTACACCCGATATGCCGTAACAGTAAGGAAGAAGAACATAAAAACCCTTGCCCTGTCCATCATGTATGATCACTTACATGGATTGTGCGTATTTGAGAATACCACGGAAATGAGTGAATTAATCAGGGATCATCTCTCTTGTTTTGCCAGAGAGTATAATTTGGATGCAGAAAGGACAGGCCCCCTCTTTGAGTGTGCTTTTGGAAGCGCTCCAAAGGAAAGTGTCAAAAAAACACGGAGTGCAATAATCTATATTGGGAACAATCACGTGGAGAAGGATCTGTGTAAAAAAGCTGAAGATTGCCGATGGAGTTTTGTCGCATATCTTAATAGTGATCACCCCTTTTCGGAGAGAATAGATAAAAAACATATTTCAGATAAACTCAAGTTGGCTATCAGTTGTGTCGATTCGCGCTGTAAGGCAGGTATTCCTTTATCATATCCTGCTTTGAGGTCTTATTATTCCGGATTGAATGAGGTGGAAACGGAACAACTGACCGATTATATTATTGTCAGTTACTATCCTGTTGACCGCCAGGCTGTTTTGTCGTATTTTGATGGAGATTACAATACTTTTCTCACTGCGTTACATTCAACGACGGGTAATGAATATGATATCGGCGAGGACTATTCAGTGAACTCTCATCAGAGAATTGAACAAATAATCAAATTATGTACAAATTCCAGTTTTAAAGGAAATATTAAGCGCATTCAAACACAAACCAAAGACAAGAAAGGGGTAATAGCAGGTATTTTGCGGGAAAGAACAGGAGCATCGCTTCATGAAATCAAGAAGCTCTTGGATTATTAGTGATTGATAATAAAACACTTACATATTTCTCCCTGCGTCTGGAATCACAGGGAGAAAAGCATAAGTTACTAAGGGAACGTTCTTTAACAAATAGACTTCCAAGTGTCCTTTGTTTTTGCTATCTTTGCAAAAACAAAAGCCAATGCTAATTGTACTGGAGGGCCTGGACGGGGCGGGGAAGTCCACCCAGGTTCGGATGCTGAAGGAATATCTCATGCAGCGTTGCGGAGAATTGGAGTATATCCATTTTCCCCGCTACGACGCTCCCGTGTACGGCGACCTGATAAGCCGGTTCCTGCGCGGAGAGTTTGGGGACAATAGCCAGGTGCATCCGCAGTTGGTAGCTTTGCTGTTTGCCGAAGACCGGCACGGGGCCGTTCCTCAAATGCGGGCGGCTTTGGACGAAGGAAAGCTTGTGCTGCTGGACCGCTACGTGTATTCCAATATAGCCTACCAGTGCGCCAAACTGAAGGATATCAAGGAAAGAAGAGACCTGAGGAACTGGATTTTCCAGACGGAATACGGCGTTTTCGGCCTTCCGGAGCCGGACCTGAACCTCTTCCTGGACGTCCCCATCGGTTTTGTGGAACAAAGTCTCTCCCAGAGCCGGAGCGGCAGTGACCGCAACTATCTGGAGGGCTCCCGGGATATCCATGAGGCCGATATGGCCTTCCAACGCGCCGTAAGGGATGCTTATCTGCAGGAGGCTGCCAGGGACCCTCATTTCCTCCGTATCGACTGCAGTGACCCCGCTGGCGCCATGTTGCCTCCGGAGGCCATTTTCACCCTGGTCCGCCAAACCGTAGATCCTCTTTTGAAATAATGCTGAAGCTATATATACACCTTCGCCGGTTCGTCGCCGTGCTGATTGGTATCTTTCTGCTGAGCACCGGCCTTCTCAAGCTGATGGACCCGGAGGGGACGAGGCTTATCGTCACGGAATACTTCAAGTTTTTCCATCTGCAGTTCCTGCAGCCTGTCGCCAAGGTGACAGGTATCCTGCTGGCCCTTCTGGAAAGCGCGGTGGGCGTGGCCTTGATTACGGGCGTGATGCGTAAGGTGGCGGCCTGGATCACTTTGTGGATGCTGGGTCTCTTTACGATACTCACCCTGATTCTGTGGCTGGTGAACCCGGAAATGGACTGCGGTTGTTTTGGGGAAGCTTATCACCTGACGCACCTGCAGAGCCTGCTCAAGAATGTCGTGCTGCTGCTCCTGGCAGCCTTCGCTTTCATGCCGATGCGTCATCTGGGTACTCCCAGACCCCGGCGAAAAGTGGCAGCGTGGGTTGCCTGGGCCACCCTGATAGCCGCCACCATCTATTGCAACCGGCATATCCCGCTGGTGGATTTCACCGAGTTTTCCACTGGAGCGGAACTGTTCGCCTCCGAGAATACCGGTTCTTCGGTGCAGGACAGCTACCAGTCGGCCTATATTTATGAGAAAGACGGGAAACAGGAGTCTTTTACCCTGGACCGGCTTCCGGATTCCACCTGGGTTTTCGTGAAGGTGGACACCTTGTACCGGAATACGAGTGAGAAAGAGCGGCCCATCCTCTCTTTCCGGGATGCGGAAGGGGAGTATCAGGATGAGCTGGCGGCGCAGGGGCGGGTAGTGGTGTTCTCCGTTTATGAACCTTCCAAGGCGCCCTGGGAGAAGCTCCGGGAACGCTGTCAGGCTGTTGTGGAGGCAGGTGCCCGTCCGCTCCTTATAGTTACCTCCTTGCCCGAAGAAACAGCCCTCCAGGGCCTTCAGGCCTATATTGCCGATTACAAGACGCTGATTACCATGAACCGGGACAACGGCGGCGCCACCTATTTCGAGAACGGTGAGCTCATAGCCAAATGGGGTGTCCGGGACTTTCCGAAGAATCCCTCAGAGGACTTGAGGGCCGATACGGTGGACCTTTCCACCCACATTTCCGCGAAGAAACGCATTCAGGCTCAGGGCTTCTGCCTGTTCCTGGGTGCGGTCTTGATTCTGCTATAACTGCGGTGAAGATTTGGATTTTTGAATATTATTTCATACCTTTGTGCCCGTGAATGAGATAGAGGACGCCGGTCCCCTATCTTTTTTTTAGATTTTTCGCCCCGGAAAGGGCTCAAACAGTATGAATAAAGAACAAATCATTCAGGCCGTGGAAACGGCGGTAGAGGAAAGAGGCTGCTTCCTGGTGGATGTGAGCGTAAGTGCCGCCAATGACATCGAGATTGTTATCGAGAAGGAAGAAGGTGATGTGGACTGGGAAGACTGCGCCGCCATCGACCGGGTAATGCACGAGACTTTCAACCAGGACGAGGAAGACTACGCCCTCACGGTGTCATCGGCCGGCCTGGACCGTCCGTTCAAGGTGGCTAAACAATTCCAGAAGGCCATCGGCACCCGGGTGGATGTGAAGTTCAAAGGCGGGAAGCGCCTGCTGGCAGAGCTTGTCGCCGCTACGGAGGAGACCGTTACCCTTCGTTATACGGCCCTGGAAGCCGTGGAAGGCCAGAAGAAAAAGCAGAAGGTGGAGCACGAGGATGTGTGCCCGCTCTCGGAAATCAATTCCGTCACTCCCTACATTGAATTTAAATAAACAATATAACCAATGGCTAAAGAAAAAGAGAAAGAAGTAACCTTGATTGATGCATTCAAGGACTTCAAGGAAGAGAAGAGCATCGACCGTCCTGTGATGCTCGGTGTGCTCAAGGACGTGTTCCTCACCCAGCTCGCCAAGACCTACGGCAGCGCCGATAATTTCGACGTTATCATCAACGTGGACAAGGGAGACTGCGAAATCTACCAGAACTTCGAAGTGGTGGAGGAAGTTGAGGACCCTGTTACCCAGATTACGCTGGAGGAAATCAAGGCCGAAACCGGTGACGACGACTATGAGATTGGCGATTCTTTCACCCGGAAACTTTCCCTGTCCTCCTTCGGCCGCCGCGGCATCCTGAACATCCGTCAGAATCTGCAGGGCCGTATCATGGACATCGAGAAAGCCAATGTGTACAAGAAGTACTCCGAGCGGGTGGGTGAAATCTTCACCGGCGAGGTCTATCAGACCTGGAAGAACGAGGTCCTGATCCTGGACGAGGACGGCAACGAACTGCGCATGCCCAAGAGCGAGCAGATTCCCGGCGAGCGCTTCAAGAAGAGCGACTCCGTGCGCGCCATCATCAAGAGCGTGGAGATGAAGAACAACACCACGCCCTACATCGTCCTTTCCCGTACCACCGACAGCTTCCTGGAGAAGCTCTTCGAGATGGAGGTACCCGAAATCTACGACGGTCTCATTACCGTGAAGAAGGTGGTCCGTATCCCCGGTGAGCGTGCCAAGGTGGCCGTGGAATCCTATGACGACCGCATCGATCCTATCGGCGCCTGCATCGGCGTAAAGGGCTCCCGCATCATGGGTATCGTCCGTGAGCTCCGAAACGAGAACATCGATGTAATCCAGTGGACCACCAACCCGCAGCTGATGATTACCCGCGCCTTGAATCCGGCCCATATTTCCCGTATCGACCTGGGTGAAAGCCCCGAAGACAAGATTAAGGTCTTTATGCAGGCCGAGGAAGTGAAGAAGGGTATCGGCAAGGGTGGCGTGAATATCAAACTGGCCGGCATGCTGGTAGGCCGCGAGATTGAAGTCTGGAGGGAGCTCCCGCAGAACGAGGTAGAGGAAGACGACGTGCTCCTGAGCGAGTTTGAGGATGTTATCGATCCTTGGGTGATCGAGCGCCTGCAGGCCATCGGCTGCGACACCGCCCGCAGCGTCATGGCCCTGGCCCCCGCCGACATAGCTTCCCGGGCCGACCTGGAAGACGAGACCGTGGACGAGGTACTCCGCATCCTGCGTGAGGAATTTGAAGATTAACTTTAGCAAAAAAAGGGGTTGATATATGGCAGAAATAAGACTATCGAAACTGATCAAACAATTCAATATCGGGCTGGACACCCTGGTGGACTTCCTGAACTCCAAAGGCGCCGGCATCGAGGATGCCAATCCGAACATGAAGGTGTCGGACGAGTACCTTCCGGAGCTTCACAAGAAGTTCGGCAAGGACCTGGAGTTGAAGGAGGCCGCCGAAAAGGTGGATGTCAAGCTCACGGAAATCCTGGACAAGGCGTCCAAGAAGCCGGAGGCCGATGAAGACGAGTTTGAACCGGAACGGGTGACTGTGATCAAGAGCAACAACCTGTCCCGCAAGCCCGCTCCGGAACCCGTGAAAGAACCTGAACCCGTGAAGGAGCCCGAGCCGGAGCCGGTGAAAGAGCCTGAACCCGAGTCCATTCCGGGGCCGGAACCGGAACCCGTGGCGGAACCGGAACCCGTAAAGGAACCTGAGCCTGAGCCCATTCCTGAGCCGGAACCGGAGCCTGTTTCGGAACCCGAACCTGAACCCGAGCCTCAGCCCGAGGAGGAAGTCTCCGCCCCAACCCCTGCGGAGAAACCTGCCGAAGCCGGTGCCCCGTTCAAGGTACTGGGTAAGATTGACCTGTCCCAGTTCGACCCCAAGAAGAACAAGAAACGCGAACGCATCAAGAGCAGTGGCTCCCAGAAGGTGGACGTGACCAAGGTGCAGGCCGAAAAGGCTCCCAAGAAAAATGCTGACAAGAAAAAGCCGGCCGATGCCCCTTCCGGCAAAAACCGCAAGAAAGGCGACCGCTTCAAGCCTGCCATGACCGAGGCCGAGCAGGAAGAGATGCAGAAGGAAATCCAGAAGCAGGTGAAGGAAACCTACGCCAGGATGAACGAGAGCACCAAGAACAGTTTCGGCGCCAAGCACCGCAAGGAGAAGCGCGAAATTGCCGCCATCCGCAGCCAGGAAGAGATGGAAGCTGCGGCGGCGGAGAACAAGGTGCTCAAGGTCACCGAGTTCGTAACGGTGAACGACCTGGCCACCCTGATGAACAACACCCCCGTGGTGAAAGTTATCGGCGCCTGCATGTCCCTGGGCATGATGGTGTCCATCAACCAACGCCTGGATGCCGAAACCCTGGTGCTGGTGGCCGAGGAGTTTGGCTATAAAGTGGAGTTCGTTACCGCAGAGCTCACCGAAGAGATTCAGCAGCAGGAACCCGACCGGGAAGAAGACCTGGTGGAGCGTCCTCCGGTAATTACTGTCATGGGCCATGTGGACCACGGTAAGACCTCCCTGCTTGACAACATCCGCAACTCCAACGTGATAGCCGGTGAGGCCGGTGGCATTACCCAGCACATCGGCGCCTACAGCGTCACACTGGACAGCGGCCGTCACATCACCTTCCTGGATACCCCCGGTCACGAAGCCTTTACCGCCATGCGTGCCCGCGGTGCCCAGATGACGGACCTGGCCATCATCATCGTAGCGGCCGATGACGCCGTGATGCCCCAGACCAAGGAAGCCATCGCCCATGCCCAGGCTGCCGGCGTGCCCATGGTCTTCGCCATCAACAAGATAGACAAGCCGGGTGCCAACCCGGACACCATCCGACGTCAGCTCTCCGAGATGAACATCCT